>VFQN01005027.1_pt1 | contig 16715 bp, 18 predicted proteins | sample 3512371 | NCBI WGS metagenome assembly VFQN01 (sample SAMN10412370, study PRJNA504923) | tailings metagenome | isolation source: Replicate 2 from Balatoc abandoned mine | place: Philippines: Itogon, Benguet | collected 2017-08-28 | reverse complement strand
ACAAATCTCTCAAGTCCCCTAGCCCCGCAACAACTTTAGCCCTCCGCTCAAAGGGTTCCCCTTTATCGCTTCGGTGATTGTAAGCCGCGGTGGTGACCAGTCACCCGCTTACACACCCGCTGCCGCTTTCTCTGCGCTTTCGGTGGGCGTGCGTGTAACTGCGCACGCACGTGCCACACGCACGGCCCGCCAGCTCACATGGACTAGACCCACCACCCCTACCCCGAATCCTGCCCTGTGCACCAGGTGCACAGGGGAGACCACCAGCCCCATGCACATTTTGCTGACACGCTTGACAGCACGCCCCCTAACCCACCCCCGTCCACTACTTCCTCGCGCTGTAAGCAATGTCCACTGCCCGCCTGCACCATTACTAGCCCTCATACACACCCCTGCCGCACCGCCAGGTGCATAGGGGAGACCACCAGCTGCCACACGCACTCCTGCCTCATCAACAGGTCCACAGGAGAGACCACAAGCCGTTACACGCACCCCTGCCGCACTCCCCCAGCCCGCACCTGCACATAGGAGGCCGTCAAGGCGTCCGGCGTGCGTGCTGAACAGGTACGTACGTACTATACGGCCTGCAACCTGGGTGGCCCCCACACGCACGCCTAACCCACGCACCTGCACAGGGGAGACCACCAGGGCGTCCGGGGTGGGGTCCTCCGCCAGGCCCGTGCCCTCCAGCTCGATGCGCCCCACGCGGCGGTCGGTGCGAACGTCGAACACGTCGATGTTGTTGCCGTAGCGGTCGGGCTGCCAGAAGTACTTGGGCCTGAAGGGGAAATCCGTGGGGGCAGCTGACCGAGGTGCGTGCGTTTAGGGGCATGCGGGGCAACGGGCGGGGTAGGATGCATTGTGGCCTACGGGGGCAGGCGCCGCTACAATGCGGCGGCATGGGGTTACGTGCGGGAGACAGTGGCTGGGGTCAGGCGCGGGCTGCAAGGACGGAGGTGGCCGAGGTTTGTGTGCAGCGGTCTTGCGCCGCCAAGGGTACCTCGTTAGGTGGCTGCGGCAGTGGCACATGCGGCGGCAGGACGCAGGGGTGCAGGCGGGGGCGTCCCAGCACCTCGCTGCAATGTGCCCCTGGATGCCTTAGTGGCTGTCCGTTGCACACGCAACAAGACCATGCGAGACGATCGGGCTCCCGACACAACCGCCTCAATCCCTCTTTGGACCTTGATCCCTTGGCACCACGGCGTATTGGCTGTTCCCGTGATGCGCACGCAGCTCTTCCCCTGCGCAGCCGCCTACCATGTGCCGCCCCTGGATCCCTGGGATCGCTGTGATTGCTCCCCTGATGCTCACCCCTTGGTGTCTCGCAGCACCCCGGCAATGCACACGCAGGCGTCTGAGGTTTGCTGGGTCATGCGACCTTATACGTTGCACGTGCTCACCCCTTGCTGTCCCTCAGCACCGCTGCGTAGTGTGCATCCCGCTGGCCCGGGTCGTCGACCACCAGCTTAGGGCGGGGCGTGTTGGGGCGGCGGCTGGGCCGGTAGCCCTTGACGGGGAGCTTGTACACCTGGGGCAACGGCAGGGTGACGGGCAGCGGGATGCAATGTAACAATAAATTATGGGGTAGCCAAAAGCCTGCACGCTGCCGGCGGCTTCAGTGGCATTGGCACGGCTGCCCTTGACGGGCAGCTTGTACACCTGAGTTTCAGTGGTGGCGGCAGGGGCGAAGGGGTGCAGCAGGGAGATCCGTGCACCGTCGTGGTTCGGCGGGCGCCGTGGGAGACCTTCCTGCGCATGGCCGAGCTAAATGCCGTACCTTGAAGCCGTACAGCTTGGACGAGGTGCCGCCGCCGGAGTTGACGTACCTGGGGAAGGGGTGTGGGGAGTGGCACAGGTTGGGCTGGGATTACGGTACCGGTATGTGCGCAATGGAAGCAGCTATCACGAATAGGGGTGCGTAGGCAAATTTTCAAGCACTGATTACTACTAGCCGCTGAACCTGGTGTCATAGACGTGCCACCCTGAAAGGAAGCAGGGGCTCGGACCCTTCCGGCAGGGACGCGCACTGTTGCCTAGCCTCGGTTGGCTGGGCGGCAACACCAACACCAGACGCACGGCCGCCCAGGATCAAAGCATAAGCATGTTGCGTTTGCCTCTCGGAGCGTCACGTACTGTACGCTAGCAGAAGTGGAGGCGAGCCAGCAAGACATCAACCCTGCGAAACTCAGCGCAACGCCCACCCGCGCCCGGCTTTCACGCACAATGCGACCAAGCCCCACCTCAGTACTCCCGACCCCCAGCATCCCCCGTTTGCCCCTTCGTTCAAACATACTGTCACAACCTGGCCTCACATGTGCTTGCCCGCCTGCACGCCGCCGCAGCCGTTTGACCCGATCGTCGCGTTGTCGTACTCGGCGACGATCCGTACGGGTGTCGTACTGTAGTCAACCACGAACAGCCCGCCGCCGCGCAGGTTGACAAAGGCGACGGGCGGGTCAGCAAGCGTGGCGGTACAGATGGGGGCGTTGTCCGGGCGCAGTACTGCAGCAAGCGCGGCGGTACAGCGGCGTGCCCGTGCCGTACATCAATATCTAGTAGCACTCAGGGCAGCAAGTTGTGACTGCGGGTAGCGGTGCTTGCGGTGCAGGGCAGAGTACTGTACATGTAGCAGGGTTGCTCTCATCAGCGTTTGTGCAGGACGTAGTAAGCATCTTAGCATTTTGCTATCTGCAAACCCAGTAGCATGCAAGCTCCTGACTTTCCCCTCCTTGACCATGCTGGATCTGAGAGCGTGTCCGTGGGGGGGCTCCCATGCAGCGCGCAGTTGCACATACAGCTCCCAGCCCCACACCATTCACTCGCGGCACTAGAACCGCACCCGCACGCGCCCGTCCGCCCACCTGGGTCCTCGCAAGGCGCCCCCGATGGCGTCGTACAGTTGCCGTACATGGCCAGCGTCGCGTTGGTGTCATGCACAAACGTCTCGGTCTGCGTGCGGCAGCGGGACGCTTGGACAGCACAAACGTATAGGCGGGGCTGTTGCAGGCAGGGAAGCTTCCCTGGTGCTGGGTTCGCACACTATGCATGCACTGAACCCCAGCCGCTCAGGCCATGCACCAGACTCCGTCGCCTGAGCTGCACGTGCCAGTGCAGGCCCACCAGGAAGATGGGACAGGACGTGGGTTAAGCGTGTTCAGGGTATGTGCCGTACGGTAAGGGCGAAGCTACGCAGGGCGGCACGACAACGCAACTTCTGGTCCATGTGGGTGCAGCGCACGCTACAAGTACTTGTCCAAGAACCCACGCAGCGTAACACAGCAACGAAGCCTACTTCCACGTCAGTGGGCACATGTCACACGAACAGAAGGGTTAACCCACGCAAGGAGGTACAGGCGCCAACGCACCTTCCAGTTCACGTTGATGCGCTCCAACTTCTTGCCGTTCTGGTTAGCCACCACAATGTAGCGGTTGTCTCTGAGGAGGCGCGTGCACGTGGCAGCGCAGGTGTCGCTCAGTTAGATGCAGCGCATGCACAAGAACCAGTGCGTGTGTGCGGATCGGACGGGAGGCCACCCACATGGTATCAGTTGCCTCATGGCTGTCGTGAGCAAGGCCGCGCAACGCATGGGTGTTTCCAACCGGGCCGGACCAAAGGACATGTATGTAGCTGTCGCAAGCGCCCAGACAGCTATTTTGGTCAGTCTAAATCCAAGCCATGCACGTCGCCGAACGGGACTTGGTCTAGACAGCTATGCGCCACACTGCCCAGCGTACGTGGTACGTGGTCTGCGTTGCATGAAGCCAAGCACTGTGCGCACGCAGCGTGAAAGCGGCGGCGGGGCTCTGGCGCTGCGAACCGGATACCCCCAGAACTCCAGTCAATGGAACGCGCTGCAGGCGTCGTACGGCGTCCAGGATACGGCAAGCTGACGCGGCAATAGCACGTGCGCCGTACTTTGAGGGGTACGCCGCGTGCGCCTGGCGGGCGCCGCCTGCGCCAACCGTGGTACGGAAGCACGCCACTGGCTTGCGGTCCTTGGCGCGTAGAATAGCCACGTGGCCGGACGCCACGAAGGCAATCACGGCGTGCGAGCCGGCGGTGTTAAATAGCAGCATGTGGGGGCGCACGGGGTTGGCACCTGCGAAGAACGCGATAGCGCGAGGCGGGGATGACAAGAGTCAAAATGTGTCCAGTTACCGGTACCAAAACTTCTGGTGCAGCAGGTGCCGGTAAGCAGTGGCATTGCCAGTGACTAGAGCCGGGGCGGAAAGGCTCGAGGCTTGTAGGTGTGTTGACATCAGCGGGGGTTGTAGCAGGGAGCCGCACAACAACTTTGGAGTGCCGGTGCTGCAGTGATGTGGAGCCCCGCACGGGTCGTTACTCATCTGCGGCCCACAGGGGGTTCCCTCAATCAGAGGGGTCGGCACATGCTGTCAAGGCGCCGAAGGTAGGCACTAGGCAGAGGCAGGCCGTGTGGATCCCGAGCAAGGCAGTGTACATGACCGAAACAGGCGGCACGGGGGACATGAGAAGCGCTGCACAGCACCCACCCGTCTCTCGGAAGCACAGGGTGGATGTTTCTGCTCCCAGGTCCACGATTTCGGGCGCCCTGGCCAGGTCCTCTGAGTTGTAGATGTGGACATACCTGCAGAGAGGGGACACAGTACGGAGGCACGGTTGGTGGTTTTGTGGCCCTAGCGCCTAGGACGGAGTAGTGGGCAAGAGTCCATATCGCAGACGGCGTACATATCATATCAGTTCGACGACGACGACGACAACAATGACGACGACGACGACGACGACGACGACGACGACGACGACGACGACGACGCTTCCTGTGGGGCTCGCTCTTGGATCCGGGGGGGGGGGGGGCTCGTGGATACGAGGATCTGACCCTGCTCCTGCGCATGAACGAGTTATAAACGCGATGCAGCTCACCCCAAGAGACCATGTGAGGGCAACAAGGTGCCGCATGCAATGTCGGTAAGGAACGAGGGATTTGTGCAGCACGCTTTGCAGTCGGCACGTGTCCCCGTCTCCGGTCTGGTGAGGCACACACACACTCCATGCAGCCACGCACGCACGCCGTGAACCTCGAGGCCGAGCTTACCCTCCGTAGCCGATGAGCGCGGTTCCGTTGTTTGTGTCCGCCTGGTCAGCCACCCACCTGCATGCAGCAGGGACACAGGTGCAAGCACGCAACAAGGGCGTAAGCCTCACGTTCCGTCAGCAGGGTGCAGGGACCAGCTGTGGGATGTTCGTCCTAAAGGAGACAGGCTTGCTCTGCTCTCAGCCTCGCATGCAGAGTATGAGTTTGTCGGCATTTGTCTGATTGTTACATCCACCTACACTTCGTATTTGCAAGCGCCCGCAGATGCTGCGTGCGCGCTCAGCGCGACCGCTGTTGCCACCAGGGGCAGCAGCAGGCAAGCTGCCTTGCAACACCGAGGCTGACACATTTGTAACAACCTTTCCGCAACTTGTTGTCCACCTTGTCTGCTACCTGATGTAAAATCATTGCGCCTACCCTAACGGCCCCTTTCATGAGTCATGGCCTGCCGGCCTGGTGCGTGGCCAACGGCCAACCGACAGTGCTTGCCAGCTGGCGACTGCAGTCGTCCCGCACACAGTGGTAGGTTACGCACTCGTCTTGGCCCCGCGGCCCCGCAACCATTATAACCCCGAGCTACGAAGTACCGTAACAGATCTGTAAGCAGGCGTCATCAAGGGTGCGACGTAGGAGCGCGACAAGGCCAAACATGACACCTTGGACCCTCGGCGCGGCGGCGAGCAATTGAGGTCTCCACTACACGAGGTTTCTTTGCGTTGCAGTCCAGGAACTCTGTACGCAAATGGGGTTTGTCATGTGCGATGGGTGGAAGCATGTGGGACATCACAGGTGTTGGGGGTTGTATCCTCAGTGCCCTGGCCATGGCGCAAGCCAAGGCAGCACGGTGACAGTGTCATGCCGTGTCATACGCACGAAACACACCCATGGCTCACATCTGTTGTGCTGCATCGTGCAATACCTTGGTCAAGCTCGTTGGTCAAGGCCAGCCCAGTGAGGTGGTGGCCGTCTGGCCGAGCCCCGCTGTGGCATGCTGCGCGCATTGCTGACCGTTGGCTGTCGTTCGCGCCGTGCTGCAAGATGCTGCTTCTGTTGCACACATAAGCGTGGAAGGACTACCAGTAAGCCTTTCTGCGTAGGGCAACGAATGGCAGTATAGGGCACACAGCGGGCCAGGGCACATGCCATGGACGTGGACGTGGACGCGCACATACCGAGGCCAAGGGTGTAAGTCTCGCTGCTGACCCTTTTGCTGGCACTTCGTTGACATAGTTACTATACTGTTGCGCTAAAAGATGATCACCTTGGAAGCCGTGCCAACCATCTAGCTGGGAACTCTCCCTCGCAAGTCGCAACGATCGCACCGCGTTGCAACTAAGCTGCATAGCAAGCATAGTGATCAGTCTGGATTCCTTGAGGAGTGGTAGGTCAAGCGCTCGCGGCCCTGAACACCGACAACCTGCCGACAGCTGACGTGTTACAAATGCCCCCTGCCTTGACCGTTTGCGACTACATGTACTTTATGTACTTAGTTGTACAGGGGAGTGAGTTAAGGGTTCCGCGCGGAAGAAAGGGCTTGGCTACTGTACAACAGTGACGCCTGCGTCCTGGTAACAGTCGTAACACGATACCGCGCCCAAATGCAAGCTGAGCACGTAACTCAATCCGGACACATTGCAGAGTGCCGCTGACCCCAGGCGACCCAGGGTGGCCCCCACCAGGGTAGCCCTCACCTCAAAGCCCCTCTGGCCCATGCCCCACAGCCCAGAGCTCCATCCTCTCTGCTGCCTAGCCGTGGCCCCGGGCAAACCGCCAAGCACGCCCAAGCACTGCCAGGCCCTGCTGAAGGGTGCCCGCAGGTGCGAGCCTAATCGTCCTAGGCCTGGGCCTGATGGCAAGGGTTTGACATGTGCGTTCCATTGGCTCACACTGGCTCACACCCCACAGCAACCTGCCACAACCGACCGGTCAAGCTTTGACACAACAGCTGTGCGACTTGCCCGCGTCTACACTCTTCAGTCCATGCTAGCTGAACCAGGCTGAACTGATCAACTGAAGTTAGACGTTCGCGGTGCATCCACCATGGGCCACTGTTTGTCTGCCCTAAGGGACCTTCGGCTGCAATTCTTCACCACAACCAGCTGCCCCAGCACCCCTCCCCTTCACCTCCCCGGCCGCACCCATCCTCCCGTTGCCCCACGTCCCCGACCGCCACCCGCCCACCACCGCCCTCCGCCTGCCGTACAAACCGCCTCCTCGCCCGCCACTCCCACGCCGCCGACACCACGACCGCCAGCACCCTCAGGCCCCCCACGAACGCCCCCATGCCCGCCCAGCTCCACCCGCGCTGCAGCTGCCACAGCCACAACACCTCACCCGCCCCCAGCACCACCGATGCCGCCGCCGCCTCCACCACACTCAGCTGCTGCAGGCTGGGCACCAGGAGCCCCCGCTTGACGTACGCGCCGTACATAACACGGCGGTCCAGTACGCAACGCATTGACGTGGACGGCGCAAGTCCCAGCGGCATGACCAGAGCGGTGAGCAGGAAGAGCGCGGGGCCGGCGACGCAGGACGCCCAACGGTACGCGCGGAGCGCTGACCAGGCGTAGTCGTGTCTTCCTGCTCCGTCCTCGCCGCCAACACTAGCACCATGAGCGAAGCCACCAGCTTCTTCGCTGAAAGCTGCTGCTCCTGGCCCGCCTTTCCCGCTCGGTCCCTCCTCCTTCTGCTGCTGCTGCTGTTCCTGCTCCATCCTACCTTCGTTGCCCGCACACCTCCGCCTTGGCGCTGCCCTCGCCGTGACCATCCTGAGCACCACCAGCCCCACCATGTCGGACAAGGCGTTGACCAGTGCCACCCACGCGTTGCCTGGCAGCACGGCCCTGCGCCCCTGCCCCTGGGCCCCCTGCAGGGCCCCATCCTCGCCTCCTGCACCACCACCACCACCACCACCGCCGCCGCCTCTCCCAGCACCACCCGTACCGGCCATAGACGCCCGCCCCCTTATCAGCATCATAACCACCATGCACGTGCACAGCGGCACGATGTAGGGGGCATTATTCGCGAGGCCCTGAAGGCGCCACGCCTGGAAAGCAGCTTCTTGGGAGGAAGGAGCGAAGGGGCGGGGCAGCATGCAGGGCGCACCACCGGCACCCAACAGGGCGCCGCTGCCACTACACCCTGGTGGCTCGGGCCCCACGGCACTGCTCTGCACATGCAGCGGTGTTGCCGCTGGGCGTGCGGCGGGTTGCAGCTGCTGCACTTGGCAGGTGCGCAGCAGCAGGTCGGCGGTTGCCGCCATGCCGTTGTCGTACAGGTACGGCAGCAAGTGGTCGACGACCGCGCGTGCTGTACCACCGTGGCCGTCGCCTCTCTGCTGCTGCTGCTGCTGCATGGCCGTGAGGATGTAGCCCACATCACACAGCAGGGGGGCCATGTGGGACCACCAAGCCGCCGACATGGCCTCCGCCTCCGCCGTTGCCGCCTCTGTTGCCGTTCGCAGGTCCTTATCCCCGGCCCGCAGCTGCTGCTCCTGCTGCTGCTGCTGCTGCCCCGCCTCCCACAGTCCGCGCAACTCATCACACGCGGCGGTCGGGAGCAGCAGCAGCGGTGGTGCCGCACAGTGGAGGAGGGGCAGGGGCGCCACACGGCCGCTGGCAGGCCGGTCCTGCTGTGGCACAGCGCCACCACCATTGCCACCATCCTCATCCACGCCGTGCTCCGGGCCCACTATCAGCAGCTGCAGTACACCCACACCCACACCGCCAACTGCAACCGTCGCTGCATCCATGTCCCCCTGCTCCAGCCGCAGCTCCACCTCCTGCAGCTCAGTGCGCAGGCTAACACACCCCTCCCGGAGGACCCGCGCCTGGCCACCAGCAGGTGTGGCGGCGCTGCTGTTGCTGCCACTGCCAGTTTCCGCCAGCACCAGCACCCGCACCTCCTGCTGCTGCACGCTGTGCAACAGCAGCCTGACGGTGGCACTGCCCGTATTGACGCAAAAGGCATCGACGCAGCCCGCAGGAAGCAGCTCAAGGAGCCCCGACGCCCCGCTCCCACTCAGCTGCTGCTGCTCCTGCAGCTCGAAGGCATCTCCCGAACCGCCCTGCGCAGCCGCCGCCCTCAGGCCCCTAGCCCACGCCAGCAGTAATACACAGCCGCGCACCACCGCACAACGCGAGATGCACCCTGCGGACGGGGGCCACAACGGTGACGGCGACGGCCGCGTGCTTGGAGCTTGCGCGGACGGTGCTGTAGCTACGGCAGCGGCAGCGGCGGCGGCTGCAGCCCCGTTGCCGCAGGAGGCAAAGCTGGTGCCCGCTACCGCAGCCCCACCTGCCTTAGCCCCAAAAGCTAACCCACACGTGGCACGCAGCAGGTCCGGTGCCGCCGCCGCCAGTTGGCTGCCGTACTCCTCAAAGGTACCCGGGTGGCGCTGGATCTGCCGGTGGGGGCAACGTCACAAGAGAGCAAGGGCTGAGTAGGTGTGGGGTTGCCGGTTCCATCGGCTGCTGTAGCAGTACCGACGCAGCTACGAGATCCAAGACGCCAGTAAGCGTGAGGCTGTGCATCAACACATTCGCAGCCCGCTTCTTGGGCTCAGCTGCGGTGCGCTTGTGCACAGCAACGCAGCTTGACGGACATGAAGGACGAGGTGGTAAGGGCGCGGTACGGCGCACGGGATAGCAACTGTACACCACTGGCGCCTCCCGCCTCCTGCTGACAGATCCCTGAAAACTGCGGCTGCTGCTGTTTCGCGTACCCCTGCTCCTGCACCCCTTGCCCCTGCTCCTGCCCCTGCCCCTGCCGCTGCCCCCACGCCGCGCACAGCGCCGCGTGCTGCATCCTGAGTCTCCGCTCCACCGCCCACGTGAGCCACAGCGGCCACACCAGCATGGCCAGCCCCACACCCGCCTGCACCGCCAGGGGGCGGCACGACAGCAGCCCACCGCCAGGGGGCGGCACGACAGCAGCCCACCGCCAGGGGGCGGCACGACAGCAGCCCACCGCCAGGGGGCGGCACGACAGCAGCCCACCGCCAGGGGGCGGCACGACAGCAGCCCACCGCCAGGGGGCGGCACGACAGCAGCCCGGCGTGGCCCGGCAGCGCCCCGCAGCGCAGCGGCAGCGGCTGCGAAGGGAGCAGAGGTGATGGCGTGGAGCAGGTGGCCTCGTAATGGCTTAGGTGCTGCTGATGATGCTGGAGGGTGACGATGGTGGGTGCGATGTGATAGGCGAGGATAAAGGTGGACACGGTCTGGGCGACTCCGAGCAACACCGTGGGGCGCATGGGCACCTGCGGGTGGGAGGGTGCAGCCACACAGGGGTGCATGTACTGGCGTCATGGGTCAAGTACGTAGGCGGTGCTAGTGGGCCCGTGTCGATCGCCGCTAACCCAACGCGTTGGTTCAGTCAAGGCTGTCAAAAGCAAAGCTACGTATCGCGTGTCCTGAGCACAAGCACCATGTGCACCACCTTCGCTCCTGTAAAGCAGGTAGTCAGGAGCATGCACACCTGTACGTAGCTGTAGTGCATAGCCTTAAGGGCTAGAAGTCATTGCGCTATGCTGGTGCTTACCTGCATGCCCATTTGGCGGTACAGTGCCGTCAGCACGGTGAGCATCAGCGGGTTGGTTGCGGAGCTAACCATGTGGGGTGCCCAGTTGTGCGCTGTCCAGGTGTGAGGCGGCAGCAGCATGAAGGAGGGGATGGTGGACAGGCCGCGCAGCATCAACGTCCACGCGCAGATGACCGTTACGCGCCACCTGTCGGCCCACGTTACACAATAGGAGCAAGTTACGTGGGAGCTTAAGTAACGGTAACACGCGGAAAGGGGCTCTCGTTCCAAGATCAACATTGTCATACATCCCCTTTATTTCATAGCGTGCGCGGAGGGCTTAGCCATGCAATGCTTACTTGACCTACAGCCCAGTTGTGTGTCCCAACTGTTTTCCCCAGTCCTGACGTGCGCCCCTTGCCGCCCTAACGCACCTGCCCCATGCGGCCCATAGCCTGTCCCCCCTTGGGCTGAACGTCAGGACCAGCATCGTTGCGCTGAAGGCTAGCAACGCGGCGTGCAGCGCGGCCAGCGGCCAGTCCCCCAGGCGCGCGGGACGCAGCAGAGCGTACCAGGGAAGGTGGCGCAGCACGTGCAGCACCTTGGGGAGGTGTGGTTCAGCAAGGTGGTCGTGGGTTAGCTTTGGTGCTGGGGCAGTGCAAGGGTGCAGCTGCACCTGCCATGGTGGTGCGTAAGGTTGGGTGCTACGGTGGAAATCATGGCTGCGGCAGGATGAAACTGTTTGCTTCCGCTATATGGGACATGCGTGGACCAGCTGTGGCATGCACTCGCATCTGCCAGGGGTGCATGGAGTACGTTGCGACAGGTCAAGAAAGGTGTTGTCATATTCACCGTCAATACACGGGGCACATCTGTGCCACATGTCAACCTTGCGATTTTGCCCAAGTATGCTAGCAAAGAAGCTTACTGCATACGGCCCCTCACCTGAGCCGGCAGCGCGCTCCCAAAGGGGAAGTCGCTTCGCGCCAGCGGGAAGGGCAGGCCGGCAAGGGAGTCCTCCTGCTGCTGGCTGAAGACACCAGGTCCGTTCCCAGGGCATGAGGTGCTACTGACACCAGTGTAGCTTGGAACGCCGGGATCATGGCTAGGGCTGGCCTGAGGTCCAGGTCCAGGGCCCGGACGGAAGCTGGCAGCCCCTGCCGTGCTGGGTGCTGCTCCCCACGGTGACCCATGGGACGGCCGAGGCCGCGGCCTTGGCGATGGAGTAAGCCAGCTGGAAGAAGGGAACCGCCACAGCGATTGCAAGGTCGCCCACGAACTGTACGGTACGTCTGTAGGTGACAAAAAGGAAGGGGGGAATCAAAGACAGGGCCGTGAGCGAGCGGAGGGCAAACGTGCGCCAGGCAACGGCAACGGTTGACCTTGGCGCAGGGAGACAGGGGACTTAGTGTAGTGTAGTCCCTGTAGTGTAGTGATAGGGACTTCATACAGCACGTCTGTGACGAGCTGGTAATTACTTTACGGCGGGCGTGTGGACTGAGGAGCTTATGTTGTGAATCCATTTGCTCCTATCGTTTACTCACAGCGAACAGGCGGCGGCTCGACTGACGCGTGCCTAGCCTCGGACGAGCCGACTACCGGTAACAGCTCACAGCGCAACGCACACCACAGCGCGCAATGCAAGTTCAGGCCACGAAGCAGCTGAAGATATTTTGCTCACCTGCTAGGAAAGCCTCGTAAGTTGGCGGGGGGACCCGGGTCGTCGCGGATGTCCCACGCCACGTCCCCTCGGATTGTTGGCCTTGTCGCGACGACGCTGCGCCGCGATGCCAAGGCGTTCCGCGGACCAACACTTTAATGCCCAGATTACCGCATTGCTTGGTGTCATTTGCAGAAGCCTCTCGTGCTGCGGCTTTCGGGCCGTCCGGTGTCTCAGGGGCCCAGGGCATATTGCTGGCACACTAGGCAGCGCCCAAGGTCCTCATCACGGTCAAGCAACCAACAGTAAACAAATCTGATGCGCGAAGCACTGCTCAGATGGCGACGAGCAATTGCAGCCTTGGCCACCAAAGTGTGTCCAAAGGCTCGGATTGCAGGTAACCGTACGGGTCGAGGCAACAAGGACAGCATGCGACGAAACACGTGCCGCAGACACGCCGACGAACCCTCTCCCGGTGCCAGGTCATAAGCAATAAGGACATGAATCTAGAGCAGGGCACTCCGGTAATGTGGGAACAACGTACGGGATGTATGCGACACGAAATAAGCTGCCACCTACCAGTACCCTTGGAACCAGGGGAGACCGTCATCCCTCGTAAACCCTCAATGCCACGCCTCCGGACAAGCAAGCTCTGCGCTGTAAGGCAAAGGTAGGGCCCGCCTTCCGCACACATTAAAACTAGCTGTTGCAATTGAAGTAGCTGCTGACCAACGTTAGGGCCATCAACAGAGGTCATATTATCATGATGGCATGGGAAAGGCTGCTCACGTGACTCATCCGAGGCTCACCTGGGCTCACGAAGCCCCACCTTCCCTCGTGCGCCTGCCTCCTGGCTGCACACCAAGCAACCAACCTAGAATGCAGTCTACCAATAGCACGAATAACGATACTGGAAAACGGGCACGAAGCTTGTCCTTTGATGCCGATCAGCAATGCCATGGAAGGCAGTTGATGAGAACGCGCGGTTGCTTCATAGGTAACATTGCCGGTCCCCACATTGTGGCACAAGAACAGGACTTACTTGCAGCTCACGTCAACCACTCAGCAGCATCATGAGAAACACGTACCCACTCCGCTACATAGAAAAGAACGGTAGCAGCCTCTATAATATTTGGTGCCACGCATGACGCCCGCGCTGCTTAAGTAGTGTCACCGTCAGAGTCCTTGTTCCTACTGACCTAATGACCAGGCCGAAGTCGTTGGCCCCACCAGGTGGGTCAGTCGGTTGCATACCACCTCAAAGCTGGGCCGCTGCCTTGGGTCCTGCCGCAGGCACTGCTCCGCCAGCGCCACATAGCCAGCCGGCAGCAGGGCCCCTCCATCCACATCCGCGCTTGTCCCAAACGCATTCCAAGTTCCCGCTCCCTTGGCCCAGCCGCCATTGTGCTGCTGCTCCGCCCCCGGCCACGCCAGCAGCTCCGCCGGCAGCGCCTCCGCCTCCTCCGGCGGCACGAAGGCCTGCTGCGCCAGCCAGCTGCGCACGGCGCCGCCCTCCGGCTGCGACAGCAGCTCCGGCAGCGGCACGCCCGCCGCCACCTCCCACAGCAGCACGCCGTACGCGTACACGTCAGACGCGGGGGTGCACCTGCCGTACCGTACGACCTCGGGGGCAACGTACAGCCCGCTGCGCCTGCGCAAGGATTAGTCAGCATAGTTAGCTTTTGTTCGCATTATCATGCTGATATCCACAAAGGCGGCGAAACATGCCTTTTTTAAAGCCCATAGCCGTTCGTCCTGGCCGCATCACCAAATGGCGCATCGCAGCCAGCAGCAGTTCCAGAAACTTCAAGTCAAAACTATGCGTACTTTTACCCACCCTGCCGTTTCGCTTGCGTGCGTTGCGCCCGCCGGCAGCCTCCTGGACAGCCCAAAGTCCGCAACCTTGGCGACAAAGTCCAACGCACCACTGCTATCGCCGCTGCTGGGGTAGGCACCTGCTGCTTCCCCTGTCCCCTCGCCCCGCCTCCCCAGCTGCAGCAGCACGTTTGCGGATGACAGGTCGTTCCACAGCACGCCGTGGTGGTGCAGGTGCGCCGACCCACGGGCCACGTGCAGCGCCAGCCGCAGGGCCGCGGCAGGGTGCAGGGCACGTGGCCAGGGCCCGCCGCCCCTGCGCGCCAGGCGGCCCGCCAGCAGGCTGTCGCGCAGGCTGCCCCCCGTGCACAGCTCCTGAACCAGCGTCAGCTTCCACACCTGAACCTGGGCGGCAGCGGCACCTGGTGTGGGCAGCTGCGCTGACTGGCTGAGGCGCGGTGCCGCTTGCGCGGGTACCGAGGGTTCGGAGCGTTCCGTGGAGTTCTGCTGTGAAACCGTGTCGGCTGACTGCTGCCCTGGGTACGGCACCTGACGTTCCGCTGCGCTGATGTCCCCACAAGCCACGCTGCTGCCGCTGTCGGCCGCAGTCCCAGCCCCGATCACCTCGCTCCCCACCCCTTCCCTGACATGCAGTTCGTGCAGCTCAGCTGCGGCCTCCAACGCAGCCGCAGCTGTTACGCTCCGGCGTACCGGTTCACGGCTGCTCTGGAGGGCTGCTGTTGCCCTTACCGCTGCCTCTTCAGAGGCCGGCATGCCGGGCCCGCCTGCTGCACCACCTTCCGGCGGCTCCTCGTCTCTCGCCTGCTCCTCCACCACCCCCTGCTCCTCCCCCTCGGGGCCCTGTACGAACGTGGCGTAGGTGGCCACAACGTGGGGGTGCGACATGGTGCTGGAGATGGAGCCCTCGGACAGCGCCGAGTGCAGCGAGGGGCCGTGCCACAGGCCGCCGCCGTTGGGCGAGCCCTGCGATGCAGGTGCGATCTGCAGTAGGAGATTGCATCGGATCCATAGCAGACAGGAGCTAGCAACGTTTGCTCTGGTGCACTATGTCAGTGGGCAAGCCTGGGGGCCCCTAACGCCGGCAAATGCCCAACGGGCCAACGGGTCAGGAGGGCAGGGGCAGCAAGGGGACGGTGTGCATCATTGAAAGCTACACAGTCAACATCAAGCAAAGCAGCACTACCTCAGAATCCAGTGGAACCGACGGACGGCTACATGCAGCTTCAAAGTACGTGCTTTTGTGCAACGCGCTGAGCCCCGTGGGCTGTGCATACCGCTTTTGCCGTCACACTGTACGTGCCACCCTCGCCCTGTGCTGCCCTTACCCGCAGCCTCTGCACCAGCACGCTCTTGACCGCCACGTCCAGCCCCCGCCACCGCCCCGCGTACACCACGCCCTGCGCGCCGCGGCCCAGCTCGCGCAGCAGCACAAGCGGAGGGCTGCCGCTGCTGCTAGTGCTGTTGTTGTTCCTAGTGTTGCTGCTGTCCCTGTTGCTGCTGCCGCCAACACTCTCGCGTGGGGGCCCCCCTTCTTGGCCGCTGCCGTTAGCCGTCGCCAGGGTCGTCACACCACCAGGTGACGGCTCCGCTGCTGCTACCACCTCACCGGTGCCGCAATTGCTGGATGACGCAGGCTCAAGAGCAAGGCTCAGGTCACTACCCCCCTCATCACGTGCCACAGCAGAGCTCCCCGAGTGCTCCAGCCCCAGACCTGCACCGGGCACGCTAGCCGACCTGCCGCTCCCAGTGTCGCCGTTGGGGGGCAGAGCGCTGGAGGGCGTGCTACTAACCAGCAGGCGTGCACCTCCGCTTTTACCCCGCTGAGCCGCCAGCTCGCAGGCTTCAAATCCAGCTCCTGGTAGCCTGTGGGTGCCTTGCCTTGGCAGCTCTTGCTGCTTCTGCTGTTGCTCCTGCTGCTGACCCAACACCAGCTGCCGGTTGCGCTCCACAACCAGGCGCAGAGACACTAGGTGGCGCAGCACCAAGGACGGCGGGCGAGGCTCACGCTGCGCTGTGTGCTTTACTGGGGACACACAGCTGCCACCATGCGACTTGGCAGACGTGTCTGCGCCCTCGGTCCCCAGGCCCTGTTGCCCTAACTGCTGACCTCCACCCAGCTCGCAGCCTCCCATCTTGGCTTGGGCCTGACCCCACCGCCGGCGCAACAGCCATATTCCCACTCCGGCAGCCGCCCCAACCGACACCGCCGCACAGGCCACCGCCAGTGCAACTGCCGCGCCCAGGGGCAGAGGCGGCGTGCTGCTGCCACCACCACCGCTGCCTCCTGCTGCTGCGGCGGCGGCGGCAGGCGGCTGCATGGTGCCATTAGTGCGCCCAGGGGCAGCACTACCGTCATCCACACCTCCCGGCTGACCATCTCTTCCTGCTGCCGGCGTTCCCGGGCCACCCACCAGCGCTGGTGAGGGCTGAGGCACTGCCGCCGCCGGTGGCCCCCTAACCCACGGTGGGGGAGCTTCCGGCGCGCTGTTGCCTCCCTGTTGCGGACCACCAGGGCCCACGCCATACGCCACGGGCAGGTCCAGGTCGGGCAGCTGCAGCGAGAGCGGTGTGGGGGCAGGCAGCTGCGAGGTGAGGGTGACGTTGGTCCCCAGCAGCCCGCACCACACGAA
>VFQN01005026.1_pt1 | contig 16716 bp, 10 predicted proteins | sample 3512371 | NCBI WGS metagenome assembly VFQN01 (sample SAMN10412370, study PRJNA504923) | tailings metagenome | isolation source: Replicate 2 from Balatoc abandoned mine | place: Philippines: Itogon, Benguet | collected 2017-08-28 | reverse complement strand
CCCCGAGGCTGATGAGGAAGTAGCTCAATCGCCGCCCGACGGCGCCGGCGACGAGCCCGCCGAGGAGACTCCCGAACACGGCACCGCCCGAGCGCGTGATCTGCGTCTTCGCCTTCGTGCGCGGGTCGGCGGGCGGTTTCGCCGCCGCGGGGCCGACGGCCGCGGCCGTCGCCGTGTGCTGCACCGCGTCGGACCACGGCACCAGCCAGTTCGCGTTCGCCGCCGACCCGACTACCGGGATCGCCCCGAGCAGCACGCCGAGCGCCGTCCGCGACAGGAGCGGCGGGCGCAGCACCTCCGCCACCGGCGCGCGGGTGGCCCGGGTGCCGCGGGTGGCGAGCCAGCGCGGCGACTCGGGCACGAGGAACAGGACGACCACGCCGAGCAGCGCCGGCGCCGCGCCGACGAGGAAGACCCAGCGCCACGAGTCCTGGGTGATGGGGACGTAGTAGCCGATGACGCCGAGGAGCACGAAGCCGACGTTCGCGGCGGCGCCGAGGAGGCCGGCGGTGAGCGGGCGGGAGGCGTCGGGCCACGCCTCGGCGACGAGCGCGACGGCGTTCGGCCACACCCCGCCGACGCCGAGGCAGGCGACGAACCGCAGGGCGAGCATCGCCTCGGCGGAGGTGCATTCGTGACAGACGAGGGTCACGAGCGAGTAGCAGAGGACGCTGGCGGCCATCGCCCGGGTACGGCCGGCGCGGTCGCCGAGGGCGCCGAACACCCACCCGCCGGCCGCGGCCCCGAACAGGAACGCCGCCTGGTACCACGCGAACCAGCGCGTGACGACCGCCTCCGGCGTGTCCGGCCCGATCAGGTCGAGCGTCATCTGCCGGTGGACGAGGACGAACAGCGAGATCTCGAGCCCGGCGAACAGCCACGCGAGGAACGCCGCCACCAGCACCCCGGCGCGGGCGCGGCGGGTGAGCGCGGGGGCCAGCGGCGGGGCCGGTGTCGTCACGGGCAAGAGTCGTGGGGTGCGGGGACGGGGCGCGGTCCCCGACTGTACCCTGCCGGCCGCGCTACTTCAACCGGCTGGTTGGCGGCCGATCACTGCGCCGGGGTGATGGGGTCCGAGAAGGCGGCGTGGACGGCGGCGAGCAGGTCGGCGGGGCGGTACGGCTTGTTCAGCAGCCCCACCGAGCCCTCCAGCGAGGCCACGTCGTCGGCCGAGTAGCCGGTCGAGAACAGCACGCGGGCGTGCGGGTCGAGGCCGAGGATTTGCTGGAAGGCGTCGCGGCCGGACAGCCGGGGCATGATGACGTCGAGGACCACCAGCCCGATCTCGTCGCGGTGGGCGGCGAACGCCTCCACCCCCGTCACCCCGTCGTCGGCGGTGAGCACGCGGTAGCCGGCCCGCTCCAGCACGGCGCGGCCGAGGTCGCGGATCATCGCCTCGTCGTCCACTAGTAGGATCGTGCGGTCGGTCACGGCGGCGTCGGGGCGCGGGGCGGGGACGGGGATTTCCGGCGGCGTCGGCGTGTTCTCGGGCGCGACCACCGGGGCGGCCGGCAGGTACACGTCGAACCGCGTGCCGGCGCCGGGGGCGGTGGTGAACTCGACCCGGCCGCGGTGCTGCTCGACGATCCCGCGGACCATTGGCAGCCCGAGCCCGGTTCCCTTGCCGACTTCCTTCGTCGTGAAGAACGGGTCGAACACCCGGTCGCGCACCTCGGCGGTCATCCCGACTCCCGTGTCGGTCACACTGAACCGGATGAGCGGTTCGGCGGTCCCGCGCTCAAGCGGCGCGTCCACCGGCTCGGCCGAGAGGGTGATCGTGCCGCCGGCCGGCAGGGCGTCGCGGGCGTTGACGCCGAGGTTCAAGATCGCCTGGTGGAGCAGCCCCGGGTCGGCGAGGGCCGGGCCGCAGTCGGGCGCCACCTCGACCCGCACCCGCACCTTCGGGTCGGCGCCCCACGCGACCGCGGCGGCGACCGCCGCCAGCACCTCGGCCGGGTCCACCGGGCCGGGCGCCATCTGGTTGCGGCGGGCGTAGCCGAGGAGCTTGCGCGTCAGGTCGGCGGCGCGGGCGGCGGCCTGCTCGGCGGCGGCCAGCAGCGGCCGGCTGGTGTCGTCGGCCGACAGTCGGGCCAGCTCCAAGTTCCCGCCGATGACCGTCAGCAGGTTGTTGAAGTCGTGCGCCACCCCGCCGGCGAGGTGGCCGACCGCCTCGACCTGCTGCGACTGGCGGAACTGCTCCTCCAGCCGCCGCCGGGCGGTCACGTCGATCGACACGCCGAGCCCGTACTCGAACCCGCCGTCGGCGGCGCGGACGGCCGACACCGACACCTCGGCCCAGACCACGCCCCCGTCCGGGCGGACGTACCGCTTCATCACCTCCAGGCGGTCGCGCCTGCCGGCGAGCAACTCGGCCATCAGCGGGGCCTGCCCGGCCCAGTCGTCCGGGTGGGTGATGGCGGCCGGCGTGAACTCCAGCAGCGCGTCGAGCGCCCGCCCGGTGAGGGTCAGGAACGCCGGGTTGGCGGCGACGAACCGGCCGTCCGGCCCGGTGAGCGAGACACCGGCCGAGGCGTTGTGGAAGATGCCGCGGAACAGGTTCTCGCTCCGCCGCAGTGCGTCCTCGGCCCGCCGCCGCTCGGTCACGTCGAGGAGCAACCCGTTCCAGTCGCTGCCGCCGTCCGGCCGCGGGGTGGGGCGCGAGCGGACGAGGAGCCACCGCAGCGCGCCGCCGCGGGTGTGGCTGCGGAACTCGTACTCGAACGGACGCCGCGCCGCGAACGCCGCTACCTCGGCCGCGCGGAACCCGTCGATGTCGTCGGCGTGGACCAGTTGGTAGAGGATGTCCGGGTCGGCCCGCACCTCGGCCGCGGGGACGCCGAGTAGGGTTTCGATGCCGGCGCTGATGTGGGTGAACTGCGGCGGGCCGTCCGGCGGGACGGCGATCTGGTAGACCGCCCCGTCCGGGAGGTTGTCGCCGACGGCGCGGACGCGCTCCTCGCCCGCCCGATACGACTCCTCGGTCCGGTCGGTGGCGGGCGAACCGGCGATCGCCCACACCGCCACCCCGGTCGTCGCGGCGAGCAGCCCGAGTAGGCTGAGCTTCAGCGGTAGCGCCAGGTCCGGGGCGAAGAGCGCGACGCCGGCGGCCGCCAGGAGGAGCCCGGCGGGGGCGACGAAGCGGCGGTGGGGCGACCGGCGGAGAGCGGCCATCGACGCGACCGGACGGTGGCCCGATCGGTGGAATCCGCGGGCGGAGAGAAGCATGAATTGATTGAACCTTACCGCCCCGCCTAGCGAGTTCCAGGCCACCCAACCGAAAAACCGACAAAAGAATATTGGCCCCGGCGGAAAGTTCATCCCGGAGCGAAAATACGCCCGCCGACTCACCCGATAGTGTGGGTTAACCACGTACCCCGGAAGCGGTTAGGTTCTGGCCGATGGACTGCGACTGAGGACCGAATGGGCTACCCGAACCTGCGGGCATGTGTCGCCGACCTGGAGCGAACCGGTCAACTCGTGCGCCTCCCCGCCGAGATCGATCCCCACCTCGCCGCCGCCGCCGTCCACCGCCGCGTCTACCGCGCCGGCGGGCCGGCGTTGCTGTTCGAGCACGTCCGGGGCACGCCGTTCCCGATGGTCTCGAACCTGTTCGGCACACCCGCCCGGGCGCGGTTCCTGTTCCGCGACGCGCTCGCCGTCGTCCGCAAGCTCGTCGAACTGAAGGTCGATCCCGGCCACTTCGCCCGCCGCCCGTGGCGCTACTGGGACGTGCCGCTCGCGGCGTGGAAGCTGCGCCCGAAGTTCGTCCGCCGCGGCCCGGTGCTCGCGGGCCGCACCACGTTCTCCCAACTCCCGCAGCTGAAGTGCTGGCCGCTCGACGGCGGACCGTTCGTGACACTCCCTGCCGTGTACACCGAAGACCCCGACCACCCCGGCTGGGCGAAGTCGAACCTCGGCATGTACCGCGTGCAGTTCGGCGGGAACGAGTACGAGCCGGACCGCGAGTGCGGGCTGCACTACCAGATCCACCGCGGCATCGGCGTTCACCACGCGGCGGCGGTGCGGCGCGACGAGCGGCTGCCGGTGAACATAATCGTCGGCGGCCCGCCGGCGCTGGCGTTGGCGGCGGTGATGCCGCTGCCCGAGGGCCTCCCCGAGCTCGCCTTCGCCGCCGCGATTGGTGGGCGGCGTCTCGCCCTGGTGAAGCCCGGCGCCCTGCCGATGCCCGCCGAGGCCGACTTCGTCATCAGCGGTTTCATCGACCCGACCCGCACCAAGCCCGAAGGCCCGTTTGGCGACCACCTCGGTTACTACAGCCTGACGCACCCGTTCCCGGTGATGACGGTCGAAGCGGTCTACCACCGCCGCGACGCCATCTGGCCGTTCACCGTCGTCGGCCGCCCGCCGCAGGAGGACACGTCGTTCGGCGAGCTCATCCACGACCTCACCGGCCCCGTCATCCCGACCGTCATCCCCGGGCTGCACGCGGTCCACGCCGTCGACGCCGCCGGCGTCCACCCGCTGCTGCTGGCGATCGGCAGCGAGCGCTACGTGCCGTACGCCGAGCGCCGGAAGCCGCAGGAGCTTCTCACCATCGCCAACGCTGTGCTCGGGCAGGGTCAGCTGTCGCTGGCGAAGTACCTGTTCATTGCGGCAAAAGAAGACGCCGATTCCCTCGACATCCACGACGTCGCCGGCTTCTTCCGCCACGTCCTGGAGCGGGTGGACTGGACCACCGACCTCCACTTCCACACTTGCACCACGATCGACACGCTCGACTACAGCGCCGGCCTGGGGCTGAACGCCGGGAGCAAGCTGGTGGTCGCCGCCGCCGGCCCGAAGCGCCGCGACCTGCTCACCCAACTGCCGCCGGACCTCACCCTCCCCGACGGCTTCGCCGACCCGCGGGTCGTGCTGCCGGGCATCCTGGCCGTCCGCGGACCGAAGTGGGCAGTGGGCAGTGAGCAGCAGGCAGACGGAAACCCGGACATGCTGCGCCTCTGTTCGTCACTACCCACTGCCCACTGCCCACTGCCCACTCTGATCGTCGTCGTAGACGACTCGGAGTTCGTCGCCCGGTCGGTCGAGAACTTCGTCTGGGTCGTGTTCACCCGCAGCGACCCGGCGACGGACGTGCATGGGGTCGGCGCGTTCACCCACCGCAAGCACTGGGGCTGCACCGGCCCGCTGGTCATCGACGCCCGCCTCAAACCGCACATGCCGCCGCCGTTGGAGGACGACCCCGCGGTCCAGCGCCGCATCGACCCCCTCTTCGCCCGCGGCGGCCCGCTCCACCGGTGGGGGTAACGACTCGGAACGATGTGGTGCCAGAATGCCCACGCGGCGGCCGTCGGCCGCGCGGTGAGGCGAGGTCCGGCGGTCGCCGGTGGGCGGGTGTCGGGGGCCGGCGCATCGTGCCCCTCTCGGGCCGCTCGTCTGCTGCGGGGTTGCCGGCTCTCACCGGCTGCGGTCGCCCGGACGACCGCCCCCGCGGCGCACCATGACAGTGCATAACCGCGCGGCACGCGATGGGACTTCGGTCCGGGTGTGCGTTGCCCGTTCCCGGTACCGCACCGCTGCCGTTCCGGGCGGCAGACGGGCCGGCGGGGCCACCCCCAGACACCTCAATCCCGTTACAGGGGACGCACGCTCACTAGTCGAGCCTGGTACTACCGAGAATTCTCCGCGGCGAATCCGTGGCGGGCGTGAGGGTTTAGGAACGGCGAAGTGGCGGAATGGAATCGGCGGCGCCCCGAAGAAGGGCCGTGCCCGTGTCACTCCGCTGGCTCACTGGTAGCCTATTGCGGTACGATCAGCCGGGCGTTACTATGTGGCCCGACGGGTCGCAGGTAACGGCTCCTTGCCGCCGCTGCGTTAGGATGCGCGGCGACGCGTGCTAATCACAAGTTCGGCGAGCGGAGGGCGCGCAGGTGGCCGGTCAGCGGAGTGTGTCACGAAGTTGGTCCGTCACGGAGTTTAGTGGCCGTCGCCCTACGAAGGGTGTCGCGACACACGTGTACTTATGAGTCAGAAAGGTTCAATTTGCATGCTATCATGGTGTTTTATAGCTGAGCACATATTGTGAAAGGCAGTCGCCATGTTTGACTCCGAAGCCTTTTTTGCGTGCGACTTCTTCCCGAAGGCCAAAGACCTTCCGTTCGAGAAGAACCTCAACCAAATCTTCTTCGACCCGCGGACGGACAATCAGGACTACCCGATCCACGGGCCGAACGTGATTCGTCTTGCCCGGGCCGTCGTGGGGGGCGACTTAGACGTACCCGGCCTGCTCGCGGGTACGAATCATGAAAAGGTGAAGACGAAGAATGTCTACCACGATCGCTACTCCCAGATCATGAAAGCGCTGGAGCTCGACGTCAATCATCCCGAAAAGACGGAAGGCTTCTTCAGTATTGCAGCCCTCTATCACGACATCGGCAAGGCCATCCGCCGGGCTAACCACCCGCAGATCGGGGCCAACATCCTCCGGCACTTCGATTCCGAGCAAAGTAATTTCCTCGTCCAGGCGCTCAGGCTCCCGACCGAGCCAGACGAGACCCCGTCGAAACACCACCGGTTTTCGCTCATCTGCTCAATCACCCAACACCACGACAAATTCGGTGTCGTTAGCACCGGCGAAGCGGCCCTCCCGGTGTTTAGTGACATTCTCTATTTCACGAGTGACAAGAGCGGGTTGCCCGGCATTCTGAAGAATGTGACCAGCGTCATGATTCTCAATCTCGCCGACATTGCGGCCGTCACGACGGCCGGCGAGGACGACCGGAAGGAGGCGTTGAGACTCGCCAAGTGCGTCCGCAAGGCTCGCACCGAGCCGGATTCCCCAGAGTCCGCGTCGGAGCCCGAGTCGCTCGTCCAACTCCTCAATATCGCAAAAAAGCCGGAGAGCTGCTTGGGGTTGCGGCTGCGGAAAGTCGTCGATGTATTGACCGACTGGAAGATCCTGGTGGACGCCGTCGAGAACGAGTCCGTACTCGGCAACCGCGGGAAGCTGAAGCGGTTGCTGCTGCACCTCGAACAGAATCCGGCGAGGAGCATCACCCGCATTCTGCGACTGCTGAAGGAGTCGATCGAGACCGCACGGGCCGAACCGCTGGCGGAACACGTCTCACCGACCTCGGTGGAGTCCGTCCTCGTCGGCGCGCTGGGCTCACATCAGTTTCAATTCTTCTGCCAGCAGTTCGCGGCCGTGGCGAAACTCGACTACGGACTGAACTTCTTCAAGGCCGTACTCTGCGCGTGCGTCCGAGAGGCCATTGCGAAGGCCGGTCCCAAGGATTGCAAAGCCGGGAACTGGAACACGCTTTCCGCGGACGAGACTGCGATCCTCACCGGCCTAGGTCGGAAGGCTCTGCAAGGGATTGCCAACCACATTACGGCCCTATTTATCAAGGTGCTCCACGGCCTCGTCACCCGGTACTCCGGCGTACTCGAATCCGGGGGTGACAATGCTCGGCGGTTCGGCTTCCAACTCCGGGATCTCACGAGCGACCTGGAGATTCGCAAAGTCATCATTGATCTGCTCTGCGCCGAAAACAACAAAGACCACGTTGCGTTAACCTGGATTGCGGATGAGGTATCCGTCTGGTCGATGGACTAAGTCACCGATGTGAGATGTCGCGGACGCCGAACCAGGTGGTGTGTTGTCAAGTGGCGATTCGTGACGCCCAGTTCGGGTCGAACGGCTTGCTGTTCCTGAGCACCCCCGTAGTAGATCATCACGCGCGTCCGCCTGCCGGCGTCGATCGCCTTTGTCATCGGTGGGACATTCGTCCTTCGTCATTTCAGTTGCCCCGCGCCGGCCCTTCGCGTAGCGTCACCCGCGTTCCCTCCCCGGAGTCGCACCGATGCTCACCCGCCGCGTCGCCCTCTTCCTCGTTCCGCTCGCCCTGCTCCCGGCGCTCGCGCCGGCGCAGCCCGCCGACCCGTCGAAGCTCGCCGCCATCAAGCCGGCGATGCAGCGGTACGTCGACTCCAACGACCTCGCCGGCGCGGTCACGCTCGTCGGCCGCTCGGCCGGCGTCGTCCACCACGAGGCCGTCGGCTTCCGCGACCTCGCCGCCCGGGACGCGATGCAGAAGGACACGCTGTTCCGCATCGCCTCGATGACCAAGCCGATCACCGCCATCGCCATCATGATCCTGATGGACGAGGGGAAGCTGAGCCCGGACGACGACCTGGCGAAGCACCTGCCCGAGTTCGCCGACCTGTCGCTCGCCGGCGGGGCGAAGCCGAAGCGCCCGGTGAAGCTCCGCGACCTGCTCACGCACACGTCCGGCCTCGCCGCCTACCCGCCGAGCCTCGGCGACGTGTACGGCAAGCGCGACAAGACGCTCGCCGAGGCCGTGCCGACCGTCGCCAAACTCCCGCTCGCGTTCGAGCCCGGCACCAAGTGGGCGTACTCGAACTCCGGCATCGACACGCTCGGCCGCGTCGTGGAAGTGGTGAGCGGCAAGTCGTTCGAGGCGTTCCTCCAGGAGCGCGTGTTCGACCCGCTCGGCATGACCGACACGAAGTTCTACCCGGCCGCCGCCGACCTGAAGCGGATGGCGCTGACCTACGGCAAGGCGGACGGGAAGCTGAAGGTCGGGCCGTTCGGACTGGTGGGCCTGCCCGAGAACCCGAAGCACCCGATCCCGGCCGGCGGGCTGGTCTCGACCGCCACCGACCAGGCCAAGGTGTACCAGATGATGCTCAAGAAGGGCGCGCTGAACGGGAAGCGCGTCCTGAGCGAGAAGGCGGTCGCCGAGATGACGAAGACGCAAACGGGCGACATCAAGACGGGGTTCGTGGACGGGATGAGCTTCGGCTACGGCTGGGCGGTGGTGAAGGAGTCGACGGGCGTGACGGCGATGCTCTCTCCGGGCACGTTCGGCCACGGCGGCGCGTTCGGGACGCAGGGGTGGATCGACCCGTCGAGGGACGTGTTCGTGGTGCTGATGATCCAGCGCACCGGCCTGCCGAACGGCGACGCCTCCGACTTCCGCCGCACACTCCAGGAACTGGCAGTCGCGGCGGTGCGGTAAGGCCGGCCCCGTCCGGTGTCAGGTTCGCTGGGTCTTGCACTTCCGGCCGGTGCCCGACACTCGGCGGGCGCCCCGGCCGGCGGTCAGCGCCCCGACCGGCTGCCGGTGGTGATCTTCCCGCGGGCGTCGACGTCGATCAGGTGAATCGGTTCGGAGTGGCCGCGAAGGTAGTTGAGCCCTTGGACGTGCTCCCGGAAGGCCGGGGGTTGGCTCCGCCCCGGCCAACTCAGCTCGAAGTTCGAGGAGTGCTGGAGTTCGACGCCCCACAGGTGTGGCGCGCCGCGGATGAACCCACCCGGGCACGACCAGTCGAAGTAGTACAAGATGCATCCGAGCATCGTGTACCGGCGGAGCTCGCAGGCGAGTGGGGCGGTTGCGGTCGGGCGTTCGGCCATCAGCCGGGCGGACCGTTCGGTGCATAAATTGTCAAGGTAGGTCCGCCAGAACACTTCACAGTCGGTATAGGGCTCTCGGGTCGCGCGAGGCTTGTGCCGGTGCCAGAGGTCGTAACTGTCCTCCGTCGGAATAAACACTAGCAGTTGTTCGAGGTCCGGACCGAACGGCTCGTCCGTTAGCGTCAACTCGGCGGACGCGTTCTCCGCCCACGGCCGGTCGGCCCCGTAGATTCGCTCCCACCGGAACCGGCGGAACACGGCCCCGTTGACGTGAACCATCGCTACCTGCCGGGCCACCGGCCACCGTGCGCGGAGGTGATCGACCGACGACCACGGGTACGGGCTGAGCGTGTACGTGTTCTTCCACTCCGACTCGACCGCCCGCTCGTCCCACCCGGGGCGGGGTTCCCGGGGCATGAACTGCCGGGCCTCGATCTTCAGGTTGTGTTTGACCACAAGGATCATCGGGGGGCCGAATCGATATCCGTCGGTCGGGGTCGGGTCTTCGCCCTTGCCGAAGTGGTGCTCGACCGCGTCCCGGGACCACAGCACGCCGTTCGGGTTGGCTGCGTCCATCACCCGTTGAGCGTCGTTGATGGCGTGCCCGCACAGGTTCCGGCGGTGGTTGATGTCGTCCACGACGGCGACCCCGCCGGTGTTGATCCCGACGCGCAGTTCCACCCGCTCCGCCCACGCCCACGTCTTCGCCTTCTCGACGACGGCCAGCACCGTGTCGAGCGACGGCCGCCGGGGGTCGGGTGTGTCGAAGAGCGCCACCGCCATGCCGTCGCCGGTCGGCAGGGCGACGTATTCCTCACCGGGGAGTGATTCGACAACGTCTCGGACTACGTTCGTTAGTCCCTGGACGCGGGCCTGTTGAGCGGCCACCGCCAGCCGGGAGAACCCCACCATGTCCATGAACACAATCGTGGCAGGGGCCACCGTCTCACCGGGGCGATTGACTGTCGGGTCGGTTCCCGCGAGGTTACCCAGCGGGCGGCGGAGTGTCAAACCGGTCCACTCGGGCGCCTTAATACGGCGGGAGCAGCCGGCGGGCGACGTGCGCGAGCACGACGGCCAGGAACACGAGGTTCCGCACGAGCCCGACCACCGGAAGCACCCGCGGCGGGCGCTGCGGCGTTCCCGCCGCGACGGCGGCGGCGGTCGCGGCGGCCAGCCGGTCCATCCAGGCGACCGAGCGCGGCCACTCCCACAGTCGATCCCGCCACCCGGACGGGATGCCGGCCCGCCCGACCCCCGCGCCGACGACCGCCCCCACGATTGCGGCGGTGGAGTCTGTGTCGCCGCCGCAGCGGATCACCGCTGTCACCGCGGCCCGGTAGTCGCGCGGGTGGCTCAACCAGGCGTGGAGCGCGACCGGCACCGTCCGGTACACGTAGCCCGTCACGCCGCGGCCACAGCCGATTTCTTCGGCGAACGCCTCCGTCGAAGCCCCCGCGGCGAGGCTCGCCTCGACCCGTGCCAGCAACTCCCGGAACTCGTCCGGCGCGTCCGGCGCCGCCGCGCGGTACGTCTCGAAGAAGGTCGCCGGCGTATCCCGGCCGCGCCGCGCACACCACGCCGCGAGCGCCACGGCGAACGCGCCGTGGTCCGCCTTTGGGTCGGTGTGCGTGACCCGCGTCGACGCTCCGACCAGCACGCGGAGCGCATCCAGGTCGTCGACCGCCGCGCCGAGGACGGGGCTCCGCATCGCCGGGCCGTTGCCGGCGGAGAACACGCCGCTCTTCGCCGGTGAGAACCCGAGCCACAACTTGAGGGTCGCACGCAGCGTCGCCGAGCCGATCCCCGCGGGGAGGCAGGCGAGCCACCAGCGCAGGCGGCGGGCGAGGTGGCGGGCGAAGGCGTCGGGGTCGGCGGGCGCGGCGCACAACGCCTGCGCGACCATGCAGGTGTGCTCGGTGTCGTCCGACACCATCCCGCGGCCGAGGACGAACCGGTGGCGGTCGGGCGGCCCGAGGAGCCGGACGCCGCGCCGCCGCGACAACCCCTCGTAAGGGAGCCCGAGGGCGTCGCCGACGGCGCACCCGAGGATCGCACCCGCCACGGCTTCGGCCCGCTCCACCACGCCCTCCGCACTCGCCGGTCGGGTAGTGTCTCATACCAGATCGGATGGATCGGTATCCGTGGGGCCGGTTTCCAACCGGCCGGACACTGGCCGGTTGGAAACCGGCCCCACGGATGCGCAGCAACCGGACTTCGTATCAGTTTGGTGGGACCGGCGTCCCGCCGGTCTTTCCGGACGACCGGCGGGATGCCGGTCCCACCAAACTGAGGCACTACCGCCGGTCGCCCAGAATTCGGCAGCACCACCGGTTAAAGACGCACGCCCCGGCAACGAGTTTCACCCGTGGCGTGTGTGGCGCGACAAGGGTGCCGTCTGCACCGCGTTGTTCCCGCCCCGGGCTGCCGTTAGAGTGGGGGGCATGAACACTTCGTTCCGGCCGCCGGTGCGGACGGTCGCCGACCTGCTCCGACGGCTCGGCGACGTGCCGGCCGACCGCGTCCGCTTCACCCCGGTCCCGGGGACCGCCACCGTCGCGGACCTGCTGCGCGACGAGAACCGGCGCTGCGAACTGCTCGACGACACGCTCGTGGAGAAGCCGATGGGCGTCCGGGAGTCGTTCCTCGCGCTCGTCCTGGCGGAGATGCTGAACGCCCACATCCGCGGTCGGAACCTGGGCATCCTGACGGGCGCGGACGGCACCTACGAGCTCGTGTCCGGCCTCGTCCGGCTGCCGGACCTCGCGTTCGTGTCGTGGGACCGCCTGCCCGGGCGCCGACTGCCGGACGAGCCGGTGGCGAACGTCGCGCCGGACCTCGCTGTGGAAATCCTCAGCGCGCGGAACACGCCCGCCGAGATGGCCCGCAAGCGGGCGGAATACTTCGCGGCGGGGGTACGGGTGGTGTGGGAGATCGACCCGCGGGCGCGGGCGGCGCGGGTCTACACGTCCGGGGCGGGCGTCACCGAGTTGACCGCAGCCGACGCGCTCGACGGCGGCGCCGTGTTGCCGGGCGTAGTCGTGTCGCTCGCGGACCTGTTCGCCGAACTCGATCGGCACGGGTAGTCGGGATCGGCGCGCCGGGGCGTCTCACACGCCCTTCGTCTGGTCGCGGACCTCGCCCTTCGGCAGGTTCGGCACCGCCTTCAGGTTCCGCACCATGTTCGCCTTGTACGCCTCCACCCCCGGCTGGCCGTACGGGTTGATCCCCATCAGCCGGCCCTCCACCACCGTCGCCAGCATGAGCAGCTGCATCAGCTGGCCGATCGTGTGCTCGGTCAGCGCCGGGAGCACGATGTCCGCCGTCGGGCGGGCGGCGTCGGCGTAGGCCTCGGTCGTCCCCTTCAGCGCCGCGTCGAGCAGGTCGGGGTAGCTCTTCCGGCTGAACTGGTTCAGGTCGTCCTCGTTCCGGTCCGACATCCCGATCTGGATCGGCTGGTGCTTGGCGTTCCGCACCACCAGGTTGTTCACCACCTTGTCGCGGGCGCCGTCCTGGTGCTGCTGGCCGCGGCTGTGCAGGTCGCGGCTGTACACCGCCGTCAGCGGCGTCGGCCCGCGGCCGAGCTTCCCCAGGCTCTCGCTCAGGAGCTGGTCGTACCACCAGCCCACGGCTTCGAGCTTCTTCGACCAGCACGCCATCACCCGCGTCGTCTTCTTCCCCTCTTCCGCGAGGAGGTAGTTGACCGCCGCGAACTGGAGGACCGGGTTCTTCTCGAACGGCTCCTCCAGGAAACGCTTGGTCATGGTCGCCGCGCCGAGGAGCAGCGCCCGCACGTCGAGCCCCATCACCGCCGCCGGCAGCAGCCCGACCGGGGTGAACACGCTGAACCGGCCGCCGACGTCGTCCGGGATAGTCAGGATGTCGTCGTCGGCGTACCCGTCGGCCTTGCACAGGTCGCGGAGCCTCCCCTTCGGGCCGGTGACCGGGACGACGACCTGCTTGAGGATCGGGTCCTTCGGGCCGTAGTACTTCTGTGCCTCGGCCCGCAGCGCCCGGAAGGCGGCGGCCGTCTCGATCGTGCCGCCCGACTTGCTGGCGACGATGACGCCCCAGCGCTCCTCGGAGATCTCCGGGTCCACGCAGGTGTTTTCGAGCAGCTCCAGCAGTTCCTGGAGGGCGTCGTTGTCGAGCGCGTTCCCCTCGAAGTAGACGCGCGGCTTGCCCATCCGCAGCTTGGCCGGGAGCTCGTTGTGGTGGCTGTGGCACAGTGCGTCGAACAGCGCCTTCGCCCCGAGGAAGCTCCCGCCGATGCCGAGCAGGATGACCCGCTCGACGTTCTCCTTGAGCCGGTTGGCGATCCGCAGCACCTTGCCCAGGTCGCTGGCGTCCTGCTTGCGGCGGAACCCGTCGAGGAGCTTCTGCGGCAGGTCGATGAACCCGGCCTGGAGCGGCTGGTCCTTGGCCGGCACGTTCACCAGCTCGCGCTCGGCGGCGACCCGCCCGCGGATCTGGTTGAGCCACGGCTTCACGGCGTCGAGCCGGTCCGGGCTGAGGAAGTGCTGGGCCTGAAGCTCGGCGAGCGGCGTCCACGCCTCGGGCGGCCGGGCCAGCAGCCGCGTGAACTGGAAGTCGATGTTCTCGTCGGGCAGCTGCATGAGGTCGTCCCGGGTGGCGATATCGGGCGCAAGCCGCGGGCGGGCAACGGGCTCCGGCCGATCGCTTACCCGCTAACTGTACGTCACTCTTCGCGGGGCGTAAACTCGTTCCTTATGAACACCCACCAACTGATTCAGGAACTGCGCGAACCGGCGGCCACGAAGATCGTGCTGCTCGTCGCCGACGGGCTGGGCGGCCTGCCGATTGAGAAGGGCGGCAAGACTGAGCTCGAAACCGCGAACACCCCGAACCTCGACGGGCTGGTGCGCGACGGGGTGTGCGGGCTGAGCACGCCGGTGCTCCCCGGCATCGCCCCCGGGAGCGGCCCGGGGCACCTGGCGCTGTTCGGCTACGATCCGCTCCAGTACCGCATCGGCCGCGGCATCCTGGAAGCGCTCGGCATCAACTTCGCCGTCGGCCCGAAGGACGTGGCCATCCGCGGCAACTTCTGCACCCTCGGCGCCGACGGCAAGATCACCGACCGCCGCGCCGGGCGGCCGTCGAACGAGAAGAACGCCGCCGCGGTGGCGCGGCTGCGGACGATCAAGATTCCCGGTGTGGAGCTGTTCGTGGAGCCGGTCCGCGAGCACCGGTTCGTGCTGGTGGTCCGCGGCGACGGGCTCGGGGATGCGGTGAACGACACCGACCCGCAGGCGGTCGGCGTGGCGCCGCTGAAGGCCGAGGGGAGTGACCCGGCGAGCGCCAAGACCGCGGCGGTGGTGAACGAGTTTCTGGCGAAGGCGGTGGAGGTGCTGGCCCCCGAGGCGCCGACGAACGGGGCGACGCTGCGCGGGTTCGCCCGGATGCCGAACATCGCCACGTTCGAGGAGGTGTACGGGCTGAAGTCGGCGGCGATCGCCGTCTACCCGATGTACAAGGGGCTGGCTCGGCTCGTGGGCATGGACATCCTCGATCCGGGCCAGACGCTCCAGGGGCAGGTGGACACGCTCAAGTCGGTGTGGGGCAAGTACGACTTCTTCTTCCTGCACTACAAGTACACGGACAGCACCGGCGAGGACGGTAACTTCCCCGCGAAGGTGCAGATGATCGAGAAGCTGGACGCGGTGATCCCGCAGATCCGGGCGCTGAACCCGGACGTGTTCATCGTAACCGGCGACCACAGCACGCCGAGCCGGATGAAGAGCCACAGCTGGCACCCGGTGCCGACGATCCTCGCCGCCGACGCCACCAGCCGTCCGGACGACGTGACGACGTTCGGCGAGCGCGACTGCCTGCGCGGCGGACTGGGGCAGTTCCAGGCGGTCCACCTCATGCTGCTGGCGATGGCCCACGCCGGCCGGCTGGGCAAGTACGGGGCGTAGTTGAGGGTCGGAGCCCGGAGCATGAGCGACGGGGTGGGCGACCCAGTGTACGTCAATTCGAGGCAATGGGTTCGCGCACCCCGTCGCTCACGCTCCGGGCTCCGACGGAAAAGCAGGCGGCCCACCCAAAAGGGTGGGCCGCGTCGCTTTCCATCACTCGCTCGTTGCTCAGACGAGGACGCTGGCGGCGTCGTCCGGGAGGACGTTGACCCGCTTGCCGCCCTGGTCGAAGTACACCTTGCCGGCGGTGGTGGCGTACAGGAAGTCGTTGCTCGCCCGGCGGACGAACCGGCCGGGGGCGAACTTCGTCCCGCACTGCACCACGATGATCCCGCTCTGCTTCACCGCCTGCCCGCCGTAGATCTTCACCCCGCGGCGCTTCGGCTTCGAGTCGCGGCCGTTCTTGACCGACCCCTGGCCCTTCTTGTGTGCCATATCCGTGATCCCCCGTGGAGGCGCAGTCGAAAGCGCTTAGTCTAGAGCGCCGTGTTGGGGTGGCCAGTCCGCCGACGCCGCACCCGGCGTGAGCCGGCCGGTCGAGACACCAGGCACCCGGGCTAACGACCAGCCGGCTCACGCCGGCCGCTCGCCCGTTAGACCGCCGCCGCCCGGCCCGTCTTCACCGATTCGATCTCGCGGTGGCACAGCACCAGTGCGTCGCGCGCCAGCTGACCGCTTAGCAGGTCCGGCTCCTTCCCGGCCTTCACCCCATCGACCGCCGCCTGCAACTCGTCCGCGAACGCCGCCAGCGGGTCGCCCCCGCCGGCGAGTTCCGGCTGCGTCGCCTTTCCGTCGGCGGTGAGGAGTGTCAGCGGCGGGCCGCCGGCGCTGTACACCAGCGACGCCTTCTCCAGGTAGATCTCGTACCCGTGCGTGAACGGCCGCCCGCCCATGCACACGGCGCCGCTCGAGCACGTCACCGCCGGGCCGCCGGGGCCGTACAGGTACGACGTGGTGAGGTACGTCACCGCCCCGTTCGTCACCGTGCCGACCGCGAACACCTCCTTCGGCACGCCGCACAGCAGCCCGATGAAGTGCGTGTCGTGGATGTGCAAGTCCACCGCCGGGCCGCCGGTCTTGGCGGCGTCGCCGATGTCGGCCGACCAGTCCGGCGTGGCGATCACGCGCGTGAAGTGCGCGCCGACGAGCTTGCCGTATTTCCCGCCGCGCACGGCTTCGGCCGCGAACTGGAACTCGGGGAAGAACGGCAGCACGTGCGCCACCATGAGCAGTTTGCCGGCCTTCTTCGCGGCGGCGACCATCGCGTCGGCGTCGGCCGGCGACAGGGCGATGGCCTTCTCGACGAGGACGTGCTTGCCGGCGGCGAGCGCCTGGAGCACCAGCGGGGTGTGCTGGTCGGTGACGGTGCAGACGTCGACG
>VFQN01005025.1_pt1 | contig 16716 bp, 12 predicted proteins | sample 3512371 | NCBI WGS metagenome assembly VFQN01 (sample SAMN10412370, study PRJNA504923) | tailings metagenome | isolation source: Replicate 2 from Balatoc abandoned mine | place: Philippines: Itogon, Benguet | collected 2017-08-28 | reverse complement strand
CGGGTTCCGCTGGGCCGCCCGGCTGGAACAGTCAACCTTCAATGCAAGACGGTATCAGTCCGTTTGCGGCGCGGCACAGCACGGTCCTGGTGCGTCCGCGGGGGCGGTCGTCCGGGCGACCGGGCAGGGTAACACCTGCGACCCACACGGCACGAGCGGCCGTCCTGGGGCACCGCGCCGGAACTCGACACCCGCCCACCCGGCGGCCGCCGGTCCGCGTAGCAATACGCGGCCGACGGCCGCCGGTGGGCGTTTCGGACGGGCGGATGAGAATGCACCGCCCGGCCCCGGGGTCACCGAGTTGTGGAACTCCGCTGTCGATGCCCCGCTTCGGGACGACTCCGCCCGGTCTGGAGCTGGGTTGCCTGGTGCGCCGCGGGGGTGGTCATCCGGGCGACCGGCGCGGCGATCCGCACAGAGTAGCGCCGGGGAGTCGGCAGCGCAAGACGCTTGCCGACGACCGCCGCCGCGAGGTGCCTGCCGCCCCGGTCGCGGCGCAAGACGGCGGGCCGGGCACGGCTTCACCACCCAGTCGGTCACGGGGCCGCGATCGCCGGGGAGGCAAGTCGACAGGTCGTAGCGGCTCCCCGGCCGTATACTGAGCTTCTCGGCGCGGTTGTCGCGCCGGCGGGGTCGAGGAGATGGCATGGGATTGCGGATGCGGGTCCACGACCGGGAGCCGATCGGTGCCGCCCTCCGGCGGTTCAAGAAGCTGGTCGAGCGGAGCGGGATGAAGAAGGAACTCCGGGCGCACGAGTATTACGAGAAGCCGTGCGAGGCGCGGAGCCGGAAGGAAGCCAAGCGGCGCAGCGCGATCAAGAAGGCGCTGCTCGGCAAGCCCGCCAAGAAGCCACGCCCGTTCTGAGCCACGTTCCCCGAGGCCAGTCCGCTACGACCTCCGGGACGGATCACTGATCGCCGACACGCCCGCGGCTGGGGCGCGAACCTCGCGCCCGATCGGCGCGTCGGTGTGGCACTTCGCGCCCCACCGCGGGGGCTTACACACTCGTTAGGTGCTCCGGCACCTGTAACTATGACGGCCCTAAGGTAGCGACCTTCGGGCGACTGAGGTGGAGCGATAGAACACGCCCGACTCCTCGAGCCGGGCGGTTCGTGCTCGCTGCCGGCCGAACGGCCGGTAAGGGCGACCGACGAATGACTGCCCCCCGAACTCGCGCGAAGCTCTTTTCCACCAGCTACCTACCGCCCTCGGCGCCCCTGGCCGTGATCACACGGAAGGTCGCCGGAGGGCCGCGCGTGGCACGCCGCAAGAATCAGGTCGCCCGGGATACACGCCGTCAACTGAGGGAACGGGTCGCCGTGGCGGTGGCCGAGGCGTTCCCGGGGTGCGCCGCGGACTTCTGCGGGGGCGTCGAGCGGAGCCGAATGGCCGTCCTCGGCCCGACCCTGGGGTTCCGCGTCCGGGAGGCCGGCGGGAAGTACCGGTCGAACGTCATCTGGCTGAACCCGGGGTACACCGGCGCGGTCTCCGCGGCGTGGGTGGAGCGGGCGGTGGGACGGGCGAACGGGCGGTAAGCCGTGGCACCCGAAGCACGCCACGTCGCCGCCCTCATCCGGGCCGCTCTCGATTCGGCCTGGGCACCGTCGTCCGCTTGACCCTGCCGGGTTACACTTCCGCTACGAATACGGCCGTCGTCCCACTCGGGACGGCACGGCCGCTTCTCCGAAGGCTGTCGGGCTGTCAGCCGCCGGCAGCCTAGCGACTTCGATCTTCGTTTTTCGCGCGACTCCCCTTCTGCTCACCGGGCACTCACCGACATGACCGGACCCCGCCCGGCCGACCTCCTCCGGCACCTCGCCGCCGACGAGGCGCCCGACGCCGACCTGTTGCGGCGGTTCGCCACGACCCGGGACGGGGCCGCGTTCGCCGCGCTGGTGCGGCGGCACGGCCCGGTCGTGCTGGCAGCGTGCCGCCGCGGCGTCCGCCACCACCACGACGCCGAGGACGCCTTCCAGGCCGTGTTCCTGGTCCTGGCCCGCCGGGCCGGGGCCGTCGAGCGGCCCGAGGTTCTCGGCTCGTGGCTGTACCGGGTCGCGGTCCGGGTGACGGCACACGCGCGGCGGGCAGCCGCCCGCCGGCGTGTGCGGGAGGTCCAGGGCGTAGACGCACCCGAGCCGGTCGCCCCGAACCCGGCCGCCCCGGACGACCTCGGGCCGGTCGTGGACGAGGAGCTGGGGGCGCTCCCGGCGTGGTACCGGGACGCCGTCATCCTGTGCGACCTCCGCGGGCTCAGCCGGGCTGATGCGGCCGCCGCCCTCGGCGTCCCGCTGGGGACGCTGGCGAGCCGCCTGGACGCCGGGCGGAAGAAGCTCGCCGTGCGGCTCGTGCGGCGCGGCGTGACGCTGTCGGTCGCGGCGGTGCTGGTGGAGGCGCGGGCGGTGGGGGTGCCCGATTCCCTGCTCACAAGGACGTGCGGGCTGGTAGCGGACTGGACGGCCGGCGCGGTCGTGCCGGCGGCGGTCCTGCGATTCGCCCGCGGAGGGTCGTCGATGAAGAGCGTTCTGCTGGGTGGCGTGCTGGCGCTGTCGCTGGCGACCGGGGTGGCCCTCGCCGTGGGGGGCTCCGACCCTCCCCCGCCTCCGGCCTCCACGTCGGCGCCGAACCCGCCAGTTGCGGTCGCCGTCGCGCAACCCGACGCCAAGCCGCGGCCGGCCGCGGGGGCCGAGCCGCCGGTGAAGCTCGGCCTGCCCCGGCTGCGGCGGACGGCGGACCTGAAGCTGCGGGCGGTATCGGCCGTCACCTGGGGCCGGGACGGGTCGTGGCTGGCGGTCGCCGGCGCAGGACCGGGCACCAACGCCCCGAGCTACGACCTAGCACCCAAGTCGGGCGAGGCCACCCTCGTGGTCCTGGCACCGGCCGACCCGAGGGTCACCCCGGGACAGTTCCCGCTCCCGGCCCAGTCCGAGCTGGTCGGGTTCACCACCGACGGGAAGACGCTCCTCGCCGCCACCCGCGAGACCGGGCTGATCAGCAGCGAGTACCATCTTCATCGGGTGAAGGTCTTGTTCGGCGACCCGCAGGGGGGCGACCGTCCCGTCGCGCTGCTCCGGGACGGAGACGACCCCGAGGCCGTCCCGGACGGGGCCGAGCAGCTGACCCCGGACGGCCCGCAGGAGGTGCGATTCCTCGTCCGTGCGGCCGGGCGGGTGACGGTGTGGCGCGCCGACCTGAAGTTCGAGGGGCTGCGCCCGCTCGGTGGGTTCGACGGGGCGTTCGGCGCCCTCCATCTGACTCCGGACGGGAGGCGGGTGATTGCGACGGCCGGGGCCGGGGTGGTCGCGGGGTACGACGCGACGACCGGAAAGCGGTTGTGGGCGACCGAACCGGCGGAGAGGCTGCAAGAGGTGAAAGTCGCCCCCCGGGCGGTGGCCCCCCGGGAGGAGATAGTCCCATCGTCCGGGTTCGCGGTCGGCCTGTCCGGCGACGGCCGGCGAGCGGTCGTGGCCCGCGGCCCACTGACCCCGGTGCTGGTCCTCGATCTGGACACGGGGAAGGCTCTGCCGCTGCCCCCGGGCCTCGCACGGGTCGCCCCGGCGGGGCCGGTGGCGGTGTCCGGGGACGGGAAGCTGGCGGCGCTGGCCTACGCCCCACTGGTTCCGCTCGACGGGAAGGAGCGGGCGAAGGGCGGCGACCCGGCGTTCGCCGCCGCGACCCACACTTTCGAGTCCACCCGACTGACGGTTTGGGAGACGGCGACTGGGGCGGTCGTCCGGGCGTGGCCGGGGCGTGTCGCGGCGCTGGCGTTCCACCCGACCCGTCCGGTACTGGCGGTGCTGGAGCCACACGGGAACGGCACCCGCCTCGGGCTGTGGGACTTCACCCAGACACCGTGACCTTCCTGCTCGTTCAGCGCACGAGCGTTTATTGTCTTCGCGGTATGCCCGTCGGGTCGCTCACGAACACGCCCGGCGGGATGGCGATCTCGAATGCCTCGTCCGGGACGGGGCCGTTCACCCGCAACTCCTTCACCGACAGCACCAGCCGGCCCGTCCACCCCGGGTCGCCCGCCTTCCCGTACATAGTGTTGGTCACCTCCGCGGGGAACCACGCCCCCTTGGCCGCCTCCCGGTAGGTCACGTCCACGACGATGTTCACCCCGCCGTCCGGGTGCGGGTACTCGACCCGGGTCGGGAGGGAGTTCCGGGCCGGGTCCAGCTCGTACCGGACCTGACGCGCGTCCGTCTTCGTGACGACCACCAGCCGCCGGCCGGCCGGGGTGTCGTGCGTCTCCGCGCGGACCGGTTCGTCGTCCCGGAGTCGGTCGAGGAAGCGGTTCCGGAGCTCGGCCTCACCGGCCTCCCGGGGGTCGAACGGGAACATCCCCGGGGTCTGGCCGGGGCGGTACTTCGCCGCCAACCGGGAGTCGGGGGTGTACTTGGTCCAGATGCCCCCGCTGAACGCCCATACCTCCCCGTCCGGGGCCGCCTCGCACCGGACCTCTTCGCCCCGGAGCGTCAGCGTCAGGGTGCGGACGGACCGCGGTCGTTGAATCCAAGTCGCCTCCCCGCCGCCCGGGGTTCGCTGGACCGTCGTCCGCTCCTCCGTGACGGACGGGTCGAGGGCGATCTGCTCAACCGTGGCGGTGACCGTCTTGAGCCGGGCGTAGTTGGCGGCCATGGCCTTCACCGCCCCGTCGCGGAGCTGGGCCGGGGTCGGGCGCGTGGCCGGGACCGGCTCGACACGGCGGGGAGGGGTCGGTGGTACGTCGCCCGGTCGCTGCGCGGGAGCCCACGCGGCCCCGAAGGCGAGGCCGACACCGACCGCCGACACGCAGACCGCCCGGGTCAGTTTGTCTCGGACCATCATCCGTCCCTCGTAGTTCGCAAGCGCCGTGACACGGGCCGGTGCATCCGTCGCACGACCGGCCGCAAAGGCGACCGCCACCGCCGTGGCTGAACCCACGAACCCCGCGGGCACGATCGCCACAGCCGCGAGAACCTCGAACTCCACCCCGCGGCACGCGAGCCGGCGGGCGAGCACCCGCTTCGCGCGGGCGATGCGGGTGTTCACGGTGCCGACCGGGCACCCGAGATGCCGGGCAGCGGCGGCGTGCGACAGCCCGTCGAAGAAGCACAGCAGGACCGGGACGCGGTAGTGTTCCGGGAGCCGGGCCAGCTCCTCGTGGAGCGCGGCTTCGGCTTCCAGGGCCAGGCCGGCCGCGGTGACTGGGGCCGGGAGGTCGGCCGTCACGGGGTCGAGCCCCGTCACGGGCCAGCGCCGGCGGGCGACCCGGACGGCGGTGCGGCGGGCGACCCGGAAGAGCCACCCGGCGACCGTCCCCCGGGCGAGCGACCGGGCCTGCCGGGCGAGCGCCAGGAACATCGCCTGGGCGCAGTCCTCGGCGGCGTGGTGGTCCCACACGACCCCGCGGCAGACGCGGAGGACCAACCGGGCGTGCCGCCGGACGAGCTGCGCGAACGCGACCTCGTCGCGGTCGTGGGTGAACCGCGCGAGCAACTCGGCGTCGTCCGGGCCGTCGGCCGGGGTGAGCGTGACGGACAGGCGGTCGAGCGTCCGGCCGGGCATCGTGCCTCCCACCCAGGAAGTGGCGCCCCGTGGCCGAGCACGTTCACAGCTTTTTGGCACGGGGTCGGAATGTGAGCCGGGGAGGTCGTCACCCGCCCGCCCGGACGGCCCCGTCCTTTGCCCTCGACAACTGCCGCCGCAGTCCGATAGTAGTGACTACCGCTCGCCCGGACCCGTCCTCACGCCGGCACGGGTCTCGTCACGACCACTCGGGGAGCACCATGCAGGACGCACGCGCCGGGGGCACCTACCCGCTGGACCCGCTGGACCCGCTGGAGTTGGTGGAGTTGGTGGCGATTCTCGAAGAAGTCCGCCGGGCGGTCCTCGCGGTGGATTCAGACACGGCCGAGCACCGCCCCTTGGGAGCTATCTCCCTGACCCGGGCCGAAGGGGGCGACACCGTGACCCCGGCCGTTCCATCGCCCGCCGCAGCGGGTCGCTGCCGTAGCAGTCGCAGTCGGGCGTGAATCACTGAGCGAATGCGGCCGTGCTTCGACCCCATTTGCCGAAGACGAGGCCCGCGCCGAGTATCCGGGCGGTAGCGCCGAGGCAGGACGCCCGGGCGACCTCCCTCTCCCCGGCTGCAACGTAAGACCGGCTACTTCTGATTCCGGGGGTCGTCGGCCGGGTTCAGATACACCACCGCCCACGGCCCGGTGCCGTGCAACTGGAGGACGGTCTCTCCCTTCACGAATCCGAAGTGCTTCATCCCCGCCCCTGTCCGTCCGTAAGATCCGGCCGGCATCGCCACCGCCTTCTTCTCGTCGAACGTGTCCCCCATCCCCAGGTAGAGGGTGCCTGAGAGGACCGTCACCCGCTCGTCCTTCGGGTGGGTGTGGGGCATGATGCGCATCCCGTCCGGGAGCTTCACCCGGAGGACGAACTCCCCGGCCTTCGACGGGTCGCCCTCCAGCACTACCGTTTTTGCCCCCTTCGGCAGGGACGCCGGGCCGTCCTGCCACTTGAGGTCGTGCGGGGTGACGACAACGTGGTCCTTGTCGTCGCGGTGGTCGGCGGACACGAGCGCCAGGGTGAGGGCGGCGGCGAGTAGGCGAGGCGTCATGGTCATTCTCCCGGGCGACGTGGACCCGCCCACGGCCGGCTACCGCCCCCAACCCCGGTGGCGGTAGTAGCTCTCCCACGCACTTCCGCAATACGAATTACTCGGCCGAGGGTCTTGAAGGATCGTAAACCCGGAGGCGCCGGGCGCGGCCGGCGGGGCACCGCGATACCCCAGTGGGGAGCCCTGCTGCGCCATCGTGAACCCCGTCGGGCCGCCCGGCCGGGCGGGACCAAACGGCGAGGCAGTGCCACCCCCAGGGGTCGGTGGGGTAAAGAGAGGCGGCGTGCGGAGCGGGGCAGGGCTGAACGGCTGGACGAGCGTGAACTGGGCGGATGCGGTGCCGGAGCTGGTGCCGACGGCGGCGGCGAGCGCGAGTAGGCAAGACCTCATGGGGAGTCTCCGGGTGCGGGGCTGATGGCGCACCCAAGAATGCGGTCGGCTCGCCGCCTTGCACAGCAAAAGCCCTCGGAATCGGCAGACGTTAAGGCTTCTTTACAAGGATGAACGCGCCGCCCCTCCTACTCACATCTTACCCAATACCACGTCTACCACCCAACAACCTCGAACGTGAGGGATCGGCCCCCCGGCAGTGTCCGAGTATGTCCGGGTCGCCCACCCGGCGTCTTCCCGCGCGTCGGCCAGCACCGGGAGACGGTCGAACGCCCGCTCTTGGGGTGCCGCGGGCCAGGGCCACGACAGCCTCGGTGTGCAACGCGAGGGCGAAGGAGACGGGGCGGAAGGGATTGCCGAAGAGGTCACGGAGGGTTGTGGCGTGTTCAACGAACACCTCCGACGGGTCGAGACCGGACTCCGGGGCCGGGGCGGCGACCCCATGAAAGGCCGGCCGCCGCCAGACGGCGAACGAGAATCGGAGGGTTCACGGGTCTCCTGGCCGCCGCCGGCGCCGAGGGGGTGGACGACACCGGCGATCGCAACCTCATCCCCGCACCCGAACACTGCGGGGTGCCCGACGGTTCCCCACTTCGCCCCCGCCCGGCCCGGCAAAGTGAACTGTTGACTTGCCCCGAGCCGATGTTACCATGTCGCGGTTCGACTTTCCGTCGTCAACACCCACCACCCGTCAGAAGGTCCATGAACCCCCGCCGCTCCCGGTCCGCCACTCCTCGTCCCCAGACGACCAACCCGACCGCCCTCGTCCTCGGCTCCTCCACTGCCGGCTGGTACGCCGAGTGGAAGGCCCGCAAGCAGACCGCGACCGCCCCCGCACCCGAGCCCCAAGCCCCTCCTGCCGACGATGCGGCCGAGGCGCTGACGAAGTGGCTGACGGCCGGCGGGGAGTAACCCGATTCGGGCGTAAGGTCTCGACTACCGCCGTCCGGGCGCCTGCGCCGGCGGGGACGTGCCGGTCGTCACGAGCGGGCCGTACGGATGACGCTGCGGAGTGGCGGCGGCGGTTGATCAAATTGTCGCCACCGCGACCGGGTCGAAAAATCTTTCTGGATTACGTGTCCGGTTTCGGCCGCCGGCCCCGATTGCCCGGGGATGAGCACCGACCTTGCCTTCGCGGCCGCGGTTCCGGTCGCTGACGTCTCCCCGGACCACCTCCGCCACGTCGCCTGGGTCCGGGCATTCGACCCCGGCCACCCGGGCGTCGCCACCTGGCTCCCGGTCGGGCACCCGGCGGGACACCCCGGTCTAAGCGGCGACTGCCTCAACGTGATGATCGACGGCGACCGGCGGGACGAGCAGATCAAGCTGCTGAGGGCGATGACCCGCCTGGTGGCCTGCTGCGGGTGAGACCGTGGGCCGGCCCCGGGCGGTTCATTCCGACGCCTGCCGCCAGCGGCCGGACGCCCCGTTAGCGCCGAATGACAGGCGCTCGCGCGGTCCGCCCTCGTCACTCATCCACGTCCCAGACCACGACGCGCCCGTCGTCGGTGCCGGCGGCGCCGAGGAGCCCGTCGGCGCTGAACGCCACGCACGTCAGCGGGCCGATCTTCCAGTTCAGCTTCGTCCGCAGCGCCAGCGTGTCGAGGTCGTAGAGCTTCACCTGCGTCGTGGCGCTCCCGTGGATGACGGCGAGCGTCCGCCCGCCCGGGTGGAACGCGAACGACTGAAAGTTCCCGAAGTTGGTGCTCCCCTTGATCGCCCGCGGCGCCGCGAGCGCGGCGGTGTCGTACACGTACATCGCGCTGTAGCCGATCACGCCCAGGTACCGGCCGTCCGGCGACACCTGCGGCTGGTTGATGCGGTTCGCCGGGTACCTCGCCGCCGCCACCTCGGCGCCGTCGGCGAAGCGGCGGCGCACCACCCGCTTCGCCACCACCTCCAGGTATTCGTCGCCGCCCGGCAGGAAGCCGGCGAGGTACGTCCACGGGTCGCCGCCGCCGTGCCAGACTGCCGGGCCGTCGGGCGCGAAGGCGGCGCGCCACCACGGGTCTTCCGGCTGCATCTGGTACAGGACGACCAGGTTCCCGGTCGGCGCCGCGATCACCTGGTCGGCGGGGAGGCCGCCGTGCCCCGCCGCGGCCGGGTCGCCGGGGTCGGGGAGCGGGTTCGTCGGCCCGCGGGCGACCGCGCCGTCGGCGGTAGCGAACGTGAACAGCGAGCCGCAGGCGAGGTGGAACCGGTCGCCGGTCGGTGACACCGCGAGTTGGTTCGACAGGTACCACGAGCGGCGGTCCGGGACCGACACGCGCACCCGCCCGCCCGCTGGGAGCGTCCACACTTCGACCGTGCACTCGCCCGTATCCGACCGCAGCCCGACGAGGAGCCGGCCGTCGGGGAGGAAGCGGAGTTGGAGCGGGCGCCCGCCGGCGTCGAGTACGACCATCCTCCGGCCCTCCGGTTACTCGTCCACGTCCCAGACCACCACGCGCCCGTCGTCGGTGCCGGCGGCGCCGAGGACCCCGTCGGCGCTGAAGGCCACGCACGTCAGCGGGCCGACCTTCCAGTTCAGTTTGGTGCGCAGCTTAAGTGTGTCGAGATCGTAGAGCTTGACCAGCGTCGGCCCGCCGTGGATGACCGCCAGCGTCCTCCCCGCCGGGTGGAACGCGAACCCGACGAAGTTGCCGTTGTTGCTACTGCCGGAGATTCGACGCGGCTTCCCGAGAGCGGCGGTGTCGTAGACGTACAAGCTGTGGAGCCCGATCACCCCGAGGTGCCGGCCGCCCGGCGACAGTTGAAGGTGGCTCAAGTTGTGAGTCGGATACGGGACGGCGGCGAACTCCTGCCGCGCGTCGAACGAGCGGACGGCGACCGAGTGGTCGCCGACCACGAGGAAGCGGTCGCTATCGGCGAGAAACCCGGCGAGGTGCACGGCGCGCGGGTGCGGGTACGTCGCGCGCCACGCCCGCTCGCCAGACGCCGCGTGGCCGTCGAGCACCGTATCCCCGTTCCTCTCGCGGTACGCGGACACGAGGCGCCGCCCGTCGGGCGACACGGCGACCTGACTCGCCGGTCCGGTCGGGCCGTCCGGGATCACATCCCCGTCGGACGTCGAGTGCGCCTGGAGCGCGCCGAAGGTGAGGTACAGCCGGTCGCCGGCGGGCGCGGCGGCGACGCGGTTCGGCTCGGCCCACACCTGGCGGTACGAGAGCGGGATGTGAACGACGGGGCCGTCCGAGAGCGGCCAGATGGCGAGGGTCGCGTCACCCGCCGCCCAGGTGCCGACCAGGAGCCGGCCGTCCGGGAGGAAGCGGAGCTGCGTGACGTGGGCGCCGGCGTTGAGGACGAGCATGGGGCGGCCCGGTTCGGGGCTTCCGTAATGGTGCGTCTGTCGCTCAGTATCGGGTCCGGCAATCGATACCGGATCAGCCAGAACCAGCCTTCGATCTCATCCGCGTCTGATCCGTGACCATCCGTGACTGAATTTCCGGACGTCGTGGACAAGTTAATGTCGCGTCCCGAAGCGGGGCACCGACCTCCGAGTTCCACAACTCGGTAGTCCCGTGTCGTGCAGCGGACAAGAATGTCCTCAAAGAGTCATTTTGAGTCATGCCAAATCCGAAACTGCGCGCTCTGTCGTTTCGTGCCCCCGTTGTGGTCGCAGCACTCGTGCGAAACGCCCACGCGGCGGCCGTCGGCCGCGCGGTGAGGCGCGGTCCGGCGGTCGCCGGTGGTTGAGGTGTCGAGTTCCGACGTAGTGCCTCAGTCAGGCCGCTCGTGCCGTGGGGGTTGCAAGGTTACCCCTGCTCGGTCGCCCGGACGACCGCCCCCGCGAACGCACCATAACAGTGCATCCCGCGCGGCTAACGGACTGAGGAAATCACGGCCGGGTGTGATGCGCCGAACCCGAAGGTCGCTGCCGCGGTCCGGGCCGCGGGCAGAGTCGGTGGGGCCACACCCGACACCTCACCCGCATTCTAGGGTGACGGGCGTTCATTAGACAAGTCTCGATGTCTGATTTGCTCGGCCGGCGATTCGCATACGACGCCGACCGGCAGACGAGTCCATAGGTCGGGCCGGGTTCTCGAGACCCGACGCGGAACTGCGGACGCGATCACTGGAGACGGGGAGCCAAATTCCACTCGGGTTTGCGTGCCAGAGTTCGATTCCGACGCACCTGCGCCTGCGGCGCCGGCTCTCGAAGACTCGACCCGACCGACAGAAGACCCGAGCCACCCGGCCCCTCACAGGGCTCGGCTCGCCGAGCGGGTTCGTCCACTGCCCCGTAAACTACCACCGTCCCACCCGCTCCCCCGTCGGCCGGCGATGACCACGTGTTCCCACTGCGGCGGGCCGATCGGCGACGCCGGCCTCGCCGGGCGGCCGCAGCCGGGCCGCGGCCCCGCCGTCTACTGCTGCTACGGCTGCCTCAGCCTCGGCGAGCACGCCGGACCCCCTTCCGCCGGGTGGAAGTTCGACGGCCTCGGCATGCGGCTCGCCGCGGCACTGCTCGTCGCCGGGCAGTCGATGACCTTCGGCCTCGCCCTCAACCTCCACGACGACGTGCCGGCCGACGTGCGCTGGGTCGTTCAGAACCTCATTCTCGGCGCGACGGCGGTCGTGTTCGCACTGCTCGGCGGGCCGCTCGTCCGCGCCGCCTGGGGCGAACTGCGGCGCGGGCGGGTCACGCTCGACGCGCTGTTCGTCGTCACCGCCGCGGGTGCGACTGCGGCGTCCCTGCAAGCGCACCTCACGGGGCGCGGGGCGATCTACTTCGAGGTCGTGTCGATCCTGCTCGTCGTGTACACGCTCGGGAAGGTCGTCACCGCCCGCGCCCGCGCCGCGGCACTGGCCGGGGCGACAGCCTGGGCCGGGCAACTCGCCACCGCCCGCGTCGTCGATCACGCCGGCCGGGCGCACACAATTCCGGTGGCAGACGTCGTTCCCGGCGACGAGGTCGAGGTGTTCCCCGGCGAGGCGATTCCGGTGGACGGCTTGGTCCGCGCCGGGGTCGGGTTCGTCTCGGAGGCGCCGGTGAGCGGGGAGCCGTTCGTGGTCGTGCGCCGGCCCGGCGACCGCGTCCTCGCCGGCGCCGCGTCGCACGATGCCACCTTCCGCGTCGAGGCGACCGCGGCCGGCACGGACCGGCAGGTCGATCGGCTGCTGCGGGCGGTCGAGGCCGCGCGTGACACCCCGTTGTCGCTCCAGCACCGCGCCGACCGGCTCAGCGCTGTGTTCGTGCCGCTGGTGGCGGCGGTGTCGGCGCTGACGTTCGGCTACTGGGCGTTCCTGACGCCGCTCGGGTGGGAGCCGGCACTGTTCCGCGCGACGTCGGTGCTGCTGGTGGCGTGCCCGTGCGTCCTCGGGCTGGCGACGCCGGTCATCGTGTGGACCGTCCTCGGGCGGCTGGCGGAACGGGGGCTGGTGGTGCGCTCCGGCGACGCGGTCGAACGGCTGGCGGCGGTCGACGTCGTGCTGCTCGACAAGACCGGCACGCTGACCGACGACCGCTTCGCGCTGGTGGATGTGGAGACCGCGACCGAGGGCGAGGAGCGGGCGAAGCTACTCGGCTGGGTGGGGCTCGTGGAGGCACACAGCCGGCATCCGGTGGCGGCGGCGTTCGCCAAGCTGCCACGGCCGTTCGCGCCGGGCGAGGAGCCGCGCGTGGGCGGCGTGACCGCGGTGCCCGGGTGCGGCGTCGAGGCGGAGTTGGTGGAGACGAACGGCACGCGGCGCACGCTGCGCGTCGGGCGGCCGGGGTGGGTCACAGAAACCGACTGTCCTCTACGAGACGCGGAGCGAGCCGGCGGGATGCTGCCGAGCGCGAACACCCCTCCCCCTCTGGGGGAGGGGCCGGGGGAGGGGTTTTGCCCGCGTGCGCAGCGGCCGGGCTCGCGGGCCGACCTAACCCCCCCGACCCCCCTTCCCTGGGAGGGAAGGGGGGGGGCGCGCCGACCGGCTGACGCGCGCGCCGCGAACGTTGATGAACGTCATTCGCACCACGTCGCCGTCTCCGTGGACGGCGCGCTCGCCGCCGTCGCCGTGGTCGCGGAACGGCTGCGCGACTCCGCCGCCGCCGCGCTCGCCGACTTCGACCGCCTCGGCCTGCCGGTCGAAGTCCTCACGGGCGACCGCCCCGACCGCGCCGCCGCGCTCGGGCTCCCCGCGGTTCGCGGCGACCTCCTCCCCGCCGACAAGCAGTCGCGCGTCGAAGCGCTGACCACCGCCGGGCGCAAGCCGCTGATGGTCGGCGACGGCATCAACGACGCGTCCGCGCTGGCCGCCGCGCACGCCGGCGTCGCGCTCGCGTCTGGCGCCGACCTCGCCGTTGCCACTGCCGCCGCCACGCTCTACCACGGCGACCTGCGAGTGCTGCCGTGGGCGGTCGAGCTGAGCCGCGCCGCGGTCGCCGCCGTGCGCCGCAGCCTCGCGGGGGCGCTGGCCTACAACCTGATCGGGGTGGCGCTCGCGGCGGCGGGGGTGCTTCACCCGGTCGCCGCCGTGCTGCTGATGGTGCTGTCGAGCGTCACGACGGTGGCGCTGGCGGGCCGCGTCGGCGTGAGGCACTGCACCACGGCTCGCGCAGCCGCCGGCGGGAAGGCGTGGGCTCACGGCGCGGCCGTCGCGCTCCAGGGCGTGCTCTCGGTGCTTCTACTCGCGCCGCTGCGCGAGCCGCTCGCCGCGGCGCTGACCGTCGGTGGCGCCGTATTCCTCGGCGGCGTACTCGCCGTGGGGTGGCAGCGCCGGCCGACGCTTTCTCACACTGCCGACATGGCGTTCGGGATGCTCACGGTCGGCAACCTCGGAATGCTCGCCGGCTGGTGGATCGACGCCGGGTTCGCGCCGCTCGCTTGCGCTGATTGCTGCTCATGCGCCGACCCGCTCGGCAAACCGGGGATGTGGGTGGGGATGCTGGTCGCCGCGAACGCCGCGATGCTGTGGCTCGGTCACCGCCGACCGGCGGGCGACCACGCGGTAGCGATGTTCACCGGCGGGAACGTCGGGATGCTCGTCGGCATGGCCGCCGGCGGCCGGGGCGCTGCCGCGCTCGGTGTGGAGGCGGTGGCGCCGGCGGCGCTGCTGGCGTTTGCGGGAATGACGCTCGGGATGGTCGGCGGGATGCTACTGGGGACGTGGGCGGTCGAGCGGGCGGTGCGGCGGGAGCAGCCGGCTTGGGGCGAACGGCCGGCGTGAGCCGGCTGGTCGCTGGTCCGGAGGCGCGAGCGGTGCGCCGGTCAGGCTACGAGCCGCGACCGAAAGGGAGCGGCTGCTGAACCGCCCTTCGCCGGTCGCGGTCGCCGGGGACGCCGGCCGCTCCCTTTCGGTCGCGGCTCGTGGGGCTTCCCAATTTACCGCTCTTGCCCCCGGACCAACGACCAGCCGGCTCACGCCGGCCGTTCGCCGGGGCTCACGCCGGCCGGCGGATCGTGTAGCTCAGGCTCAGCACCGCGAACGCCGTCGCCAGTTCGGGCGCGTTCTCCAGGAACGCCCGGTTCTCGTTCACCCAGCTGCCGTCGGCGCGCTGGCGGCGCTTCAGCTCCTCGAACAACTCGCGGCGCCACTCGTGGCGGACCATCCGGGCGTCCTCGAACTCCTCCTCGCCGAGCGCGTCCATCGCCTTGGCGAACGTGTGATAGTAGTAGAACAGCCCGGCCTGCCCCATCCCCGGGTTCTCGGTCAGCGTGTAGTTCCGCTTGATCCACGCCACCGCCGCCCGCACCCGCGGGTCCTCCTTCGACACCCCGGCGAATAGGAAGCTCTTCAGGCCGGCGTAGGTCATGCCGCCCTCGCTCCGCAGGCCGCCATTCGGCGTCCGCTTGTCGCTCTTGTCGTTGTCCTGGTCGCCGAGCGCGTACACGAACCCGCCGCGGTCGCCGTCGGTGGTGCGGGTGGCGAACGGCTGCGTGTTGTACTCGCTCGCCAGGTTCTGGCTCCGGCTGACGAACCCGACCGCGTTGCGGATCGCCGGGTCGTCGCGGCTCACCCCGGCGGCGATCAGCGCCTCCACCATGAAGTTCGTGTTCGACAGGTCCGGCCGGTCGCGGCCGCCCGGGTTGCCGTACCCCGCGCCGCCCACCCGCGGGTCGCGGGCCGCGTCGCCGCCGAACTGGAGCGTCTTCACGAACGCGCTGGCGGCGGAGATGATCCGGTCGTACCGGCCGCCGGCGTTCGCCTCGCGGAACGTCAGGATGGCGAGCGACGTGGTGTACGTCGCCAGCCCCTGCGAGTACACGCCGCCGTCCGGCTTGATGTTCGTTTCGAGGAACTTCAGCCCCTTCGCCGTCACGTCGTCGGTCGCCGGGACGCCGTTGCGGAGCAGCCCGACCACGGCCAGCGCGGTGACGCCCGGGCCGACACGCGGGTCCGGGGCGAGGTCGCCGTTCTCCTTCTGCCGGGTCTTGAGATAGGCGGCGGCCTTGTCGATGAGCGCCTTCTTCTCGTCGGCCGTGACCGGTGCCGCGGACGCGGGCCGGACGGCGAGGGCGGCGGGCGCGACGGCGGCGGTCTTCAGCCAGGCCCGGCGGGTGAGCGGGGTCATGCGAACCTCGGGGTGCGGGGGACCGGACGGTCGCGGCAAACGTGATGCCGGGGGTGTTGTAGGCCGGCGGACGTGGGTTGTGGATTGCGAGTGAGTAGCCGGTGTGGCCATTCGGTGCCCAGGGATGGATACGGGATAACCGGTCGTGCTCGGCTTGGTGGGGCTGGCGGGACGCCGGCCTTGGAATCCCGGCCGGCGGGACGCCGGCCCACCAAGCCGGGGGAAATCCGTGGACACCGCCCGCGGGGCGCGGTCTGATGGCCGCCACCTCCCGGAGGGCCGTCATGTCCCGCCTCGCCGCGCTGTTCGTTCTCGCCGCGCTCGCCGCGCCCGCCCGTGCCGACGACCCGCCCCCGCCGGTCACCGACGTCGAAGGCCAGCCGCTCGCCGCCAACGCCGAGCGGCTCGGCAAGGCGCTCCAGTTCCTCGGCGCCCCGCTCGCGCCGGCGGTGGCGAAACAGCTCGCCGCGGCCGTCGTGTCGCGCGACGCCGTGGCCGTCCAGAAGGCGCTCGACCCGCACGTCCTGTTCGTCGTGACCCTCAACCCCGAGGCGCGGGTGAAGGTCGCCCGCGGGCCGGCGACGGCCGCGATCCAGCAGGCCGGGTGGACGCCGGTGCTCGTGAAGGTGGTGAACGACAGCACGGTGAAGAAGAAACTCGTGCCGGTCAGCGCGCAGGCCGGGCCGGTGTACAGCGGGCAAGGACGGCAGGAACGCGACCCGAAGGCCGACCCGACGATCGCCAAACGGTTTCTCGACCTGGAACTCTTCACCGCGCCGCCGATGACGGCGAACCTGAGTGGGCTCAAGGTCGAGTACGCCATCCTCCTCGTCTACAGCACCGAGGCCGGCAAGCGCGAGGCGACGGTCGGGTTTGACATCGGGCAGGGGAATCAGGACCTCGGCTTCCGCGGCGAGACGCCGGTGCTGTTCGACGTGAAGCCGGCGGTGCGGGTGAACCTCAAGGTCGCCGACTTCGACGGCCGCCCGACGGTCGGCCGGTTCACGTTCACCGACGCCGGCGGCCGCGTCTACCCGCCGCAGCCGAAGCGGCTCGCGCCGGACCTGTTCTTCCAGCGCCAGGTCTACCGCGGCGACGGCGGGTTCGTGCTCCTGCCGTCGGGCGAGTTTACCGTCGAGTACGGCCGCGGCCCCGAGTATTCGCTGAAGACCGCCAAGCTCAGGGTCGAGGCGGGGCGTGACAACACGTTCGAGGTGA
>VFQN01005024.1_pt1 | contig 16718 bp, 26 predicted proteins | sample 3512371 | NCBI WGS metagenome assembly VFQN01 (sample SAMN10412370, study PRJNA504923) | tailings metagenome | isolation source: Replicate 2 from Balatoc abandoned mine | place: Philippines: Itogon, Benguet | collected 2017-08-28 | reverse complement strand
CCCCATGGGTCCGGGCAGACCGCACAGGCAGACGAGGACTGGAATCTCGCCTGAGGTAGGATTCGAACCCGGGTTGGAAATCCCGGGAAAGTCGGTCTAAGAACCAACTTTCGCGCCCCGATCCTTACCTTAGTTTTTTGGCACGGGGCAACGCAGGGGGGGAGTACGGCAGGAGCATGACTTGTGCAAGGCATGTGCAGCCGGACGTACCCATGGCCTGTACACGGAAGGCCACCCTGACGTCCTCGAAAACGCCAAAAAAATTCTTGACCGCCGCATGACCATGGAACTAAAGCGCCAGGTGCAAACCATAATGGAGGGCGACACCCTGCAGCGCTACACCCGTCGCCTTACCATGCACATACTGAATGACCGCAGCTGCCTAGACCTGACACCCCCAACGGCACTCCAGCAGCACGACTGCAGCTGTGCACGGCTGCCACTCTGCGATGTTGCGTGCACTTCACCCCTCCACACAGGGGAAGCAGGCACAGTGTTGCATCCGCATGCTGCGATGCGTGCGTTTACCACCGCCTTCGTATAGGTAGCACGCATGAGTACCTCACCGCAACACGGAAACGCTACTGCATTTGGCCAAGCCATTGGCTTCGCCTTCGCAGTCCCCCTCAAATTCCCCTCCGAATCTCCTGCCCGCCCTCGTGCCCTCCCGTGCAGGCTGGAGCCCGGCGACCTCACCCGGGAGAACAACTACTTCAACCACAAGTGCGCGAGGTTCCTGGTAAGCGCAGCTTGGCGGGACGGACAGCGTGCGCGCGAAGCTCTATTGGCTGCTTGGGGTTAATCGTGCTGTTGCGCCCCATGGCTGGTGTGCCATGCACTGCGCACGTGTTGTTGATGGCTGGGCCACCGTCTGTCGTACGGCGGTCAACGCACAGCAAGCGCCCATGCATAGACGCGCACTTTTTGTGCCCCTTTGCCCTTCAGCACGCACGCCAACGTTGTGACGCTTCTGCATACCGGATATACGGTAGACTGCCCACTGACCCGCGTAAGAACCACAAAGCTTCCCGTTGAGTCTAGCCCCAAGTACACTGCACACTGTACTTTGCGCCAGACACGAAAAAGTGTCGTACATCTGCAAATGCCTGCAGGACGGCGCCTGCGCCACGCCCGGCTCCAGCGTGGTGTACATCGGCAACCCCTACGTCAACGCCGACGGGGGCATGCACCAGCTGGCCGACAAGCTGCGCGGCAGGTACCCCAACCTCACCACCGTGGTGTACGGAGGTAGGTGTACGTGGGTGTACGACACCGTGCTTGCCTGTCGGACTGCTTGGCAGGCGCACACAGCAGTCTTACGTAAATCGCTTGCGCTTTGGCATGCATAGGCGTGTAGAGCATACGGCACGCATACCTGCCAAATTGACCTCCGCTACCATGATGCACAACGTCATATACCTGTGCGGGAAGCCGGCTGCCCGCCCTACCCCTTCACAACAGTCGGCAGCATACCTGGCTGGACGGGACTCGCAACAAACGGGTACCTCGTAGTGAGGCCAACGCGCTCCCCTTGGCGCCCTCACAGACAAGAAGGTCGTTGCGAAGTTTCCCAAGCACTTCAAGCTGCAGGAGGACTACGAGTGCTACCTGAAGAAGGGCATCGACGAGGCGGACGTCAAGGAGGACATCGTCAGGCTGGTGGAGAAGGCATCTTCTGGTGAGCAAGCCTATCGAACCTCGTGTGCCGATGCGCCCATGCCTGCTGACCTGCCCGGAGCTACGCGCGCTGCAAGGAACGTGAAAGATCCTGTCCTGGGCACACATCACTACACCCATGCGCACAAGTTGCGCGCTCCTTGCAGCACCCAAAACACCTACCCCGCAACCAGCATCCCAGGACCCACCATCCCATGCCCCCATGGCGCCCACGCAGGTGCACCCATCATCCACCTGGCCTACCGCCCCAAGTTCCGCGGCTTCACCTTCTCCTCCCACGCCTCCCGCCGCCCCGTCACACACGTGGTGGTGGCGCTGGGGGACTTCTCCCTTGACGAGGTGGTGCAGGCGCTGGGCCGCGGCACGGGCAACGTGCGGCACATGCTGGGAGGTCGCCCCGTGCAGGTGCTCACCTACAGGGGGGACCTGCAGGCCGCCAAGCGGTGAGTTGCTGTTGGGTTATCATTATACTTCCTAGGCGCCCACAATTGCTGTTGAGGCGTTGCTTGGTTGCTGCCTGCCGCGCATTAGCGCTAACATGGCAGACAGGCAGGCAGCAGAAGGCTCACGCGGCTTTCCGACGGCTCCAGCAGTACGGCTCATTACCCATTGCAAGCCAAGCACATTCTGCGACCCTCCGCTGGTTGTCCCCTAGCCAGTCGACGCTTGCCTGCCTCTGCAACCTATGAGCACGCAACCAACCAACCAACCTAATGCACACAACCAACCAACTGAACTACAGCACGCAACCTGCCCCCATAACCTCTCCTGTTCACGCTTACCTGCCTATGCAACCTAGCGCACGCAACCTCATCAATCCCCAACCAACGGCCTTGGTCACCCTGATCCTGTGCCAACCCGCCCTGCCCGTCCCCACTTGCAACATCATGCAGCTACTACGCGTTCGAGGAGCACGTGGTGGGGCTCATGCAGCGGCACGAGCTCACGCTGGGCCACGTGCTGCGCATGGAGCACCCCGCCTGCCTGGACATGCGCGTGTCGCTCAAGAAGGACGGACAGCCGCGCTGCATCGGCCAGAAGCGCGCACACGTGCCGCAGCCGCTGTTCGCTGCTCGTGATGCCGCTGCCGGCGCTGCTGCGGGGGGCGAGGGGCGGCGCACTACGGCCCGCGTGCAGGGCCACCGCGCTGACGAGGAGGAGCAGCAGCAAGGAGAGGGGGGCGGGGATGAGGAGGGGGAGGGGGAGGGGATGAGGGCGGACGCAGCGAGGGGCGTGGAGGTTCTGCGGCGGCCGTGGCCGGCTGGCGCCGCGCACCACCACCGCCACCGCAGCAGCGGCAGCAGCAGCAGCAGGCGGGCCTGCGTGCGGCGGCAACGCGGCTGTATGGAGGGCCCGGCGGGGCTGCTGGCGCTGCGTTGGCAGCAGCAGCAGCTTCGTCCCGTGCGCCTGCCACTCCCCGGGGCTCACAAGGCAGCTTCGGGGGCTCCACCAGGGGAGCCCCCGGCGCCAGCACCAGGGGCTCCCCTGGTGGTGACGTCAGCCTTCAGCGGCGCAAAACGGCCACCAGCATGTCGGGCAAGCGTCCCGCGGCAACGGAGCTCCCCAGCCCTGCACCTGAGCGGCAGCGCCTGCACATGGCGGCACGCCCCGACGGGGCTGCAGGCACTGCTCCGGCCGCTTCTGCACGTGGCCCCATCGCGCCGCCTTCGGCCGGAGCAGTACGGGGCGGTGGGGTCGGCGGCGTGCGGCAGGGGCGGGGCCCGCAGGGGAGCTCATCGGCGGGCGCCACCTCTTCCTCCTCGGTTGGCGAGCTGCACGCTGCCGCCGCCTCCCAGCAGCAACCCTCGGGTGCGCCCGCGCGCCCTGCTCGCAGCGTGGGTGCGGTTGGCGCCGCCGCCAGCGCTGTGGAGTCAACGGCGGTGGGCAGGCCGCCGCCGCAGAAGCGGCCACGGCCTTACGAGGGTGCACCTGCTAGGCATGCCATATAGGAGCTGACGGGGAAGCGAAAAGGCGGGAAGGACGGTGGAGGGCAGGCCGCCGCCGCAGAAGCGGCCACGGCTTTACTGCAAAGCACCTGACAGGCACGCCGTACAGTGGCTGCCTAGGCAGCGATGAGGCGGGAGCTGCTTACAGCTTTGAGGTTGGGGCCGGAGGGTGCAGTGACAGACGCCCTAAGCGCAGGCTGGTACGGCAGCATCCGATGCACGGGGCCCCTGCTCCCACCCTGGGCCGAGCTCTCCGGGTTCAGGCCCCCCACCCTATCGACAGGCCTTGATGGCGCCTGCTGGGCTGGCGGGCGCCTGCTGGGCTGGCGGGCGCCTGTGCCCGCTTGGTGGCGGAGGCTGGGCCCTCCGCGGCGCGCCAAAAGAGGACAAAGAGGCGTGCCGGGCTTGCAAGTGTTGTGCGTCTGTGTGTCTGGGGGTGGGGGCGCGGGGGCCTCAACCGCAGGGTTGTGGGCAGGTGAGTGGCTGGGTGGGCTGTGAGTGGCCTCGCAGGCGGCGGTGCATAGCTCTTCCGCCTGCTGGTCGCCTGCTGGTTCGCTTTTTATTAATGCCTGGCGGCGGCGGGGGGGTTGTTAGGCTTGTGTGCCCCCTGTTCCCGGTTTTACCCCCCTTCAATTGCTTTCGTTTCGGGGAGCTGGGGGCCGGCCGTTTCGGCTCTGGGTCTGGTTGTGTGGGGGTTGCCTGGGGGTGTGCTGTGTAGCAGGATGCAGTGAGGGGAGGTACATCGCATGTATCAAAACAAGGCAAGGTTAGAAGGACTAAACCGCGATGGCATGTGCGGTTGCTAGGAATGTTCTAAGCGACCGAAACAGAAGCTGTAGGCCAGTCTGCTGACTTCTGCACTTATCTGAACTGCTTTTATTCCAGCTGTGTCGGTGGCCCCCCGGCCCACGCGGGACAGACGTATGCGTGCTCGCGCGAATGCTATGCGATGCATACCTGCATCGAGGGGAAAACCCGTCCGCCGTGAGCCCGAGTAGAGATAGAAGAAGTAGTAGTGCGACGAGATGGCAAGGCATAGCCGGGGGACGGCGCTAGAAGGGGACGAAGACGTTGTTGGCTCAGGTAGAAGTAGGCGTCGGGCCGGCGGGCGGGTACGGCCCATGCAAGTGCCAGCAGAGCGTGTGCATGCGAATGCGAAATGCGACAAAGGAACAAGACAGCAAACAAGCACAAGGTAGCGAAGAAAGCAGGTGTGCAGTGCGATGCAAAGCGACAGCACAACCGACACAGCGGTCTCCCCTGTCAGGAAACGGGGCGGGAGGGGGCGGGCTGACGCAGAGGGGCTGTCCGGCCGGGCTGCAGCTGGCGTAGCTGGTCTAAAGCTGAGCTACAGGACTAGAGACTAAACGACCGAACACTAAAGGCAGGGCAGGCGAGGCTAGTGGCGACCAAGGCGGGGTGCAGCAAGGGCAGGCAAGCTAGGGCAAGCACACAGAGCTAGAGGCCGGACTCCAACGGAGCTCCCGCGGCGATGGCACGGAGGAAGCCAGCCGAGGGACGTTACAAGGCCCAGGGTCAGGGCCGCGAGCCCACAGCGAAGACGACAAACCGCCAGGCAACCAGGGTGTTGAGGTGTGTTGAGGGTGGCAGAGGTGGAGGTCGGAGGTGAGGTGTACAGGTGGCAGCGGGGGAGGCCGGGTAGATGCACCTGCAGTATACATATCATCATTTTCCCCATCACTTTTACTAATGGTGAGGCCGGGAAGATGCACCTGCTGGGACGTGGGGACGCATGGCAATGCACTGACCTTGGTGCTGCAGCCGCCGTACCGTACCGCTACGGTACTTTTGCTTCACACCGTACCGTCTGTTTGCCGCAATACCTGGCCTCCAGGCATTCTCGCCACCAAGTACAGCCACACGACGAACGACCTGGGCGGGCCCGTGTCCCAGGTGCGGTACTGCCTTGGTCTGCGCGCCGGTGCGCACCTCAGGCATGCCCAGCCAACAATGCAGCTGGACCCGCACACACGCAGGCGCTGTGAGTTATGTAAAATTATAAATGTGAATATTATAAGGCGTCCCGCATCGCATACTCGCTACACACGCAGGCGCTGGAGTTTGCTGCGCTCACGACCGTCCAACGCGTCAAGACTCTGGAGGAGAAGAGCCAAGACCTGCACAGGTATGACCGCTTGTCCACTTGGCAATTACTACCTGTAGCCTTGGGCTTACAGCTATGGGTATGATAAGGGTGTTGTCAGGAATTGGATGTGGTTGGTGTACGTCTAGGGTGTGCAGGACGCCGCGCCGCTTTGGTTCAAACCCCTTGCTGCCACCGCTGCCGCCGCGCCCTGGACCGGCACTGCGCACATTGGCCTAAAGCTGTACACCCCACGGCTGTGCCTATGTGTTTCTTGGGGAGATGGTCAAGTTGGAGTACAACCATGCTCGCAGGGAGGTGGTCAAGCTCAAGCGCAACCTGGCCGACCACAAGCGCTCCGAGAGGGCCAAGGCGCTGGCGGAGGCCGAGGCCAAGGAGCGCAAGGTGGGGTGGGATGCCGTTCTGTCGTACGTTCCGGCAGCAGCCGCCGCCGCTTCCTGAGCTGACTCCATATGCAATGAGCTGATACGTACAGGGACGATGTGCATAGCGGTAATCCGCAAGTGCTTACCGCACTTCACGTACCGTACCGTACCGTGCCTGGCTGCCGCAGTAGTGGCATGCCGTAGTGACGTGCGATCGTTGCCATCAAGGCCTCACATGGGCTGAGGCGCAGCAGCAGGTTCAAGTTCGTGCAACCCCCACAAAACACGGCACGGTGCGCAACAATGCACACGGCATACCTGAACAACCCTGTGCCCGCTCCCCTGGCCCACCCGCTTGGCGGCTCCCCTTTCCCCAATGCCTTCGCCTGCCCCCGCAGAACCTGAACCGCCGCGAGCGGCCGCCGCATCCCGTGCAGCTGTTCATCGAGGCCACGTGGGCCGACTTCTTCACGGGGCTGGGCCAGGGGGCCCACGTGCCAAAGGTCATGCGCCACGACGGCCGCGTGTACAACAGGTGCGGGAATATTGTGGTATATTGTTGTATATTGTACTGTATATTGGATATTGTGGTAAGGCTGTTTCAGCACAGCGACCGCCACCTAATCGGGCTCTGGTGCGTACACGCTTTGAGAGGTGTGTTCGCCGCTGGTGCCTGTCACGCGTCGGTTTGTGTTATATCCCGCTGTGCTGTGCGGTCCGTACCGGTATTCTTTGCGCGAGACGTGAACCCAATCAACACGCCCTCGTGGCCCCAGGCACACGTGTAGGATGGACAATGATGACGACCAGCTCCCCATTCGCCTCTGGCCCCTCCCGCCTTGCTGAGTGCACACCTCGCACGATCCTCACTGCCGTGCATGTGCGGCACCGCACCACCGGCCCCTGTGCGCCTCTCATCGACCCCAGGCGCATCGAAAAGGTGGATGCTGAGAAGATGGTCAACGCCATCTGGGACGCCAAGGACGAGTGGGAGGCCAAGAACAAGGGCGCCCGCGTGACGCTGGCGGACTTCATGGTAGGGAAACAGCTGCCGTTTGGCCACCCTCGGCATGTATCACATAGCTTGCCCCGGCGCTGGAGCTCATTATTGCCTTCGAATGCATATGGCGGACGATGCTGACAAATTGTATGGTGGAAGGGTCGGTTGGGGGAAAAGGGCGCTTGAACGTTAAAGCTGGCTTGCACCTCGAGGTTCGGTGCTGTACGGTACGGTACGCATCCTGACACCCTAACGGGCACACAGCCACTGTGCACGGCGAACCTGAGCTGTATGTCACAGGCCCGGCATCGTGCGCTGTCCCCTCGTCCCTTGTTGTACAGGTGGGCTACATGGGCCGCAAGTTCGTGGCCCCGCGCGCCGTCACCGAGACCACCTACAACCTCATCTACACGCTGGGCCAGCACCTGTACGACCCCGACTGCAACCTGTTCATCAAGGTGCGCCGCCGGACCACCTTCCTTTCCAGCGCATGCTGTATCTGGTGTAGTACGCATACGCAACAACACCACGCCTTTGATGTAGACTGGTCCCAAGCGCATGATATCACGGTAGATGCAGAGCGTTTGGAGGTATATGTGCCATTGTGCGCGCTTGGGGCCACTGTCCTGCCCCGGACCATGCATATGTATGGAGACAGCACACCACAAAGAAGCACCATATCCGAATGCTGCCGGGAAAGTATCAGCCATCTAGCTACGAGATGTTTTGCCCATTGGTGGACTGTGTGCGACGTGTGCTGCGGGATTTGCCCCTTTGCCCTCAGTGCTTCATGGGCGAGGTGGACGAGGGCGTGCGCAAGGAGGAGGAGGAGCTGCTGGTGAGTGGGTTAGCTGGGGGCCAGGGGGGCGGACACGGGTGGCAAGAAGCCTGGTGGGTGGGAGGAGGAGGAGGAGGAGCTGCTGGTGAGTGGGTTAGCTGGGGGCCAGGGGGGCGGACACGGGTGGCAAGAAGCCTGGTGGGTGGGAGGAGGAGGAGGAGGAGCTGCTGGTGAGTGGGTTAGCTGGGGGCCAGGGGGGCGGACACGGGTGACGACGAGCCGGTGCCGAATGGTAGCGTCAAGCAAGTACAAGACAATATCCTTGTCCGCGCGCACGATGGCGGGGGATGTGTCTTACTGCGATGTGATTTCGTGTGTGGATGCTGCGTCATCAATTGTCACCCCGCTCCCCATTCCTTACCCAGGACGACATCGTGTCCATGCTGACGGTGGTGGACAGGGCCACGCACGGCAAGGCCACCGGCTACCTGTCTAAGCGGGACATGCGTGCGGCGCTCAAGGTGGGGCAGCAGGGGGCAGCAGGGGAGGGGGCCATCGGCCAGGTTGGTCCGCGCTACCGTAGTCAGGGCTTTACTCTCCAGGGGGCCCATGCGGGCGGCGCTTAAGGTGGGGGCAGGGAGGCAACGGGAACGGGGCCCGTCGGTCAGGGTGGGCCGCGGAAGGCAGGGCATTGGGCCTTCAGGGAAACATGAAGGCAGCGCTCGGGGGTTGCGCGCAGAGCCAGCAGGAAAGGGGTCTGGGAGACGCAAAGGGAGGGGCGCGGCAGGGCTTGAGGAGACGCGGGCTGGGCTCCTGTTGAGAGTGGGCGTGCATGCGGTGCTAAGGCGGGGTCCGGGGTATGGGCTGGAGGCGTCCTGGCGCACATGGACACACCCGTACGCTTTGCAGTGTGTTACGTTGTGCACCACGGCGGGCGAAGTCGATGGCCCCTGTAGCTCTAGCTCTCCGCCCTGCTGTGGGCTTACTGTGACGTTGATCATCCCTCCTCTTGTTGGACCCTCAACAGGGCTTCTTCGCGCACAAGAAGCCACTGCGCCTGGAGGAGGTGGGTGCCCGTCCCTTCCCTGGCCCCTGCCGCCCCCCGCTGTTGGTTGTGTGCTGAGTGTCTAGCCGTCTGTTCGCGCCATGTGGGTTCGCATATCGCGTGCAGGTTATGGAGCCGCTTGTCGTACACCCGTAATCCACAGTTTACATTACATATATTATATATTGTCGTGTTGCCTCTTGTTCAGGTCATGGAGGCGCTTGACACGGATTGCACCAGCGAGACGGTGCAGTACCGCCGCCTCTTTGACGATGACGGCGACCTCAACCAGGTGAGGGCCGCACGCCAAATGACGTGGCATTTACAGGATGGGGTGACCTCCTTGTCTACTTGCTTCATGGTTAGGAAAGAGAGGGGAGAATTGTTTTGCAGGGGAGGATGGAGCCGTTGGCCGTGGCTGTTGCGCGAAGGGGTGTAGGCTGTGTAGTAACACTGACAGTACGTTTGCCCTGTGCAGGGCGTGTTTGCGGAGACCATCCGGCAGCAGTTGCTGGCGGAGCGGCTGGAGCACCTGCAGGTGGGGGACATGGGGTGGAACGGGGGTCAAGGGAGAGGGGGAGGGCGCTGCAGGGCGAGGGTGACGCAGGGGGGTACGGCATGTTGGGTCAGTTGATAGTCCAGAGCCGTCGGAAGCACCTGCAGGTGGGGTGAAGGGGGTGGAAAGGGGGAAGAGGCACGGGGGAGAGGGGTTAACGGAGGGCCAGGGCGTTGCAGAGCTGGGGAAAAGGCAGCGGGAGAGGGGCTAGCGTTGCCGGAACGCTGGACGACCTCACCATGTGTTACCGTATCTAGGTGAAGCATGTTTTTAGAGTCCGGGGATGCTTGGGCGTACGGCAGAATGTAGACACCCAAGCGTCTGACCAGGCTGCTGTGTAACCGGACCATGGGGGTTGCCGGGATGGGACGGAGGGTGTTAGCCTCGGACTCATGCTTCGTGGCCCTCGTCCCGTCCCCTTTTCACAATAACACACAGGCCACCGGGGATACCTTGTAAGATACCTTGTGACTGTTGCTCCCGTTTGACCTCCTCCCGTCCCCTTCCTTTACCCGTTAATACACAGGCCATCGAGGACGCCCTGTTCGATGCCGTGGACCGGGCCCGGGTGCGCTACGTGCCGCCCTCCCTGCTGTCCTCCGCCCTCACCGCCGCCGTCCCCAACTGCAACCCAGACATCGTACGGCAGCACATGCGCATGGTGTACGGCCTGGACTCCAAGGTACGGCAGGCCGAGACTGCCGCCAGCAACGCCAACCGCGCCGCGCCGCCGCTGCCGCTGCCACCCGCCGCGGCAGCGGCGGCTGGGGCGGGTGCGAAAGGGGCCGCCGGCTCCTCTGTGCCGTACCAGCCAGAGCACGGGGGCATGCCCGGGACGCGTGCCGGGGGCGTTCCTTCATTACCGTTGGCGGCGGTTACAGCGGCGACGGCGGCGGCTGCTCCGGGTACGGCGCGGTCGGTCGTCGGCGGAGGCGATACGGCGGCGGATGGGGACGGCGCGGACAGTGGTCTGGTCCTGACACCTGAGGAGGTGATGGCGCTGATACGGCGTGGATGGGTGCAGCAGGTGCCGTCCATTGCATCCGCGATCAAGGTGAGTGCCCAGGGCGGCAGCTGCGGTTGTGGAAGCTGCCAGTTTATGAAGTTAGTGGGGTGCCTACAGAACCTGTGCCAGGGCTGGCTGCAGGGGTTGTGGATGTCCAGGCAGGGGCTTCCAACTGCTTTCAGAGTCAGAGCTTGCGCGTGGGCCTGTTCCGTACTCTGCGCCTGCTGTGCACGCCTTTGCATATCATCACTCACTTGTGCCGCTTTGCAACCTCTGCCCCCTGCAGTCCCTGGGTGTCGCCACCAAGCTGAAGCTCCGGTTGCAAGCGGCGGTCACGCCACAGCCGGTGAGTTGCTCCTATGTGCTCAAGTAAACCGTGTGCTGGGACGATGCATTCAAACGTTATAAGCGATTTCTGGCACACGCGCTTCCCACACTTGCTAAGAGATGAAGGAAACGCATCCCGCAAACACGTTCGCCTTCCCAGCCCCCAAGCCTTACAGCAGCATACGGTGTGCCGGATGTGGTAGTAACCCTGGACTGCCCTTGCGCGTTGTGTCAACAACAGGAGGCGTCCTCATCTGCCGGCAACAGCAAGGCCGTGGGCGGCAAGGCTCTGCTCGGCGTGCTGGCAAAGATGCGCGGCGGGGCTGCCGCCGGCGGCCTCGCCGCCGCCATCGCTGCCGCCGGCGGTGCGGCGGGCGGCGACAGCGGCACCGCCAGCCCTGGCGGCGGCGACGTCGCCGCCAAGATGCGCCGCGCCGCAGCCAAGCGCATCAAGTACCTGCAAGCCATGGACGCTGTGCGCGATGCGTGGCTGCAGGTAGGGAGCGTAGGGGCTGTAAACTTGGGCCCACTTGTAACAACAGCAACCGGCCCCTGGATGACGTGTGTGGGACTGCTACAGCACGAGCGGCGGCCATGCAAACGTACTGCAGGTACTGCTTATGACGCACAACCGGGTATGAGGCTTCCTGGTCCGCTGTACTCTTGCTACACCTTCACCGTAGGTGGGTTTCACGGTCCTGTGGCATGCCCCTCTGTTGCCAAACGCAGGAGGAGAAGGCCAAGGTGGCGGCGCTCGTGGGCCAGGTCAACAGCACCGCGCTGTCCAGCCGCAGCGGCGCGAGCGACGGCATGCCGCCCGACGCCGCCAGCCCTAGGGGCGCGGCGCCGCTGGGCCCCCTCCCCTCCGCCTCCGAGTTCGCAGATGACGACGACCCGGAGCTGGCGGCGCTGGAGGCGGCGCAGAAGATGCTGGCGGCGCACCAGGCCATGCTGACGGCAGCGGCCGGCGGCGGCGGCGGCAGCGGAAAGGGCGGCCACGGCGTCAGCTTCGGCGGTGCCGGCGGCGGCAGCGAGCCGTCGACGCCGCGGTTGCGGCGGGTCAGCAGCATGGTGGCTGGCAGCGCCGCCGCCGCGGCGGCGGCGGCGGTGGATGAGGTCGGGGAGCGCATGGCGTGCCTGCGGACGCTGGGGGGGCTGATGGTGGCTCTGGCGGAGGACAGGCCGGACGCACCGGCGGCGGAGCTGGATCCGGAGATTCGCAAGTCGCTGTACAATGACCCTGGAGAGAGCGATGACGAGGATGGGGATGAGGGGAGCAGCGGGTCGGGTGGTAGCGACCTGGGTAATGAGGAGGACGTAGGGTATTGAGGTGGAGAGGTGGTGCGGTGGAGCGATATGGCTCGGATAGGGTGGTGTGGGGTGTGGCGGAGAGGGTTACTTAACTACGACATCGAATGTGGGGTAGTAAGTTTCAATGTGTGTCGTTCGAAGGTCTTACTTCGCAATTTTTGCATGTTGCTTGGGCTGCGGGGCTTGCGGCATGGCTCTGTTGCACACTCAGGGGAGATGTGACGCAGCGTTTGACATCCCCTGCATGGGGAACAAGCTGCCCGGGGCCCGCAACGCGCGGTACGATGCGCCCCCGATACCAGCAACCAGCGCCTGCCATACACATTTTTATGCATAAGTTGTGGCCGCATTAGCTGCTGAGCCTCTGGCTGTCTCGGAATAGCGTGTAGTCCCCTGATGTCGTCCTGTCGTGCGCATTGGACCATGCCAGTCCATGGCCCTGCACCTTATGTTTACTACTCCGTCATGCTATAGTTGCGGTGGAACGCGATGGATTCGGCAAAGTCCCCGCGACAGTTCCTCCACGTACTCTGCGCTGCCTGGAGGCGCTATGTTGCGCTGCCGCACGGCCGCGCAAACATGGACGACCTGAAAGGAATCAACTTAGAGCTGTCAAAGATGCGTCCCGACTCCTTGTTGGCCAACAAGGCAAGCCGCGGCAACCCTCGCTACTACCTGCTGCTTGGACAGCTCATTCTCGACGCGGACGCCTTGGAGCTCGCAGCCGCCGTGCTGGAAGCTACTGCGCAACGCGTAACATCAGACGGCTGCAACGCTACTGCCGCGCTATCGACGGTCATGCTCGTCGGGTACGTGTCTTGCTTACCGAGGGTCGGCGTGTCGGCGTGTCCCGCTGGACCCTGGCCCCAGACCTGGGCTTACGGGAGGCCAGGAAATAAGGCTCCTATTTTCCTAGGGAAAAACTCATATCTTTCATTTAGAGCAATTTTGACCGCCTTGATCAGGCCCTTGGTTAATTTACCTGATGGTGCGAAAGTGTGTGCAATGTGCCGCTCTCATTGTGCTGCACGTACTGGTGCATCTCCCGTCCCCAAACGCCCTCCCCAGTGTAAGATAAGCCCAGCCACCTAGGGATGTTTTTTAAAATAAGATAGGAGCCTTTTCAGGAATGCACTATTGCATGTTGTTTTTGCTGTTGCTGAGTTGCAATCGTTGGACGACTGCTTTTGGCACCTCCCGTAAAAAAAATGAGGTAAATGACAGGGGATATCCCATCCCCAGGCGCCCATGAATTGGGGGAATACGATCCTTACTGGTCCACCGCCCAATCACGGATTGTGAAGCTGAAAGAAAGTGCGGATGCGCAAGCGCAAGACCGCTTCATAACACACTCCGCACCCCAAGAGAGGGACGGAGGGACGAGCCAGCCGACCGTTGGGCATACGGGAATCGAACTGGCGACCTTGCCTGCACCACTGCAAGATCACATCGGTAAGCGTCCATTCCCGATGTACCGTACCGTATCAACTTTCACCTCCAAAGCACCAGCCCCTGCCCTGCCATACTGCCTCGCGCTGTGTGCACACTCCCGGCAGGCCGACAACGAGCACCTTAGGGCTGGTATATGCCGCTTCCATGGCGCTGGGATTGATCACAGATGCGATGGAGCCAACCCAGGCTCAATCAGTTATCCCGGCTGAGGAGCAGCTGCTTGGTGCCCGCCGCGGGATGACTGCTGGCGGTGTGAGGGACCGAATGCTGGAGCAGCTCTCGGACGTTAGGCTGCACCCAGCCATTACGAACGTGCTTGTGGCGTTTGGCAAGCAGACGGAGGCGGTGGCGAGTGCTCTGGGTGCGGGCCACGAGGCGGGCAGGGCCATCCGCAGCCGGGCCCGGACAAAGATGGCCGCTGCCCTGGGGGCCGTGCAGCAAGGGCGGCTGGTGTGGCTACCGAGCGCGGCACGTCTGCTGCTCGCGTGCATGGAAGCGGCGAAGCTCAGCGAAACGGTGGACAACAGCAGCAGCAGCAGCAGCAGCGAGAGCAGCAGCGGCGGCGGTTTGCAGGCCTCGGCGGGCCGTACCGGCATGGCCCCCCAAGCTCAGAGGCTGCTGGGCGCACTGGAGGACAGCTCCCTGCTCGCGGTGGTGTGCGGGGAGACACTGCTGTTGCCGGGAAACTGCACGCCGTCGGCGGCTCAGACCGGGATGCTCTGCAAGGCGGTGGGAGACCTAGGGATGACGCTACGGGCACTCGCCAAGCTAGCCCGGCACAGGCTTCAGAGGCTGCAGGGTGGCGGGCCCTCTGGTCCTGTAGGCACGCCGGGCGGGTCCGCCGGAAGCCAAGGTGGACAGCAGCCGCTCCCTGTACCCGGGGTCTTCAGTCAGACCCTGGTCGAGGGCGCCGCACAAGCCGTACGGCTGTTGCTGCCACCGCACGTGCAGCAGCTGCAGCTGTGCCTGCTGCGCCGGTGGGTGGCGCAGCATGCGGCGCAGCGGGAGCAGGGGTTGCCGGGGGCGGGGGACGGAGGGGCGAGCCCACCAGCGGAAGAGCGCCCCGCACAGTCGTGTGGGTGGCCCTTCCTAGACACCACCGACATAGGGCATGGGAGTGACGGTCTGCTGGATGATCGGGCGCTGCCAGAGCCGGCGCTGAGGACGTGGCAGGCGGTGTGGGAGGTGTGGGGGGCAGTGGGCGAGGAGGAGATGGCGAAGCACGGCCTAGCAGCTGAACTGGGCGAAGCTGAGCACGGCGCCGGGGGCGGGGGCATGGGCGGTGGCAGACGCCTTATGCCCGCCTTGCTGCTTACGCCCCAGGACCTGCGGGCCGAGCTGCTGCATTTCCTGCAGGCCGCCGAGTGTGCCGTGGGGCTCCTGGACGAAGGCGGTGGTGGCGGCGGTGGTGGCGGCGCATACGGTGCCCTGTTGCGCATGCGCCTTGTGCAGCTGGACCTTGGGCTTTACGTGAACTTGGCGGTTGGCATCTTGGACGACGTGCACACGTGGCAGGCGGCGCGGTTCCCGCTGCAGCAGCCGGCGGATCCCGAGGAGCGGCAGCAGCAGGTGCAGGTGCAGGAGCGGCAGCAGCAGGCGCACCTGGCGGCGGTGCTTGGAGGCCTGGGGGCGGTGGGGCGTGCGCTGTCCGTGCTCACAGTGCTGGCCAGCAAATACGGCTGGGGGCTAGGGCCACCGCAGACGCACGGGCAGGAGGATGGAAGGGGAGTGCCCACGGCTGGCAGCGACGGAGGGCAAGCCAGTGTGGGCCCGGGCCCTGGGCAATGCTCGGATGAAGCACACGGGCTGCTGGCAGGGGCGGCGGACCAGCTACACGCGCAGATGCAGGACACGCGCCAGCTGGTAGAGAATTACGTCATCAGAGCCGTGTCCGTGGCTGCCAGGCTGTGCATGTGCTGCTCTGGCTTCACCGACCCGGCGGTTGGTGATGATGACTTGGCGCAAGGTGCGGCGGCCTTGGGCCCTTGGCCTCATTCCGGCGCGTTGAAGCGGGGGTGTGGGTGCCAATGCGGTTGCGGGAGCACGAGTAGCATGTCGCAGTCAGGTTGTAAGGAGAAGCGATGCATGCCAGCAGCATGGATGGGGGTGTGTGGATCAGTGCACTTGCAGCGCAGTGCGATATGGGGATTATCAACACGCCGCAGCTGTGGCGAAGTGCATGAATGGATGGAGGACCGCTGCGTAGCATCGCCGCTGTTCTGGTATGATATGCGTCGTTGTGGATTAATGAATGGCTCACCCAACGGTGCAGCAGGATGTACCAAAGCCGAGCCGCTGCATGCGCAAGCTGCTGCTAGCCGTTCTGTGCCGTAGATAGCGCAGCTGCTTCGTGCCAACATCTGTATGGCCATTCCGCCATGCGCCTGATGACTGCCGACGGCAGCATTGATACACACCCGTCCCTCACTGACGCTTCTGCCCGCCAGGCGCCTGCACTGCGTCCCCCGCCGCCGCCGCCGCCTGTGCCTCTTCCTCCCCAGCCCCCGTCAACCCCATTGCCGCAGACCCCGCCTGCGCCGCCCACTCCTCCTCAACCCCCACTTCCGCTTCAACTGCAGCCAGCACCCCCTGTGCACCGTACACCAAGCTCGCTGCTTCCCGTGCAGTGTGCTCGGAGCTCCTGCGCGTGGGCCATTTGCCATTTGCATCAGTTAACAGGTATTCTTTAATTGAAATAATAATGCTTTCTTTGGTAATACCAGCTGGGATGCCATTTGGATCTCCTGCGCGTGGGCTGGCTGCAGTCCCTCGCCCGACTTGCACGTATGGCGGGGGCAGCCTTGGTGAGGAACAACGGCTCCATGCACGGCCGCTTGCAACAGGTCTTGTCACTGGGGGAACAACTGGCCCCCGCTGCACTGCTGCTGATGAGAGCCGCATGCTGCCGCGAAAACGGTGCTGGGCCCGGGGCAGACCCGTCGGCTGCTGCGCACGGCCTGGCGTGGCTGCTGGAGAGCACGGGCAAGGTGGCCCTGTGTCAGGGCTGGTTTCTTCCGCCAAGGCATTTTATCAGTTCTGATAAAACCCAACGCCCAAAAGTCCCAGTATTTTATAAAAGGGTCTATGCCATGCAGTGCTGCACCTGAAATTTCGTAAATCGGATAAAATA
>VFQN01005023.1_pt1 | contig 16721 bp, 29 predicted proteins | sample 3512371 | NCBI WGS metagenome assembly VFQN01 (sample SAMN10412370, study PRJNA504923) | tailings metagenome | isolation source: Replicate 2 from Balatoc abandoned mine | place: Philippines: Itogon, Benguet | collected 2017-08-28 | reverse complement strand
CCTTCTCACGAAGAAAAAAAAAAAAAAAGGTCTGCCCATGCATAGAATGCCGGTGCCTGGGATCAGGTCTGGGATGTCGTAGCGGGCTCACATTTCTTTCGGGCGGTCTCGTTGCCCTCTCAGGTGGTGGGTGGTGTCCGACACCCCGACGGGAGGAGGTCCCTGTATACCGTACACCTACAGGAAGCCTGACCATAACCCGGAATGGGTATGGTTTAATCGGACTCCCCGACCAGCAGATCCCCTGTACCAAGCTAAGCCAACAGAAAAGCTCAGGGGAACTGTCACGTTAAACGTTGGGCGAGGCAAAGCAGGTGCATTGTGCCTTATCCTGTTGGCACACGTTGGACGTTGCCCGCGTGGCGCAATCCGAGATGGTGGGTGGGGAAAGATGAGGTGCTGCACACCGACCCCGACCAGAAGGGGTGCCCTGTGACAAAGCTGAGCCAAGTGATGTGCATGCACGCAGGCAAGGGCCTATGAAGGCACAGTCATGTGTGGGTTAAAATTAATGAACACGCCAGTAACTGCAAGCCCAGGACCTAGCGCAAGGCTCTGGCCATGACTCCCTCCACTGCTACTACTGGCCCTGTCGCCCTGCGTTCATTCAGGTTCATTTTTTATTCATTTGACACTGCCCTGAGAGGCCAGCAGGTTGCCACCCATACCAGGGCGGTGCGGGTTGTCCCCCGAGCCAAGGAGCGCGCTACGGATGCTCCACCAGTGACCAACCTTCCGCCGCCCGCCCGTTGCTTGCTGCACTGCTACCACTGCAATCCTTACGTCCGGAACACCAGCTCCAAAAGCGCCAGCCCTACTGTCCATGCCTGTAGCGCTGCTGGTTGATTTTCAAGTGAGGTCACTCCCAGCGTCGTTTACAGGCTGCATGGAGTCGGCAAAGCAGCTTGCGTTTCGTAGTGAGCGTCAAGCTCTGTACCATACCACAAAGCACGCGGGCCCTGGCAAGGCATGCTCGTTCCTGCTGCCCGCAGCGACGGTATTCCCTTCCTGTTCCCCATCCTTGCGATGCAAGCACCTCTAAAAGCACAATCCTGTACTTGCAGTGCCCGAGGCCCCGTTGCACACGCTAATGCTTGAGTCTCAGCCTATCCTGCCCGATTCCACGCACACCTCATTCGCCTACACAAGCCTCCCGGGCCCCCACCGGTACGCCGCCACCCCCCCCCCCCCTTGCGACATCAAACAGCTCCTCCTTGTTTTCCAACTAACTTCAGTTCATGTACAGCTTGAGCTGGTTGTACAGCAGCGTGGCCTCGCGCGGCGCCGACACCTTGCCGGTGAGGATGTCCCCTGGCGTCACGTGCTGGCCGTAGCAGTTGGCGATGTCCTCGATGTCTGGCTCCACGGAGGTGCCCTGCATCGACACGTCCAGCATCACTCCCCTGGGGGAGGGGGAGGGGGAGGGGGGAAGAAGTTACTAGAACGTAAGATCGGCTCGACATACTGCAGGCAAGTACCATACCACCCTGGTGGGGAGGGGGAGGGCAGGTGGGTGGTTGGCGGGGTTGTATCAGCACGGAGGTGCCCTGCATGGACACGTCCAGCATCACGCCCCTGGGGGAGGGGACAGGGCGGCACGTGGGAGCGCGGGGAGAGGGGGCAGTGGCAGGGGCAGGTAAGTGGGAGAGGGAAACGTGGCTAGGGAAGGTCTCCAACTCCAAGGGGATGTGCTCCTTGTCACATTGGTGCCGCTCGGTCCGTAGCGTTGCAACTGACGTGGAGGCGGCATCGTATCCGTGTGCTGCCTCCCGACTGCACAAGGACCCGAGAGCTTCGTGCCGTACGCCCATTGCCTTTCTCACTTCTTGCACACCCCTGGCATCAACGGGCCACAACCCCAACACCCCGTTTCGCCCCTATCCCCTGCCCCCTGGGCCCCGCACCCACTTGGAGATGGTGAAGCTGCGCGTCTTGTGTCCCGACTGCGCGGTCTGGCCGGTCTGCGTGTTGAGCGCGGCGCTCTTGTCCACCTTGTCGCCCAGGTTGAGCCCGAAGTCCAGACCGATCTTCATGGCGCGCTTGTCCTGAGAAACGGGCAGTCATGGGGGCCAGCGTGCACAGCTGTAAGTACCAACAAGCATAACGAACGACCTCCAGCAGGTGCGGTACGGACGGGGGTACCGGTCAACGCAGGCGGGACGCCTTACACCCAAGGTCAGCCGCTCAGTTCTCATGGCTGCGGGCACTGGGCCACGGCCCATGTCGCCGTATGCGCCAAGCACACCTGTGCCAGCCAGCCTCCAGGAGTGCCGCATCGGCACATACAGCTGTCCGTGTAGCACCCTACATGCAGCTAAGCCATGGGCCCTGCACCACGCTGATCCCCACCTTGAGGAAGGCCTGGATGTCCGCGTCGGTGGCCAGCGTGATGACGGTGTGCTGCTCGCTGTAGCCCATGACGGCGCCCAGGCTGAAGCCGTCCACCTTGATGGGCAGCGGGGCGGACCTGGGGGGGGGAGGGTGTTTGAGGCGTGGGTGGGGAAGGGGGAGGGGTCGGAATGGTGCTCGTGCAGCGGTAGGAAGAGGAACACGGAAGCTAGGACGGGCGGCGGAGGGGGAACATGGGTGGGAAGGGGAAGCGGAGTATGGGGCGGATGGTGAGGGGCGCGGTATGAGGGATGGGATGGTGTACAGGGCGGGGCTGTTGGGTAGGTGAGCAGGGTTAGGTAGGGAAGCGGAGGGGTGGCGTGTGCAAGGCGTGTGACGCAGCATGCCCCCATGCGACAGCGGTGCGACAGTCCCATGCTTGGGTGCCTCTTTGCCAACATATGAAGAGGATGTAGTTTTGGCTTTGGCTGGCAACTGGCAGCGTGTGCTGCTCGTATGGGGCCAATGCCCCCTCTTAACTCACCAGCCGACGGGGCTGTTGGGCAGGCGTGCAACGACCAGGCCGTAGCCCTGAGTCACGGACACTCCAAAGCCGACCTGCGAAAGGGGGAGTTGTACAAAGCTCGTGTAGTGGGAGCGGCCGGGTACGACAGCGGGTGCTACCGTCTCTTCGGGTGTCTGTTGCCCCGCGCAGGGGTGTTGCGCCTTCAGCCCTGCCGACATTACCTTGTTGGTCAGCATAGTGAGCAAGCCCTTAGCGTTGGTGATAGCATCGTGCGGCAGCTTGCCCTGGGCCTCCATGTTCTTCAGCGTGTCCACCGCGTCCAGGATGGAGATAAGCAGTGGGTTCCGCTTGGTGTCCAGCGCGCTGACGCGCGGCTTATCGCCATACTGCAATGGGCGATTTCAGGTGTATCAAAGGTGTCGGAGGTCAACAGCTGTGCTGGCAGATTGCCTGCCCCGCGATGGTTAGCGCAGCGGCTGCACAATTGAGCCCGTATTCACCTGCTTGTTGATCTCATCGTCCAGGTGCAGCGACATGGTTCAAGGGTCCCTGTGTTGCGATACAGAAAGCTGCTAAACCGAGCGCCGCGAAGAGTTCCGCAGGAAAATCAGACAGACCTGTATTGCTGTATTTTCTGTGTGTTCTTCTACTCTCCTGCGAATAGGATTACAGCAGGGGGCTTTGTTCAAGGGACTGTACGGCATGTGTGAAAACCAGGCGAAGCTGGTCAGGTCTAGACCACATCCGATGTTACCATCCTGACCAGCGGAGGACATCCACACGAAATCACCAGACTGCACAGGGTGGTGGTGGTGTCCCCGGCCCCTATCTCTGCCAGCCTCCAACAGGTCAGGTGTGACCTGTTCCTGGTGCTACCCGTACGCCATGTGTATTGGAAATGGGCAAGGACGCCGGGAAGAGCATGGCTGCATGCAGCTGCATGGGAGCTCCGTGCCTCCGTCCACTAGGTTGAAGAGTATGGCAATCTCAAGATGCGGCAGGTGCCGTGGGCACACCAACTGGCATAATCCTTTGGCACGTGTACCAAGGGACAAGTACATTCCACGCAAGCATCAAGCAAGCTTGCCTACCATTGGCACAGGTACCACCTGGTACCACTGACAGCTTCAGGCCAGGTTAGGCCGTACCTGGCCTTACCTCTCTCGGTATGTATGCATGGATTTACAGTTTTGGTCCCCTTCCAGGGCCCAGCCCCGGCCCACTCGGGAGACAGAGCTGATCCCGGCAATCAAGGACACGGGGTTCCCCACCCCTCTCGCTGTACGGATAGGCGCAACCAGCTCCGTCAAAGGATAGGCCACGATCGGTCCCTCCCTCCAGCTCCCTACCTACGGTACCGTCTGTGCTGCGTGCACCCCTGCCCTTCGGCATGGTCTGGCCAATACGGTATCCGGCATCGCCTGCATTGTGGTGGCTTCAACTTGCCCAGGTCTTATTCCGAGTTCACCACCAAGACCCATTTTGCCTCCACCCGCTTGACAGCCTGCCGCAATACCCAACAACGAGGAGGACCTGTCCCGCACAACGCTACTTCGCAACATCTTGTAACTGCGACATGCAACCATGCAACCTGTGAGGGGACTCTCTACCTCATCTCAGGAGCCCCACCTCATCCAGTTCTCATCTGTCAGGCTTCACCCGCATGCGTTCGCTCGTCCCAACGCCGTTGATGCACATGCATTCGCATGCGTATCAGGTGCTTGTCAGCATGATAACCATGCCACGAGCAAAGCATAATTCCTAAGTCACATGCAGCATGGCGAGCCAAAGCAAGCCAGAGCTCCCGTGGTGCTAGACGCGCACCAGGACGGCCCAGGACTATCCCTGCTGGCGCTTCGGACTCGCCATATGAGAACGCTGTCTCAAAATGCCTACATATGTGTCAGTGGATCAGTCCCCAGTGCATCCCACTGCTATCCCAGACACTTTCTTTGTCCCATACCATGCATGCGTCCGATGCAGCCCCCCGACCCCCGCTACCAGCACCGTCCTAACCGCTTCAGTCATTTTTTCAGTCGCTGTCCTTGTTACTACTCCATTCCTGCTGTAGGTGCCGCCTCATCCGCCCCCGGTAAATCACTGGTTTCCCCTGTACCTGCCCCTGTCCACTGTCGCCACTGTTGCCGCCGCCAACTAGCGCCACTGCTGCTGCCACTGCTGCTGCTGCTGCTGCTGCTCCCCTACCGCTGCATTGCTACTTGTTGAACGTCCCGTTGGCCAGGCGCTCGTGCATCCTGTCCAGCGTCTCCCGCAGCATCTGCGCGAAGTCCACCTGCATCTCCTCCATCTTGTGCTGGTACTGCAGGATCTGCGTGGCCAGGGGTGCAGCAGGCGTACGACACAGCGTTGGGCATGCGCTTTGTCGCCGCAATGAGGACGCTGTGCAGGAGGGGCATGGCAGTACAGGGTGGAGTTGGACATCACACCGGGGCAGAGCGCTGTGCGTTGGCTGTCCCTTGCACCAAGAGGGCAGTCGAAGCTGCGCTGAGGCAAAACAACCTACGGTATGTTCCTGCGTCGCTTGGCAAGGAGACGTCCTTCAGCAGGCTCATGTGCAGCAGGTTGTCTAGTTTGCTAAGTACGACAACCCAATGGCGACGCATAGCTCCGCACGGGTACGCGTGCAAACACACGTGGAGACTAGCGGCAGGCCACGGCGGGTCGCGGGTGCAGCGCACATCACACCGCACCCCACCTCTGCATCGCTGGCCTTCTTCTGCGCCGCCATCTCAGCCTGCAACCGAGCTATCTCCGAGTCCCTCTCCTCGACGACCTTTTTTAGCTGCCGCGTTTCCGACTCCAGGTCAGACACCTGGGAGAGGAGGGTGCGCAAGGCACACAGAGCCAGGGAGGGTCAGCATTGTGCTGCGGGTGGGCTCGCTCAGTACTAACGTGCACAATCGGTGTTCAGTACTACAGCATTCGCAACGCAGCTGAAGCCCTCGCTGCATGCAAGGCTCCTGGTAAAGATGTGGTGCAGGAGCGTTGGGTCCTCCACTGCCTACACGTGTGCACTGCAAGACACGGCCCCTCCCCCACATCACGCCACAGCTGCATCAAGCTGACGCTCACCTTCTTCAACAACTGCTCCTGCATCCCCTTGTACTGTCGCATCATGTCAGCTGTGATGTCAAGTGTGTCTTCCTTCTGCTGTTCAATGGCCGAGCTGAAGGCTTCCATGCGCTCCCGCCACATCCGCTCGCTTCGCCGTGCTTCGAGCGCCTAAGCATGCACGGGATACCCTTGGTTTGGGCGTCCCATTCAGACCCAGCCGCATGTGCTGCTGTGACGCGGGCAACGCCTTGCATGTCCATGCCGCCCGCACCTCATGGCTTCGCAGCTCTAGTAGGTGTTGCAGCGACAAGATTTCCGTCTCCGCACGTGCTAAGTTCTCCTTGTCAGCCGCTTTTGCTGGCCCATCCTTGGCGCCTTTCGTTTTAGGAGGCATGTCGCCCGGACTAAGTCAACGTTCTGGTGTAATGCAACAGGTATATAACTGTTCACAGCAGCTAATTTTTCGCAGTCAAAGGCGTTGCGCGCTGTGCAGCAGAGTGCGGCCTGTGCAACATGCATCGAGGTGCGCAGGGAGGTCTTCCCATTGTGCCACGGCATGCGCGGCCAGCGTTAACTCCCATTCACAGTTACAAAGTGTACATCCTTATTCATCATGTGCGTAGAGAGCTAGGGGCCACAGCCAAGTACCTCGCTCCACCTTGATGAGACGAGCGGTCGGCGCGCTGCTGCAGCGCGCAGCGCGTACAACCGATAGCAGCTTCTTATCTCATGAAGCAGTTTTCCCTCAACTGCTTTCGTCGGCGGTCTCGTCAGCAGCGGCGGAACCATTGGTGCCTCCGCTTCCGACAGCCTCCACTAGCGCAGAGGGTCCCGGATGCACCTGTGCAGCGGCCAGCCCAGACGCAGCCGTTGTGACGCAGTATGGAGCTCATGGTGTGGAGGATCGACAACCAGGGTCATGGGGCGGAGCCGTGGGCCGGACACACCACCACGGCGCAGCATCCCAAGCCGCAACACCACCTCGTTGCTGGCACCACGCGCCAGCACTGCCAACGCAGCAGCAGCCACTTCCGCACCTCACACTACAACAACAACCACTTAAATCCTTACCCTCTCTTCCAGCTCAACATGCACGGCACCACTTTCACGCAGCGCACCGCTGCATCAGCACCTCCGCGGGCCCCCGCACCTCGTCCGAGCAGCAGCTGCCCCCAGCTTCCTCCGACGTTGACCCGGTCAACGCCGACCAGCTGTCGCGGCGCAGCCAGCTGTACGGCGCGCTGGCCCGCTGCATGACGGTGCAGCAGCTGGACGCCCTGCTGGCGGATGCGGACAACCGGGCGGCCATGGACGAGATGTGGGTTGTGGGCCAAAGGCCGGCCTCAGGGTGGACGTAGGGGTTCAGGGGATACTCGACGCGGTTGAGAAACCACCGTTCGTATCAAACGCTCTGCTGCGGGGGTGTGACCAAGGGCGGATTGCAGGTTCTCGATGGGCCATGGGCGAGGCGTGGGTGCTGGGGGTGGGACTACGTATTCAGGGGGCCGTTCGACGGGACGCATACAGGTACCAAATCGTCCTGTGCCAAGTGTGGCCCGTCATGGGGCAGACCTATGGGCCTATCTGGCGGGATGAACAAACACGAGCCTGCTGAGCTGGTGCGTGCCTACCTCTCTGCTGCTGGGCCGTCGGCGCCACAGCAGCGAGCACAGGCCTTCGTTTGGGCGGCAGAGGGAGCGATGGCTGGATAGATGCCCCCTTGTCCCCCATACCCGACCCCTGCGCCCTTCCTATTGGTCCCTGCACGTCCACCCCTTCTTGTCCCGAACAGGCTGCTCCTGACTGCCTTAAATGTGGCGCACGGGCTGTGCTCGTCAAACAGCTCCGCCTCCTCCCTGGCCTCCACCCCCACACCCGGCCTGCCGGGCCCCGCCTCCTCAAAGCCCGCCTCCGAGGCCGCCTCGGACGCGCTGTGCCGCCTGTCGGAGCTGCTCATCCAGCTGCTCTCGCACGTGGCAGCGGCGGGGGCTCCGGCGGCGGAGGCGGCGGGGCAGGGCGCGGCGGCGGCGGGGGCGGCGGCGGCGGCGGGCGGGGGGATATCCCCTGAGGGCGCGGTGCAGGCGATACGTACGCTCGCGGCTCTGCGGTTCAACCCGGGAGGGGACTACACCGGACTGCTGGTGGGTGGGGACGGTGGGGTGGGTGCCTGTCAAGGGTCATACAGACTGAGTAGGCTAGGGATGCGCAAGGACACCAGTAGTTGCGGGAGCTACCGTGTCTGGCGGGACTGCAGTATAGCACTGGGGTGCACGGGCACGATGCTCGGGTGCTCTGTGACATGCGATTGGCCTTCCGCTTCCGCCCTGGTGTGTGCCACCGCTGCCTCTCCTCCCCCCTCCCCGGGCCTCCGCACATCAAACACCACGCCCACCACCTAGCGCTGCCAAGCGGCCAGGCCCTAGTACCTCCCCATGTCCGTGCACCGACCGCTTGACCCCGTGCCCCCCTCCACTCCGCAGTTACCCCCCTGCCCCCAACTTTGCTCGCTTCACGCCATCCGCCCCCTTCCTTCCTCCCCTCGCTGCTCCCCATCCCCAGACCATCTCCACCTTTTATCGCGAGGTGGTGCTCCCCGCGCTGGACGCCCGCGCCCGCGCCGACCCCGCCGCCGCCCTGCAGCTGCCGCACCACCTGGTGGAGATGTTCTTTGCGTTCGCGCGCCTGTTTGAGGCGGCGGCAAGGTAACCGTAGTGCATGTGTAAGGGGATGGGCAGTGGCGTGGCGTGCAAAGTCCATTGCTGGGGGCGCACGTCCTCCTTACTTGCGCACCGTGGTGGCGGCGGCGGTGTGCATCGTATGAGGGGAGGGGAGGGAGGTGGACGGGAGGAGGGCGGAGGGGAGGAAGGAGGAGGGGAGGAAGGAGGGGGGAGACGGGTGGTGGAGAGGCGGGGAGGGGGAGGAGTAGGGGGTTGTCCGATGCCCTCTGCAAGCCCACGTGGAGGCGCCCGTGGACCCAACTTGGGCTAACGGGGCTAAGGCGTACTCGTGAGGCACGAGGTAACGACGTAAGGCGGTACTCTCTAGGGCTGAAAGCCGACGCCGAACTGCCGTTTGTTATAGGGCAGCGAGCCAAAGGGCCGCCACTGGGTAGCGGTCTTCCCACTTGCATGGGTTACCACTCCAAGACTCAGCGGTGCTCTGCGTTGCTTGTTACCGTAGTTGGCCGCTGCGCCCCAAGACCCCGTACCACCGTGCGACTGAACTTCGCCCCCTTCCATGATTCCTTCCGCAGACGTGAGCGCGAGATGTTCAGCGCGGCCATGGACGAGGCGGCCGCAGCGGCGCGGTCCGGCGCCGCCGCCGCCTACCCCGCGCTGCCGCCCGTGCCGTCCGACGGGCCGACGGTGGTGGTTGGCGACCGGCAGTTGTACGACGCGCTGTCGCAGCGGTTGGCACGTGGCGGCGCCATGCAGGAGCTGCCGCCGCGGTGCGTGGGGAGGGCACATGGGCTACGGCCGTGGCGGCCTGGGGCCTTACTCTCTCAGCACTAGGCGCTTAGGCCACCTGCAAGCAACACCAACAGACAAACAGTGACCAGCGACTCGCCTGTGCTCCTGCAAGCTGCCAAAGGATCCCTGTCCTCGTGCCCAGCCATAGCGGCTTCAGCCGGCCACCCGCACCCGCCTTTGAGTGGCTTGAAGCACATTACAATTTCCTGCTTCTGGCAGCTGCATCTCATCAGGCATCCGCCTCTAACCCACCTCCCTCCTCTTCCCTTGTCGCCACCCCCCAACCACCAACCGCCAGGTCCCTGGGCACGTTGGCCACCGCCATGTCCACCTCCCGAGTGTCGCACCTGCCGCTGGTGCAGGCGGTTGCCGTACAGACGCTTGCCCGCCTGCAGCCCGCGCTGTACCGCCCGGGGGCCGCGGACGCGCTGCCGCCGGGGGCCGACGCGGCGGCGCCCGCGCCCCCCAGCGCCATGGTACGTACGGCGTGACACACGTGCCACGTGCCGCGTGGCGCGTGTCTATGAAGTGTGTTGCGCAGGGTGTGTGGCATTGATGTCAGTGAGGATGGCGGTTGCCATCCTGTTTGCACGAGCTGACTGGGTGGGTCCTTACGGCCCGGTCGAGGCCTCCAGAGTGCCTGCTTTGCCAGGTCGCCGGTTGCGTCATGTCACCCTACAGCCCCAGCACCTGTCCATTCTGCCCGACATCACGTCCCTCACAGCTCACCCAACCACCACAACACACATGCTGCTACTACTACCTCCAGCTCAAACCTCTCATGCACTCTGCTCTCCCATCCCACACCCCCAGCCGCCGTCCGCGCTGTCCAACAACGTGTCCCCGACCCCTTACCCCGTCATTGCAACATTCACCAACTAGAAACGTCCCACACACCTCCAAACACACCCCGTACCCCTACTACTACCTCCTCCTCGCGTTGATAGTACGCTGTTTATCCCCCCGCCACCCCCAGCACCTGCCCACGCTGTCCAACATCGTGTCACCAACCCTCACCCTAATACTGCATCCACCAACTGATAAAGCCTCACACACGTCCACCCCCGTTCCCCCACATCCCCAGCCGCTGTCCACGCTGTCCAACATTGTCTCCTGCCTGGCGGAGCTGGGCTTCGAGGACCCTGCGCTGTGCGACGGCGTGGCGGCGTGGACGGCGGCGCGCCTGGCCACGCCACGACACGGCGCGCAGCCGCACCAGCTGGCGGCGCTGGCGGTGGCGTTCGCGCGGGCAAAGTACGAAAACAGGGTGAGCGATTGGCACAGGGGATGTGGGAGGAGGGGGGGGGGGGGAAAGGGGAAGAAGGTGGGCGTGGGTCAGGTACGATAACCGGGTGAGGTTGGGACCGGGAGGGGAAGGAGGGGAGGAGGGGTGACGGGAAGGGCAGGGCAGATAAGGGCGGATCGGACTAAGTGCGATGACAGGGTGAGGCGGGACGGGCGATGTTCTGGGGGAAGGTGGTGGGAGCAAGGGGAAAGGGCAAGGGGAAGGGAGGAGGCGTGGGCTAAGGACGAGGAACGGGTGAGGATGCCGAAGGGGGAGGGGTAGGGGCAGGGACAAGGGTAGGGCAGGCGGGTGCGGACCGAGCAGGAAACTGGGGCGGGTGACGGCAGGTGGAACAGGCGCCGGGAGGATGAAGGCAGGGGGCGACCGAGCGCGATGAGTGCAGGGACAGGGTGAAGGCAGCCGGCAATGGCCGAAGGAGGAGCGTGTAGAGGGGCGCAGGGTAGGGTAGCGGCAGGGGGTTTCGGCCCAAAGGCCCGAAGCCCCTACCGGGAGCACGAGGATGGATTGCAAGGGACAACGCCTTATGCAACATCCACATAGAGTTGAGACGTGTCCACCCGCAGGACTTCCTGCTGCACGTGTGCGAGGCGGTCAGGATGCGGTTCGGCATCGTCAACGCACACACGGTGGCGGCGCTGGCGTGGGCGCTGGCCAACAGCAAGGTAAGGGGCAGCAGGGAAGAGGACACCCTTAGGTGGGGCAGCAGGGGAGGGACACACCGGGCCCCCGTTCCCGTGGTCCCCTGACGCCTCACACGGTTTCCTCGCGTTTTACACGTACCCCGCTTTCGCCCATCGGCGATGACAGCGAGCCCGACAGCGCTTCCCCGAGCCGCCCGCAACGGGCAGCAAGGCTGCAGCCTCCTGCCCGGCGTGACACAATCGTGCACCGCATGCTACCCCACCAAGGAAACGTCCACAGCATTGAGACGTGTGAATGGCCCTGCTCCTGTACACAAGGCGCACTTTTCTCTCCTTTTTGCTCGGTCCGCAGGTGGGCTCGGACCCCGTGTTCGTGCCCTTCCTGACAGCACTGGGACACCGCCTGGTGGCCCTGCTGCGCATCAGCCAGCAGCAACAACAATACCACCAACACCAACACCACACAGCAGCAGCAGCAACACACCCAGACCCCTCAACCGCACCGCACGACGTTGACGCACACAGCCAGCCCTCATCCGGCTCCTCCGCCTCCTCGTCAGCGCCCGTGCCACAGCGGCGGCCTCAATGGGGGGCTGGTGCGGTGGTGCCCCGCCACCTGGCCGCCACGGTGCACGCCTTCGCGCAGCTGCGATTCGACCTGGGGGAGCTCATGGAGGCGGTGGCGGCGGACGTGGAGGCGCGGGCGCAGAGGTGGGTGACCCGTGGTACGCCTCTCCTGTTGTGGGAGTCTGGTATGTAGTGGACTGACGGGGTGCAGTGGTGTGGGGCGGGACGTGTGGCAGCACAAGGGGGGGAGGGCCTCTGGGGCGGTGGCGGTTGAAGTGGAGGCGAGGGCACAGAGGAGGGCGGGGTCCGTTGGTAAGAAGGGCATGCGGAATGGACGGGGAGTGGGGGCGCTCATGGGGCGGTGGCGGCGGACGTGGAGGCGAGGGCACAAAGATGGCAGGGGTGCTGGAAGGGAAGGGGCTGTTGGGGGTGGCGGCGGAGTGGGGTACGCGTAAAACGCGAGAAACCGTGTGAGGCGGAGTGGGGTGGGTTGGTGACACTAACGCACGATGCCGCACGGGGGGCGCCCGCAGCTCTTGGGCAGCAGCTCTAGGGTGGTTAGTTTTGGCATGCAACGTGGCTGACCGGTGCAGGCGCCGGACTGTGATTTGACTGGGGTCATGCACCGTTTCACTCCCTCTGCACCACCCTCCTTTCCTGCGCTGGTTTCCGAACATTGCGCGTCCACCTCAGACAATGCTACTCAGCGTTCACCTAACGTAATGCCCGACGCCATCCGCGCTGTGTTGCAGCTACCAAGCCCGGCAATTAGTCACCATCCTCCGCGCCTTCTCCACCCTGGACGGCAACTACCGCCCCGAGATGTACCGCGCCGCCTGTGCCGTACTGGAGGACAGAGTACGGCAGAACGTACGGGCGGCGGCGGACGCGCGGGCGGCGGAGGCGGCGCTCGCCGACGCGGCGGCGGCGGGCGGTGTCGGACAGGCCGTGCAGCTGCCGCAGGCTGTAGCATTGACCGCGTCGCACTGCGTTGACCTGGCGTGGGCGCTGGCGCGTGTGGGGCACTGCAGGGAGGCGCCAGCGCTGATGGACCTGCTGGCAGTCAGGTGGGTGCACGAGGACCAGCTGTGTTGGATAGGGTGTTGTACGCGTGCGCTATTGCAAGTGTTGCTCTGCGCTTTGCCCACAACGGAGCGAATGTGGCATGACCCACCAACCTTAGCGGGCGCTATCCCATGCGTACCTGTCATGCCACATGCACTGCCGTCCTAATGCCATGCCTTATGCCACATACGGTATTGCGCCATAACATGCACATGTCCCACATGCGTGTGCACAGGGTGTGCATGCCCCATGCCATGCCATATATCGCATGCCACATGCGTTGTAGCGCCTTACCGTGCACATGTCCCGCCATGCTTTTCGTGCGCGATGTGCACAGGGTGTGCGACGCGGCCGACAGTCTGTCCCTAACGGTGGCGGTGCGCGCCGCGGAGTCCTTTGCGGCGGCGGGGTACACCGACGCCCGCCTGTACGACAGACTGGCGCAGGTACGGCACGTGGCAGTTGTACGGGCATGCGCATGAGGCCGGTCACGACCCAAGGCGTGCGGGTGCTTCGGGTGGGCGGGGCGCGCTTCCGTTGTGAGGACGACGGAACTCGCGCCGCACGCATCACGCCATTGGCCCCGTGCGAGGCGGTTGCGCAGCCGTGGCCCCCGTGCGTTGTAACGACATTCGCCGCCACGAGTGATGTGCTCCCGCCCTCCTCTCGAGCACAATCTAGTAAAGGGTTGGGTTCGGTTGTGATACTGCCTGTTGACCAACGACCAGACTCCATGTTGTCCAACTGCAACCCCTTCTCCAGGTGGTCCGGCCGCTGCTGCTGGACCTGGGTCCCCCCTTCCTGGCCTCCCTGGTGGAGTCCATGGCGGCCATGGGGTACGCGGGGCCCGAGAGCTTCTGGACGGTGAGCAGCAGGCATAACACGCTTCCAGACGCTCGCACAGTCAACTGTGCGGGGCAACGCAACGGACGTGCCAGCTGCTGCCGCTGCAGGACTGTCTCAGTGTGACCGTGTCCCTGTTGCCACAACCTGCTACTATCTAGGCCAGGTGTTTTGGCGCCTGGCAGCACCCAACTGAACCTGCTCACCGTCTGCTCTCACACCCACACACACACACACACACACACACCCGGCATGCCTAGCTCGCCCTTACTACCTATGAATGACACCTCCCTGACGCTTGCACGGTTGGCTTGCGCAATGCGCGTCACCGCACCCCAGGGCTGTCTGGAGACTCTGGGCATACGGCAGCCCCGCCTGCCTCACTCATCCCCATGCAGGCACATGCAACATGCACGCCGTGAACCTAACCCTCCTTTCTCCCCCTTTCCACCGCCCACACCCCAGGGCTGCCTGGAGGCGGTGGGCATGAAGCTGGGCCACCTGGACCGCCCCGACCGCGTGGACATGCGCGCCGCCACCGCCCGCCTGCACCGCGCCCTGTCTGCCCACCCAACGCCCGCAGTACGGAGCCACTACGTCGTACAGCAGCTGCAGGCGCTGCTGGCAAAGCAGTACTAGGGTGCGCACGAGTCGCTGCGATCGCGGTACGGCACCACGAGTGCCGATGCGGCGTGTGGGTAGCTGGTCCTGTAGACGGCTGGGTAGGGTGGTGGTTACAAGTATTGGCGCGGGAATGTGCAGAGGAGCTTGCATGCAACAAGCATTTGTTTGTGTGCACAGTACCGCGTTACCCTAGACACGCTGATGGCGGTGGTGTGCGTTTTCGGGTTGCGCAAGGACATAATGGTAGGGCTGTGCCTCTCAGAGGCAGCTGTGCGTGCGTGGGTAGCACCGGAACCGGCATGGGCTGTCCGGGGCTTTAATTTGGAAAGGAGGGCTCTACGTGGTGCAGTCCCGTGGGTCTGTTGCAGCGGTTGGCCGCACAGTTTGAGGGCCGTGCGGGCGCCGTACAGCGGTACGGGTACTGATAATAGTGATGAGAGTGACGCATGTCGCGGTGTCGGTCGGACGATCAAGCCGCAGCGCTCCGCTGCCCTGCTTGGGGTACTTGGGGCTGTGGCGCAGACCAGCGGCTCTGTTGCAGCAGACGTTCCCGGTGGTGAAGGGCTGTGCAGGGGCCGTGTAGTGGTACAGGTATGGACACCGGTAGCGAGCATGACGGTGCGGCAGGTGCGCTGTAGCGCTGCGCTCTGCGAGCAACGGACCGCTCCGAGTGATCAGACTGCAGCACGAGCCGGGGGCACCTTCGGTGATGTGAGACGCACTGCTCTGCTTTGGGTGCTTCGGACTGCTGCACGAGCCGGCAGCACCAGGAACCTGTGTCCCTGTGGCCACCAGGGGAGCTCCCCTGGTGGTCACCGGACACGCCCCGCACTCGGGCCCTGTAAGCCCGGGCGCGTGGTGCGCGTTCAACAGCATGGCTTCTGGCCTGCGCCTCGTTCATGCGCATAGGTGCAGATGTGACGGCGCTTGCAAGGCAGAGGGCTTGCAACTAGAAGTACCAAAACAGTACCACACAAGCGGCCATACGGGGCAATCATGCAAGGACAATGCTCACATTGGCTGACCATACTGCTGAGGAACAGCTTAGGGCGGCCCAAGCCAGGCCCAAGCAAACGGACATGCCAGTATGTCGACAAGTCCTGACCCCTTGGACGTGCAATAACTCTGACCGTAACCCTCCTGTGGTTTCATCTGGCCATCCCCAACTGCCTTCGCGGCTTTGCCGCGTGACGCTGCCATCGGGTTGGGGCTGCACGCCTGCTACCGGCTCTACTTGCATGCGCAACGTGAAGGCCCCTCATGCCCGACCAACACCATCGTACTGTGCACAGAACGCCCTCGTGCAGTCCAGCGCTCACTGATACCTCCACACAACGAGCGCCTAGCCAACAGGCCCTCCCTCGCCTCAACCAATCCATAGGAACCATAGCTGTCCCCGCCCCCCGGCGCCGCCCCCCCCCCCCGCCAGCTCCTGTACAGCATCCACTTAAGACTTAACCCTCAAGCCCTAATACCGCCGACCGCAGCCCACGACGCCGCATCCGCCTCCCACACCGCCCCACCCGCCATCACCGCCCCGGCCCCCTCTCCCCCAGCAGCCCCCACAGGACCTCCGGCCCCCACGTGGCCCTTGCCCCCCTCCCCCGCCACCAGCCCCCTGTACTCGGCCAGCAGCTCCGCCACCTCCCCCAGCCGCAGCTCCTCGGGCCGCAGGCTCAGCAGCCGGTGCGAGCAGGACGAGATGTACGTCAGCAGTACGGCAGTGTCGTACGCCGGCGGCGGCGGAAGGGACTCCCCTGCACAGGGAGAGGGTCACAAGAAACGCGGACTACCGTAGTCAAGTACAGCTGACTGTTATAACCGTGACTTACGCGTGTTATCAATCTCTGTAGGTACTATACGCCGTTCTGCAGCACCGGATGCGGCAGACTTGCACGTTGTGCTTACCTCCTGCGACCGGTGCCCGGCCCTCCTCCTCCAGCGCCGCCCACGCCGCCGCCGTCCGCTGCCGCAGCAGCGCCTGGCAGTCCGCCACCAGCAGCGGCAGGTGGCTTAGCGGCAGCTGCTCCGCCGCGCTGCACGCCAGGTGGCGCCGGGCGCGGGCCACAGCCGCCTCGGAGCTCAGGTTCGCAGCACTGCTGTTGCTGACCGTGTCGGGTGAGGCAGGTGTATTAGCGTGAGGTGGGAGTGGGTTAGCAGCCAGCTGGCGGCCCAGGGCTGCGAGGCGGGGCAGGGGGCTGCTGGTGTCGGGGCCGGAGTCGGGGGGTTCGGAGGAGGGGAAAGGGGAGAGGGAGGGGGACTGGGGGCGGCCGGTG
>VFQN01005021.1_pt1 | contig 16726 bp, 22 predicted proteins | sample 3512371 | NCBI WGS metagenome assembly VFQN01 (sample SAMN10412370, study PRJNA504923) | tailings metagenome | isolation source: Replicate 2 from Balatoc abandoned mine | place: Philippines: Itogon, Benguet | collected 2017-08-28 | reverse complement strand
GCCTGTGCTGGTTGGGCCTTGGACTCCCGCTGGCCTGTCCCTTCCCGTCTCCTTACCTTAGTGCTGTCGGGCTCCTTTCAAGCCCTTGTGGTGCGCCTGCTTTTGTTACAAGACAGCGCAATGCGCGTTGCATTGCAGACCGCGCGGCAGCCATCGTTTGTCTACATATGTACACGGTTACGGTACCACCGTCAGTTGTTCGTCACACGTTACGGGCCCGGTTCTGTATCCACATGCATGCAGCACCACACACCCCGGCAGCCCCCGGCAGCTGGGCAGCGCGCCACAGGCACTGCGAACGTGGCACTGCCGGGGCCCCGCCGCTGCAACCCCCAAACCTTGCAACTCCCCAGGCCCCCTGATCCACGATACTGTCACACGTGCCGCGTCATGTACGGTTGCGTCATGTCAGCACAAACATGGAACACTGGCCATGGTTCACTGTGTGCGGCACGCGAAATGCATGTATGCACGATGCACGGGGCACGAAAGCACCAGCGGCGGTGTGGCCCAAAGAAAAGGTATGCGGCGCTTCTGCTCAGCGCCAAACAGCACAGTCTGATGTCATCCGTCATGTCTCAAGTGCCACATGCTGCACACAGCAGCCTGGCTCGATGAATACCGCTCTACCCTACCGCCTCCCCAATAGCACGGCAGAGAGGGGCACACCCCTACCAGCAACTAGGTAACGGCGCACCGCCTACTCCCAAGGTTACACCAACACATGATCCTTGATAGGCCAGCTACTGCCTACAGGCCACACGCCGCCTAGTGCACCGTACCGCACCGTCACCGCCACCGCCAGCCGCGTTAGTACGCTCTGCCTCCCTCACCCCACACCACACACCCCTCCCCAACCGCGCGAGACGGCCCCTCACGAGGCGTTTGCCGCCGCGGCCGCCGCGATGCGCTGCCTGACCTCCTCGCTCTCCAGCGCGTCCACGGTGACCTTGTCCAGGTCGCTGAAGTAGGGGTGCGTCAGGGCCTCCTTGGCCTGGGGGGCAGGGAGGGCAGGGGAGGGGAGGGGCAGCGGGCACGCGGTTGGTAAAGGCAGTGAAGGGAGGTCGAACGGCAAGTTCGAACGGCAATGAAAGGAAGACAGTCACATACGGTACGTCGTGGGCGCAGCGTCTAGCGCTTCTAGCTCAGCGGCTTGTGGCTGAGGTGTCAGGTGACCGGCCCACGCACTGTGAACATCTCACGCCCCCCTTTGCTCACCGAGATGCGCATGGCGGGGTCGTAGGCCAGCATGCGCCGTAGCAGGTCGATGCCGTCGTCGTTGAGGGTGGGGAAGATGCGGTGCAGGTCCTGGGGCTGCCACTGGGGCCACTCGTGCCTGAGCGGGGAGAGGGGAGGCAAGGGGCACGAGTAAGTCACGTAGGGTGCTGGGAGGGCGCCAGGAGGGCGGGACACGGAGTCCAGGATGGCGGCTGGAGGGGTGCAGGTACGGCACACAGGGTGCCGGGGAGGAATGGGAAGAGGAGGAATGGACTTGGCCGCGGAACAGTAGCACCAAGGATGGATAGTCGACAGCGGTCGAGGCTGCGCGTTAGCAGCGCCTTGCGTTGGAGCAGACCCAAGCGACGGCGCACCCACCAGTCGCGCAGGCGCGTGACGCCCGGCCAGGAGTCCTCGTTGGGCGTGCCCAGCAGCTTGAAGATGTGCAGCAGCTGCTGGTACTCGCTGTCGCCGGGGAACAGGGGGGCCTGCGGGGCAAGATACAAGTACAAGCCGGTTTAGAAGGGCTTACACACATAAGTATGGTGTGCGGGGTGCCTGATGAGAACGAGGTTGGGGCCGAGCCAACAGCTCTGGAGAGCGGCGGTATGCACGAGTTGTGGCATGTAGTAGGACAGACCAGGTGCTGGGTGTCCGCTGTCCCTGCCTGCAGGCTTGACTCGTTGCGCACCTTGCGGACCAGCTCCGCGAAGATGCAGCCGACGGACCAGATGTCCACCGGCGTGGCGTAGTGGGTAGCGCCCAGCAGCACCTCGGGGGCGCGGTACCACAGCGTCACGATCTGAGGGGGGCGGGGGGCAACAGCAGAGGGGAACTTCAGCACGGCAGCCCACAACTACCTAGAGCTCAGATGCCTGCTGCCTTCCTACGCACTGCTACACTGCTCCCTGACAGCTGCACTGGCTGGCATGTCGGAGTGGCGGTCTTCGTCCCTTCACGACCAGGGGGAAGGGGAGCGCGGCCGTACGGCGCCTCACCTCGTGCGTGTAGCTCTTGAGCGGCACGCTGAAGTGGCGGCCCAGGCCCAGGTCGGCCACCTTGAGGCACATCTTCTCGTCGTCCACCAGCAGGTTCTGGGGCTTGAGGTCGCGGTGCAGCACGCCGTGCATGTGGCAGTAGGCCACGCCCTTGACCAGCTGGTACACCATGCTCTGCGGATAGGCATAGGCAGGGTGGGCATGGAACAGGAAGGTCCGGCGCGTACAACATTTAAGCATACGCTGCGTCGTTCTTATCAACTGAGCTTTGCCGCACCGGTGCGCATGTTAGTCACTCGATGCTGTTGGCACGTCATTCAGGGCCAATGGTTTGGTTAGCCATGTGACTAGTGGCAGGACAAGGTCGAATGTCGCACCTTGACGTCCACGGGGTCGAGCGGGTAGGCTGGGCCACGCCCGTTGCGGTCCATCCACTTCTTCATGTCAGTTGTAAGGTACTCAAAGACCTGAGATAGCGTCGGCGCGTTGCAGAGAGTGAGGCTGAAGCCGATACCATGCTGCCGAGCGCTGACAGCTTCGAACGAGGAGACCCACCAGGTACAAGCACGGCTTGTTGTTCTCCTCGGTGTGCTCAACGGCCAGCAGCCTGCGTTTGCAATTATTTGAAGTGTTAGCTGCCTGCTGTTAGACAGCGCAACCCCCCGATGCTTTCATAAGTGCTACTGTGCCCTTACTTGACGATGTGGTTGCTCTCACTGAGCATTTGTAGTAGGGAGATTTCACGTAGAGTGGTTGAAGGTACGCCCTCCTCTTCCATCTGAACATAGACGCAGCTAACGCGTTCAGCATGGCTGAGAGGGCAGCGCCGCACCGAAAGCGTCAGCTTTCCCCAGCATCATACCTCCAAGCGGCACTTCTTAAGAGCTACTAGCTTTCCGGAAGCGATGTCTCTGGCCTTGTACACCTTGCCATAAGTTCCCTCGCCAATTTTCTCGAGTTTCTCATACTGGTCCATTTCTGAACGCTGGTGGCTACCAAACAATGTGCTATGGTATGTATTCCTGTTGTGTTGCGACTACTGAGTTGACAGGCTGGTATCTGTCGCGAGGACAGGTTGCATATTTGAGGACGCCCCTGCCGTGCGGGCAGCCCCATGCAGCTGTCGCCCGGCGTGCAAGGCCGCACCATAAGCTTTCAAGTATAAGTACTTTTATATTATTTTGTGAACAAGTCAAGGCGTCGGCTGCGGCCTCGCGCACTTCTTGCCCCAATCCCTGCCAAATCAACCGGACACAACGCCCGAAGGCCCTTCAGTGCCACTGTCCTTACTCATATACGCTAAATTCTAAGAACTGGACTACAGGGCCAGTGGCAAGGTCCTCCCCTCGGTGCCGTGCCCCCGCACTCAACAGACCACTCAGCCAGGGAGCTTCGCTGAGCTCCCCTGCCTCTGCCTGTTGTTGCCACACTCTCGCTGCCACCCTGTCCCTTGTCCCCAGGTTCATTGGGCGCTTGAGCTTGTTTCTCAAATCGACCACGTTTCCAACGCTACTGTAGCACCCGTGGAGGGGCCCCCAAACACTTTCCGTTGTCAGCAACGTCCAGCAAGCACACGAGTGGTTCAAAGGCCACGCCTGCAACGCGCACCTGACCCGTCACCTTCACCATGCTCTGCAATCCCATATTGTCATTTCAGGGCGGCCCCTGCCGGGGCTTGTATCTGTAGCTGCAGCTGCCTAGAGCCACGCAAACTGCGGGCGTGCAGCGGTGCAGGGTGCTGTGCAGTAGGGGTGCCATACACCTGCGCACACAGGTTCAGGCAGGACTTCCTATTGTACCGCCGACACTAACGGCAGCTACGTCGCCGGTCTTCCAGGAATATGTGCCGGTATTGAACGCTGCTACGGTGTGCTCCGCTACACCTAGAGCGCGAGGGGTACGGTACTTAAAGGTGGAGGGTGGGCAATGGCCCAGTGCTCCCCACGTGGGTGGGTGGCTGGGAGTTACCCCAGTTACCCTACAATGTGTGCCATTACTGTGCGGCTGCTTGATTCTGTACTCGACGGCGCGTTCCCGTGTGCGTGTAGTCGCACAGCAGCGCGCCAAAGCCGTGCGTGTGAGGTCGGGCATGGGGGGTGGGGGGGTAATGCTGGGACAGCGGAACAGCTTGGTCCCGCCTCCTGGTACAAGAAGCCTCGTGGCTGCTGGACCTGTACCCCGCGTTGGGCATACTTCTGCATAGGCTGTCCCATGTTCCAAAGTGACGTCCCACACTGCACGGCTACAGGCTGCAGCACTGCACTTCGCAACAGGTGCAGCCCAAGGGTGGAGCAGGGTGGAGCAAGTTTTCCGTGCCGTAGTACCTAGGCGTCACGTACAGCGGCTTAGCGGTAACATCTAAGTACCGTACCTGTCAGGCAGTGTCCCTGGCTACCGTAGCTACCGACAGCTGGTGGCCACCGGCCCATTGGCCGTTGCTGCGCGAACGGAGTTCATTGCTTTGGCATTTTGTGTTACATTCACACACGGTGTGGCCACACGACCAATCACGCCAGCCGTCCACTTTCGCACCGGAAGGCAGCGGACACTACGAGCCACCGCCGCCAACCGCCGTCCACTTGCCCGGTGCGCAAGCCGATAGCATCGTACGGCACTACAGCCGCCCTCAAATCCAGCCGCCTACAACTACGATGCTTACGTACGTGTACCTCAATCGTGTGTTCTTTTGCCCCGTGCAACGCACACCCGTATTGTTCTGCTTAGCCCCTGCGTGTGCCATCACTACGCCGCCGTGCCCTGCTCACCAGTAACCAACCCCTCGAAGGAACGTGCAAGCTCTAAATCATAATGCACAAGCATACTACACTGCTCACAACAGACGGCATGCCTCCGCAGGCTCACGCGAATGATACGCGGGCCCACTACAGTGCCATGCAAGGGTTGCTGCTGCTAGGACGCGTTGCATTTGCACCGTCAACACATCCCCTGTTGGGGCCAACAGCGTCACAGCTTGCTTGTCATCGCAGGTGGAAACAACCAAGGTCTAGGGCCACCGCGCACACGTCGGGCAGGACGCGTGGCGGCAGCAACCGAGCAACAGCGCCCACCAGTTCGCACGGGCAGCAGGAGCGACCATGGCACGTGGGTGCCCCAGCTGGCCCGACTCGGCCGTCGTACAAACCGCACAAGAAACCACGACCAGCAGTGCGCAAACAATGCGCAAGGGTGCAATATAAAATGTTGCTGGAGCTTCAGCATATATTGCACCATAGCATGCGGTACCGTAATCGAGCTTCACACACACTAGCTCACAACGATACTACTGTTACTGCGCAAGCTTGCGTTGCTGCTAGCGCAACGCTGTTTTTTTGGTTTTTCAGGTCTTAAGCAACTCACTGGACACACGGCAAGGAGCAGCACGTGTGCATCGCAGTCCCAACGCACGTGCATGCACGCCAGGGCGTGTGCGTGGCGCATGCAAGAGACGAAAGGGCACGGCACTATCCCAAAAACGGTTGATAGTAAACCGCAAACCACTCTAGCAAGCCAAGTCCACGGGAACAAGTTTACGTCAGATATCCGTGCGCCCCTTACGGTGGCCACCAATCATTGCCTTTTCCTCTTCAGCACAACTCAAGGTCGCTTACCCTCTTCCCTTCCTAAGATCCTCACCACGCCGCCGCCTTGCTGCCCACTCCAAAGACGCGCTTCGGCCCTATACGATTACCGTAAGTCATCCTTCCCTCATCAACCGCAAGGCTGCCTGCCGCCGCCGCCGCCCATGATGCGACGGGTACCTTGCAGGCTTGATTGCTCGTCATTCAAGCACCACGACACCCCTTATTCGCCTGACTGGTCAACACGCTGGATGGGGCAACGGACGGCCTGCGCACGTTGAGAGGTGCGCGTACAAGTGGCCTTCGCGCTGCTGCGACCGGCTGCGACAGTCAGGCGCCGTGAACCATGACCCACAACAACTGCTCCAACCATCAACCACCGGTACAACGATCACCAGCGCCGACACGCTGCTCAACAACTAACGACGGGCACCAACCCACTCCCAATATCGGGCGAGCTCCTTGCGAAAAGTTAGTCACCACCCCAAAGGTACCCACCAGTCGCGTACCCCACCTGCAGCACCATGGGCCGCTCCCTCTGGCCCCCGTCGCTCCGGTACACGTCCCGAGGCGCACACGTTCACATGCGCACTGCAGGGGTACGTGACTCCAAGCCCTCGCTCATCGTCGCCACCCTGGCCGCCTTCCTCCGTCCTCGCCACTCGTCGGCGCCGTAGCAGCTGCCAACGACAACGACACAAGCACCCACCCACCCACCCACCCACCCGGCAAGCCCTCCTCCGCGGCCGCTGCCTCCCTGCCGCTGCACCAGGACGGGCCGCCCTCGCCACTCGCCACCGCCCAGCTGCCAACGACGTAAGCACCCACCCACCCGGCACTCCGCAGTGATCCTCAACCGCTGCCGCCGCTCACGAGACTGCAGCGCCTGCTCGGCCTTCAATTGCCGCAGCAGCTGCGAACGACAACGACACACGCACCCACCCACCCGGCAAGCAGTTCGCCACAGCCCCCGCTCCTCTGCCGCTGACACCTGTGACGCCATGACAGACCTGCTCGGCCGTCCACTGCCGCCGCCAGCCGCCAGCGGCCGCTGCCCTCTCACTCAGCGGCGGCTGCACTACCAGCTGTGCGCGGGGCGGCAGACGTACGGCGAACCAGCAACCGGACCAGTTACGCCGCCCCAGTTACGCAACAAATCGCCCAGCGGTCCGCAGGCCGCCGCCGCCGCCGCGCCACTGCTACCGCTGTTGCCATCCGGCCGCCGCTTGGCCCCTCTTCCTGGCCCTGCCGTTGCTCCGCTGCTACCGCTGTTGCCATCCGGCGTGCGGCAGAAGCAGCACTGACAATGCGCCCGGGTACCGCCGCAGGGGCTGCAGCCAGCCGCTGCCGCCCCTCACCGTCGCCCTGGCTGGGGTACGGGCGGCGGTTGCCGCAGCCGCTGCGGCGTACGTCCAGTACTCGCATCCCACGCCAGCCATCTCGTCCTTCCGCCGTACGCACGTCCGTACCCCGGTACCGCGTCAGTACATCGCCAGAAAGCAGTCCTCACATGTCGTACGCCTGCGCCGTGATAGTGTTACAGGTAGGGGGGGCAGCAGCAGTGAGCATACAAACTCGTTCACGGAAGGCAGTAGCTGGTACGTGCTGGCGGTGCACTCGCAACACCGCGCCTGCATGCAACGCGGGGCTAGCGGGGGTTGCGCGCGGTTGCTGCAGCCTGCAACCCAAAAAATGCTCAGGACGCCTGGTGCCTTGGGTGCAGGCGCATGGGGTGCGCAGGCCGCAGCAGCAGGACTGGTAGGGCAGGCGGCACCCCCCTGCACAAGGTGGGCATGATGCTGCCCTTCCATGCCCACAAGCCCACGCACAGCAGCCCGTGCCCAGCAGCCATCGGCCTTGCATCCCGCCTGCCCGTTCCCCATCGTTGCTTTGCACGCTGCTCCTCCTCTGGCCGATGCGCCTGTCACATGCCCCCCCCCCCTGGTATCCATCCAGCCCGCACAAACGTACCCGCGCTCTCACCTGACCATATGCTTCAGACTGGCTCGTTCCGCCCTCGGCCGCGCTCCTCTCTCCTAGGCCGCGGCCGTGCTGGCGGCCAGGGGAACTGGCGAGCAGGGCAGCAAAGTAGAGGCAGGGGACACGGCGGGGCACGGGGAGGTGCAGGGACCGCCACATGCGCACGAGCAGGCCCCTGGGGTGTTGGAGCGCCAATCTTGGAGAGGGGTGCTAGCGGCTTGGGTCCACTCCGTGGGGGACGGTGACGGCGGGGGCGTGGGAGTGGTAGGGGTTGAGTGAGGGTACGGGGATGGGAGGGTGGAAAGGGCGGGGGCGTTCCAGCGAGCGGCTAGGTGAGTAGGAGGGATGGGGAGGCAGGTGGGCGGGGCTGAGGGGGTGCGGGGGTGCGGGGGTGGAGAGGTGGGGGCGCTGCCGGCGGGCGATGGCGCGGGGGCAGGGGGTACGGAGGCGGGGGTGAGGTACGGGGATTGGCGCTTGGAGGCGTTAGGGCGTTGGGCTGTTGGGGAGGGAGGGCAAGGGGTGTGTGGGTCAGGGCATGGGAATATGTACCTTGGTTTGAGCTCAGGGTTGAAGCGCATTATGCGCTGCGCAAGTGCGGCATAGGCTGCGGTGCGGGTCAGGCAAGACGAGAATGCCAGACGCAGCCGTGAGGACTCCGCACTTGGGACGCCTGGAACGGAAGGCTGTCTCTGGGTTGGAGCCGGCACGAGGTTCAACACCAAAGCGACCCACTCTCTCAACGTGTCCAGGACAGCTTGCCTGCCTGATGCTTTTAGATATATATACAGTGTACATATCCTATTATCCGGGCGTGGCACGGAGCAGCGCGCCTCGCTGAAATGTCGGCCTGCGAGCCAGCTTCCCTCACCTGCGACGAACCTCGCTGCGTACACCAGGTTGTCCCCGCGGCACTTTTTGAGCCCCTTCTGTTGCATAGATATCCTTTTAACGGTACATTTGGTCTCCGACACGACCGCCAGCAGCGGCGACGAGCAGTTGGGACACGACGCCGGCCCAAATGACAGCGCCTCAACGCAGGCGTCGACTACGCAGTCCACGCAGAGACCATTGTCGCATGTGTTGCAATGCAATGGCGCGCAAGAAGTGTCTACGGTATGGCAAGAGGAGCACTCCATATTGCTGAACGCGTCCATGGCTGTGTGTTCGAGGAGTTTGGCTTGCGCGGTTAAATGGCACATATCCTTATACGAGTTCGAGGAGCAAGTGCGTTTGGGTATTGTTGTGCAAGATATTATGCGCGAGGTTCAAGACAATGACTTATATATATAGGCCCCCTGCCATGCTGTGCTGTGCGCCCTTTGTCAGCTTCGGGGCCATGGCCCGGCCACCGCAACGACCATATTGAGTGTCTGAACAGATGTACTTTGATATATGCAATTTTATGAGCTTTACTCAGTAGAAAGCCGGTTGTATACGCAGGCTGGGGACACCGGGTCAGTCAGCGTAACCCTGGTCATGTGACCAATGCATTGACAGCAAAATTGTATAGCTCAAACATTGCAGCATCCAGTTAGTGTCACCATACCATGTTCGTGCCGATGTGTGGAAGCGCGCGAATGCAGGGGAGTCCTAAGCTGGGCCAGGCAGGGGCCGACGCACTGCAGCCAGCCCGGCAACCCTGCAGCTGAACCCCTCTCATGCGGCTCTCTGCTTACGCTACACTAGCACCCCCATGTATCTACTACCACAAGCAAATGCATGGCCGTCGCACTGCTAGCGTCTGGCACTTGGGCGGCTGCAGGGGAGATGCTCCATGGGGCGGCTGGTACGGGGGTGGAGCCCCAACACCATGTACGGTGGCCGAATGTCACATATTATTTTTTTTCAGTAGAAGGGCTGCGGGGGTATTAGGATCCTACTTACAGCGGGTAGATCCTCAAGGTCGAGCCTTCTCTTGGCTTGAAGTCGGAGGTTACAGCCCCCTACAGTATCGGGAGCGGGCGGGGGCAGTCTGCCCATCCAGGCCTGCCCTGGCACACGGCACTCTGTACATGGGGACCTGCCAGGGACCTGCCTGCCACACGGCTCGAATGCCACTCAGTGGTCCCGTGTGCCCTACTCCGTGGACGCGGTAACAACTCACACTGGTAGTGCGACGAGTTCTTCAGCGTCTTGGGTAGAGTAGGTCGTGGTGGTCAGTGGAGCGTTCACATATATCCGCCCACATGTGCCTGCCCCTGTAACTTTCTCACGAAGGAAACATAAACATGCGAGCGCAGCAGTGACCGGTACGGTACGTCAAGCTTCGCCAGTACCCTTCTCACAACTGCTCACGTGTCTGGTGGCTCCCGTCCAGCTTCCCGAGTGCCAGGGGAGGCGCCCAGGAGACCGCTTCGCCATACCATGGCAACGGTAAGGCTACCACCAGGAACCTAGCTCTGTTAATGAGAACTTTGCACTGTGTATGACTGTATGCTGTCTTCGGTGTTTGCCTCAACCCCGAAACCATCGCTCCATGCGCTGTAGCGACTGCACATAAGCACACCTGGCCTCCCCTTGTGCCTGCCCAGGTGTCACAGTGACGTACGGCATGGGAGTTGTGTTGTGCATTGTTGTGTGGTTGCTCAGACGCGCACTGCATATTGTGCTCTGTTTGCGCAGTACTAAACAGCGGTCCGCTGTGGAAGGAGGGGGCGGAGCAACGTGTACAGGGACTGGGAGACAGAGATGCGGCCATTGCGTAGGTAGTTACTAACATTTAGCGACTGAGGCTGGAATCCGGTATGCGGGTGTCCGTGTGGAGTGCCCCCATGTCGTCGCCAGGCTGTCCCCATGTGCAGGGATGCCCTTGCGTAGACTTATTAAGCCACGAGCGCCAAGCAGGTTCTGAAACACTGTGGAGAGAGCCAGCACGTGTGTTGTTACAGCCAGCATTGCCGCTTCGCGCAAACCGTAAATCCAAGGAGGGACCTCAGGCATCATGCACGTATCAAGTTCTGCAGACAGCGGGAGCAGCAGTCAGGAGTCGGCGTCACCAGCACCCCTGCAACACTGCAACGCACTAGACACCAGGAGAAAAGACAGCAAGGGAAGGCACGCAACCGCACGACACTCAACCGCACGACACCGTCATCAGCGGCAACCCACTGGAGCACCAATGAGGTTCAACTCAAAACTGGGCACCAGGATCAATTCCCTCGCAACCTCTCTCGCGAGCCCTCGCACTACTCTCATGTGCATGTACTGTACCGTACTGTCTTCTCAACATCGCTTCGTTGCTGTAACGGTGCAACGGACAACATATTCAGTTGGTAACATGCAAAGCTGCCGTTTGCACTCATAGCGAAACAGAGGCCTGACAACCGAGCCCCGCCCGTGCCCTTGCCCTCGCCACGTGTCAACGCAGGTCCGAGCAACGGCCAACCGCCAATGTTCTGTGCTACGTCCCTTGGCGGGCTAACATAAAACCGTTGTAACACAACGGCATCCATGCGACATGTAGGGTACACACGACACAGACTGTTGGTCTTGCTCACGCGCAAGTGACGCACATGCATTTGTGTTTTCTGCACGACATCGGCGCTCCACTTGTGCCGCAACGTAGCATGCGGCACGTACCAACGTGGAGCCCAAAATAAGATGCCTGCCGGGCTACCCCTCGTAACGATCCTCACTCCAAGACGCTCAACGGCTCTCAACGTCCAAGCAACAACGATGTGATACAACGCAGCATCCGCAGCATGTGGTGTATTTGCTGCCGCAACCTTCGTTTGTGCATGCTCGCATGCATATGCAACTACAGCCCAACCACCGCCACAGGCAACCACAAGCTCGCGCCAAAGATGAGACGCAAACGACTACTGCCATCGTACAAAGCATGGCTTCTAACACCTCGGCGCTCCCACACCAGTTCTCGTAGGCATGACAGAAGAATCAACTGACGGATGCGCCTCTGTTGCGTCAACGGCCCATCCGTGTGTTTCCCCACGCCGCGTCGGCCGAGCACACACACCCACAACAAACAGGCATGCATACTACGTGCTAATCCGCACAACTGCGAGCCATCCCCCCACCAGCACCAGCACCAGCACCATGCCCGTGCCTTAACGCACTGCATGCTAGGCCGGCTCGTGCGTGGTGCACTACCCAAACACAGCTGTGTCGACAAGGCCAGAGACCGCCCCATCCCCCCTTCCCCTTCATCACCATTCCCAGCAACGCTGCTACGTGCGCTGCCTCGGAGACTGCTGCCGTGCTCATGCAGCCGCACGGCCGACGTGCACACACAACTACCCCACCCAGGCGTTGCGGCCCAGGTGCACCATTCCTTGTTGGCACGCGCGCGCCCACCGCTCCACATGCCCCCCCAAGGCCTCTGACAGCGCTAAAGTGCGCAAAGCCCCCTCGCCGTCTCAGCAACCGAACCTTGCCCCTGCCGGCGCATGGCTACGCAACTGCCACAGCGCCCCTCACACCTAGGGGGCCAACGTGTGGCCACACCTGCACTCGCCTGCCAGCCGCTTCACAGATGGTCTTGGACTGTCGCTGCAAGCGGCGCTCTAACGCCTGCCGACTGCTCGGAGGAGCGCGGGGTAGCCACGTGCCGCATTGCTCAGAACGAGCCCACCGCCCTCCGCCATGATGATGACCGTCGAGACAGTTGGCTAAACTGCCAAAAGCTCCTGGCGATGCTAGCCAGCGGCTCCCAGAAGAGACGTAGGCCGCCCACAGGTGACGAAGGTGGTCTGACAGCGATGACCACCAGAACTAGACATCACCGTCTGTACGACGGTGAAGCGTCGCGGCTGGGGCTAGGGAACAGGAAGGCGCAGCGGAGGAGATGCAGGAGGCTGGGCGGGTGGAGGGGAACGGCGACAGACTGAGCGCAGGCGGCTTGCAAAGGCCATCAAGCTTAAGCTGCGAGGCTGCTAGCTATGCGGCAGCGGCTCCAGGCTGGACGAACGACATGTGGGTCGGGGCCGAGGAGGTGTGCAGGGGCCGGGGACGGCGGGTGAAGGACCGGGCGCCTGAGGCGGGAGGGGGAAAGGCGGGGAGGGCAACATGTGTGTCAGCGTGATGTATTACTGGAGTGAAGTCATGCGTTGGACTTGGACCAGATATGATCAAGCGCGAAGGCGGGGCCCGGGCGCGTGCGACCTAGTGGTCCTGGTGGGGGCTGACAGCGTGGCAGCGGTCGCGGGCGCGCGAGGTCCACAGACCAAGACCCGTCACGCGTGGCTGGGTAGTTATGCAGCAAGTGCATTTTGCAAGCATGCCACATGCGTGAATAGACGACCGAATATGCAGTTGAAGCTACTGGCGCAAGGAGCCCCAGCCCGCTTTTTCGAGTTGTCGCGGCTTTCGGACATTCGCTTACCCTCCAGTGACACCAGCTGGCTCGAGAACATGTGCCCAGTCATGAACTGAGTAGATGGCCTTGGAGATGTGCATGCGACCTCGCAGGCTGTATCGTTGATGGGTGCCTGGCAAAGTGGGCACGACGCCTCCACCTCGCACAGGCCGTCTGTGAGAGCCGCCACGCTTGCGTCCACAATGCAGTCAACGCAAACAAACTTCTTGCAATGGTCGCAGCTCAACGTGCCAGGGCACGCGCTAGCGAAGCAGACAGCGCAGCACGACATGGTTCGTAGCGAGGCGTTTAATTCTTCAGCGGAAATGATACTGGTGGAAATTTAAGACAATTGGCGGAAGGAGTGTAAGGTTTATAACAAGGGCATGGCATGTGGTCTTGTGCGACTGTATGCTTACGCCTGGACCGTACGGCGCTTCATGAGTCGCGCGTGCTGGAGGCGTGTGGTCAGCTTCGGCCCCGATCACCGCTTAGCTGTGAACGGACCAGGCCACTACGAACGACAAGCTTCTTACATATCTCAAGTATAGTATGTCTACATGTATCCAAATGGAGGTCATGTGTAAACGTGCGTAATGTAAACGGCGTCAGCGTTCGCGCACCCGGATTACCGCCGGGGCCTGCGTACTGGGGCGTAAGCCTAGTGCTCTTTTAGCGAAACACACCTTTTCTCATATCCTGCATCATTTCTGCTATCTTGATATATCTGCTTACTGCTTTTTGCTGCGCTGCTACGGGACGTGGCAGACGCGACCAGTACAGGCCGAGGGAGTCCCGCAGTTCGAGACGCTACAGGTCCAGCCTCTCAGAACCCTAAGCCTTCCAAGTCGGCTCGCACTTTGCGTTCTATCTAGCAGCTGCAATCCTGCTGAACCATACAAGCAGGACTTTTGCACTGGTGCGCGCGCACGGCAACGGCTTGCCCTTTTCCGTCCTGCGTCTTCGACACAGGAGTCAGACGCTTGCCCCGCGCGAGTCGTATTAGTCCAACAGGAGTGCGAAAGTCCGATTGGCATGCACCGGAAAGGAGTGCAGCGGCGTGCTGTTTGCGGGTGCAGGGACGCCTATTAGTGGAATTCATCCCACGCACCCACCTGCGCCCCTCAGGCTCAAACACCCTCACCTCTTGGCACGCTCCCAGTCCCACGCCCCTGATCTCCGTCTTATGCCATCACGGTGTCATACGTGCGCGCTGCAGCCTGTAAGTAGAAGGGCCCTCCCCTGGGTGGGCTTCAAAAGGTGGGCTTTGCGAGACACGCAGCAGGTGGCGGGCAGGCAGGAGTGGGGGAGTGGGAGCTAGGGGAGGGACAAAGTACGCTACTTTACTCTGGTGTTGAACACGCCACGTCCATATATGTGCATTTGTTGGCACACCACACTGTAAGCAGGCGAACACTACCATGCTAGCGTGTACCATACACGGTGACCTGCGCACGCAAGGACGTGACTGCTCTACTGTACCTCGCATCTAGTGCTGCAAGTACTTCCGGCAAGGCACAAAGCCAGCACCCGATGTACTCCTTCCTCAATGCATTTGCCTACAAGCATCCCCAACGTAGAAGTCCCGTCCCCCTGTCGTGCTGCGAAAGCTGCTAACGGCAGTCACGGCATCAGGGGCAAAATAGGTCTCCGATACCCCCATAACCCTTCTCCTGAAAAAAAAAGGGGAGCTCCCCCGCGTGCCATAGCCCCCACAGCAAGAACCCATCCTCCAACCACCACGAGGCACTTCCCTGTCTCCGCCCCTCGCGGTTCACACTGAAAGAAGCAAATGGAATCGCACCTCACTACCTTGGTTGCATCAGCTTCAGCGCCTGCACATTGCATTAAGACAGAAATGGTCCAAAACACAGCACAAAGCACCATAACCAACCTCTGCCGGTTGGCGCTTGCGCATGAGCACATCGTGCACGCAGCCGCGCAGGCCCCACACTTCACCATCTGCGGCGGCACTCCCGATGGACCTCGGGCCATGTGGTGTGTGCCCTTTACTGCAACGCCCAGGCTGTTACCGCATCAGGTACCGGTACGGTAATAACCGTGGACGCCCCAGAAGCCCCTTCTGGCGTGCCCCGCTGTCACGGTCCAGCGTGGCCGAGCGGCACGGTACCGTCGGCACGTGTCATACAGATACGCTTTCTCCCTCTGCACCATCCTGGTCCGTGACACCAGCCTTCCTGGCGGTGCTGTGGGCTCTGTTGTACGCCTTTGAGCCGGTCTGAAAACGGAAAGCTACGTTAGCCGCTGGGTGTGTGGCTTGGATGCGTCAAAGGTTACAGGCGGGCTGGGCGGGTATATAATGCCTCAGCGCGCAGGCCACAGGTGGTGGGCACAGGTACCCACCTTCTGCAAGTGCAGGGGTCTCCCCTGGTGTGAGCAGTGGTTCCGCCGGCACGAGCAGGGGAGTTGCCCTGTTAATAGGCGCAGGGTTTTGGGCCATGGTGCATCAAGGGCGGTCCTCGTGCGTTAAAAGTGAGGCGGGTGTTGCCGACAGGTGGAAGGGCACCACCTGCGTGCTGTGTGCTGCAGGCGGTCTGAACCCTGCTGGCAACCCCCCCCGCTCACAGTGTGAGCACATCTACAGGCGTGATGTATGAGGACGAGGAGCAGGGTGAGCAAGACGGCTCAGGCGCACGTGAGTAGGGGAGCGGGGGAGTAGGCACCAGGGGGCAAGCCCGCGTGCAGGGCGCAGGTGCCGCGGAGCTCCCCAGGGTGACTCAGCCAGGCCAACTGGGCCACACCCGCGGAAGAGACTTGCCGACGATATTAAGCTGCGATACAGCAGTTTGATGTGACGCCGTGGACATCCTCGCGAGGCCTAGTCGGCACATGCTGACACAGCGATGCCGCCGTACCTCGTTGCCAGCAGGCAAAGCTTGCGGAAGAGACAATTGAACCTTGTAAGCTGGAAATGATGAAGACACACATACAGCAGCCATACGCAACCTGTTGCGCCTTATGGCGCCGCGCGTTGACAGCTCTCGCTCGGGCCTTTCGGTGTTTACCAGTGTGCAGCTGTATGGCGCGCTCGTCACCTTGTTACCTGACAATGGGCAAACAATATGACCTATGCCAGCCTGCATGGGCTTTTGGCGGCAGCGGGCGTCCCTAATGCGCCTCCTAGAGCGCCAACATCGCCGTCTTTGCCCTTGGCCGCTGACACCGTCGGCTCCAACCAACAGTCACGCAACCTGACAAGCCGAGCGTATCCGATGGCTTTCAGTGCTCTTGGGCTCGCGCGGGCGCGCTTCCGAAACGCTTCCCGCTCCCGGCAATGAATGACAGGTCAGAAGCTCGCCACCGTCAGCGCCTTTGTCAGTGGCCTCGGTAGTGCACATCTGATGTAGCCAATGACACTTTCGCATTTCATGATAATGTTGCGATGTCGGCGTTAAAGACGTGCAGCGCAGCGTAGGGTTTGCGAGTGCCGGTTTGCTGAGGCGCGGAGCACTTTACCCAACACTTGCCCTAACACGTACCTTGACTGCCGATTATGCAAACCCAACATTTTGCATCCGTTCTGTCTTACCCTACAGGCGATGTTCATCGGTTGGGGTCATCACCCTGGAGTCGGCGTAGCGTCACGCCTGCCCGATTCTCACGCGCCCTCGCCTTCCCTC
>VFQN01005020.1_pt1 | contig 16728 bp, 28 predicted proteins | sample 3512371 | NCBI WGS metagenome assembly VFQN01 (sample SAMN10412370, study PRJNA504923) | tailings metagenome | isolation source: Replicate 2 from Balatoc abandoned mine | place: Philippines: Itogon, Benguet | collected 2017-08-28 | reverse complement strand
GGCCCCCCTGGCTCTCCGGACGTGCCCCATTGGGGTCTGTAACTGTAACTGTAACTTGCGCTCTGCTTAAGTACTCGCGCACTGCATTGCTACAAACGTAGGCACTTGACAGTTGAAGAAAGCACTGGGGGCCGCGCGCCACGTGCCACGTGTCCGTTGCGTCCAGCAAGGGCCCAGCAGCAGCCGCATGCTGTCTACGGGGGTGAGCACTATTCGCCCACATCGCGCCCGTATCCCGTTTTGCACGTCCTATCACAGCCCACAGGGTACCAGCTCGCCGGACTGTGCGTTTCCTTTGGCGCCGTAACACCGTCAACCACTTGTATCGCTCCGCGCGGCACCCCGCCAGGCCTGCTGTTCAAGGTGCTGTCGGAGGGCACGGGCGGCGGCCCGCCGCAGCTGTCCCCGCCAGTCATCATCCGGCTGTCCAAGTTCGCGGTGGGGCTGCAGCTGGGTGCGTGCAGGGGCAGAGGACGGAGGGGTTGGCGTACGAAAGGGGCGTGTTGGTGTGGCGGCATGGGGCGGTGGTGTGGTAGGGTGTGGTAGGGTATGGACGGGTAGCTGGCGATGGGATGCGGCTGGCGGGAGAGGGTTCTGAGGAGAGAGGGAGGGTGCACTCCACCGTCAGTGTCGTAGGTAAAAGCTTCGTCGTAACCTGAAATGGCAGAAGCGGGTTAGGAGAGGCCACCTGGACGATGGGGGTCCAAGGGCATGGGGGTCCAAGGGCATAGCACCCACCATGTCTCCATTTCTCCTTTGCGTGTACACACCCTTGAAAGCTCGAGCAGAGGCGAATCTGGGGGCTCTAATGCGTGAACCTCGTCTCTTTACATACGGCATCTGCACTGCAGGCTACAGCAGCGTGTACAGCCTGATGCTGGTGGACAGCAGCGAGCAGCTGGAGCTCATGGCCAGCAAGAGCGAGGTGCGCGTGGTTAACAGAAACAACCAGCCGTGCACCAACACGAGTGGGTTGGTCGACATACACTTGTGGGCGGCTGTTGCTGGCACACAGTGGAGTGGAAATCCGAACCTGAACTGTGCACATGTACCCAATGTAGCGAACCTGCTTATACAAGCTTGGTACACATCTGTCTGCTGTTTCTGGATGTGCGTGCCCAATGTTGTTGCCGAGCAGGTGGTGATGGGCAGAGACCTGGAGTTCTCGGGCGTGCCCTCCACAGCCCGCAACCCCGCGGAGGACACCGTGCACTCGGTGAGCAGCACAGCAGGGGGTATAGGGCGGTGCAGGGGGGGGGACGGAGGGGGCGAGGAAGCTGTGGCGCTGTGTCGGTGGCAAACCTTCAGAGACCACCACCCACGCCGGCCGTGGGTTGACTGGGTCTTGGGTTGGGAAGAGAGGAAAAGGGGCGGCGAATGTGCTGTTTGCGTATTAACGCCGAGGAATCGCCGTGTGGCTGTGGCGCTGTGTCGCATCGTGTCGTGGCCATGCGTGAGCCTACGCACGGCCACGTGCACGCAATCGGGGCACATAGTGAACATGACCCACTTTTACCTGGCCTTGCATGTGCTCCCCGTCTCGTCCTGACCCCGTACGGCAGTCGAGCATGCAGACGGTCAATTCGTACACCGGCTCGCGGAGCATCCCAACCGTCATCTCCGTGTCGGACTCCGTCATGGTGTGCGACCTATCGCTGTACGGTAGGTGCCGTACAGGGCAGGCTGCGGTTTGACATGGGCTGCTGCCGCATGGAGAGACTTGGGGCATCGCATGAGAGGTAGGAGCGGTTGCTGGCCAGGTTGTGCACAAGCACTCGAGGCCTGCGGATGGTCCTCCAAGGCCGTCCAAAGGCCCTGACCCTAGGGCGGGCTGCTGACCTGCCACTTGCGCTGTTGCAAGCATACATGACACCCTCGAGCTTAGCCCAAAGACGCCGGCATAGCACCAACCGAGATGATGAGCCGTCAGTGCTCCTTCGCTGCCTTCCTGCGTGTCCCTCCACATGTACCCGCTTGCACACGTGTGCAGGTGGCAGCATGAGCGTGGACCGCGCCATGATGGACGACGCGTACGGCAAGGATGTTGTACCTGTTGACGTGTTGTACGGCAACGTACAGCCGCCGGAGGCGATGCAGAAGGTGTCAGTGGCGGTGGCGGAGAAACTGCATAAGGTGCTGCACGGCGCGTGAACGTTACACGGTGGTAAGCATGAAGGCAATCCACACAGCATACATGATGCCTGATGTGCGTCTGTTCCCGAATGAGACAAGGCCAATGGGCCAGCAGTTTTTTTTCTCCTTGGCATATTGGCAATTTCCCTTGGTAAATTTTATTCCCCAGAAATGTTTCCCAAGGGTCTAAGGCTTGAACTCGTTTCAAGCACGTTGGTTTGGGATTGCGGCGACACTGTCTGGGGGGCGGCGGCGGTCTCGGGATGGGTGCACTGGGGCGGAGGGCTTTGGTTGGCAGCCTGGTGGAGGGCCTTTTCATGTGTGGGGTTGTGGAGGCATGCGGCTAAAGGTGTTTCTGACCTGTAGACTACGGACGGTAGGGGGTGGCAAAACAGGGTGGTGCGAACGGGAGGGGCACTGTGTTGCAGCGTTGGAGCGAGGCAGGCGAGCTGTGCCGCGGGATGAGAGGGTTGTCCCTGTGTGCCGGGGTGCAGCGTGCGGGAGAACAGGACAAGGAGCAGGGGTTTGGACTGGGATGGGTGGAGACGGCTGGTTGAGGGCGTCATGTCGCTTAGCACACAGGCTACCCCGCGGGCTATCCTAGTGCCGTCATCCCGTTCTACCGGAGTAGCTACGCCCTGAGAGCTCACAGTAGCAAGCTCCTGCCTACCGTATTTCTTTCCAGGCTCTCTTGCAACTTGTTGAATTGCTTGGATGTCCCTGACGCTTCGCTCCTCCCAAGCGCTGTCGGCTCAACTGCTCTCCAGTGCTGCCAGCTCCAGTCGGCAACGGCTACGGGAACCTAGTCACGCATATCCTGCGTGTGTCGGAAGTGTGAACAACATATATCGCCTTACAAGCTGGTCTGTTTTTGTGATGCATACAGCTATGCGCCTAGAGCCGAAGAATAATCCTGGAAAATTCCAACCACCGGAACGACGCAATAAAGATGCCACGCCACAAGGTGACGTGTTGCCCATCGCAGTAATGAACGATTGATACCCAGCATTTTCGACAAGGCTGAGCCGTCACCAATCGGCGCTAGCGCCTCTGCCCGTGGGCTTCACAGTCCCTGCTTCCGCCATCGACCTTGTCGGGAACGCGTAACGCCGTGCTGCAATCAGACAGGGCTTAACAGCAAGGACTCAGCGTTGCGGAATTGTCAGCCATGAAGCCTGAGGATGTCGCGCATGAGGCGCACCGGGTGCTAACCAACCTGCAAGCGCCGGTAACTTCAGGCCGCGTCAAAATTCCGCCGCCCACGAAGGTGATGCGCCCAACGGGCCGATAAGAATCCGTCCACGTTGAATTTGGCAGTGCTAAGCGACTCCTTCCCTACTCTGTCGACCTCTTCAAGGCACGTGTCAGTGCGTGTCACGGACGTAGTATCTCCGTCTGTAGGGCACTGATGAAGCCCAATGGCCATGGGCTTTGTGTCAGAGGCTAAGGACGTTGCGGGTTAGAGCACCATGCCAGCTTTCCCATTCATTGCAAGCCTCCCTTGCTTCAGGTCGGACGCATGGCATATAGCGGGACACATCCTGCCAGCGAGCATTCAGCAAACAGTGCGTGGCTGCGTGCTAGCACGCGCCCCTGGTGTGCCTGCCCTGATGCCGTACCGTATCCGCCGCTTGGCTGCAGGCTGTCATGCTCATCCACTCGCACAAAGGCGCCGCCGTGGTGGGCTACGAGCGGGGACACGGTGCGTGGGCGCTGCCTACAGCCTGGGCGAATAAAACTCAGGGAATCCCCCGGAGCCACACCCCAACTAAAATCAAGGATGCCAAACCCTTACGGCGCACTCCTGCCGCCGGGGCAGGCTCTGCACTAGGGTTAATCACTCCTGGTTTGCTGGACCGCAACCCTGCAGGTTGCGCAGAAAAGGGCCACGCACCATTTCGCTGCTGCCCCTGTGTACGACACCTCATGCAGGCCTGCTGATGCGCGTGGTGGGCTGGGAGGAGAACGGCCGGCCCAAGCTGTCCCCGCCCGTCATCGTCAAGCTGACCAAGTTCGGCATTGGGTTCGCCATCGGTGGGTGCTTCTGGGTTTTAGCGAGGTGCAAAGAGGTTCTCGCTTGTAGCGTCCGATTTCACAATGGTTTGGTCAGTAACCCGTAGTAGAGCTGCTGCGCGCGAGCGCCTGCCGCTTGTGGTAACCCCGGCAGCCAGACGCTGGCCATCTGCACCGTAGTGGGTAATAAGTAGGGGGCGGGGCTGTGATAGGGGAGAGTGGACTGTGCACGCGCCACGCCACACCAGCGTGCCGCTGCTCGCATGTGCCAAGCACCACCGCCCCCCCTCCTTGCGCGCAGGCTTCAACAGCGTGTACACGCTCATGCTGATTGACAGCGAGGACCAGGTGGGGTGTGCCGCTGCCTCGCTGCTGCCTACCCTCGCGCATGCCCTCCTGCGCCATGCATGCTTATGGCCCACTCACCATCTATCCAGAGGAGGACCCACAGACCACCCTAATACCACACAGCCATTGCATGATAACCCGTAACCCACTTTACATGCCCCAAGCCCCACATCCCACCGCTTACCCCCTTGCTTGCTTCCAGGTGACCCAGCTGTGCACCTCCTCCGAGACCGTCCTGGGCAAGGACCTGTTGTTGGCAGGCCTGCCGTACACGGACAGCGCGCCAACCGACACGTCCATCCAGAGGGTGCGTGTGCTTGTACGGCTGGAGCAACCGTACCGGCAGCCGTACGCGCCCTGGCCAGCCGTATGTTGCTTTCCGCGTTCAGGGGCCATGCCGCGTGCGGCTTCACCAAAACGCCAATAACGCTCCTCGTGCCGCTCCGCGCCTCTTCCCTCTTGTATGCATTCCTACCTTCCACCTCATCTTCACCACGTTTCCTCCGCCTCCCCCTCCCGCAGAACACCATGACGCTGGTGAACCACGTGGAGGTGGGCGGCAGCCCGCAGCCCAGGGTCATCTCCGTGTCCGACTCCTTCATGGTGTGCGACATCTCATTCGTGGGTGAGCAGCTGAGCAGCTGCCGTACCGCGTTGGTGCCGTACGATGCACGTCCCTTACTAGCAACGTGATCGCTGGTAGGCCTTGCCTACCACAATCGCTGCCTTATTGCCCTTGCGCCTTGCGCTTATAACTCTAGACTGTTGCAGACCGACCAAGCTAAACCAAGCGATACAAACAAACTGTTTGCTGCTGTACCGGTACTTGTTTGATGGCAGGTCCTGCCCCTCACCTCTTATCCCGCACAGCTGGTTCCATCAGCGTCGACAGCGCCCTGATGGCGGAGGCGTACGGCAAGGAAGTTGCGGCGGTGGATGTCGTACACGGCAAGGTGGAGGCGCCAGCCGCCCTGGCGCAGGCCGTACAGCGCATCGCCGCCGACCTGCACAAGCTGTCCGGCAGTCAGTAAAGGGCCAACGTGCTGGTGTGTCACCGTTGCCGGTGCCATTGTCGGTGTTTGGCAGGATGTGGGGGTGGTCCATTTGCTCCATTGCATGCGAATGTAGGCGTGGAGGTGGAGTGCATGACGCACCGTGGGGTCTGGCTTGGCGCAGCTTGGCGCCCCTGCTAACTCGTGCTGACTCTCCCCTGTGCTGACTAGTGGGGCAGACGCATGCTGGCAGCACGGCCCCGTGTGCGCCAGAGACGCAGAGAGTGACAGACCAGCTTTGGAGCTTCGTTTATGCCTTTTACAAGCAAGATCTTCCCAACTCCATGTGCGGTCTTCTTTAACGGAGTGACGGTATGTGACGGTGGCTATCAGGGGGCAGAGCTGGACGACGGTTCCGCTTCCGCACGTGTCCACGTATGACGAGAGCGCGCTCCCATGCCTAGTGTGTGCGTGGAGGACGGCCCCTAACCTGGACTCCAATTGTACTAGTTGCTACGATTTGCATAAGTTGTGTTGTCGCCTCGCTCGTATCGGAAGGTTGCGGCGTTGCGGCCACAGGCGACTAGGCCGATTTCGTCCTTTTTCACCAGCGACATCGCGTGTCCAGTATCGCACAATTATAGAGCGATCAATGTAGTATAACTGGAGTCACAAGCTGCCCTGTCAAGCTCCAAAGGGTTGCCGCCGGCAGCCATGAGTAACTTTGACCTTGTAATCACCAGGAAAGGAGCCACGCAAAGTATTTAGACGAAGTTTGGCAGCAAATCAGCGGCTACCCTGGCCTCGTCACAATGCAGCGCTGTGGAAAGCCGAGCGGGTCATGTTCGGACGCGGTTGGGGCTTTCGGCTCCCACCAACGGCCACTGCCCAGCCCCCAGTACCATCATGCTGCGCCAACGTATTGCGCATGCGGAGCTCGGTTGCTTCGTGTGGCGGCAGGTGAGCACTGGTTGGTCATGGCCTGAAGCTGTGGTACCATGCCGACTCGGTTGGCACGAGTCCGCACAGAAAGTGCTGCACTCAAGGGACTCATACACCCTGCAGGTAGTGTGCTGTATGACTCAAGCGTAGAACCGGAAGGACATCAGCCAGCCCACCGCCTCCCTGCCAGCCAGCGGCACAGCGCACCGCTCTCAAACCCCACTGTGGGTGCGCGACCGGGAGCCCCGGCGCCAAGGCAGCCCACGTCAGCCTTCCTCGTACAACATGGACCTTTGTTGCCTTCGCACCATCACGGCAGCAGCAGTCGCCACCCCAACGGGCGCCGTTGGGCCGAGACAACACATTTTTCAACGTCCTCTGCCCCAGCTACTACACCGCCCGAGCAGGACTGGGCAACACGGGGCACGGCCTCCCACACTTCTCCTCGACACACAGCCTTGCACACAGAAAGCCACTCTGGGGCTTACCATGAGAGGGCTGGACGCGGCTATCAGGACCATGGCATTGGTGCGCACCGCCGACGGGACACGGGGGCCGGCGGCAGCAACAGGGGCCGTCGAGATGCACCGCCGTCCCCTGGCGGCTACGGCGGCGCAGGTGCCCATCAGGGGGGCCTCCTGGGCTCCCGTGAGCTGCTTCGTCTCATTACCTCGCAGCAGCAACTGCCCGGGCTGCTGGACCTATGTGAGACGCAACTGGGGCGGCAGGCGCGGTGGCGGCGGCAGCAGCACGAGCAGCAGCAGCAGCAGCAGCAACGGCCACGGCAGGAAAGGCAGCAGCAGGAGCACACGGGTGAGCAACAGGGCTGGGGGCACGGAGGAGGGCCACGCACAGCCATGGAAGCTCCGCTCAACCACATACACCTGGATGCGGCCCTGTCGCGCATGGCTCGGCTGGCTCCAGGGGCGGATGAGGACGGAGCCGGCCGGGCGAGCAGCAGCAGCCATCGGGGAAGAGGATCTCATGAAGGCCGGATGGGCACTAGCCGCCGGACGGGGGACAGTGGCGGCGCGGGCGCCAGCGGTCAAGCCTCGGTCCTGCCTCGCGTGCAGGCTATCGTCAGCAGGTTGCTGGACGAGGTGCTCATGCAGCAGGCCCCCCCAAGGCAGCAGCACAACGACCCTCAACAGCGGCAGCAGAACCAGGAGGAGCAGCGGCACGAGCTGGACCTCCCGTCCCTGCACGCCACGCTGTCCGCGCGCGACTGCGCCAGCCTGCTGGGCTCCCTGGCCCGCCTGCACCCCGCCGTGCGGCCGCCCCCGGGGGCGGTGGAGGCGCTGCAGCGCCGCCTGCTGCAGCTGCTGCGGGGCCCGCCACCATCGCCAACATGGCCATCATTATCAACGTCGTCGTCACACCCGGGGGCCAGGGGGGCCAGGGGTTCGGATGGTCGTAGTGGCTTTGGTGGTGGCGGAAAAGGGGCGGCTGGAGGCGTTGCAGTGTGCCTGCGGGACTGCGTGCAGCTGCTGCACGCCAGCGCCAGGCTGCGGGCGCCGCTGCCGGGCGGGCGGGCGGCGATGGCGGCGGTGGTGGCGGTGGCGGAGGGGCAGCTGGAGGGCGGCAAGCCGCAGGTACGGGTCCGCGGGGCAGCTGCGGGCCGCGGTTGTTAGAGCACGGCAGGCTTGTTTACTGTCCAAAGCTTAGTGACTTGGCCCGTGAGTTGATATGTGCCGCCGCACGTGGACCGTCATTGATTATTAGCTGGCCACTCCTGCAAGCATGCGGCAGCATAAGGAGCACTTTGACGCACAGTGCATGTGCCCAAGGTACTACTCGCCTTTGCCGTACCGTCCTCTCCTCCACAGGACGTGTCCATGCTGCTGTGGGCCCTGGCCACCCTGGGGCACCCGCCGCCGCCACGCCTGCTGCAGCGCGTGGCTGCACTCACCACGCAGCGGCTCTCGGAGCAGCAGCAGCAGCAGCAACAGCACACCCACGGGCAGTGGGGCCGGGCCTACGGGCCCGGGGCGGCGCAGGGGAGCTTCGGCGGCTCCGGCCCCGGCCCGCTGCACCTCCGCGCCTTCAGCGCGCAGGCCCTGGCCAACACCGCCTGGGCCTTTGCGCGGCTGGGGCACCACCCCGGGGAGGGCTGGATGGCGGAGGCGGCGGCCGCCAGCCTTCCGCTGCTGCAGGTGCGTTGCCATGCTGGGCGCATTCAAGGTGGATCGTAATGGATACCACTACGTATACACGACGCAATCAAGACGTTCTCTCGTGCACAGCGCAGCACTGTGCAAATGTAAGGGAGCAGCCGTCGTGTAGCGGATGCGGTGCGGGATGTAGGCAAGTGAGCCTTATACGATACAAGACATACAGGAGTAGCAAGCGGAAAGGTGCGAGGCGAGGCAAGCCCGGAGCAGCCGTCGTGTGCTGCGCGTGTTCGCCAGCGCGGGCCTCACAGACTAACAGTGTACCCGGTGCGCCTCCTGCCCCTGCCGCCGTGCCCCCAGGCGTGCCACACCCAGGAGCTGGCCAACCTGCTGTGGGCCTTCGCCGCCCTGCGCCACCGCCCGCCCGCCCGCTGGCTGGCGGCGGCGGCGCAGCAGCTGCACGCGCGGGCCGACACCCTGTGCGCGCAGGTGAGGGCCACGCGTGGCTGTGGAAGGCCGCATATAGGGCCGACCAGGGTCTCGTCAGCGTAGCTGGGCCTAAGCGAATGCTTGCAAAGCAAGGGCCTTGCGGGCGGCTGGGTCGGGTGCTTGAGCTGGGTGCGTCAACCTTAGCATAGGTTGCACCGGCAGCGAGGCTTACGGTAACCTTTTTGGGGGCCGTCTTGCTTTACGTACGCGCGGTAGTGTGTCTTTTCGACCACCGGCCCGGGTTCAGTGTTTCCAGGTGCATGCGTGCCCGTTGCCCCGGCCAACTGCACGCAGGACGTGTCTAACGCGGTGTGGTCGCTGGCGGCTCTGCGCGTGCGGCCGGGCGTGCCGCTGCTGCAGCGCCTCGCGCTGAGGGCGCTGGAGGTGCGGCGAGAGCTGACGCCGCAGGTGCGTGACGCATACATGGGCAAGTTGCTCGGTGCACTTACTGCCACGCCAGGGGACCTCCCCTTGCGCCACCCGTGGTACGGCAGTGGATCGGTTCACCTGCTGTGACAGGTCTTGGCTGCCGCGGAGAGCGTGCAAGGCAAGGGTACAATCGCTTCCTCGCCCTTCACCCTCAGGGCCTAGCCAACACGCTGATGGGGCTGGCGGCGCTGCGCGTGCAGCTGCCCGGCCGCGCGGTGGAGCTGCTGCTGCGGGGGGCGCTGGGGGCGCGGAAGCTGGCGGAAGCGGCGCCTTCGCCCGGGCCCGGGCCTGGGCTCGTGAAGCCAGAAGCATCAGCTGGGCCCGCGGGAGCCACGTCTAGTGAAGGAGACACTGGCAACGGCGGTCGCCCTGGAGGCCAAAACCAAAGGAGTAGGGAGCGGCAGCTGCAGTCTCGCGCTGGGCCGGGTGTCGCCCCTTGCGAGCTGGCGGCTGTGGCGCTGGCCTTGGCGCGCTGCGGGCACGTGCCGGCGGGGCGGTGGGCGCGGCGGTTCCTGGCGGCGGCGGCGCGGGAGATGGGGCGCTTTGGGGCCAGGTGGGTCGGGGGGAGGCCCGGGCCAGCGCACCGGCTGCACGTTCACGGTGTTGAGGAGGCGCACACGAGAATGCTCATGGCACTGGTTTCAGGCAGCTTCAGGCCCGCTTTGCATGCATTCGCTAGAGCCGCCGAGGCAATATGCCTAACGCCAGCCTGACAGCATTATCTATCCATCATGCTTGAACCCCAGGGATCTGACCACGCTGCTGTTCTCGCTGGCCCGCCTTGGCCTGCGCCCCGAGCGGCCCTGGATGGAGCGGGCGCTGGGCCGCGCGGCAGAGCTGGCGGAAGCCAGCGTGGAGCTGGCGGAAGCTGGCATGGGCCCACAGCATTGGGCTGAACAGGCGGGGCCAGGGGCGGGGCAAACAGGCTTGGCAGCGGCGCTCGGGGCAGGAGCAACAGGCGGAGGTGCGTTGTGGGATGGCGGCTGGGCGGCTGGGGCGGTGCTGCTGCCTGCTGGGCAGTCATGCACTGTCGGAAAGGAGGAGCCCGTCTTGGAGGGTGGGCGAGGCGGGGGCTCGGGTGGGGGCGCTGCTGCACCCGCGTGCAGCGGCCTGAGCCCCTCGCAGGTGGCGCTGGTGCTGTGGGCGGCGGCGCAGCTGGGCCACCAGCCGCCGGCGGCGTGGCTGGAGGCCATGGTGGCGGCGGTGGTGCGGCGGGCGCAGGTGAGGGGCGCAGGCACGTGAGGCATGGGGGGCTCGGTGCTGCCAATGCAAGTTAAGGAGGAGCAGGCGTCTGGCGTTGGGAACGGACGCCTTGGTTCGGGTCGGCGGTGAATCAGGTGGGAGTTGGCGTATGTGGACGTCATTGGCCTTCGTTCTTTGCCTTGTCTCTACGCAGGACCTGGCACCCGGGGAGGCGGTGCTTGCCGTCCGTGCTGTCAACGCGCTGTGCCAGCAGCAGCGGCAGCAGCTAGAGCAGCAGCAGCGCTCGCGGAAGCGGCAGAAGGGCGGGAGGTCCCGGCGGCAGGCGCGCATCCCCATGTTGGCCGACACAAACACGACTGTGGGTTACCTCATGGACGGCAGCACCTTTGTCTTCACCACCGGCCACGACGGTGCCGTGTTCACCTCAACCCACTACAGCTTGACCGGTATCGGCAGCGATACGAACTGCGGTACGAGCAGCAACGCTGGGGACGTGTACGATATGGTGCCTGCGGAGCCCCTGTCGCAGCTCGTGGCGGGCGTGGCAGGGCGGCTGTCGGGCGCCAGCCTGTACGGCACCCTGCGGGCCATGTCGCTCGTACGAGGCGTGTCGTACGCGACGGTGGAAGACCAAGTGCTGACTGAGGTGTACGGCTTCAAGAGTCTGAGGCTGCTGCAGGGCATTGGCAAGGCGGACCCTGGGGGGCCCGAGTGGGCGTAGATGCCTAGTTGGCGGTGGCGGCAGCGGACGGCAGGGTCTGGGCCGGACGGGCTTGGAATGGGCGGAAGCTGGGTAGAAGTCAACGGATGCAGCCTACGTCCAATGCCGGTTGCGTGCTTTGGCGGCGGTCCTTGCTGCCTGCCTGCCGTATGTGAATGCCCGTCCAGCGCCCTGCGTGCCATGGCCCTTTGCGCTGCGCGTGTATAGTACCATGAAAGCTTTTTGCGGCCAGCCGAAGACTTGCCGGCATTAGCGTTTGGGGTATGCATTGGGCCGCGTACGCGCGGCGTTGCGGTCTGCACCGCCTGCGTGCATGCACGAACTGGCTGCGCCTACCGCATTGCACCGTGCGTTTCTCTTGACTTTGCACGAGCGCTGCGCAACCAGCAGCACGGTGGCCGGTGCCATATGCCGTGTACGGTGTCTCTGCGCCCAGATCATCCCGGAGACACAGCCAAATGCAACCAATAGGCAATAGGTGGTGGACGCAAGTTGTGTCATGGTTTGATATGGGAAGCACCCTCGATACCGGTACCACGCATCAGACGCTGTACGGGCAGCACTGCCGGCATAGGCGTTGTGCGTCGGACGGCGCTACCAGGGGCGCCAAACTGCCACGCATGTACCGTATGTAAGTGGCGTGCACCACTGACAAGGATGCCTTGTCGCATTTGGTGACTCCGGAAGGCCTGTTACCACCTTCCTGTCTGTGGGTGGACTCTGGGCCAGCCTCCTTGTCCAGGCTCCAGCACGTGCTGGGGTGCTACGGGGAACGGGAAAAGCACCTGTGGTTACCGGTATTGATACAGTGCTGGCTTTGCGGAGGAAGGCAAAGCGAGGCAGACCGCAAACACGGGCATGCGAGGGGCTACCAGTGTGCCATGAGCCCATGGCCCATGGCTGCGCGTGGCCGGCAAAACTGTACCACGCTGTACCACGCTGCACTGATTGGCCGACTGGATCCCTTGCTTTCCATGTTTAAGACTCCTTGGCACCTCCCACCTCGCACAGCTGTTACCAGCGCCGTGTGACGGTTGGGAATGAACATAGTGGTCGTAAAACAGATACCGCTGTGCAGCTTGCTGCGGGAGCCCCTGCGACGCAGCGGCAGCGTCTTGGCCAAGCCCAAGGGGCCAAGCAGGGCAAAGGCACTGCAAGGGAGCTCCCCCGCTGGCAGGACACGAGGTCCTTACAGCATGGAGCGGTGCCTCTGATAGTTGTAAGCATCATCAGTACCCCCTGAGAGCATGCATTACATGCTTGTCTGACTCGTAGGCTTCCAGCGCAGGTGCGCCAGCATCTACCTGCTAGGACTAGCGCTCCGCTCAGCACCGGCTAATCGCATTTGACATAAGGACTTGTGTTGTTGGAGGCGTACCAAGCCCTAAGCGGCTTAGGGCTTGGTACGCCTCCAACAACATGGCACCTGATGAGGCTTAGGCTAAGCCTCAGGTGCCATGTAAAAGCACCAACCGCCCGCCTTACTTTCTCACGCTTTTGCGCTGCTGGGAGAATGGAGAGTGACGAAATTGGAAATGACAGACTACTCATAAGGTTTTAGATATCATACTGTAAAGCAGGGCGTAATTATGCCGTCCCAGAACAACCGCAACATGTACAGCCACCGTACACTCCTACTGTGAGCTCGGCTAGTTGCAAGGTGCCAAGCTTCTAGCTGTCACGGTAAGGATAGGAAATCCGATATTGGTTCAAAAGCCGGAGAGTACACATGGCACGACCCGCTTAACGGAAACGACTGCGGTAAGTCGGCTTTCCCTTTGAGCTCCACACATGCATGTGCCTTTGCCCTTACTAAAACGTCCCATGTTCAACGAACTCGACGGCAGGCGATAGTATATCCATCATACTATGATGCTGCTTTTCATGTAGTTGCGCTCACAGACGTCGTTGCGTGTTCACCGACTCATTTCGCAGTGACAAGGGAACATGCTACCGGGCAAGAGCGCTACTTGGAAATAAGCATTGCCTTGGCATGGGTCGAGCCTGCAAGCTGTTGAAGGAGGGGTGCCTGGTATTCCTCTTGGTACTCCTGACCACTATAAGGGTTTCACTGGTCAATGGGCAGAATACCACGTTGAGTCCTTGTCTTCAAGCGGTTCTGGGCGCGCTGGGCATCGACGCAAGGTAGGGGATGTTCTGTCATGTGAAGTCACCGACGGCTGCCACCATCGGATACTTATATCATTCGCTGTACTATGCAGACAACAACGTATTACATCTGGGGTATCTGTCAACCAGTCCTCACTGCGCCTCGTGGACGCAACCCTTTCAACCTGCGCGAGGGCATCGTTCTGCAAGGGCTCGGTTAGTGGCAGTGCGACTTGCCGTGGCTGCACTACATAGTAGCAAACAAAGCGAAAGCAAGGCCATCCACTGGTGCAACGCCTCTGTCCACCTGAACACCCTGATACCCAGTCTGGCGTGGGGGTTCTCCAGCTCCCCCCGCCCGCCCGCCCGCCGTCCGTCCGGAGGCTGCCTACAAGACTGTAGCGGCATCCAGCACATTCCTGCCTGTACCCCCACCTTGCCCCCTTCACGCTCAACGTGTATGCAGGCTGGGTGCTACGCCCTGAGGAAGTCAACTCCCCGCAAAGCAGCTGAAGCTGACACCTGAAACGCAACTTTCCACTGACGTTCCGCAGGGTAAAGTCCCCGTAACACGCCTGCCCTCGTGGCACAACGGTCTGCTGGAGATATGGCTGCAGGACGCGCTGCGGGATCAGAGATTCCTGCTGCCGGATATCATTTACAGCACATCGCTGCCGCCCATGGTCACCGTCGCCAATGCCTCAACCTTCAACCTCTCAGACCCGCTGAGCAGCGGCGGCGCTGTGGTGTCCTCTGACATGTCCGGCATCCCCGCAAGTGTGGCTGCGATGGCAATGGCCGACTTCTCAACCACAACGGAAAACGCCTGCGTCAACCGAGCGCAGCCCATTGGTCCGCTGCACCCCCGGATGTACCTCCTCATGTTCTACAGACACGATATTGTCTCCGCTCTACATGCAGCCGGATATAGCACACTGCCAGGCCCGCCCAATGACTGGGGGGAACTGCTGAGACTCTTACAGAGCCTGCAAGACGCACAGAGAGAGCAGCAGCAACAGCAGCAATTGACGGAACAGTTTAGGGTTGGCTCTAACGCTGCTCCTCCCGCTGGCAGGCGGAATGCCAGCAGCCTGCCCCCGCTGCCGCGCTACGGGCTGTGTGTTACACCGCTGCCGCACTGCGGCAGGGCGGGGGACCTGTTGTCAGCCATCGCTGCCAGCGCCTCACAGACGGGCGGCACGGCCCAGGGCTACGTGTTTGACACGTGGCAGCCGCCGGACGTGGCGGCGGTGCGGGTGATGGAGGCGGGCTGGCGTTACGCCGCCGGCATGCTGCGGGCGCTGATGGCCCACAACGCACCTCCAGCGGATGCAGGGCGCTGCGAGGCGGTCAGCGAACGCTTCACCGACGGGTCGTGCATGGTGGGTAATGACGCAGTTTGGGGCACCCATGCGCTGGCCTTCCCGTACCGCAATGTGCGCTTGCTGAACGGGAACGGTCACTGTGGCCTACGTACGGTATTGCTAGTAAAAGGCATGTCACTGCGCTTCAGTATGCCTTGTGTTGAATTTTTCACAGACTGCTTGCCATGGTTGGCCTTACCTTCAGGTCACGTTTGAGTGGGACGCGGTGCTGCCGTACCTCACGGGCATGCCCGGCGCCCTGGGGGTGGCACCCCTGCCGGGGAGCCGCTTCGTGGCGCCACCGCGTGGACCCAGAGCCGCCTCCGCCCCCGAGGCGTCCGACACCCTGCAGCCGTGCAACTGGGAGCTTTGTGGCGTCAGTGTGCGGCACGATATACTGTACAGAAGTGCGCAAGCCACGGACAGCCTTTTTTGGAACGGCACACTGTACGGCAACGGCAGCACGCCGGCTGGCCTGCAGGCTGCATGGGCGCAAGTGCAGTCGGTTGCGCTGGCGGAGGCGGCCGGGCCGCAGGGGCCGGAGCAGTGGGCACGGGAGCAGCAGGTGCCGTTGGTCAACCGTGCGCCGTACTCCTCTGTTTTTTCAAGCCGAAGCAACATCGGCAACGTCGATGACTCTGCCTTGGGTTTCGCGGTCACCGAGTACGACAAGGCGGTACGGGTGGTGGCGCTGGAGTTTCGCCGCCTTCGGCAGCATCTGCTGGCCAGCCTTCGTTCATCTGTGCTGGCTGCTGATGGCAATGCCAGTATTGCAGTCAATAGCACGGCTCTCTTTAGTGACGCGGTACTTGGGCCGATCTACAGCTGTGCAGCGCTTGTGGGCGCGCCGTGGTGGCAAGCGGCACGTGTTGACGCGTCGTGGAATGTGACGGAGCTGGTGGCGCTGGGGCTGGAGGCGGGCGGCGCACGGTCGTATCTTGGCGCCGTGTATCACGCGGTACACTCGCCGAATGCGGCGCCGGAGGTCCTGGCGCCCGTGCCCACAAACTGGTGAGGAGGCGCCTGTACGATGAAGCAATCGGAACAGATAGCTTACCCAAGCGAGTTCGCAATTGTTCCACGCCCTGCGCATGCCGCTTTCAATGCAATACAGGACATTCGGTGCATGCAAGCAGCCCGAAGAGTAGTGTGCCGACGTGCCGTGCTGTTTCTTGCCCTTTGCTAACTCGTGTGCGGGCATGTGCAGGTTCCGCTGGGCCCTGGGAGAGGCGGGCGCCGCCCTCGCAGCCCCACCTACTGCCGCCGTACCCGAACCGCCCGCCCTCCGCCGTGCCGCCGCCGAGGTAGTTGCAACGCCCTCCGAGGCGCAGCAGGGGTCGCAATCCCTGCGCGTGCCAGATTACACGCTGTCCGAGGCCGACGTACAGTACGTGGATGGCGTTGTGCGCCGCCTGGCAGATGCGTTTAAGCTCACCGTCGACTTGGCGGGCGGGAACGCCGTACGGCAGTTCTATGACGAGAGCATTGGTCCGCCTGTCAAGTCGCAGAAGGCCGCAACAGGTGGGCCCATGGACACTGAAGGCAGCCAGTAGACGTGTCCCTGTTCCTTATCGAATTGGTGGTTGCAAGTATGGCGCAAGGACATGATGACGGTATGTGCGCAGGTGTTGTTGTTGTACCGATGTCTTGCGCGTTGCTGGGACCCTCAACATCATGTTGGGCAAACTCGCTTCGTGCAGGCGGTGGCGGCTCGTCGGGCCTAAGCAAGGCTGGGCTGGCTCTGGCCATTGCGCTGCCTGTCGGCGTTACGCTGCTGCTGGTGCTGCTGTGCGCGGCGTGCTGCCGGCTCCCGAGCAACAGCCTGCCCTTCTGCGGCCGCGTGCGGGCTCCCTACGTGTCCCCCGACACCACGC
>VFQN01005019.1_pt1 | contig 16737 bp, 24 predicted proteins | sample 3512371 | NCBI WGS metagenome assembly VFQN01 (sample SAMN10412370, study PRJNA504923) | tailings metagenome | isolation source: Replicate 2 from Balatoc abandoned mine | place: Philippines: Itogon, Benguet | collected 2017-08-28 | reverse complement strand
GGGTGTGGTACGACACCCCGACCGGAAGGGGTCCCCTGTAAACAACCAAACCAAAAGTCGCGGAATTGCGACAAATATTATTTATAACATGTCAACATCAACTCGGATGGGAGCTCCATGCTTTGCGCATGCTGCAGCAGCTTTTCAGCCCTTTATCACAGTATGTACTTTCCACATCCAGGTACATTTACATTACACAACCACTCTCAGCAAGCAGGTTGGCACGTGGCACGAGGCAGAGGCACTGGGCCCACCTGTGGGGATTGGCACTAATACTTCACACACCCTTGAGTAAGAGGGTTCAGCCCATTTTCCCAGCTTTTGCTAAGCTGACACCACTAGTCTTTCATGCTGCAGCATATGTGTTTAAAGATGCCATTGCAGCCATGAAGGATACCGTAGTGATCTTAAATTTTCGCGATTTAAGATTCGCCAGGATGCGTCGAATTTAGAGCGCGAAATAATTATCTGCCATTTTGCAGCATGCAGGCATCAAATATTTGTACAGCGAAACTTTGTATCAGGGGGTACGTGGAGGCTTGTACAGGTGACCAGACAGAGCAATGGTGCAGAAACCCCCTCAGTAGCATAGCCACAGTTCCGAGGTACTGAACCGCACCAACTACAGCATGCTGCAGTTGCTACTTGACCTGTATTTCCAACGCTCAGCTGGGTTCTGAACGGGAGGGGCCATCAAGTGTGTCGAACATTAGTAGCAAAAGTGGCTGAAGAGGGCGCCAGGGCGTCGTATACTAGGAGCTGCCGAAAAATGGTTTAGCAGTTTTGGGAATACCGTCGAACCCCTAAATCACGGAAATTTAAGATCGCTACGGTATGACACCTCATCATCCCTGCTGCTGACAACATCTTGCTTGCCATTCAAACTGCACACAAACAAGTCCAAAGATGGAGATAAGGTGTTGTTACACAAGTGTAAGCTGCACCTATATATATATATACCATGCTTCCCTCCAGCCACATGTTGATATGTGCTGCAGCTAGCTATCTGAAGGCTGGTGCTACTGCCACGCACTGGGCCACTGTATGTGCAGCACCTCTCTGTAACATCTGCATACTGAACTGTGGATGAGCTGTGGTGGCACACAGTAGTAGTTTTTGTTGTATTTTGTGCGGACATTCATGCACCCCACCAGCTGGTAGATATAGTTCTTGCCAAGATGCTCAATGCATGCCCCATGCTGACAGCTTTCATGAAGGCACAAGCTGGAGGCACAAGGGCAGCTGGGCCTAAAGACATGAAGTGAGGAACAAAAAAAGTACCAGTGGGAAGAGTATGTTGAAAAAGGTGGAAAGAGACAAACAGGGGCTGGACAGAGGGTGATGAGGTGACAGGAGGAGTATGACAGGGGATGGGATGCAATGGGTGTGAGGGGAGCAGAAACAAGGGAGGCAGGCAGGCAGGAGGGGTGGAGTGGGGCCCATGAGAGCTCCCAGATGAGAGCGTGATCACAGCCAAGGAGGCAGGTGGCAGGGGGCCAGAGAAGCACTGCGGAGGGCGGGGTGGGCTGGCGGCAGCGGGGGGCTGGGGCCCGGGTGCGGAGATGGCGGAGGAGGAGGAGGTGTGGTGGAAGGGGAAGGGGGCGGGGGGGTGCGTTGCAGGGGGCAGGATGGGGATGATGTTGGTGGGGTGAAGGGGGCTGGCATGGTACTTGGCGAGGAACTGCTGGGGGTCGGAGAGAGTGAGGAGCTCGGTGGATACACCGGAGGGGAGGGGGATGGTCAGGGCGTGCGGGAATCCATGGCGATGGCAGATGTCGCACCAGGAGGTGAGGGTGATGTCGGAGGTGGGGGCACAGTAGGCGAGGTTGCGGAGGTTGTGGGCGCAGGAGGGGCAGATCTGGGTCTGGGTGAAGACGTCGGCGTGAAAGGTGGGGTGCGCGACAATGCGGAAGCGCCAGCAGACGCCACAGGTACCAGAGAGGCGCGCGTCACAGCCTACGTACGCCTCAGTGTGATTAGTGGTGTAGGAGCAGAGGGGCTGGACGTTGGAGGGGGCGGAGAGCCCGGCGTGGGTGGAGCCGTCAATGAAGGTGGCGGTGCGGGGACGGGGACGGAGGGCTGTTGTCGAAGGAGGGCGTGGGGGTGGGTGGCGGGTGCTGGTACTGGTGCGCTGTGCTGTGAGCTGGTGGCTGTGGGTCGTTGAAGAGGGGCCCTCTGGGCTGGTTTATAATTTAAGCCTGGAAGGCACGTGTGGGCAAGAGCAAAGTGGGTGAGCCTAGTATTCTCCCAGGTGTGGCTGGGTCAGTCAGCAGGATCGATGAGGTGGTGTGCCAGGGCTCTTGGCCAGAACCAATCATCCACCCAGCCAGCCAGGAGGTGCTACAACAGGGAACACAGCAGGTTGTGCTATGCAGTGCAATGCTAGGAGGTGAAAGGGTGGATGGGTGGCAGGGCCTGGTGGCAGTGGTGGTGGTGGTGGCAGGGTCATGGTGATGACAGTGCATGGCGGAATTGGTGGCAGTGGTGGTGTGGTGAGGGGTGTCAGACATGTCAGGTCAGGAGGAGGAGGAGGTAGGGGGTGAGAGGGGTGGGGGTGCGGGAGGGGGTGGGGGTGCGCGGTCAGATCACGTGGAGGTCATGATGGCAGGGGTTGGTAAGGGGCCAGGGGCACCACATGGGTGAGCTGCTGGGCATGGTGTTGGGTGAGGGTGAAGGGGAGGCATTAGTTGGAGGGGAAGTGCTCAACCGCCAGGCCTAACACCATGGTCACCAGCACACACCGCAATGGTGGCAGCAGGACCTCACCTGCCAGCTTGAAGCGGTCCAGCGCAGCAGGCAGGTGGCGTACTCGAGGTGGGGCATTTGGGACATGGAGGCAAGGGCCAGGCAAGCAGGGCCAAAAGGGAGTAGTCAGACTGGCTGGATGACAGTGTTATTGCAGCGAGCAAGTGCGCCAACTGAAAGAGCCCAACTGGGGTGCGCACACGGCAGGTGCCCGTTCCGCAATGTCTCAGTGACGTACTTGTGCAGACTGCCGTGTGACCATGCACACCATTGAGACTCAGGAGGAAGTGGAGAGGACGAGGCAGACAACACGTGCACACGCTTTCGGTCCCCTGGTCCCATGTGCTCACCAGGGCGCACGTGCCCGGGTGACATGCTTGCACGGGTGTCCTTTTTCGCGATGACTGTGCGTACTTGTGACAGCCACGTGCCTACAGTCTCTGCCCTTCCCACCCCCCGCCCAACAGCCATGGAATGCATGCAGTCTTAACGCACCCTAGGTCATGTCTGCCGTCTGGGCAAAGGGCGTGCCCGACGTGTGGGCGGAGAAGTCGCCGTCCATGCGCTGTGTCTGCGTGCAAACACGTTTTGAAGTTGAGTCAAGCCAAGCTGGCGCTCGTTGAACACAGATTCAGCCTGGTTCGCGATGTGCAAGCCGGGAGCGCGCGCCGACTTCTGGCTCGCTCTCTGTTACCTCCCAGCCCATGTCATTGTTAGATTTACATCATCGAATGTACCCAAACAAGTTACCTTCCGAGTCATCGATGCGCCGGCATATTGTGAATGCACCCTCGAGGAAAGTGCTGAGGGCGACCGTGCCGGGCATCACGCTTGGAAACAAGCAATTAAGCGAAAGTTGAGCGCGGTCAACGGGTACAGGTTTAGCTGAATGGAGATGGAGATGGAGAACGTGTGGCTGTACCGTACCGATTCCAGGTAGTGTGACAGGGAACATATTTGCATGGTCAAGATATACCAGCCGCTACAGGCCGTTGCAGTTGTAAGTCGGCGCCAACGTTTCGCCGATCTTGTACGGAAACGCTTACGGCCCTAGTCTGCAGTGTATGGCTGTGTGGCTGCCGGAAATGAACGCGATGTACCGTGTGCACACGTGTCAGGGCCTCTGCTGGCAAAGTTGGCACAGGTTGGCAAAGCGTCACTGTGGAGGCGTGGTACGTAAGCCACCAGGCAGCACGCATGCGGTACGGCAGTTGGGCCCTGGCCTTGGGCACGTTACTTTGTGATGCATGCATTCGGAACTGCCACCAGGCAAAACCGGTAGGCAATTAGCCTCCATAATCGCATTCAAGGTACTCTGCCCCCAATAGTATCGTAAACGGAGCTCCAGTTACCCTCGTTAGTATAGTACCGTAGTCGGCAGGGGACTTCCCACGGCAGCAGGACAGCACTCTGGCTTACCACAGAGTTGACACCGTGCGGTAAGAAGCGAATACACACACGACGCACGGTATGAGGACAAAATAAACGAACGCGGAACAGCTTACACGATTGGCTGGACACCTGACGTTAGCGGGCTAGCAAGTCCAGCACACATGGCAGGAGGCTCTATGCCAATCCCTGCTCTATACCTTCGGAGCGCGTGGGTATCAGTGTAAAAAGCCGCCCCAGACTTGCTCTGTCCGCACTCTGGGTGTGCAAGGACCCGCTGCGGCAAAGCGCTGCACTCGGTTGCACACGCCCACACGCTGACCACCGGTCTTGCCATTGTGTGCTGTTTATCCGAAGGGAGACGGAGTGCCCCAACTACCCAGGGCGGCAACCCCGCCTGAACCCCCTTCCTCCTCTTCAGGTGCAAGCCAGTACACCGGATTTCGTCCATGTTCGGCAGGACAAAGCCTCCATTCCCAGCCACGCCAAACCACCGTGTATCTCTTGCGTGCCCACAACCTGATGACGCGTCTTAGTCATCCACCAGGACGACATCATCGTCACTGTCTGCCTCCCCTCCTGCTTTGTGGCGCTTGGCACTGGGCTCAGCGCCAGTTGCGTCAGTGACTCCGCCCTCGGTCTCCTCTTGTGTACGCTTTCTTGAAGCCTGCAGGTGGCACAGCACACATAACACGTGTAAGCCATGCACTTCAGACAACGTGCAAGGGGCACAGCAACAGCACTGCGGGTTGTCATGATGGTGCTCTTATGTCGAAGTTGCTGCATGGGAAGCATCCACACCATAAGAGGTTCATCTGTGACAGCAACAGAACAAGCTTATACCATTGATTGTTATCATATAATACCTACTGACACATACCTTGGGTTGCTGCTGCTGCACAGCCTCCTCCTCGTCGTCGTCCAGCACCAACACCCCGTCATCCGTCTCCTTGACCTCGGTGCGCCTGTGGGGTCGCAGGGGGGGTCGTTTCAGGACGTCAGGAGCAGCAATGTGGGGCCACACGTGCACTGAAAGAAAGCACATGCGTAGTTCTCACCTTGTGGGCTGAGGCACCTTGTCCTGGTCCTGCTCCGCCCTCTGCCCAGCCTCTTCTTGCTGCTGCTGCTGCTGGGCTGTGGGCAGTGCACCCTCCAGCAGGAATCCCCCAGGCGCGTCCTCCTCCTTCAGATCGTCCTGCAACAAAGAAGAGGGCACCAAGCGTCACACTCAAAAAGGGGTGTCGTTGCTCTGTAACGTGCAAGGTGCGAGGTACCCTGGCCCAGCAAGACAACCTTGCACTGTGTGGGGCCCGCAGACCTTTCTCTTTACCGCCTCGCTTCTGGGGTCTCAAAGCAACACTGTCCTAGGCAAGTACGACAACTGTACGGCGGAGAAGAGGTGGGGCCGAGGGCGCCCGTAGCTACAAACGGTGCGACACGTGCCTAGAGGCGCTGTCCATAAAGCTGACCACACTCGTCGCCTCATCGACTCGCCTCCGCTCCACGTACCGCCATCCGACCTTGTGACCCACCCTCCCTCCCCACATGAGCTTGCAGCAGTACCAGCAGCCGCACCAACAGGTGCCGCAGCCCGCACCACCGGCCCCCACCTGGTGCACGACGATGACGTCCACCCCGAAGTGCTGCGCCTGGTCCTGCACCGTCAGGATGGAGCCGTGCCGCAGGCCGCCGCCCGGCAGCTGCGCCATGGGCCGCGGCAGCAGCGCGCTGTAGGCCTCCACCTCGTCCTCCTCCAGGCCCTCGCCTGCTCGGGGGGAAGGTCGCGATGCACAAGTCGCCGGCTAGCAGGGATCGAGCGCATGGGGCCAGGACTAGGGCCAGGGTCACGGCATCTCACGCGTGTTACCCCGACACCCAGCCCGGACCATCCCAAGCACCATGTACGATCGCCACGTGTGCTGGCCGCGTCTATTGCAGCCAGCGGGTCCCATGGCGTATGCAAACATGGCCGCGGGTGCGGTGGATGGAGTGGAAGGGCACAGGGGGGTGCGGGGCAGGTAGTACACGTCGTACGCTCACCCTCCTCGTACATGAAGTCCCCCGCCAGCAGGTTGGGCGTGTTGACGGCAAGCGCCTTCTTGATCACGCCCGACAGCAGGGAGCCCAGCGTGGTGGTCTGCAGGGGCGTGGTGTTAGACGGGTTGGTACGGGCACTGTGCACAGGGGTGTATGCGTGACACTGTGCATACAGGGCAGGTGGACAGCAGGGAGCCCAGCGTGGTGGTCTGCAGGGGCGTCATGGGTCACATACAGGGCTTGTTGGAGGGCATCATGAAATCTGGGCGTTTATCCTCGACCACTTGGGCGTATGGCCGGTACAGCCGCACAGGACCAATCAGGCCACCGCATGCAGCATGCGCATTCCTCGGAGACCGACACCCGTACCAGGCAAGCTGAGGCACGCCCTGCAGGCTCAGTGCCCAGTTCCGTCAATGCCCGGCCCGGCAGCCCCACCTGCGTGTTGACCCGCAGCGTGAGCTGCGCCTTGCCGCACACCATGCAGCTGCGCGCAGGCGGGTCGGGCCTGCACGTGACCAGCTGCCGCTTGTTGGCGGGCGTCTCGTACAGGAAGGTGTTGCGGCAGGCGGAGGTGCAGCCTGCGGGGTGGTGAGGGGGCGTGAGAATTTGTATGCAAAGGTGTCGCAGCGTGCGGATGGGCAGCCTGTCGGCGGTTGAGGGACGCGAGGAAGGGTTGACACGGGGTGACGAGGCGAAAAGCAGAATGCCATGGGGGGTACAAGGGTTTGGCCTTGTGGTTGAGCTCGACTGGTACCGTACGCCGCAAAGTGAGGCGTTGCGGCATTCGGGGAGCAGCCTGCGCGGATCGGGATGATGATGACGTGCGGCGACGTACACCAGGCATGTCGTACAGAGTGGAGTTGCCAGGTGATGTAGGTGCGAGCTTGCGCCGGTAGCAAACGGTGCAGCGCATCCCCATGACTGCAACACTCCTCAACAAGCCCGCCAGCACCAGCCCGCCAGCCACGAGTGCCCGTTGTACGGGAAATGTGGCCCTGTCACTTCCCTACTACCCCGGGGTATCGTAGGTGTATACATGGTACACTTCCACACAGCGCCACGCACCCGCCAGGATCTTCAGGGCCTCCGTGACGATGAGGCCGCTGATGATGGCGTTGGTGGTGGCGATGGCGTGGATGATGTTGCCCGCCATGCCCTTGGCGTCGAACAGGGACTGCGGAGGGGCGGTGGTGGGGTGGTACGGGCAGGGCAGTGGAAGGAGTCTGGGTTCAATGAGCGGGGCCCAAAGGGGCACACGACAGAACTGGCGGCACACAGGTGCTCCTGTGGGTGCTGGTACACGGCACAGCCTCTGCACCAACCCCACAGGCTCCCCCGCCACGCACGCCACACCTCCCAGCCCAACCGTGCAGCACGGTGCTGTAGCTAACGCCACCTGCGTGCCACCTGGGTAGGTGAGCCACGCACCTGCTCGGGTATCCCGTAGCAGTGCGAGCGCAGGTTGGAGGCGGCGGTCACGAAGTCCACCGCCAGGTCGTCATCCTTGTCGAACGAGGCGGACCCCACCTGCGTGGCATACGTGTGCACACTGGGTACTGTACAAGACACGGAACGCATCAACAAAGGTGGGGATTGTGCGGCCGCACACGGCAGTGGACTGAGCGCGAGAGCGCCTTTTCCATTGAGTTGCAGCACCCGCGGTGCTGCATAGTGAGTTGCACCTGCAGCAGTCCTTCGCCGTAGGCCTACTGGTTTCCGTTCCTGTCACGTTATCCGCTCTGCGCAACACCCCCACCCCCACCCCTCCCTCCCCACCCCACCCCTTCCGCAAGCTGACCGTTTCCGGCCCAGTTACGTTGCCGCGCTGCGGTTACCCACCTCTTCTGGCCGCAGCTCGTGGTACATGGCGATGGCCAGCAGCAGCACCGCCGCGTCCTGGGAGGGCGTCCACTTCTGCAGTGGCACAGAGGCATGGGGACAGCGACAGGGCGGAGCAGCAGGGTGAGGGTGCGGTTGAAGGGTGCGGGCATGGACTAATGAGGACAAGGCGTACAGCCAGGGGGGTGGCGCGAGCAACTTCAGCAGCAGACGTAGTGCCACCGTGCGATAGCGGGAGAGCAGGAGAGCGAGGGGCGTTGGTTCGGCTTGCTGAACGAACGGCAGCTGGACGGCTTGGAGTGGTACATGCATCTGCGGGGTACAACGGCAACCGCCCGAGCCCCAGCCCCCGCAACCCCCGCTTCCCACGAACGCTTCTGTTGCCTATCATCGTGATTGCCGCTCTCAACTGGCTGAGAGCGTTGCGCCCCAGCGCCCGCCCTACGTCACCATGACTCAGCCCACGCGGTGCCAGCGTACTGCCACACACCAGCGGGCGCGGCCCAGCGGGCGAGGCCCCCCAGACAATTTAACTCCTCCATCACGTTGTGTTCCCCACCTCCCTCGTTCCCTCGCATCCCACGCATCCACTCCACCGCTCAGCAGTAACCTCCCTTCCCCCTCCCAAGCCCTCTTCAGCTGTCAATCCTCCCCCCCCCCCGACCGCACGTACCTGGCTGGCGTTGTTGAGCCCCAGCGCCCGCGACGCGCTTCCCGGCTGCCCCCCGGCCGCCACCGCCTCCCGTGCCGCCTGCAGCGCCCGCCGCACGCAGCCCAGGCTCAGGGCGCCCTGCGTGCCTGCGCCCTGCACCCCGTCCGCCCCTGACGCAGGGGATGTCCCCTGCTGCGCCGCCGCGCCCGCCTCAGGCTCCGACTCCGCCGGCAGCAGCTCGCCCAGGTGCAGCGCCTTGGGCGGCGCGCGCTTCTCCCACAGCTCCTGCGTGCGGGGAGCAGACGTGATACGTGGCAGGGTCTTGCCTGTGCACGCAGGAGCGTATCACGTGTGATAGGAGCGGTGCAGGCTCGTGCGTACTGGTGATGCAGGCGGCGCGGCCGCGAATTCCATGTGTGTCTTAAGTGTGCGTGCCTGCTTGTGTAGCAGCCATGGGTTCCCGTCACGGTCGCTTCATCCGACAGCACTAGGTCGTCCTTGCGGGCAACGGCCGGCGCTTTGACTGCCAGGATATGCTCTACCCGAGGATAACCTGTGCCGACAGACTTCGTAACCCGTTCGTACCTTGACGCCCCGCAACCGTTCGATGTCCTCCTCGTACACCCGCCTGAAGATACGGCAGGCGTACGACAGAGACTCCTCGCCCTCCCGCCGCAGGAAGGCGGACGGGTCCTCAGCCACAACCGTGGAGGCGGCGGCAGCGCCATTGCCGTCCGCGCTGCCGGGCCCCTCCCCCTCCCCACCCGTGGGCCCATCCTGCTGCTTGAGCTGCTCCTGGCCCTCCTCCCGCTGGGCCTGCTCGTCCAGGTCTGTGGGGTGTGTAGGACGGGGGAGGAGAGGAGTGGGTGTGGCGGACAAGTTGTGCACACTGGCGAGGTTGTGGGGCCAACGGGGTACTAATAAAATGCGATGGGCATCGGGAGGGCAGCAGCCCTATACCCTGACCCAGAGACGCTGAGACCCTGACCCTGAGACCCCGACACCCTGAGACCCCGACCGTGGCGCAAAGCGACTGCCGTGATAACGCACCGCCTTTCACACCACCTGGCCGCCTCACCCGTCACTGCATCTGGCCGCCCAACCAGGAGGGCGCTCAGACCTAAATACACGGTGCATGTAGCAGCACCAGCAGTCCAGCCCTTCCAGACTCCCCCACCCACGCACCTGTGACTGCGTCCGGCCTCCCGAACAGGCGGTTGAACAGCAGGTCCTTGGCCCACACGATGGTGTGGATGGGCCGGTCGGGCGTGTTGCGCAGCGTGCAGATGGGGAAGGTCTTGGGCGTGGGCTTGGGCTGGCACTCGAAGCACTCGGTGCGGCCCTTGAGGTGCACCGTAACCTGCAGGGGAGTCAGGGCAAGCGTGTGATGGTCAGTTCGGCGTGTGTGAGCTTGTTCGGTACGAGACTGACGGGATGAGGGCAAGACAAGAAGGCGGGTCCATTGTGGGACCCTCTGTTCCGCTGCGGCGATGCCTGCTGAAAGACCGCGCACGGAAAGGAGATGCTGTTCCGCCCGGCAAAGGTCGCTGCCATCCTTTCCCTTGACCCAGCCCCTGCTCACTCGCCCCAGATACCCCGCCGTACCGCCTTTTAACCCGAGCAACTCTTTACAAATGCCACAGGGGCTGCCGCCCCTTCCCGCCGCACAAATGCCACCCACTTGCCCCAAGTACCCCGTCGTGCCGCTTTCCACCAGGGGCCTGTCCACCTTCCCCTCCACCCACACGAACATCCCCTCCCCCTCCGCCCACCTGCCCCTTGTACTCTGCCCAACCGTTTCCCCGACCCAACCGGCAAAAGGCCGTCGCCCTGGTTCGCCCCGCCAGCCACCACCCGCCCCGCTACCCAACTGCAGCACGTGCCGTGCCGCTGTCCTGGTCCACCGACTTTTGCCCAGGTGGCAAAACACGCCGCTGTCCCTGTCCGCCCCCCAAGCCACCATCCCTCACCTGGCCCAGGTACCCCGCCGTGCCGCTCTCCACTAGGGGCCGGTCCGCCGCCAGGCACAGCCGGTTCACGTGCCGCCGGGCCTGCGGGCGCGGGCAGGGGCGGCAGGAGGCCAGGGGGATTCATCCCGGAAGCAACGTAAGGAACGGTGGATGGAGTCCATGGCAGCGGGCGGGACAGTGTACGACGTCTGTATGATCACCCTTGCCACGGACCGACCCCACCCACCCACTTCCAGGTTACGCAACCGTTGGGCACCACGTCAACGTGGCGCCATCTCAATCTGCGCTGTGCCCGACACGTGGTGTGGCAGCACCCACCCGAGATGCGGGCCATGCGGACGCGCTCGGCTGTCTCCCACCCCTCAAGCTGACCCGCATGCCACTGTCCCGCGGCCACCTCCCTCGCACCACCCACCCGCCTCCAGGTTGTCCAGGCCGTTGAGCACCACGTTACCGCTGGAACGCCCCTTGCCTGATCATGGTGTGGCTCCATACGACCAACATCCCCGCTCCGGCACGTGCCCACCCACCCACCTCCAGGTTGTCCAGGCCGTTGAGCACCACGTTGCAGATGGCATGTCCCCGTGTGGCATGCCAGCTGGGCGCTATACTTCTCCCAATGGACTCCATCACAAAGACCCCCGCACTATGAATGTGTCGCCTCCAGGTTGTCCAGGCTGTTTTTGAGCATTACGTTACCGCTGGCATGCCACTAACTTGATCGTGGTGTGGCTGCATACGACCAACATCCCCGCTCCGGCACACGCCCATCCACCCACCTCCAGGTTGTCCAGGCCGTTGAGCACCACGTCGAAGGACCGGAAGAAGTCCACGTCGAAGCGCCCCTCCTTGACGTTGGCGTGGTGGGCGCTGATGGCGGCGGAGGGGCACACGCCCTGGGGGCCGCGAACCGGGAGGAGAGGGCAAGTAAGGGGAGGGGAGTGTGAGAAGCGGCAGAAGTGGAGAGCACTCGCCGAGGAGACGGGTGTCTGTTGCGGTGCCCCGCTCACGACCTGGGTGCACGTTGCTACATGTCCGTGTAGGGCGTCTTGGAGAGGTGGCGTGCGGTGCGGTGTGGTGTGCGGCTCTGGGTTTTCTGCGACGCCACAACCATGTGGTAAACGCAGCACAACGGCCACGAGGGGACCAGGAAACCCAATGCCGGCCACGGTGTGACGAGGTGCACCTCGCCCCAAATCCACCCCCGTCGGAAAAGACGGCAAGACGCACCTGCACGACCGCTGCCGCCGTGTTGGCTTTGCTCTGGCCCACATGGTGTTTCCGGAACAGGAACTGGCGGTTGAGGTTTGACGTTTCGATGGTGTCGAGGTCAATCTGCGCCAGGGAATGTGCACATGCAAGGCGTTCACGACTCAGCCTGACACGTCCTGCTTGCGCTGGAGGTAACGTGTAGACTGGGATAGCAGTCGCTGTGCAGACGGCATGCGGTGAAGTTCATAAGTGAGAAGGAAGCTCACGGAATGAGCACCTTAGCGTGGGGCTGCGGGCAGTACGGCTGCGGCCTGACAGGCGGGCAGGACAGCCTGAGGCACCCGAAGCCGTACCCCACTCACCACCTCAATGTTACGGAACCCGCTGCAGACCAGAGTCTTCAGCAGTTCACATCCGATTCCTCCAGCTCCGACGCACAAGACCTTCGCCGTCTTGATCTGCAGCGTTTCGCGCCAAGAAGGCCTTTACTCGTTACTTTCTGTCGCTGGGTGTATTATGACGATATGCATATATAAGAGCACGCCGCCACTGTGCTGACCTTATCCTGCAGCTCCTTGGAGCGCAGCACGCCGGGCCATGCTGGCTCTGCAGCCTGCACCCCGTCGCCAGCCATGCTGGCGAGCTGTAAGTATCAGATATAACGAGCGAAATCCAATAGTAGAATGCAACGTGAAGGGCTGGCTACAGCATGTTGTGTTGTTGTTTGTCGCGAGTTGGACAACAGTCGGTTTTCCCAATTACAGTAGAGCAAGTTATACAAGAACTGATTATAAGATAGGTGCGTGTCAGAGTCGCAAGCTCGCGTGAGAGCTAACGCAAATGCGATGGTACGCGAACCGGAACCAAGTGGAGCGTGGGCTGTACTAGGTACTAGCCTTGCAGCGCCAGAGCTGATATACTTGCAACGTGTTCTAACCCTAGTGACGTCTAGGTGCAGAATGGTCGAGGTCTCAGCCAAATGGCAGTCGTTGCCTACGCCAGACTCATGGCTCCGCCATTCCCATAGCAACAGCACCTAATTGAAGCTACAATGCAGACTTTTGGCACGTGTGATGAACCCAGAGTGTTGCACGCCACAGGGGCGCACCCTCAACCGCCGTGGCGTGCCTTTATCCGGTTTCGGGCCTTGCGACCGCACGAGTTTGACGGCGTCCTAGAGAGGGATCTGGAGCTGTATAACACTCCTTTGGCGCCTCCGACAGCGGACTTGATGCGCGAATGGGCCGCAGCGGTGAGGTGTATTGAGTGGCGGTTGGCTGGAGGTGTGGGAAAGGGTGGCCCTTAGCGGTCGGTCGGCGCTCACCCCAATACTCACCCCAGAAGCAACACACACGTTTACGCTACACACGGTTGTAAACGCGCACCTGCACATACCGGCTGGCGGCTGCCTGTACCGACACGAAAGGTGCCCGAGTCCGCCTTCGCCATCGAGACTGCCTCTGGGGAGTCCCTCGGCGTGACCATCCTTATACCCCTCAAGCCCGCCGCCTGGAGCCAGCTGGTCGGCGGCCACGCGCGCGAGGGCGAGTGTACGGCAGGCCGCCTGTACGACATCCGTGCAGACGACGAGCTGGCGCTGCACATCTCGCAGATGGACCGGCGGCCGGAGTACCCTGCGGGCCTGCCGCAGTTTGGCGTCGTGGCGCTGTACGGCATGGCCGAGGTGGGTATGCTGGCCGTACCGGTACTGCTACACAGGGCAAGCAATTTGCAACTTTGTCTGCTGCTCTGACCGGCAGCATGCAAATTGCACGCCTGTGTCATTGGCGCTGCGCATCTACGGCGTGGTCGAGGTCAGGGCAGGCCGGATCGTTGTGCGTTCTGTCACGCCTGGAACGAACGGTGTAAAGCGTTGTTCGCACGTACAGTGACATTGGTATTCACCCAAATAATACAAACGGCCCCTACCCCGTGCCCCTGCCCCCAGGCCCTGTACGCCGTCCAGCGGCGTCGCGAGGCCCTGGGCCGCACCGCCCCCCTGCGCCTGGCGGGGCTGTCCGGCCTGGGCGTCACGCCGCACGGCATCAACCTCACCATCAGCGTGTACGGCAGCAGGGAGCGGTCGTACATCTGCCCCGAGCACACGCTGTGGGCGCCGATGCGGGAGCAGGAGGGGCAGCGGGGGCAGGAGGTGGGCGGAGGCAATGTCGCGGGTGGGGCAGGCGGTGGCGGTGGCGGTGGCGGTGCCGGTGGTGGCGGCGGCGGTGGTGGTGGGCAGGGCCAGGTGCAGCAGACGTACGTGGGGCACACGCGGCGCACCTACCGAGGCCCCGGCGGCAAGTGGGAGCGGAAGCTGGAGGTGCGTGGACGTACGTGTTGCGCGGTTGGGCACAATCAGCACGTTTCAGTGTGGCTTTCTGTGGGTCTGGCGCTCGTCCCTTCCGGTTACAGGCTGATTGCACCGCGCCCTCGCTCTCAACAACATTTCCGTGCCCTCGTTGTCCAATTCCGTTCACGCTACCGTGCACAAGCCGGCACTACATCTTCCGGTTGTACCAAGGAGGTACCATGTACGTTTGTCGGTATCATATACCTGCACTACCTCTGCCGCACACAGGTCCACACCATCCACACGCAGGAGCAGCTGCAGCGGCTGCTGGAGGCGGGGTACGAGCTGCTGGTGCGGTGCAGGTGGGGCCGGGAGAGGGGATGAGGGGTAGGAGAGAACGAAGAAAGATAGGGACCACAACGCGACAAGGCAGGACGCGCTTGGCTCTATTGGCGCAAAATGCCGGTCACACGGCCATGGCCCCGTCAACCCAACTGCACCGCAGTCCCAGCATCATTACTTACCGTACCTGACGATTACCGCGGCCTCAGGATACGGGCGCGCTGCCCCACTAGCTACCACTACAGCCGTTCTTTCGACCCATAGGGTGCCGGTACACTGCGTGTCTTGTCCTCACTGCACTTTGACATTACCCCTGACCTCATTCCCTCAACCCGTCCAGGATGCTGGCGCTGCTGCCCCACGAGCCCAGCCTGGTGTGGACCATCGTGCCGCGCGTGCTGGGGGGAGCTGCAGGCAGCCGTGGCGGAGGCGGCCAGCAACGCACCGATGGCGGCAGCGGCATTCCTGGCGGCGGCAGCTGTAAGAGGGACGTGAGCCGCGCAACTACTGTGTCGAAACTGTAGACTATGGGTCGGAACAGTAGACTAAGGGTCGAGGCTGTAGACTAAGGGTGGAGACTGTGGCCAAGGGCGGTATGCACTGCCGCCGTGGTATGGCCATTGGGGCAGCACCTCATGTCTGAGCTGATTGCTCAGAGGATATTTGTGTCAGTTCGTCGCGGTGGTGCACCATTCCTTGCAATAGGAGACGGGCGCCTTCACCTGGCAACGGTGTACTGTAGGCATAAGCAAGCGCTGTGGTCGCGAAGCCTGGTTGGCATCTGGCACGCGCCGCACGTGTACAGGCTGGTATCTGTTGCCGGAAGTTTGCAACTTGCAGTCAGCCCCGGGGCGGCGGCGGCCAGCGGGCTAGGGGTCCAGATGATTCTCTGGAGCTTTTGTACGTATCTTTGGCATTCTTTGTTACAGACCTGGTGGTGTGGCCCAGTGTGGCCACACAATGCTGACTGGTCCCATGCACACCTTGGAGCAATGTTACCTTGCGTGGAACGTACCAGGAAAATACGCCATCAAGCGTACAACATTCTTCATATGCCTGTACGTGGCCAACACCATTTTGAAGTGAGTAAATGTAAGCTGGAGTCAAACCAGCACTACCCAACGAGTGTCAGTTTGTCACCGGGTGGTAGGCACCCACCATCAAAACAGCACTTCGCCACCGGTACTGTCGGGCGGTACCCGGAGCTCCCTGGTCAATAACGACGGATCGGCAGCCCGAAGAAACGACAACCAGTAGCCTGGCACACAGCAGATCCACCGTGCTACACAGGCTGCACACCAGGCTGCACACCACACCCTGCTGCACACCGTGAACGCTGGCACTGTACTACTGAATGACATGCACACCGACTATTGTACGGTGCCATGGTCCAGAAAGGTACAGAGACTACCGGTAGCGGCTTGAACATGCACCGTCAAAGGCACAGAACTGGTGGTGGTATGAACCGCCAGTGAGACGTCGGGCATGAGAAGCCTGGCTCAACAATGCAGACAAGTAGTAAAACCGAAACCGAAGAAGGTGAAATTCATAATGATGTGCGACAAAGAGGGGAAGAGGCACGCTATGGGATCTAATGCCGTGCGCATACGGTACACGCAGCCTGTGTAGCACGGATGCGTTGCGCCAACCGAGTCAATAAAAAGCCCCGTTTGAACAGGAACGGATCAGGGGCCACTCACGTCCGCCCCTGCCACGTCCGAAGCATAACGCCCTGTTCCGATCGTACGAAAGCTAACCGTTGCGAGCAGCACAGAAACAATGGGTGAGCGACAGCATGCATGATCAACTTGTCACATGTCTACCAGCACAGCGTTGCGATCGCCCGCCAAACCGTAAACTCGCATACCACGGCCACTGGCGTTTGCCCCCTGTCACCTTCGTAACAGGTGCCGGTAGCCATCCCCTGCACCATGCTCGTCTGCTGCATCACGCGGGGACACCCCGATCAAATTGACCCCCTGCAACTTAACCCACCAGGGTCACGTCACCCCACCTCAAACCTCGCACACCGGTATCCACCCCGCCCCTGGGCTCTCCTCCTGGGCTCTCCTAACGCGCGCCCGCGTCCTTCCCCTCACCCTCGCTCCCCGGCCCGCTGTCGCCCCCCTCATCCCCATCCCCATCGCTGCCCCTGCCCGCCGGCGCCAGCGGCCGCCGCCGCCCCCACAGATCCTGCATGCCCGCCACGTACGACCCGTACAGGAAGTCGTACGTGGGCCAGCCGGGCTCCAGCGTAC
>VFQN01005018.1_pt1 | contig 16739 bp, 15 predicted proteins | sample 3512371 | NCBI WGS metagenome assembly VFQN01 (sample SAMN10412370, study PRJNA504923) | tailings metagenome | isolation source: Replicate 2 from Balatoc abandoned mine | place: Philippines: Itogon, Benguet | collected 2017-08-28 | reverse complement strand
CCAGACCACCAGGCTCAACCCGTCGTCCATCTCGTACGGCAATGTCATGGGCGAGTTCTAAAGCCTTGCCAGCCAGCTTCGATTCCCTGCGACCCAGCTATCCCGCGATGGCTGGGTCGTCTCACAGCCAGCCACGACGGCTAACGCTCATTCCTGTCGATTGATCCTGAAACGGAACCATGCTATGCCTTTTTTGCTTCGCAGCAATTGCCTGATTCCCCTGCTGGCCATCGTCCTTTTCGCCGGTTGCGGACAATCTGCCCCGGCTCCGACATCGCAGGAATCCCTCGCATCCCTCAAGCATGAGGCAGAATCGCGCCGCGATGCCATGCTGGCCAAACCGTCCCAGGGCGTGCAGGAACTCGGTCTGTTTGTCGAATCTGTCGAAGCCTACTCCAGCAATTACGGCGAACCGTTCACCGGATATCTGGCCACCGTCAAGCAGATTCAGTCCGCCCTCGGTGCCAAACCGGATGCGGCCGCCATCAAGGCCAGCGCTAATCAGCTCGTGGAAGAGGCCAACAAGCTCGGTGCCTGATTCCCGCATCCCCGGAAGTTGTCTGCTTCACTGCATTCCCTGAAGATTCACAGGATAGCCCGCTGTTCGGCGCTGCGATTTCCCGGCATGATGTCCATTCACCGGGAAACCTGGCTTTGAGGGACGATGCGGGCATGTTCTGGAAACTGCTGCCAAACATTTTGACCCTGCTGCGGCTCGCAGCGGGATTGTTGTTTCCCGTCGTCGCCCCGTTCTGGTGGTTGCCGCTGATTCTGTTCGCCGGCATCAGCGACCTGATCGATGGCTGGCTCTGCCGCCGCTGGCACGGTTCGACGAAGTTCGGCCAACTGGTCGACCCGGTGGCCGACAAGGTCTTCGTCCTGTCGGCGCTCTACAGCCTGTGGCAGCACGAATGGCTGACGCTCTGGGGCATTCTCTGGCTGGCGCTGCGTGACATCACAGTAGTGGTGCTGACGCTGATCGCCGCTGCCAGCACGCGGTTGACGACCAAAGACCTGCGGCCGCGCTGGTCGGGCAAGATCGCCACCGCAGCCCAGTTCATCGCCCTGACGATCATCGCGTGGCAACAGCAACCCGCGGAGTACGCTGTCCTCTGGTGCGGGCTGGTCAGCTTTGTCGCCGCCGTGGATTACATCCAGATCTCCTGGCGAGTGTATCACCTGCGGTCGTCGTCGCGATAATTGCCCCGCGAATCGTTAAACTGCGCCGGTTGTTGCCCTGCGCTACCCCCTGTCTTGCCTCAGCTGAGTGAACCGCTTCGCCATGGAAACCATCGCCGGACATCTGTACGACTTCCCCAAGTACTACGACCTGATTTTCGGATCGGACTGGAAAGCCGAGTACGATTTCCTGATCGACATGTTCGGGCAGTATTATCGCAAACCGGTTGAACGGATCTTTGAACCTGGCTGCGGCACAGGCCGGCTGATGGTGAAACTGGCTCAGGCCGGCTATGAGGTCTCGGGGCTGGATCTGAATCCGCACGCGGTCAAGTTCTGCAACGACCGCCTGAAACGTCACGGGTTGCCCGAGACGGCCTTCATCGGTGATATGGCCGACTTCCGCCTCAAGCGCAAAGTCGATGCCTGTTTCAACATGATCAACACCTTCCGGCATCTGCCCACGGAAGCGGCTGCCGAAGGCCATTTCCGCTGCATCGCCGAATGCCTGAAACCGGGCGGACTGTACCTGCTGGGACTGCACCTCACCCCGAAGACGGCGCAGAAATGCACGGAAGAATGCTGGTCTGCCAGCCGCGGTTCGCTGACCGTGAATTCCCGGTTGTGGTCGATTGAAACCGATCTGAAGAAACGCAACGAGCGGATCGGGATGACGTACGACGTCTATACGCCCACCAAGCAGTTCCGGATTCAGGACGAGACCGCGTTCCGGACGTACACCCGGGCACAGATGCAGTCGCTGATCAACAAGACGCCGGAACTGGAACTGATCGACGCCTACGATTTCCGGTACGACGTGGACTGGCCAATCGATATCGACGATGCCACGGAGGATGTGGTATATGTCCTGCGGAAGGCGACGCCCGCTCGCCGGACGGTTGCCAGGACGGGAACGAAAGCGTAACGGTTGACCCGGCGATTTCAGGGCGTGCCACACGAACCCGCAGAATTGACATCAGGGGCGGTACGCATCAGCGCAGACCGGTCTGAACTGCAGCGGGGTTCCGTTTGATTTTGCAGGCACAGGCGACTCATGGCCACTGATGTCTCGACGTCCGCCGGGGATGCACTGACGCGACTGCTGGAAATTGCCCTCGAGCTGGGGTCTGTCCATGATCTGGACGGCATCCTGCAGGTCGCGACGACCGGAGTGTGCGGAGCCGTCGGCTGTCAACGGGCCAGCCTGTTCATTCACGATGATGAGTCCGGAGAGCTGTACACCCGGGTCGCCACCACTCTCGAAATTTCCGAGATTCGGCATTCGGTGCAAAAGGGGATCGTCGGTTGGGTCGCCCGTGAGCGAAAGCTGTTGTCGGTGCCGGTCCCGGCAGCGGATTCCCGCTGGGACTCCAGCGTCGACCTGCGCACCGGCTTCCGGACACTCAATATCCTGGCGGCCCCGGTCCTCTCTGCGAGCGGGGAACTCCTGGGTGTGCTGCAGTTGCTGAACAAGCCTGCCGGGTTTGCGGCCCTCGACGAGCAACTGGTGCAAGCCTTCGCCGCTCACGTCGCAGTGGCCCTGGAGCGGCGGAGGCTGGAATCGGAAGCCCGCGAGGCCTGGGAACTGCGTCAGGCGCTGGAGATGGGGCACCGCATCCAGGCGACGTTCCTGCCGTCCGCACTGCCGCAAATTCCCGGTTACGACGTCGCCGCCTGGTGGCAGCCGGCCGAGTTCGTGAGCGGTGACTACTACGACTGGCTGCCGCTGAAAGCCGGTCGCTGGGGGTTTGCGGTCGGCGACGTCAGCGGCCATGGACTGGCAGCGTCGCTGATCATGGCGACGGTCCGGGCGATGGCACACGTATTGTCGCGGACCTCGCCGGACGTCCACGAATTCATCGAAACCCTGCGGGAATGTATCGAGCCGGATCTGCAGAACAGCCGGTTTATCACCTGTTGCTTCGTGATCCTGAATCCTGAAACCCATCAGGTAGAATGGGCGAATGCCGGCCACGCACCGGCCGTGCATTACTGTGCCAGGACCGAAGCCTGTCACCGGTTGAAGCCGACGACAATTCCGCTCGGCTTCCCGTCGATTCCGTTTCCGGATGACGGCAGCCAGCTCCAGCTGGGAGCTGGCGACCTGCTTGTGCTGGGAACGGACGGCATCGTTGAGGTGCGCAACCTGGCCGGAGAAATGTACGGCTCGCGGCGACTGGACCAGCGAATTCGCGAGCATGCCCACCGGACGCCGGAAGACATTGTCTCGGCGATCAGCCAGGACGTCCTCAATTTCCAGGATGGCGAGTTCCCGCCGGACGACATGACGCTGGTCGTCATCCGTCGCCGCCAGTAAATCTGCTAATTCACCGGTGAATTGCGACGGCAGCGGGATCTGTCGGCCAGCGGAGTTCATTCCACTTTCGTGGCTCGCTGGAAATCCTGCAGTCCCGGACGGCGGAGGTTTTCCAGTTGCAGGGAGACCGCTTGTCCGGCGGCATCCGGGACGAATGTCGCACCGGTACGGCCGGGAGAGTTTTCGCCGGCGGGCAGCCAGGTGAAGACGTCGCGGTTCCAGTGCTGAAGCGGAAACGCCTGTCGCTGCGGGCCGAGTTGCAGTTCCAGGTGATCGTCGCGCACGACAACAGTCGCCGGACCGTAAAATTCATGATCGAACGTGCCCGCATACTGCTCCAGCGGCAATGGTGGTTGTGGGGACTGCGGCGGATGGCTGTAGTCGGTCTTCCCTGCCAGTTCTTCCTGTGCCATTTCGTCGAATTTCTGATTGGCGAGCGCGACCCAGTCCCGCTCGAGCTTGCCATCCAGCGCCCAGTCGAAGAACGATTCCGTCAGACCTTCCGGCACACCGGTGGGAGCGGCATGCGACAGCACTGCAATCGCCAGATTTTCAGAAGGAATTAGAGCGACTTCAGTCCGCAGCCCCAGCGCGAACGCACCCGAGTGCTTCCAGGTGACGCGCTGTCCGCGTTCGACGCCGATGTTCCAGCCGAGACCGTAGGAACCAAAGCGGCCGGTAGCAAGATCGAGTGACAAGGATGAGTGCGGTTGATGGGTCTCGGCCAGAGCTGCTGCTTCGATAAATGTCTGACCGTCATGCTGCCCGTTGTTCAACAGCAGCCGCAGCCAGATCGCCAGGTCTTTCAGATTCGCGCTGGCACCTCCGGCAGGAGCCTGGCCGTCCGGCTGACGATCGAATTTCTGCTGCCAGCGGCCGTCGGCCTTGACGTGCAATCTGGCCCGGTTTGTGTGCTTCGCGTAGTCGGCATGGCGAAAACTGGATGAGGTCATGCCCAGCGGCTGGAAAAACTCCTTGTCCGCCAGTTCTTCCCAGGTCATGCCCAGTGACTTCGCCGCAGCATAGGCGGCTTCGCTGTACCCGAAGTTCGTGTAGGCGTAACCGGCCCGGAAGCTGTATTCGGGCGGCAGTTCACGCAACCGCTGCAAGACATCCGCCCGCGGATAGCCCAGGTCTTCCAGCAGATCGCCTCCATGGTCCGGCAGTCCGCTGCGATGGCACAGCAGATCGCGCAGCCGCAGTTCGCGTGTCACCCAGGCATCGTACATCCGGAAGGCCGGGTCGCGATCAATCACGCGATCATCCCAGGCAATCTTTTTTTGACCCACCAGCCGGGCCAGAATCGTCGCGGTCAACGGCTTGGAGACCGAGGCCAGCTGAAACACGGTGTCGTCAGTCACGGCTTCCGGCTGACCGGCCACCAGCACGCCGTACCCCTGCTGAAAAACGACCTCATCCCGATGGATCACCGTGACTGCGATCCCGGGCAGTTGCATTGATTTCAGAGTCGACTGCGCCAGTTCGTCCAGTTGCCGGACGGCAGCCTGCACGGCCTCCCGCGAAACCGCCTCCGCCGCCATCACCGGATCAAAAGCCACAGCCGCACAGACCGCGACCAGCGCCGCCCCAAGAGTTCGCAGTCCCAGCATCAAATCACCATCCTCCGCTTGCGGTTTTGCGTTTCGTTCCAGACTCAGCTCACCAGATCCACACCTTCACCGACGATGCACCACCCACCCCGGGATTGTCACTCGCACCTGATACAACGTCCGGCCAGCCACGATGTAGAGCGTCTTCAGATCATCCCCGCCAAAGGTGCAATTGGTCAGCACGTCTTCCGGCACCGGAATCCGACCCTGCACCGTGCCATCGGGACTCAGGACATACACGCCCCGCTGCACGTCCGTGGTTTCATGGGGACCACGGGTCCGGGCAATCCCGTCGGCAATGTAAAGATGCCCTTTCGAATCCACACACATCCCGTCGCCGCCGCGACCGGGGGCGAAATCAAACACCACGCGCTGCCCGGACAGTTTACCGTCCACGGACAAATCAAACGCCCAGATCTTGCGATTGCCGCCCACCACCGGGCAACTGTCGACGAGATAGAGCGTCCGCTCATCCGGACTGAGCGCGATCCCGTTCGGCCGCTGGATTTCGGGCTGCGTCAACACCCGTGTCACAGAACCATCCAGGTTGATGCGATAGACGGAATCGTGATCGAGTTCCATCGTGCTGCGATCCCCGTAGCAGGGATCGGTAAAGAAGATCAATCCATTCGAGCAGGCAGCGATATCGTTCGGGGAATTGTACCGCTTGCCTTCAAAGCGGTCGGTCAACACCTCGACTTCACCGGTGGCGAGATCCGTCCGGGTGATGCGGCGCTGACCATCGTTCGGTCCGAACTCGTTCCCCTCGCAGGCCAGCAGCCGGCCCCGGGCATCAAACAACAATCCATTCGCCCGACCGCTCGGCTGGCGAAAGACTTCCGGATACGGATTCGCCAGTGTTTTTCGCAGAATCCGGTTGTTCACGATGTCGGTGAAGTAAACGTCGCCATTGGCGGCCGCAGCCGGACCTTCCAGAAAGGCAGCAATGGTCGACGGCCTGACCCCGGCATCTGATTCCACAAATCCTGTCGGCAAACCCACCGTGCGCAACTCTGCAACGGTCATCATCGATCACCCCCGATTCCGACCGCAAACACCATCCGCCCGGACACCCCCACATCGGTCGCAGGCCCATCGCTGGCGGTTTTGCGATTCTTATTTCACCCGCTGTCCCTGCCACCGCAGCCAGTGATCGGCGATCGTAATCGCCACCATCGCTTCTGCCATCGGAATGAACCGCGGCAGCAGACAGGGATCGTGCCGGCCTTTGGTGCGGATCGTGGTCGCCTCGCCAGCCCGGTTCACGGTCGGTTGTTCCAGCGGCAGGCTGCTCGTCGGTTTCACCGCCGCCCGCAGGACAATTGGCAGGCCGGTCGAGATCCCGCCCAGCATCCCGCCGTGACGATTGGTCGCGGTGGTGATTCCCGGCAGTTCGCCGCGGGGGTGGGCCGGGTCCGGTTGAAAATAGTCGTTGTGTTGGCTGCCGCGCATCGTCACGCAGCCGAAACCGATTCCGTATTCCACCGCCAGAACCGCTGGCAGGCTGAAGAGCGCCTTGGCGAGGTCCGACTTAAGCTTGTCGAACACCGGTTCCCCGAGTCCGGCAGGCACGTTGACCGCCACGATTTCCGCGGCGCCGCCGATCGAATCGCCTTCCTTGCGGATCACTTCAATCAGCGACACCATCTTTGCGGCTGCGTCGGCATCGGGACAGCGAACCAGATTCGGCTCTCCGGACGGCAGCTTTTCGACCTGATCCAGTGTCACTGCAGCCGGGTCGGGAATTGTGGCCTTCACGTCGCCGACCTGGGTGACGTAGCCCACCACGCGCCCGCCGAAAGCCGTCTCCAGCAGTTTCTTCGCAACGACACCGGCTGCGACTCGCACGGTCGTTTCCCGGGCACTGCTGCGTCCGCCGCCGCGGTAATCGCGAAAACCATACTTGGCGTCGAAGCTGAAGTCGGCATGCCCGGGGCGGTACAGATCCTGGATGTTACCGTAGTCCTTGCTCCGCTGATCTTCATTGCGGATCAGGATCGCGAGGCTGGTTCCGGTCGTCCGGCCTTCAAAGACCCCCGACAGAATCTCGGGAGCATCGCTCTCGTTGCGCTGGGTGACCAGATGGCTTTGTCCCGGTCGCCGGCGATTCAGATCGACCAGCAGATCCTCGACTGCCAGCGGAATGCCCGGTGGCACGCCGTCGATAATGACCACATTCCCCGGCCCGTGGCTTTCGCCTGCGGTGGTGATCCGGAACGCCTGTCCAAATGAGTTGCCAGCCATGCGAGTTTTCTACCGTCCTGTCACAGCCGAATTCTTGCCACAGCCGAATTGCGACAGGTGTCCGGGTGGAAGGCACCGCCGGGCACCCCCAGCCTGTTTGACAGACCAGGGCTTCGCGAGTACGCATACGTCCCGGTCTTGCGAGGCCGATTCAGACGTGATCAAGATTCTACGTGGATCGCAGGAAAAACAATCCGTTCTCGCCTCGCGAGATTTCCGCGAAGCAGAACGGCTCCTGCCTGACCGTAGATACTATAACCGTCGCGCAGCAGGCGACGATACTGAGCGCTGACTTTCCCTGGCAGGTCACGCAGGAGTGTTGCTCCGGAATCCCCGGCAAACACCAGCCCGAAGCACCAGCGAGGAAGACCTTGTCTCTCTCGCTGGCGCTTCGGGCTGGTGAAAGACGCGTCTTGTCGCCGTGGTCCTAACGCTGCGAAACCTTGCCTGTCAGGACGGTCCGCTGCAGTTGCTCGAACGACAGTTCCCGCACCTGACCTTTGGTGATCTGGGCTTCCCAGCGGGAAATCAACTGGCGGTCGTGTTCCGTCAGTTCCCACTTCCATTCATGTTCTGCCAGCAGTTCCAGACGCTGGCCCAGATCCACGCGGCGACGCACTGTGACGGGCAACACCTGCTGTTTCCGCAGTTCCTCATTCAGCATCATCCGCGGTGCAGGCAGAAACGACTGGGGATGCAGCACGGAATTGAACTCGGAGATCGCGTCGGCATACCGGAGATACAGGTCCACAACAGCCGGATTCGGGGACGCGACGCATTCCAGATCATAGTTCATGTGGGGAGACTCCAGATGCATCCGGCGAGTCGCCCCGTCAAAGCTCGCCCGGAAATCGGGACTGAGTTGAAACTGCAGAAATTCCACCGCCTGCAGCTGTTGCGGATCGTTGGTCCGGATCAGATCACCTGCCAGTTCGCGAGCCCGGCCTTCTGCCAGCGAGAGAAACCGGCGGACTTCGTCCTGCGAGATCAGGGCGTAGGCAGCGGCAGTGTCATTCAGCACTGTAAAGCGGCGGTGAGCCGCCTCGTAAATGGTGACTTCACGCAATTCAGCAATGTAGTCGTAGACCTTGCCCGCATGGAACAGCGTGAGACTGCGGGAGACAACCGGCGCCCGGGCCGGCGCGACGTCGGGCTGGGTCACGTCCTTCGTCAGCGTGTAAATCCGTAATTCCTGGGCGAACAATCCGCTCGTCCCGACAAAACCCGACAGACCGAGCCAGATCGCACACCACCGGATTTGTGAGCACATGGACATTCGCCGCTCCGATGAGCTTCGCAGGCTCGTTCATGAACAGATGACGCGGCATACGTCCGGCAGGAACTCCCGCCGGCGCAAGCACGCCGCAGAACCAGAACAGGGCCTTGCGATGTAAGTGGAACGGCCGATTCCGCACAGATCGATCACCCGGACCGCGCGCTGCGCCGCGGCTGTTTTCCCGCAGCTGGTTCCGGCTCCGGCAGGATTCGCCGGCGCAACAATGACGGGGGAATCCGGGCTGATCAGTGCGATTGCTGCCCACAGGTGGTGGTTGTGGTCGTGGTGTGACCGGCGCCTCGCCGGATTCTCGCGGACGAAATCGCCGCGACAGACATGGCTGAACCGGCTACAATCGGGAAGACGTTTCCGAAAACGGCTGATCTGAAAAGGCATCACGGATGAAAATTCTGCTGGCCAGTCCGCGTGGTTTCTGCGCAGGCGTAAACATGGCCATCGAGTGTCTCGACGAAACCATTCGCATGTTCGGCGCGAAGATTTTCGTCTATCACGAAATTGTGCATAACAAGTATGTCGTCGACCGGTTCACCCGCCAGGGGGTGACGTTCGTCAACGCCGTTTCCGAGGTGCCGGAAGGCTCACTGCTGCTGTACAGCGCCCATGGCGTTTCTCCGGAGATCCGTCAGCAGGCGCGGGATCGCAAGTTGCAGACGATTGACGCCACCTGCCCGCTGGTCACCAAGGTTCACCTGGAAGCGATCAAATACGCGAAAGAGGGCTATCACATCATCCTGATCGGCCACGAAGGTCACGATGAAGTGATCGGCACGATGGGTGAAGCTCCTGCGAGCATCACGCTGGTTGAAACTCCGGAAGACGTCGCAGCGCTGACGTTCGCGGACGATGCCAGACTCGCCTACCTCACACAGACCACCCTCAGTGTGGATGAAGCCGGACGGGTGATTTCAGCGCTGAGAAGCCGCTATCCGCATATCGCCAGTCCGCCGAAGGAAGACATCTGCTATGCGACGACGAACCGGCAGGATGCCGTCTCGACCCTCGCACCGCGAGCCGACCTGGTCATTGTGCTGGGGAGCCAGAACAGTTCCAACAGTCGCCGGCTGATGGAAATCGGCTTGAGCCTGGGCAAACCTGCTCATCTGGTGGATGGTGCCGCGGAACTGAAACGCAGCTGGTTTGAGGATGTCGACACGGTGCTGATCACTGCCGGAGCGAGTGCCCCGGAAGTAGTCGTCCAGGAAGTGATCGATTATCTGGAGCGGGAATTCCGCGCCACGGTGGAACAGGTCACGACCCGGGAAGAACACGTCTCGTTTCCGCTTCCCAAAGAACTCCGTCAGCTCCAGAAGGCCGCCGCGTCCTGACCTGCAGAATCCCCTGATATCACGATTGCTCCCCGGCCCGTTCAATCAACACTGGCGTTTTCGCGATCCCGGCGTCTTGAGCGGAACCCGACGCGTCACCGGATCTTCAGATCCGGCAGTTCCGACTTGATCCCCTCATCGAGTGGCATCCGGTCCGGAAACGCGCCGATTTCCGCCATGCAGCGGAACAGCTGAACCTGCAGTTCGCGCACCTTGTCCGCAAACCGCGGGTTGTTGATCAGATTGCGCCGCTCTCCCGGATCGCTCGCCAGATGATAAAGTTCTGCCATGTGACGGTCCGGTGAGCCGTCGCCGTGCGGATAACGGATGTATTTCCAGTCGTTGGTGCGGACTCCGCGCACGTTCGGCGTATACGGAAACTGCTTCTCATAGTTGTATTCGTAGTACCAGCTCTTGCGCCAGTCGAGATCGCCGTCCCGCACGAGTTTCACCCACGACTTGCCGTGAATGCGCGGCAGGGGCTCGGCCTGACACAGTTCCAGAATGGTCGGGGCCAGATCGACGTGCAGCACCATGCCGTCAACCTTTCCAGGTGAATCGACGGCCGTGAGACCAGGATAGCGCGCGATCAGCGGCACGCGGATGCTCGGTTCGTGCATCGTCCGCTTGTCGACCATGCCGTGTTCTCCATTCAGCAGACCATTGTCCGTCGTGTAGACAATGACGGTGTTATCGAGATGTCCGCTGGCTTGCAGGGCGGCATAGATCCGGCCGACGCTGTCGTCCACTGAGCAAATTGTGCCCCAGTAGGCCCGGGTCATCGCCGCGAAGTCTTTCACTGCGGCAGGGCTGGAATCCGGAAACTGCTTGCGGAAGTCGAACAGTGGCCCGTAAATGCCGTGCCACGTATTCAGCCGGGTCTTGAACCACCCGGGCTTGTCATCCAGTTCAAAGGCGGAACGGGGATATCCGATCTGTACGTGATCGAACTGATGCTCGTACTTCGGTTCCGGTACATAGAAACTGTGCGGAGCCTTGTGCCCCAGTATCAGGACGAACGGTTGGTCCGCAGGCCGCTCTTTCAACCAGCCGAGAGCGAGATCGGTCACGACGTGCGTGTAATAGCCGGGAATCACCCGGGCTCCGGCACCGTTCACGTTGAATTCGGTATCGAAGTACTTCCCCTGCCCCTTGTGGGTGACAAAGTAGTCGAAGCCGGGACGCGGACTGTCGTTGTCCTCGCCCATGTGCCACTTGCCGATGTAGGCCGACTGATAACCGGCCTGCTGGAGCTGGCGCGGAAAACTGGCCAGATCAACCGGATACTCGGTGAAGTTATTCACCACGCCATGACTATGTGCGTACAGCCCGCTGAGGATGGACGCCCGGCAGGGAGAGCAGAGCGACGTCGTACAGAATGCGTTATTGAAGTAAACGCCCTCCTGCGCCAGGCGGTCGATGTGCGGTGTTTTCAGGGACGGATTTCCGGCACAGCTGAGGGCATCCCAGCGCTGGTCATCCGTGATGATGACCAGCACGTTCGGTCGGGCCGACGTCGCGGCAGCCGCTGGCTGGAGCGATAGCGGCAGGAGCGTGAACAACAGGAGCAGGCATGAGGGTGATGTCCGGACCGGCATCGAGGCTTCCTTGATCGCGTGAGGAATCCCGGGTGTGTCAGGAGAGCAGATGTCCTTGAGAGCGTGCAACTGTCTCATGGACCGGCGGACAACGTCAACCCACGGAAGCGCGGCCCTCACCGGCAGCGGCTGTTCTCCGCTCAGCACGATTGCCGCGTATCGCCGCGTTTCAGATGCGGGACGTGACCGCCAGAGAAACCAGCAACGACGGCCGGGAACCACCTCTGTCGGGTCGTTGCAGGCGGGTCTCACGCTGCTGAACCCGGGCACGGAAGCTCGATGAGCGAAGCCCGGGAAACCCTGCGGCGGGATTCAGAAGTCGACCGCGATGACTTTCAGCAACGGTCTCGTGGTCGGCCTTGCCTGCCGCCAACACCATAAACAACAGCAATGCAAGATGTTGCAGCACATCGCCCCGCAAACAACCCTGCCACTACAATCGCTGCAATCGGTTTCGTTGCGATTCGGCAACGCGGTCAAATTATTTGACCTATGTTTGCAAGAGTTCGCAGCCTTCCCCGTCCGAAAATATTGTCAGTGATGCGAAGGCTCTGCCTGGGAGACTCGCGGAGTCCGCCGGACAAGGTGTTCGGCCGGGCGAGTTCGCGGTCACCTCACGTTCCCAACCCGCTTGGAAGACTTAGGAGATTTGAGATGAAGTTCGCATGGATCACCGCTGCCCTCGTGTGTTTCGCCGGTATGAACAGCGCTGACGCCGGCCTGTTCTCGAAGAAGTCCAACTGTGGCTGTGCTCCGGCGCCCAGCTGCTGTGCCCCGGCCCCGACCTGTGCCGCTCCGGCTCCGTCCTGCTGTGCCCCGGCTCCGGCTCCTGCTCCGGTTGCTCCCAGCTGCTGTGCCCCGGCCCCGGCCGCTGTCGCTCCTTCCTGCTGTGCTCCGGCCGCTGTCGCCCCGACCTGCTGTGCCCCGGCTGTGACCAGCTGCTGCCAGCCCAAGGCCTGCAAGGTCAAGAAGGCTCGCAAGTCGCTGCGTGACATGTTCGCCGGCTTCAAGAAGAGCAAGAAGCACAGCTGCTGTGGCGCCGCCCCGAGCTGCTGTGCCCCGGTCGCCCCGACCTGTGCCGCTCCGGTCGCTCCGACCTGTGCCGTTCCGGCCGCTGCCTGCTGCAACTGATTCCGGTTTGCGACGACAGGTCGCAACCGCTGCCCTGAACGAACCTCGCTGGCTGCACCCGGCGAATCCAGTGACCGGCAGCAACTGATTCCGATGCGTGAACCCCGTACATAGAAGCCTCTCCTGACCCGTCGGGTCTGTGAGAAGTGGGTGTCGGGAACGTGAGACGAAGTCCGGGGGAGTGGTTTCGATCACTCCCCCGGGCGAGTCTCCCACGCAGGCGACATCAATCGAGAAGGTGACGCACTCCTGACGGGGGCGTCACCTTTTCTCATTTCATGACCGCACGCCTGAAGGCATCACCCCGGATACTCACCAGCCCGAATCGCCAGTTTTGAAGTTACGCGTTACCGACATCTGATCGCGTTGAAAGCAGGAACTGGCAGAGTTTCGTTGTATAGCCCCGACAGGGGCGACAGAACCCTGGCGAGGGCCGCGCGGTCTACCGCCCCTTTCGGGGCCTGGCTGATCTGTTTGGGCCGCGACCGCGGGTTGACACCCGCGGCTATGATCTGCCGCCCCTGCCGCGGCTAAAAAACTGTGAATACAGCGATTTCACGACAGAGTCTCTACCCGCTGATCTGCTCTGGCAATCCAACGCGCAACTTCAAAAAGCGCGAGCGAGGAAGAAGGCAGGACTTCCTCGCTCGCGCTTCGGGCAGGTGTTTGCAGGGTGCCAGGAAAAAAGTTTTTTGTGGAATCAATCGATCTGGACTTCTGAAGTCACGGTGGCGGCCATGAAGCTTCCGGGGCCATCCGATCGACGGCTCCACAGCACAGACTTGTCCGCAGTCACCCAACTCCGTATGGTCTTCCCCGCACGCCTGTCGGGCGTTTGCCCGGAAAGGGACGACTTCAGGGACATCCACAGAAATCACCCTGAAGCGATTCCACGTCCCCAACGAGGAAGTCATTTCCCGGGCAGACATGGAAGCCGGTGAGAATCCGGCACGGGACCGCCGCTGTATGCGAGAAGGTCGGCTGACATTTTGGCCACTGTGAGCCCGGTGCCACACGCACCGTTCATGGGAAGGCGTCAGACGCCCGTTCGACTCGCGAGTCAGAATACGGCCCGACGGGAGTAACCATGCGATGCTTCGGCCTGGTGCTGAACGCAGTCGCGGTGACTCCGTCGAAAATCGTGATCCTTCACGAGCCGCCGGTCTCATCGCCCCTGACTGTGGTCAGCCAAAGCATCCTGGAGGGCATGATTCCGGGGTCCGTCGTCGGCCCGGGTGCCTTTCCGCGCGGCCGAAGCGCATGGCCCGGAAAGGACGTCTTGTCATGCCTCGAATTCCTGCCCGCATCGCCGGGCGCCGCTCTCCGTCTGCGCGAAACACGTGCGTTCGCGGTTTCACCCTGATCGAACTGCTGGTCGTCATCGCGATCATCGCGATCTTGATCGCCCTGTTATTACCGGCAGTCCAGCAGGCCCGCGAAGCCGCACGTCGCACGCAATGTCGCAACAATCTCAAACAAATCGGTCTGGCGATTCACAATTACATCGATGTCGCAGGGATGTTTCCCAAAGGCGGTCCGGGGATCTCGCTGTCCGATGCCGCAGTCGCCAATCCGTCTGCGGCGAACCTGTCCAGCTGGGCCAGTTCGCAGCGCTACGCGAGTTGGGGCACCGTCATTCTGCCGTATCTGGATCAGGCCCCCATTTACAACAGGTGGGACATGAATCTGTGGTATTCGCAGGGCAGCAATTATGCCCTCGCACAAACACCGCTGCCGGTCTTCGCCTGTCCCTCGAATCCCAATGCCTGGAAACCGAGAACCAACGGAGACACACCGACGTCCACAACCGTCTTCTATGGACGCAACGACTACGCCGGAAACTGGGGTGAACGAGCGATCCGCTGCTATCCGGCCACGGCCTGCGCCAATAACTACAGCGATCTGGGCGATTCCAGTGGCCGGGGGCCGATGCGTCTGCTCTCGGAAAAGGCGATTCGCCTGCAAAATGTGACCGACGGACTCACCAACACCATCCTGATTGGTGAGGCTCCCAACGCAATTTTCGGCATCTGGGCAGGCCACAAGAACCTGATGGACCATTCCGCACCGCTGAACAGAATTGTCAGCACCAACACAGGCGGCTGGTCCTCCTGTTATCCGATGGGGATCGTCACCCAGGCAGGAGTCAAAGGCTGCGATACCGGACATCAGGACTTTCATAGCCTGCACTCGGGAGGCGCCTTCTTCCTGTTCTGCGATGGCAGTACTCAATGGATCAATGAAAATATTGACCTGAAGGTGTTTGCAGCGTTGCTGTCTTACAAGGGGAACGAAGTCGTCGGGGAGTATTGAGAAACTTTTGAATCGCGAAACCGCAAGCGGGGCAGAGTGCATCGGGCCTCATTCCCTGCAGTTCCCTTCGATCCACCAGCCACGCTGGCGGGTTCGCGATTCCGCGCAGCCCCCCTCCGTTTGTCAATTTCCGGTGAATGCGCCTCCCACGCCTGCCAGGCATCGACCTCCTGAGTAAACTCTCACACGTGAACTATCCGCCTCCTTCCGTGTGGGACCGCTATGACCATCACCCGACGCGACTTCCTGAAAACGGGCGCAACCTCGTTACTGCTGACTTCGCCGCTCACCATGCCACAGCTCTGGGCAGCCGACGGCCCCTACGCCGACGCTGTCCTGAAAGACGGGGAACCGCCGGCGATTGAAGCGGGTTCGTTCACCGTCGCTGTGCTGCCGGACACCCAGAACTACAGCGAGAAGTTTCCGGCCAACTTTCTGGCACAGACGCAGTGGATCGTCGACCAGCAGCAGGCCCGTAATATCGCGTTCGTGCTGCACCTGGGCGACATCACCAATCACAATACAGCTCCGGAGTGGCAGAACGCCGTCAAGGCCATGGACCTGCTGCACGGCAAGGTGCCGTATGCGATGGTACCTGGCAATCACGACTACAGCGCCAACGGCCGCTGTGCCGATCGCACCACCCAACTCAACGAGTACTTCCCGCTGGCCCGATTCCAGGAACAGGGCACTCTCGGCGGCACCTACGACAAGGAGCCTGAGCGGATGGAGAACAGCTATCATCTGTACTCCGTCGGTGATCGCAAGCTCGTGGTGATCGGGCTGGAATTCGGTCCCCGTCGCGACGTTGTCCGCTGGGCCAATGAAGTCGCCGCCCGACACGCCGACCGGGAAGCGATCCTGATCACGCACGCCTACATGTACTTCGACGAGACCCGCTACGACTGGAAGAAGTACGGCACGAAACAAAACTGGAATCCCCACGCTTACGTCGTTGCGAAAGCCACGAACGATGACGTCCTTGATGGCGAGGAACTGTGGACGGAACTGGTCAGCCGGCACGAGAACTTCATCATGACCCTGAACGGGCATGTGCTGAATGACGGTCTGGGACGGATCGCGACCGCCACCCCCGGCCACCGCGACGTGCATCAGATGCTCGTCAATTTCCAGATGAAGCCCCACGGCGGCGACGGCTGGCTGCGATTGCTGGAATTCCGTCCGGATGGCCAAACCGTGCAAGTCTGCGATTACTCACCCGTGCTGAAACAACGCAATGAATCGCAACAGAATCAGTTCACATTAAAACTGGCGCCGGTAGTGTAACACCATCGCGTCTGCAGAAGCCCGGGGATGGCCTGACATTCGTTGCTGCTCAATTCAGACGGGAACCACGGAAGACACGGACCACACGGAAGAATTTCAGAGGCAATTCATTGGCCACAAAAAGGCACAGAAGACGCAAAAAAATCTGAGCGAACGCCTTTTCACTTTGCGACTTTTGTGCCTATTTGCGGCCAAATCCTGTTTTCTGCATTTTCCGTGTGGTCCGTGCCTTCCGTGGTTCTTTCCTCTCCTTGAACGGGCTGATCGACGGTTACAGTTTCACAGTTCATGATTGCTTGAATTGCGGACAGACCAAAGGATTGCTATCTCCGGACTTCTCTCGCATCAAACACCGCTCATAGGTACGATGCAGCCTCACGCGATCATGCCGATTGCCCCGCCTGCTTCACACTAATGAGCCTGCCCGCGTCATGGATC
>VFQN01005017.1_pt1 | contig 16740 bp, 17 predicted proteins | sample 3512371 | NCBI WGS metagenome assembly VFQN01 (sample SAMN10412370, study PRJNA504923) | tailings metagenome | isolation source: Replicate 2 from Balatoc abandoned mine | place: Philippines: Itogon, Benguet | collected 2017-08-28 | reverse complement strand
GCCGGTCGAAGCCCAGCGCCTTCGCCGTCTTGCGCGGATCGATCGGATGCGGCGAGCCTGCCAGGGCAGCGGCCCCCAGCGGCGATTCGTTGAGACGCATGCGGCAGTCGGCGAAGCGGCCGCGGTCGCGGCCGAACATCTCGACATAGGCCATCAGATGGTGGCCGAAGGTGATGGGCTGGGCCGTCTGGAGATGGGTGAAGCCCGGCATGATGGTCGAGGAATACTCGTCGGCGCGGTCGATCAGCGCCGCCTGCAGGTCCTGCAGCATGCCTTCGAACCGGTCGATCGTGTCGCGCACCCACATCCGCACGTCCAGCGCGATCTGGTCGTTGCGCGAGCGGGCGGTATGGAGGCGTCCGCCGGCCGGACCGATGATGTCGGTCAGCCGCTGCTCGACGTTGAAATGGATGTCCTCGAGCTTGGTCGAGAACTTGAACTTGCCGCTCTCGATCTCGGCCTTGACCTGGGCGAGGCCGCGCTTGATGTCGCGGCCATCCTTGGCCGTCAGGATTCCCTGGGCCACCAGCATGTCACAGTGCGCGACGGAGCCCGCGATGTCCTGCGCGTAGAGCCGACGGTCGAAACCGATGGAGGCGTTGATCTTCTCCATGATTTCCGCGGGCCCGAGCTTGTAACGGCCGCCCCACATCGTGTTGGAGCGACGATTGGAGCCACCCTTGGCCGCTCGCGCAGTCGTGTTCTTCCGTGCCATGAATTCAGCCATATATCCCTGTAGGAACGCGGCTTATGGCACATCCTGTCCCCAATTTCCTCCTCGGCCGACGCTACATTCTTTGCGGCGCCCTGGCGGCCGCCGTACTCCCGGCCACAGCCACACCCGGCCTCGCGGGCGTGAAGGCGGACATGGCCAAAGGTGCCATGGAGCGCTTCAAGCTGGCCAAGACGCCAAAGCCCCTGCCGGACCTCGAGATTCAGAACGCCGACGACAAGCCGATGAAGCTCGGCGATTTCAAGGGCAAGGTCGTTCTGCTGAACTTCTGGGCGACCTGGTGCACGCCGTGCGTGAAGGAAATGCCGAGCCTCGACCGGCTGCAGGCGGCCTTCCCGAAGGACAAGTTCGTGATCGTGCCGCTGTCGATCGACGGGCCGACCAAACCCAAGGTCGCGCCCTTCTACAAGGACCAGAAGCTCGCCAACCTCGGCCTCTATTTCGACAAGGGGCGCAAGACCATGCAGGGCCTCGACGTCACCCTGCTGCCGACATCGATCCTGGTGGACGCAAAGGGCCGAGAGCTCGGCCGTATCGAGGGCGATGCCGACTGGGACATGCCCGAATCGATCGCCCTGATGAAGGCGGCGATAGGGAAGGACAAGAGCTGAGGGGACACCCGGTCGCGCCGGGTTCGTGCATAATGCGGCGGACATGACGCCGCCTTCCGCGCCTTCCGACGCCGTTGCCATCGAACTGAACGCGGTGCTGGTCGCCCTGACGGCGAACCAGCCGCTGGTGCTGACGCTCGAGGACGGTGCGCTCCTGCCGTCGGGCCCCTTCGCAACCGAGCATCCCACGCTGCAGAGCGGCCTGCGCGCCTGGGTCGAGCGCCAGACCAACCATCCGCTGGGCTATGTCGAGCAGCTCTACACTTTCGCCGATCGGGACCGTCCGGCCTCGGACGGGCGCCGCCGCGTCGTGTCGATCAGCTATCTCGGCCTCACCCGCGAACGCCTGTCGGCCGGTGCGCGCGATCCGGAATGGCGGAGCTGGTACCGCTACTTCCCCTGGGAGGATTGGCGGACCGGCCCCTCGCCGCTGATCGCAGGGACCATCTTGCCGAAGCTTGCGAAATGGGTGGAGACCGTCGGCGATTCTGCAATCCGGCGGGAGCGGCAGCAAAGGGTCGAGGTGAGCTTCGGCGACGGCGCCGAAAACTGGAACGAGGACCTCGTGCTGCAGCGCTACGAACTGCTCTACGAGGCCGGCCTCGTGCCCGAGGCGAAGCGTCCGGCCACCGATCCCGTGCCGGGCATGCCGATGCGCCATGATCACCGCCGGATCCTCGCGACCGGCATCGCTCGCCTGCGGGCCAAGATCAAATACCGGCCGGTCTTCTTCGAACTGATGCCGCCCGAGTTCACGCTGCTGCAGTTGCAGCGCGCGGTCGAGGCGCTGGCGGGCCGCCCCATGCACAAGCAGAACTTCCGCCGGCTGATCGACGCACAGGGGCTGGTCGAGCCGACGGGCGCGTCCACTGCGGAGGCGCGCGGCCGTCCGGCCAAGCTGTTCCGGTTCCGCCGCGAGGTCGTCCTCGAACGCGCCATGCTGGGCAGCAAACTCCCCCTCTCCCGCCCCATCTGAAGCCTTGACGGATTTAATGCTCATTCTTAGTATAAATAATTAATACTCTCTATGAGCATTAATGAGGTCTGAGATGTCCTTGTCCGCTTCGCCCGACCTGATGGCCCGCACGGCGCCGCTCTACGACCGCGTGAAGAGCGTCATTCCCTCGATCGAATGGCCGGGTTTCGCCGAGGACATCGACGCGATCCTGGCGCTGAAGCGCGAACGGGACGCCGTGATCCTGGCCCACAACTACCAGACGCCCGAGATCTTCCACTGCGTGGCCGACATCGTCGGCGACAGCCTGGCGCTTGCCCGCGAAGCGATGAAGGTCGATGCCGGGGTGATCGTCCTTGCCGGCGTTCATTTCATGGCCGAGACGGCCAAGCTCCTCAATCCGGCCAAGCGTGTGCTGATCCCGGACCCCGGCGCCGGCTGCTCCCTCGCCGCCTCGATCACCGCCGCCGACGTCCGCCTGCTGCGCCAGCGCTATCCCGGCGTGCCCGTCGTGACCTACGTGAACACGTCGGCCGCCGTGAAGGCCGAGAGCGATATCTGCTGCACCTCGGGCAATGCGAAGAAGATCGTCGAGAGCCTCGGCGTGCCGAAGGTCATCATGCTGCCCGACGAATATCTCGCTCAGAACATCGCCGCGGAAACCGGCGTCGAGATCGTCACCTGGGCCGGTCACTGCGAGGTGCATGAACGATTCACGGCGCAGGACATCCGCCAGCTGCGCGCCGGCCATCCCGGGATCGTGGTGCTGGCGCACCCTGAATGCCCGCCCGAGGTGGTGGGCGAATCGGACTTCACCGGCTCGACGGCGGCGATGATCGACTACGTCGATGCGAAGCGACCGGCGCGGGTCGTGCTGGTGACCGAATGCTCGATGAGCGACAACGTCGCCGTCCAGCATCCCGAGGTCGAGTTCATCCGGCCGTGCAACCTCTGCCCGCACATGAAGCTGATCACCCTGCCGAAGATCCGCCGGACGCTGGAGACGATGCGCCACGAAGTGACGATCGATCCGAACGTGGCGGCGCCGGCACGGCGGGCGGTCGAACGCATGCTGGAAATCTGAGGCCGTGATGACGATCCCCTCTCTTCCCGATCTCCTCGTCGAACCGGTCGTGCGCTCGGCCTTGCTCGAGGATCTCGGCCGCGCAGGCGACCTCACCACCGACTCGATCGTGCCGTCGACGGCGCGCGCCCGAACCGCCCTCGTCGCGCGCCAGCGCGGTGTCGTGGCCGGGCTCGGCGCGGCGTCGATGGCGTTCCGGCTGGTCGACCCGTCGATCGAGATCGCGATCGAGCGGCCCGACGGCACCCCGCTCGCGCCCGGCGACCGTATCGCCACCGTCGCTGGCCCGGCGCGCGGCATGCTGACCGCCGAGCGGGTCGCCCTGAACTTCCTCGGACATCTGAGCGGCGTGGCCAGCGGCGCCGCGACGCTGGTCGAGGCCGTGCGCGGCCACAGGGCGCGCATCTGCTGCACGCGCAAGACGATGCCGGGGCTGCGCGCGCTGCAGAAGTACGCGGTGCGGGTGGGCGGCGGCATGAACCACCGCTTCGGTCTCGACGACGGCGTCCTCATCAAGGACAACCACGTTGCCGTTGCCGGCGGCATCCGGCCCGCGATCCTCGCCGCCCGACGCGGCGTCGGTCATCTCGTGAAGATCGAAGTCGAGGTCGATACGCTGGAGCAGCTCGCGGAAGCGCTGGCGACCGGCGTCGATGCCGTGCTGCTCGACAACATGACGCCCGAGCAGCTCGCCACCGCCGTCCGCCTGATCGATGGCCGCGCCGTCGCGGAAGCCTCCGGCCGCATCACGCCGCAGACGGCGCCCGCCATCGCGGCCAGCGGCGTCGACCTGATCTCAGCCGGCTGGCTGACCCACAGCGCCAGCGTCCTAGACATCGGCCTCGACTGGGATGCGTGACGTCAGTTGCTCACTTCGCAGTGCTTGCCCATTTCCTTGCAGACCCGCAGCACGGCCTGCACGACCATCGACGAGGTCGAGCCTTCGCCCGGGCCGGCATGACCCGCGATCAGCAGCTGAGAGACGTCGTCGTTGAAGGGCACCACGTTCAGCGTCGCGGTGCGGTCGCCCTCGGCGATCTGGATACGGCGCGCGCCGGGATCCTGCATCAGGATGCGGACCGAGGGATTCTTCCGCGCGAGTTCGAGCGCGGTCGAGAAGATCTTGTCGGCATGGGCGTCGAGCAGGACCGTCGCGAAATCGTAGCCGGAGCGGCCGTTCTGCTGACTGCCTTCGGTCATCTGGTGGATGCGGCCCAGCGCCTTGCGGGCAACGAACACCCATTGCGCCTCGGCCGGCGCGAACGGCAGTGCGAAGCTGGTGAGCAGCGCGGCCGCGACGACGGGCTTGAAGAACGGATTCATGTGACTTCTCCCTGATCGGCGCCGTGGCCTATGTGAGCGTCGCCAGCGTGGATGCCGAGAACGGCGCCAGCTCCCCGATACGCCCTTCGCGGACCTTGGCCGCCCAGTGCGGATCAGCCAGCAGCGCACGCCCAACCGCCACGAGGTCGAACTCCTCCCGCTCAAGCCGGGCTTCCAGCTCCCCGAGATCGCCGATCTCGGAATCCTCGCGCGTCCGGAAGGTCTGCACGAAGTCGGCACCCTTGAGGCCGACCGAGCCGACGGTGATCGTGGGCTTGCCGGTGAGCTTCTTCGTCCAACCCGCGAGGTTGAGCGTCGAGCCCTCGAATTCCGGCTCCCAGAAGCGGCGCGTCGAGCAGTGATAGATATCGGTGCCGGCCTCCGTCAGCGGCTCGAGGAAGCGTGCCAGCTCGTCGGGCGTCAGCGCCAGCCGGGCCGTGAAGTCCTGCTGCTTCCACTGCGAAAACCGGAAGATGATCGGATAGTCGGCGCCGACTCGCGCGCGGATCGCCCTCACGATCTCGGCGGCGAAGCGCGTGCGCTGGACGAAATCGCCGCCCCAGGCGTCGTCGCGCTTGTTCGCGCCCTCCCAGAAGAACTGGTCGATCAGGTAGCCGTGCGCGCCGTGGATCTCGACCGCGTCGAACCCGATCTCCTGCGCAGCGCCCGCAGCGCGGGCAAAGGCGTCGATCGTGTCGGCGATGTCGGCGTCGCTCATCGGCGGGCCGACCGGTTTGCCGGAGGCCGACAGGCCGGACGGACCGTCCGACGGCGCCTCGGGATGAAGCCCGGTGCCGGGCTTGCGCATCATGCCCTGGTGCCAGAGCTGCGGCGCGATCTTGCCGCCGGCGGCGTGCACTTCCTCGACCACGCGGCGCCAGCCCGCGAGGCTGGCCGGGGAATGGAAGTCGGGGACGTTCGTGTCGTTGGAGGCGGCCGGCCGGTCGACCGTGGTGCCTTCGGTGACGATCAGCCCGACTCCGCCCTCGGCGCGGCGGCGATAATAGGCCGCCACGTCGGCGCCCGGGATGCTGCCGGGGCTCTTGGAGCGCGTCATCGGCGCCATGACCAGACGATTGGGCAGCGACAGCGACCTGGTCGCGAACGGACGGAACAGCGGGCTGGTCATGAGGGTCTCGCTTGCGGGAAATCGACGTCGCCGTAGGGATGGAAGTTCTTCAGGTCGACGTTGCGGTAGGGCAGTCCGTCGAGCCGCACGGTGCCGAGGAAGGGCTCTACCGGCTCGACCAGCAGGATCGTCCTGGCAAAGCCGCTATCGTCGAAGCCGCGGCGGAAGTGCACGCGCGACTTGATGGCGATCGCCTTGAACTGCGCGAGGTCGAAGGCTGGGCCCGCGAGTTCCGAGGGCTCGACGATCTGCGTGAGGTAGCGGCTGATCAGCACGACGTTGCCGCGGCCGAACGCAACGCTCACCCAGAGGGTGCCATGGGCTTCGTGCGCACCGATCACCGTGCCGGTGACGCGCACGGGCTGACCGGCGGATTCGTCGGCGAGGCCGCCGATCTCGCGGTCGAACGGGTCGCCCACCTTCACGCCTTCGGCCGTCAGCGCGTCGATGACCTTGGCATCCGCGATCGTGGCGATCAGCACGTCCGACAGGTCCTGCGCGATCACTTCCGCCAGGATCCAGGTCGCGTAACCCGAGCGGTCGCTATGGTCCGCCAGCACGACCGGAGTCTCGCCGCGCGCCATGGCTTCCTTCGCCAACCTGACGCCTTCGGGGATCGGATGGACCTTGGCGGTGTCGATCAGGTCCTCGCGGCGGCGCCAGGCCCAGCACGACATGTCGTCGGCGACCTTCCGGGCCAGCGCGGCATTGCCGTTGGTCATCACCTGAATGCAAAGGCCGACATCGGGCACGTCGGCGAAGGGAAAGCCGAAGAAGACGTTCACGTAGACGTCGGGCTCGCGCGCTTCCCAGACCAACGCGCGCTGCACCAGGTCCATCCACGGCGAGGCGCCGGTCCATTGCAGCACGGTCGGCGTGATGATCGGCACCTTCACCGTCGCCGTGGCGGGCACGTAGTCGCCGCGGATCGCACGCACCAGCATGCGCGCCGCGCGTTCGCCCTGCAGGTGGCTGTCGTAGTGCGGGAAGTATTTGACCGTGAAGGCCATGTCTGCCTGGGCCAGAAACGCCGCATCCTCGTTGCCATGCGGATCGAAGGTGCCGACGATGAAGGCCTTGCGTCCGACCACTTCGCGCACGCGGCGGGCGATGTCGGCTTCCGGTCGCGCGACACCGCGCACGCCCATCGCGCCGTGCAGGCTGAGATAGACGCCGTCGAACGGCCCCTGCACCTTCAGGCCGGCGACCATCCGGCCAAGGAAGGTTTCGTAGGCTTCTTCCGTGATCCAGCCCGAACCGGTGCCGGTGCGCGGCCAGAGCGGCGATTCGATGCCGACCAACTCCACACCGTCATACTCGCGCGCCACCTTCACGAATCCGCCCATGTAGGACTTCTGATCGCGCGCCAGCAACGCTTCGCCGCTGGCGGGCGAGCCGGGATAGGTGAAATCGGCGAGCGTGGTGTCGTTCGGGAGGAACGTCACCGTCTCGTGGGCAAAATGCAGGACGGCGATACGCATCGCGCCGTCCGCCCCGTCAGCGAGTCGGGACCGGACGCTCGCCGGAATAGTCGTAGAAGCCGCGCTTGACCTTGCGGCCGATCCAGCCCGCCTCGACGTACTTCACGAGCAGCGGGCACGGCCGGTACTTCGAATCGGCCAGCCCCTCGTGCAGCACCTGCATCACCGAGAGGCAGGTGTCCAGGCCGATGAAGTCGGCCAGTTCGAGCGGGCCCATCGGGTGGTTTGCGCCGAGCTTCATGCCGGTATCGATCGCCTCGACGTTGCCGACGCCCTCATAGAGCGCGTAGACCGCCTCGTTGATCATCGGCAGCAGGATGCGGTTCACGATGAAGGCCGGGAAGTCCTCGGCATTGACCGGCTTCTTGTCGAGCCGGACCACGACCTCGCGCACGGTGCGGAAGGTCTCTTCTTCCGTGGCGATGCCGCGGATGAGTTCGACCAGCCCCATCAGCGGCACGGGGTTCATGAAGTGCATGCCCATGAACTTGCCGGGACGGTCGGTGACCGAGGCGAGACGCGTCACCGAGATCGACGAGGTGTTGGTGGCCAGCAGCACGTTCGGCGGCAGGTCCACGCAGACCTTCTTGAAGATCTCGCGCTTGATCGCCTCGTTCTCCGTCGCCGCCTCGACCACCAGGTCGCATTCGGCGAAGGCCTTGTAGTCGACGACTGGAACGATGCGCTTCAGCGCCGCGTCCTTGTCTTCCGGCCGGATCATGCCGCGGCTGATCTGGCGGTCCATGTTGCGGCCGATATTCTCGAGGCCCTTGTCGAGGTGCGCCTGGTCGACATCCGCGAGATGGATGTCGTACCCTTTCAGCGCGCAGACATGGGCGATGCCGCTGCCCATCTGGCCAGCACCGATAACGCCGATGCGCTTGATCATGATGGGTATCCCCCTGGAGTTCTGGCTACGGGGTTCTGGTTACTTCTTCTCGACCGCGGCCGTCAGCTCCGGAACGATCTGGAACAGATCGCCCACGAGGCCGTAGTCGGCCACCTGGAAGATCGGCGCTTCCTCGTCCTTGTTGATCGCCACGATGGTCTTGCTGTCCTTCATGCCGGCGAGATGCTGGATCGCGCCGGAGATGCCGATGGCGATGTAGAGGTCCGGAGCCACCACCTTGCCGGTCTGTCCGACCTGGTAGTCGTTCGGCACATAGCCCGCATCGACGGCGGCGCGGCTGGCGCCGAGGCCGGCGCCGAGCTTGTCGGCCAGCGTCTCGAGCATCTTGAAGTTCTCGCCGCTCTGCAGGCCGCGGCCGCCGCTGACGACGATCTTGGCGCTGGTGAGCTCGGGCCGCTCGCTCTTGGAGAGCTCGGCACCGACATAGGACGACAGACCCTTGGCACCCTCGCCGCCGATCTTCTCGATCGCCGCCGAGCCGCCCGCGGCGGCCGCCTTGAAGTTGGTCGGACGGATGGTCACGACCTTGACCTTGTCGGAGGTCTGCACGGTCGCCATGGCGTTGCCGGCGTAGATCGGGCGCACGAAGGTATCGGGCGAGACGACCTGGATCGCCTCCGAGACCTGCGCAACGTCGAGCAGCGCGGCAACGCGCGGCGCGATATTCTTGCCGACCGAGTCGGCCGCCATCACGACGTGGCTGTAGTTCGGCGCAAGCTTCACGACCAGCGGCGCAATGTCCTCGGCCAGCCAGTTAGCATAGGCAGCATCGTCCGCCTGCAGCACCTTGGCGACGCCCTGGATCGCGGCGGCCGACTTGGCGGCTTCGTCGGCTCCAGAGCCCGCCACCAGCACGGTAACGTCGGAGCCCATCTGGCCGGCAGCCGTCACCGCGTTGGCGACGTTGGCGCGGACCGTTTTGCCGTCATGCGCGGCAACGACGAGAATGGCCATGGTCAGATGACTCCCGCTTCGTTCTTCAGCTTGTCGACCAGCTCGGCAACGGTCTTCACCTTGATGCCGGCCTTGCGCTTCGGCGGCTCCTCGACCTTCAGGGTCTTGAGGCGCGGCGCGACGTCGACGCCTAGTGCATCCGGCGCCAGGGTCTCGATCGGCTTCTTCTTCGCCTTCATGATGTTCGGCAGCGACGCGTAGCGCGGCTCGTTCAGGCGCAGGTCGGTGGTGATCACCGCCGGCATCTTGATCTTGATGTTCTCGAGGCCGCCGTCGACCTCGCGCTTCACCTCGACCGACCCGTCGGCGACGTTGATCTTGTTGGCGAAGGTGCCCTGCGACCAGCCGAGCAGCGCGGCCAGCATCTGGCCGGTCTGGTTGGAGTCGTCATCGATCGCCTGCTTGCCGACGATGACCAGGCCGGGCTGTTCCTTCTCGACCACGGCTTTCAGCAGCTTGGCGACGGCCAGCGGCTGCAGCTCGCCATCGGCCTGCACGAGGATGCCGCGGTCAGCGCCCATGGCGAGCGCGGTGCGGATCGTCTCCTGGCACTGGGCCGGACCTGCAGAAAAGGCGATGACTTCGGTCGCCGCGCCCTTCTCCTTCATGCGGATCGCCTCTTCCACGGCGATCTCGTCGAAGGGATTCATGGACATCTTGACGTTCGCCGTCTCGACACCCGTGTTGTCGGCCTTGACGCGGATCTTGACGTTGTAGTCGATGACCCGCTTGACCGCGACCAGCACTTTCATCGCGTTGCGCCTATCGGTGAGTTGCGGCCGGACTGACCCGTCCGGCGAAGGGGTTTTCGTGTAGGGGTGTTGAGCCGATCATGTCAAGGCTATGGCGCACTGCACAAGACCGCAGGGTGGAAGCTTTTTTCCCAGTTTTTCAACAGCTTGCCGGCTAGCGCGCCCCACCCGGCACCCACAGCACGTCTGACCTGCCATTGTCGTTGAGGTGGCGGGCCAGCACGAACAGGTGGTCCGACAGGCGATTGATGTACTTGATCGCCTCCGGGTTGATCGGCTGCTCGGCCGCCAGGTGGGTCATGCAGCGCTCGGCCCGGCGGGCCACCGTCCGGGCCAGATGCAGCCACGAGGCGGTCTCGCTGCCGCCCGGCAGGATGAAGGACTTGAGTGGCTGCAACTCGGCGTTCATCGCATCGATCTCGTGCTCCAGACGCTCGACCTGCGAGGCCACGATGCGCAGCGCCTGCTCGTCCCGCTTGTTCTTGCCCTCGGGCGTACAGAGATCGGCGCCGAGGTCGAACAGGTCGTTCTGGATACGGGCCAGCATCGCATCGGCTTCGGCAAGCCGGGGATCGCCGCCGCCGGCGCGCGTGATGGCGCTGCGCGCGAGGCCGATCACCGAGTTGGCCTCGTCGGTCGTGCCGTAGGCTTCGACGCGGATGTCGTGCTTGGCAACACGCTCGCCGCGACCCAGCGAGGTCATGCCGGTGTCGCCACCGCGCGTGTAGATGCGGTTGAGGGTGACGGCCATGGGCGCTAGCTCCTGCTCGCGAAGTACCAGAGGACGATCAGCACGACGGTGAGGAGCTGCAGGCGCACGCGCCACCACATCATGCGGTTGCTGCGGCGGCTGCCCTCGATGTTGCCGTCCTGGTTGCGGCTCATGTTGATCAGGCCGACGAATAGCGTGCCGAGCGTCGCGAACGCGGACACCAGCACGAGGACGAAAAGGACATTGGCGAGGGTCATGAGCGTTTATCCCGCATTGTGCCGGCCCGCGCCAGTACGGGCGCCTGACCAGGGCCGCGCGGTGCGCGAGGCTGCCGTGCCGGTGGCGAGGCGGAAGATCGTCTCCGCCGTCTGCTCGGCCGACCACAGCGCCGCGTGGACCGTGCCGTACTCCACCGGCTCGGTCGCCTCGCCGGCGAAGAACACCCGTCCTCCCAGCGGCCGTGCATGCTCGGTGCAATCGTCCGGATCGCTGCCGACGCCGGGATAGGAATAGCCACCGCGCGACCAGGGGTCGCTCAGCCAGCGCGGAAAGACCATCGCTTCAGGCTCGGGAATCCCGTCGCCGAACATGGCGCGCAGCGACTTCATGGCGACCTCGATCACCTCCCGGTCGCTCGCCTCGCGGTCGAGATGGATCGCAGTGCGCCCGTTGCAGAAACTGAGCAGGATCGGCAGGCCGGTCTCCTGCTCGTGACTGACCCAGGTGTTGAAGCCGCCGCGCTGTACCGGCGAGTCCGGGAGCCGCCCGAACCATTTTGGCGAGTCCGGCCAGAAGCGGCGCGGAAAGCGCAGGTAGATCTTGCCCAGCACGCCCGCGCCGTAGCCGATGCGGCCGATCGCCATGCGCTGCAATTCCGGCGGAGCGGGATCGAGGGTCGGCAGTCCGGCGCGCAGCAATCCGACCGGCACGGCGATCACCGCGCGATCCGCGTCGACGCGCTCGCCGCTTTGCAGCAGGGCCGTGACGCCCTTTCCCGTCCAGACGACCCGCTCGACCGCCACGCCCTGGCGGATGTTCAGCCCCCCGGCGACATCGTCGATCAGCGATCGGTAGCCACCCTTGGGTTGCGCGTTGCGTTCGAGGCCTTCGGTCGGAAACCACTCCTCCGCCGCCACTGCCTCCCAGGGCGCGCTCTGCACACCCTCGCTCATCTCGACGAATGTCGCGACCACGAGGCGGTCGATCTCCGGCAGCCAGGACGCCGTCAGCAAGGGCTCCACGGCTTCACGCACCGAGATCGAGCGGGGGCCTCGGGCTCGGGTCAGTGCCCTGCTCTTCCATCCCGCCCATTCGATGGCTGCCTTGAAGGCCATCCGGCCCATCACCGCGCGACGGCGCTGGCCCTCGCGTGTCGGTGACGTCGCCCGCTTGTCGATCAGGAGGCGCTCGCCCTGCGATTCGATCAGGTCGATGCCGAGCTTCTCGCACCACAGGGTGAGCGGATTGCCGTCGACCCCGTGGACCCAGGAGCCGCCGAGATCGACCGGCGCGCCGACGCGGTCGTCCGTCCAGGTCCGTCCACCGATGCGGTCGCGCGCCTCGAGCACCGTCACCGTGAAACCTGAATCGTGCAGCAGCCTCCCGGCGACGAGGCCCGCCATGCCGGCGCCGACCACGACGATGCGCTCTGCCGTTCCCGCTCCCATCGCCCAGGAGCCGGTCCGGCTCATCGCCCGGCCCATGCCAGCATCGGCAAGGACGACATCGAGTCGAAGGTCCGGCCACCCGCCGCCTGCAGCGCGGCCGCGTCGCTATGGGTCGCCCCGACATAGGCCAGCGCCCGCATGCCCGCGGCGCGGGCGGCCTGGACGCCGGGCAGCGAATCCTCGACCACGGTACAGTCGAAGGGCTGCTCGTTCATCTGGATGGCGGCGTGGAGGAAGAGATCCGGAAACGGCTTTCCGCGCGGCACTTGAGTGGAACTGAAGATCCGGCCTTCGAAGCGCGCCCACAGGCCGGTGACGCCGAGCGTGACCTGCATCTTGTCCAGACCACCCGAACTCGCGACACAGGTCGCGATGCCCGCCGCCTCGATCGCGTCGATGGCCTCGACCACCCCCGGAACGGTCTTCAGCGGCGCGTCACGAAAGGCCTGCAGCGTGTCGGCCTGGAGCCGGTCGACGAAATCGGCCGGCAGGGCCCGGCCGAGTTGACCCTCGACGATCTCCACGCAGGATTTCATCGAGCGGCCCATCAGCCGGCGCATCGTCTCCTCGACGGTCCAGTCGAGGCCTTCGCCCTGGAGCGCGCGGGCAAAGCAGGTGTTGGCGAGGGGCTCGCTGTCGACCAGCACCCCATCGCAATCGAATATGACCAGCACCCGCCAGAGATATCAGTAAGGCTTGTCGCCTGCCACCGTGACCCGGTTGCCGCTGCGGGTGTGCGGCCAGTAGTCCCACATCGCCCGATGCTGGACGCAGCGGTTGTCCCAGAAGGCGATGGAATTCTCCTGCCAGCGGAAGCGGCACTGGAAGAGCGGGTTCTCCATGTGCTCATACAGATACCGCAGGATCGCGTCGCTCTCGTCGCGCGGCAGGCCGACCAGCGAACGGGTGAAGCCGCGATTGACGTAGAGCGCCTTCTTGCCCGTCACCGGGTGGGTCCGCACCACCGGGTGGATGGCCCGCGGATACTCGGGCTTGTCGACGACATTGTAGTTCTTGTAGAGGCCGCGATAGACCGACTCGCCGTCATGGACGGCGGTCAGACCGTCGAGATAGGTCTTCATCCGGTCCGACAGCGCCTCGTAGGCGGCATACATGCTGGCGAACAGCGTGTCGCCGCCCTTGGGCGGACACTTCTTGATGTAGAGGATGCTGCCCATCGGTGGCTCGACGTCGCAGCTCACGTCGGTGTGCCAGCCCTCGCCGTTGGCGCGCGGCGAATCCTTGTCGGCATGGATGATCATCAGCTCGGGCTTGCCGGGTTCGCTCGGCGCCGCGGGATGGGTGTGCAGGTCGCCGAACAGCCGGCCGAAAGCCAGGTGCTGATCCTGGCTTATGTGCTGGTCGCGGAAGAAGATGACCAGGTTCTCCGCCAGCGCGCGATGGATCTCGTCCTGCTGCCGGTTGGACAGCGGCTGGCTGAGGTCGATCCCGCTGATCTCGGCACCGAGGATCGGCGTCAGCTTGTCGAGGGTGATGGTCTCGTACGGCGCGCTCTCGTCGGGATTGTGCCGGTAGCGCGGCCCGGCATTGGCGTTCAAGGATCCTACCATGGGTCTCTCCTACTCAACCTTGATGTTGGCTCGACGGATGATCTGGCCCCAGCGCTCCTTCTCCGCGCTGGCGAAGGCTGCGAACTCGGCCGGCCGCATGAGCTTCGGCGTACCGCCCAGGGCCGCCAGGCGCTCGATTACTTCCGGCATCGCCGACACGGCGTAGAGGTCCGCGTTGATCCGGTTCACGATCTCCGCCGGCGTGCCCTTCGGCGCGTAGAAGCCCGTCCAGGTCGTCAGCAGGACGTCGGGCAGACCCGCTTCCGCCGCCGTCGGCATCGCCGGCACGGCGGCGTAGCGCTCGCTTTCGGTGACGAACAGACCCTTCAACGCGCCGCGGTCCATCGCGATCTTGGCGTTGACCGCATCGATCATCATGAAGGTGAGCAGGCCGCTCTGGACGTCGGGGATCGCCTGCGGATTGCTCTTGTAGCCGACATAGACCGCGTCGACGCCCGCCGCCATCTTGTAGAGTTCGGAAGCGACCCGGGCGGGCAAGGCGCCGGCGCCGTAATTGTGCTTGCCGGGCTCGGCTTTCAGCTTCGCCGTCAGCTCGGCCGCGCTGTTGATCGGGCTGTTCCGGTCCACCAGCAGCACGAAGGGCGAGGTGCCCATGCGCGAGATCGGCGCAAAGTCGGCGATCGGATCATAGGGCAGCTTTTGGTAGATCGCCGGATTGACCACCTGCGTCATCGCCGACGTGGCGAAGAGCGTCAGCCCGTCCGGCTTGGCGCGCGCGACCGACTCGGCCGCCGGAATACCGTTGCCGCCGCCCTTGTTGTCGATCACCACCGGCTGTCCCCACAGCGCCGCCAGACGCTCGGCATAGATGCGAGCGCTGATGTCGGTGGCCGCGCCGGCCGGAAACGGCACGACCATGGTGACCCGACCGGCGGGATACTTCTGCGCCTGCACAATCGCCGGCGCCGCGAAGGCCACCGCGCCCAGTCCCATCGCGAACTGTCGTCTGCCGATCATGTTTCCTCGTGGTTTCTTTGTTGCGACGAGGCTAACGCCTCGTGAGCGGCTCCGCCTCGTCCAAGTCGACAGAGTCCGTATTACGGAATAGCTTCCAGGCCATGGCCATCGAGCCCGTCCGCCGCAGTTTCGCAATCCTCGAGGCGCTGAGCCGGCGCCCGTACGGAACGATTGCGACGCTGGCGACCGAAACGGGCCTGCCCCGTCCGACGGTGGTCCGGCTGCTCGGCACGCTGGTCGACCTCGGATATGCGACCCAGGTCTCGCGGTCTCTGGGCTATCGCCTCACCGATCGCGTGCTGGCCCTCGCACAAGGCATCCGATTCATCGATCACCTGGTCGACATCGCCGCGCCGCACATGCAGCGCTTCACGCGGCAACATGGCTGGCCGCTCTATCTCGGCTCGATCAGCCACCGCGCCATCACCATCCGCTACTCGACCGCGGCCGAGAGCCCGATGTCGTTCGAGCGGACCGCCCTGCAGCGCCGCAGCCCGATCCTCTCGGGTGCACTCGGCCGCGCCTGGCTCGCCTTCTCGGGCGAAGAGGAACGCCGTGCGATCCTGCGCGACCTCGGTGTCCGCCACGATGCGGAACTGGCGGCGGCCTTTGCGCGGATCCGCCGCCAAGGCCACGCCTTCTCTGTCGTGACGCGCAGCGCCCGGCTGCAGGGCATCGCCGTCGCCATTCAGCGGAACGACCGCGTGCTGGGATGCATCTCGATGCGCTTCACCCGCTCGGCGATGACCGAGGCCGCGGCCGGCGAGCGCTACGGCGCGCCGCTGACGGCGCTCGCACAGGCCATCGCCATCGACGCCGCGAGCGGGTAGCTTGCGCGCAATTCAACGGAGGAAACATGCCGGCATTCGACGCCATCGCAACGCAGACCGTGCGCAAGGCAAACCATCTCGAACCCGCTTTCGTGCACAAGGAAGACGTCGAAGCCGCAGCGCGAAAACTCGCCGCCCGCAAGAAGAAGCCCAACATCCTGATCTACCTGATGGACGATGTCGGCTGGGGTGACTTCGGCTGCTACGGCGGCGGCGTGGCGGTGGGCGCCCCGACGCCCAACTTCGACAAGATCGCGCGTGGCGGGCTGCAGCTCACCTCCTGCTATTCGGAGCCGTCCTGCTCGCCCTCGCGCGCCACCTTGCACACCGGTCGCGTGCCCAATCGCCATGGGCTGCATCGCCCGCCGATGTACGGCGAACCCGGCGGCCTGCAGGGCGAGATCACCCTGCCGATGCTGCTTGGCCAGGCCGGCTACACGACGCAGGCGGTCGGCAAGTGGCATCTCGGCGAGAACGTCGAAAGCCAGCCGCAGCATGTCGGCTACGACGATTTCTACGGCTTCCTGTCCGTCTCCGACATGTACACCGAGTGGCGCGACCCGCACTTCTTCCCGGAGATCGTCTATTCGGACGCGCGCACCGAGTGGATCAAGAACATGCCCTTCAACCGCTGCTTCGTGCACGCGACCAAGGGCAAGGAACTGACCAACGTCGAGGAGGTGACGATTCCCGTCCTCTCCGAACTCGACGAGAAGTGGTGCAGGTATTCCGAGGCCTTCATCGAGAAGCAGGCCAATTCGGACAAGCCGTGGCTGCTCTACCACTGCACGCGCGGCGCCCACTTCGACAACTATCCGGGCGAGAAGTTCCTCGGCAAGTCGCCGGCCAGGCATCCCTACAAGGACACGCTGCTCGAACTGGACGAGATCATGGGCCGCCTGGTCGAGGCACTCCGCAAGTCGGGCCAGCTCGAGGACACGCTGATCTTCATCTCGTCTGACAATGGCCCGCACATGGAGACCTGGCCGGACGCGGCCTTCACGCCGTTCCGCTGCGCCAAGGGCTCGACCTGGGAGGGCGGCGTGCGCG
>VFQN01005016.1_pt1 | contig 16744 bp, 12 predicted proteins | sample 3512371 | NCBI WGS metagenome assembly VFQN01 (sample SAMN10412370, study PRJNA504923) | tailings metagenome | isolation source: Replicate 2 from Balatoc abandoned mine | place: Philippines: Itogon, Benguet | collected 2017-08-28 | reverse complement strand
GTGGTCGGCCGGCAACTCGATCTGATCGACACCCCGGACGGCCGGCAGGTGCCGGGTGAGTTCTTCCCCCACTTGATCAAGGACTTCCCGGCGGTAGAGCGGTTCCAGGTGGTGCAGGACGCCCCGGACCGGGTCGAGGTCCGACTTGTGCTCCGCGACGGGTGGGACGCCGCCAGCCAAGCCCAGCTCAACGGCGAGTTGCGGAAGGTACTCGGGCCGGCGATCCGGATCGACTTGACCCCGGTTCCAGACATCCCACTGACGCCCGCCGGCAAGTTGCGGGTGGTGGTGCGAACGGCCCCGGCCCAACCCCCGGAGGCGGTCGCCCCATGCGCGTCCTGACGGTCACGAACCTGTACCCGAACCCGTTCCAGCCGCAGCGGGCGACGTTCAACCGCGAGCAGGTGAAGGCGCTCGCCCGCGACCAAGACGTGGCGGTGATCTCACCGATCCTGTGGACGGAGGAGTGGGCGGCGCGGCGGGCCGGCGCCGGCCCCTTGCCCCCGGGCCGTCGGGTATACTGGGACGGCGTACCGGTCACCTACCCGCGGTATTTGTACGTCCCACGAACCCTGCGGTCGTGGTACGGGTCGATGTTCGAGTGGTCGGTCCGCGGGGCGTTCCGCCGATCCGTGGCCGCCGCCCGGCCGGACGTGGTGTTCGCCACCTGGGCTTACCCGGACGGGTGGGCGGCCGTCCGACTGGCCCGTCGGGACGGCTTGCCGGTGGTTCTGAAGGTCCACGGATCGGACGTGCTGGAGATGGACCAGTACCCCGGACGCCGCCGCGGCACGGTCGAGGCCCTCCGCCAAGCCGACCGGGTGGTGGCCGTCAGCCGTGACCTGGCGGGGCGGGTGATCGAGTGTGGGGCCGACCCCGCCCGCGTCCACGTCATTTACAACGGCGTGGATGCCGCGGTGTTCCACCCGGGCGACCGCGGCGCGGCCCGCCGCCGGCTTGGCCTGGACCCGGACCCGGACCGCCCTGCCCTCCTGTACGTCGGCAACCTGCTGCCGGTGAAAGGCCCCGACGTGTTGATTGAGGCGTGCGGTCGTCTGGCGGCGCGGGGCGCCGGCTTTGACCTCCATGTTGTCGGCAAGGGGCCGATGCGGCCGGCGCTGGAACGGCTCGCCGCCGAGCGTGGTGTCGGCGGGCGGGTGCGGTTTCATGGGGTAATCGCCCACGACCGGCTCCCCGACTGGTTCCGGGCCGCCACCGCCCTGGTGTTGCCGAGCCGGTCCGAGGGGGTGCCGAACGTGCTACTGGAGGCGGCCGCGTGCGGAACTCCGTTCGTGGCCAGTCGGGTCGGCGGGGTGTCTGAAGTCGCCCACCTGGGGGTCGCCCGGCTGGCCCCGCCGGCCGACCCCGCGGGCCTTGCCGATGCGATCGCCGAGGTGCTCACCCGGCCTCCCGCCCCGCCGGCCGAGGTTCGGTCCGGGCGGACGCACGCCGACGCTGCCGGTGAGCTCGCCGCCGTGTTCGAGGCGGCCATCGGCCGGCCGTCGGTCGCGGCTGAGCGAACACTGTTCCGGTCGCCCTTGCGGGACGCCGGCTAACCTCCCCAGCACCCCGGCCGCGGAGGCCGGCCCGAGTCACACACCCGTGGAGAGTTCGATGCCCGGAACCCGCCCCCGCAAGGTCATCCTCGTTGAACTGAACGAGATCACGTGGCGCCTCCTCGACCCGTTGCTGCGGGAGTCGGCCCTGCCCACGTTCGCCGACCTTATCCGACGGGGCGCCCGCGGCACTCCGGTCGCCCCCGAGGTGCCGCCGGATCTGGACCCGTGGGTCTCCTGGACCACGGTCTACACCGGCCGGCCGCCCGAGGAGCACGGGGTGAAGTTCCTTGAACAACCGCCCGAGACGGTCCTCGGACCCAAGATCTGGGACCTCGCGGCCGACGCCGGCAAGTCGGTCGGGGTGTTCGGGTCGATCATGTCCTGGCCCCCCCGAAGCGACGTGAAGGGGTTCTGGGTGCCGGGGACTTTCTCGCCCGGCCCGCAGACGTTCCCGGTCGGGCTCCAGCCGATCCAGGACATGAACCTGATGTACACCCGGGCTCACACCCCGCTCGCGTCCGAGCCGCGGCCGGGGAAGTTCGGGCTTTTGTTCCAGCTGCGCAAGCTCGGGCTGCGGGCGGCGACCGTCGCCGCCGCCGCCGGGTACTTCGCCCGCCGGGCCGTCGGGGTGGCGCGGGGGTGGGAGAAGGTCAGTCTCCAACCACTCGTCAACCTCGACTTCTTCGCTGCCTTGTGGGCGAAGCACCGGCCCGACTTCTCCACCTTCCACACCAACCACGTCGCCCACTACCAGCACCGGTTCTGGCGGTCCACCGACCCGGCCCCGTTTCTCGAGAAGCCGTCGGCCGAAGAGGTGCGGAAGTTCGGCGGGGCGATCCGGTACGGGTACGCGACCGCCGACCGGCTGCTCCGCCGACTGATGCGAGTGGTCGGCCCCGACACCACCCTGGTGGTGGCGTCCGGCCTGGGGCAGCAGCCCTACGTCGTCGAGGAGTTCCGCGGCGGCCGGTCGGTCCTCCGGATGCAGGATCTGGCCCGGGTGCTCGACCTGGTCGGCGTCGCCGGCAGGTGCAAGCCGTACTCGGTTATGGCCCCGCAGTGGAACGTCGAGTTCGCCGATGGCGAGGTGCAGCGGCGGGCCGTCCGGGGGCTCCGGGCCGCGTACTACCAGACGCCCGACCAGGAGCTGTTCTCCTGCCTGGAGGTGGGCAACACCATCTGCGTCAACGTCAAGCAGAAGCTCCCCCGCCCGATCGACTGGGACGCCAACTGCGTCTTCCCGGAGACCGGCCGGACGGCCAAGATGAAGGAGTTGTGCGCGGAGAAGGACGAGACGCCCAAGCAGGGCTACCACGACCCGGCCGGGGTGCTCATCATGGCCGGCCCCGGCGTCCGGGTTGGGGCTCAGATCGGCGAGTGCAGCACCCTGGATATCGCCCCCACTATGCTCACCCTGCTCGGCCTGCCGGTCCCCGCGCACATGAAGGGGCGGGTGATCGAGGAGGCGCTCGACCCGGACGTTCGGCCGGTCAGTCGGGTCACGGCCGCAGCCGGGGCTTGACCCGCGCCGACCACCATTGGGATCCCGACATGGGCCTTCGAGTCTCGTGGGTACGGCAAGCCGCCCGCCGCGGCCTCGCCGCGGCGCTACCCCGTCGTGTTTACCTGACGCACGGCCCGGCGCGGTCCGGCGCCGTGTGCCTGACGTTCGACGACGGGCCGCACCCGGAGTTGACGCCCAAGTTGCTCGACCTGCTCGCCCGGCTCGGGGTGCCGGCCACGTTCTTCGTCATCGGCCGCGAGGCCGAGCGCCACCCGGACGTGGTCCGGCGGATGGCCGCGGAGGGACACGCGGTCGGTAACCACTCTTACTCCCACCCGCCGCGGGCGACGCTCTCGGCCCGTGGCGCCGCGGTCGAGGTGGCCGGGGGGGGGGACGCCGTGGCCCGCGTCCTGGGCCGCCGGCCGACCCTCTACCGCCCGCCACAGGGGAAACTGACGGCCGGCGACGTGTGGCGGCTGTGGCGGGCCGGCACCACCATCGCCTTGTGGAACGCCGACCCGAAAGACTACGCCAAGGCGACCGCGGCCGAGGTGCGCGACTGGTTCCGCGCCCGGCCGGTCGCCGCCGGCGACGTCGTCCTGTTCCACGACACATTCCCCCACGCCCTCGAAGTCCTTCCCGAACTCGTCGCCGACGCACGGGGCCGTGGGCTGGGCTTCCGCACGCTCCCGGAGTGGACGGTATGACACCCCCTCCCCGGGATCCGGGCCGGAGGCGCGTGCTTCTGGTGACATACCCGTTCCCGCCGGTCGGCGGGGCGGGGGTCCAGCGGGTTACCAAGTTCGTCAAATACCTGCCCCGGCACGGGTGGGACGTGTCCGTCCTAACGGTCGCCAACCCGTCCGTCCCGCTCCACGACCACAGCCTCCTGAGGGACATCCCGCCGGGGACGGTCGTCCGCCGGGCCCGGTCGCTCGAACCGGGGTACGCGCTAAAGGCATCGGTCGCGGCCGGGGACGGTGCCGCGAAGAAGGCTGGCGGCGCTCGCCAACTCGTCACCGGCTTCCTCCGCAGAGCCGGCACTCTCGCCCTCCAGCCCGACCCGCAGATCCTCTGGCTCCCGGGTGCGGTGGCCGAGGGGAAGCGACTCCTCCGGCAGTTGCGCCACGACATCGTTCTCGTCAGCGGCCCGCCGTTCTCGTCCTTTCTGATCGGCGCGGCGCTGGGGCGCGCCGCCCGCCTGCCGCTGGTACTCGACTACCGCGACGAGTGGACGATCAGCAACGCCTACTGGGAGAACAAACGACTGGACCCGGTGTCGCGGGCGGTGCAGGGGCGGATGCAGCGGCGGGCGGTGCGGGCCGCGGCCGGGCTGCTGGCGACGACGCGGTCGAGCGCCGAAGCGCTGAACGAACTCGCCCGCACCGTCGGCCCCCGACGCCCCGCGGTCGGCTGGATATACAACGGGTTCGACCCCGATGACTTCCCCGCCGACGGCCCCGTCGACCGCGCGGCAGACGGCCGGTTCCGCCTCACCTACACCGGCACACTGTGGAACCTGACGTCGGTCGCGCCGGTGGTGGAGGCCGTGCGCCGGCTCGCGGCCGCGCACCCCGACCTGGCTGCCGGGCTGGAGGTGGTGTTCGCCGGCCGGCGGGTCGGGGCGCAGGCCGAGCACGTCGCGGCCCTGCGTACCCTCTCGTGCGCGGTGGTGGAGCACCCGTACCTCGACCACACGGCGGCCGTGCGGTTGATGCAGACGAGCCAGGCGCTGCTGCTCCTCCTGAGCGACCTGCCGGGGGCGGGCCGGGTGGTGCCCGCGAAGCTCTTCGAGTACATGGCCGCGGGCCGGCCGATGCTGGCGGTCGCTCCGCGGGGCGAGGCGTGGGACTTGTTGGCCGGCCACCCCGGGACCGGGCGGTACGAGCCGGCCGACGTGGCGGGTGTTGCGGGCTGGTTGGAGCGGGCGGTCCGTGACCACCGGACCGGCCGGGTCAGCGACGGGGACGGGTGGGACGTGTCGCCGTACACCCGGGGCAACGAGGCCGGACAGTTGGCCGCGTTTCTGACGTCCAGCCTCGGCCATTGTCGGCCGGATTTGTCCGCGAGATAACACCTCAGCCCGGCTCTGACGGTCGTAGCAGGTCAACGTCAGTAATGTGGTACGGGTGCGGAGATTGCGAATCCTTCTCGCCCCGTTGCCATCCAAACTCCAGAACTTATGCCAGCTAGCTCGAGAGCCGTTCCGCGCCTGGGCGTTGCTGCACTGACTTCTCGGACCGGGGTTACCCAGAGCGACGGGCCAATCCGGTAGCCGACGGTAACGACCGGTCAGGGAAGAATCCGTCCAGGTATGACCTCCGGGTTGACGTTGTCCACACCACGAGAGCGGCCGAGCCCCGCCGTCCTGCACCTCGTCCTCTCGTTCCGCCGCGGGGGGCGCAAGAATGCGATCCTCAGCCTGGCCCGCGGGTTGAAGGACCAGGCCGTCCGGTGTGACCTCTGTTGTCTGGACGAACTCGGGTGTGACCCGGCCGAGGTTGATGGGCTGTTTGCCGAGGTCACCGTCCTCGGCCGGGGGCGGACGAACTACCTCGACCTCGCCCGGCGCCTCCGGCTCCTCTGCCGCCGACGCCGGATCGGGGTCATTCATACCCACGACGCGGCCAGCCAGTTCCTGGCCGTACTGGTCCGCCTGGCGTGTCCGCGGGTGCGGGTCATCATGACCTTCCACCGGTCGCTCGGCTTCGAGTCGGCCCGGCGGCGGGACCGGCTTCGGAACGCGGCCGCCGGGTGGTTGACGGCGGCGGTCGTCACCGGGTCCGCGGAGCGTCGGGGCCATTACCTCGCCGAGAACCGCATCGCCCCGCGGAAGGTCGGAGTCATTCCCTTCGGGACCGACCCGGGCGTGTACCGGCCGGACCCGGCCGCCCGGGCGGTGATCCGGGCCTCCCTCGGGATCACGGAGCGCACGGTCGTCGTCGGGGCGGTCGGCCACTACGGGCCGGAGAAGGGTGTGGACTTGGTGGTTCGCGGGTTCACCGAGTACTGCCAGCGCCACCCCGACGGCGACGCCGTCCTAGTCGTCCTCGGCGACGGCCCCTCCGGCGACCGGGAACGGATGCTCGGGCTGGCCGCCGCCCTCCCACCCAGCCGGGTCATCCTGGCCGGGTTTCGGCCGCGGCCGGAGGAGTGGTACGCCGCGTTCGACGTGTTCGCCCACGCCCCCCGCCTGGAGGCGTTCGGCCTCGCCGTGATCGAGGCCATGGCGACCCGGCTCCCGGTTCTGGCTACTCGGGTGGGTGGTGTGGCCGAGATCGTCCGGGACGGCGAGACCGGGCTCCTGGTCCCGGCCGAGTCGGTCGACGGCTTGGCCGGCGGTCTCGCCCGGCTCGTCCGCGACCCCGTGATGCGGGCGGGGCTTGCAACCCGGGGGTACGAGGTCGCCCTGGGGTTGTACACCGCTCGGCTGTACGCCGAACGATACCAGGATCTTTACCGGCGTGTCCTTGACGGCCACCCGCCCGTTACACCGTGAACCCGTTTCCGCCTGGATGTCCACCATGTCCGAGCCCGTCACGATCGTCGTCGTCCCCCGGGACCGGTTCAGCAGCGTGGTCGACTGCGTCCGGTCGATCGTGGCCAACACCGGGGTGCCGTACAAGCTAGTCTTGCTCGACTTCGGGTACCGGGCGGCGACGCTCGCCGCGGTCCGGGCCGCCGTCGGAGGCCGCCCGGTCGAGGTCGTACCGTGCGGCCGGACAATACCGATGACGGCGTTCCGGGACTACCTCCCCGCGGTCACGACCTCATACGTAGCGTGGGTGGACAACGACACCTACGTCACCCCGGGGTGGATGGACGCACTCCTCGACCGGGCTCGCCAGGGCGCCCGGGTGGTCCTCCCCGTCACGCTGGAGCGGGAGGGGCTCGACGGCGACCCCCGCCAGTTGCCGCTCCGCAACCACATCTCGCACTCGGAACTGCGTCGGGTGGACGTCGGCGGGGTTGCGTACGTGTTCGACCACAAGCCGTATCGCCGGGCGGCACCGGAGGAGATCCCGGCCGAGCCACACACTGTGGATTTCTTCGAGCTTCACACGTTCTTCGCCGAGACGGCCGTGCTCCGCCAACTCGACCTGCCGGCGATGGTAGTCCGGGAGCACATCGACATCGGCATCCAGTTGCACCGGATGGGGATCGACATCTGGTGCGAACCTCGGGCCCGCGTCCACTTCGACAACATCCACGAGCCGCCGGCCGTTGCCGACCTGCGGTTCTTCTTCTTCCGCTGGAGTCAGCGACTGGTGGACCAGTCGCACGACTTGTTCGCGCGGCGGTGGGGATACCGGTTTTACAACGAGTGGTTCATGAAGAACTGGGCACTCCGGCGGAAAGTGTACAGCGTGTGCCGGTTCCTGCGGCTGCCGGCTGGGGTGGCAAACTTCGCTTCGAAGGTGGCGAACAAGCTGTTCGGCCGCCCGGTCCCGCCGGGGCTGGCCGGTGACCCGCTCGCGCGGTCTGAGCGAGTCCTGTCACCCGCACCGACAGGGGGCCGCCTGGCGGAGCAGGAGGCGGCCCGAGGGGTATCGATCGCGGGCTGAACTGCGTCCGGCGCGGCCGCGACCTCTCGTCGGTTGGCCGCGCCGTGAAGACCGCCCACTCTTTAGAGGCACTGACACAACCTGCCGCAACCCCCGGTTTTCAAGCGTTTTCGGGGGTTGTGTCAGTGCCTCTTAGCACCAGTGGCCGGATGTGACCGGCGTTGCGGGACGGCCTCACCGGAAGGATTGATCGGTCATGAACCGCGACGAGCCGATACACTACATCGACCGCTTCCCCGTCCACCCGCAATCGCCCGGTTTCGGAACACCTCCTCCTCCCGAGTTGCACCACGTGCTGGTCGGCGGGGTGGACCTGCACCCCAATCACCAGGGTGAAGCGAGCGAGGCCGAGTCAGACGGCAACACGCGAGTCTGGGAGCAGCCGACTCTCCGGGTTTACCTCCGGGGCGAGGGGCAACGGGCACTTGGACCGGACGGCTGGGACGTCTACCAACTCGGTGCGACCGGCCGGGGCGGAACGATTGCGGCCACGCTGGCGGCCGCACACCCCGAGCAGGTGTCCGAGACAGAAGGCCCGTTGCCGCCCCACACCTGTCGCGAGTTGTCCCAAGCCCTATTGCCGACGGCCGCCGTCGTTGCGGTTCATCGCCCGTCGGGGGTCGTATGCCTTCTGCGGGACGGCTGCGGGTTTACCTGCCTGTACTACGCCGTTCATCGCTCGCGGCTGTACTTCTCCACGAACCTCGCCCTCCTGCGGGGCGCACTGGGTTTGCTCGCCGTCAACACGGACAAGATTTCCGAAATGCTCGTTTTCGGCCACCGGGGGGGAGGCCGGTCGATTTGGCAGGGGATAAACGTTGTCGCGCCGGGCCACCTTGTCGTGTTGAGCCCTCAGTCGCGGCCGCGGATCGAATCGCTGCACTTTCCGGAATGCCTGTTCGACGCGGACGAGCGACGGCGCCTTGAACGGCAGCCAATCGAGCAGACCCTGGCCGAGGTTGACGCGGCCGTCGGGCAAGCCCTGCAATCACTTCAAGGGTGTGCGCGGGTCGCGGTCCCCGGGGGGGGCGGAGTCGACTCGAGCTTGCTGGGTGCGTACCTCGCCCGCCAGGGTACGAGCGTGACCTTCTACAGCATGAATCAGCCGGAGGCAGCCCGCCGCGAGGCCGAGTGGATTGAACCACTGACCAAAGCCTTGCGGGTCCCATGCGAGCTTGTGAATATCCACCGCGAGACGTTCATTAGGACGCTGGTCTCCGCACTGAAAACCAGCCAGCACCCCCTCATGGGGCCGAACACTGTCGGCGGCGTGCTCGTGCAGCAACAGGCACGGGAGCGCGGGGAGGGCGAGTTCGTCAGTGGTGAGTTGTGCGACACCCTCTTCGGGGGGCTCTCGGGGTTCACCTACCTCTCACCCCGCTTCCGCGTGCTGAGCTGGCTGTCCGGAATTCCGAACCGATACCGGTTCTGGTTGAGGCGGGGGCTAGCGGACGTCTCTACCTGCTGTCACGAGATCAGCAGGGTGGTCGACGGCGCCGACTTGGCGTCCGTCGGAACCGGCTGCCCCGAGCGCGCCGAATCCCACCGAGAGGTGCAGGCTTTTGGGTACCCCGGTCAGTCGTACACGCAGCGAATGGCGGACCTTCTCACCCTGGGGGAGATGAAGCGGGTGCCGGGGACGCTCCACCACGACTTTCACGAGCGTGCCGAGACCATCGGCGGGCGGATGCATTACCCGTTCGCCGATCCCCGGCTGATCCGGCTGGGCCTGCACCTCCCGTATCACTTCAAGCGTCGCAGGGGGCACAACAAATGGCTCTGGCGCACCTTCGCCGCCGGGTACATCGGCGGTGAGACCGCCTTCCGGAAGAAGTACTCGTTCCCGACCCTCACGGAGCGCTGGCTCGACCGGACCCACTCCCTCCTGCCCCGGGGGTTTCTGGGGGATCTCTTTGGCGTCAACCTCGGGCTGCTGTGGGACGCGCTGCCCGCGACCAGCCCCACGCGGTGGACACTGATTAACTGTGAAATCTGGGGGCGGCTGCACGTATGGAACGAATCGCCGGATGCCCTTGCCGGGCAACTTCTGTAACCGCCCGGGGGTGGGTTGTGTCGCCCGAGGTCGTGTCGCCCGAGGTCCCGTCGCCCCGCCGCCCTCGCGTCGTGCACGTGGTCCGGTCGCTCGAGATCGGCGGTTTGGAGCGCCTCGTGTGTGACCTTGTCGAGGAGAGCGAGCGCGTCCTCCCGGTGGCGGTCATCTGCCTGACGCGGCTCGGAGAGCTTGGAGAGGAGATGCAGAGGAGGGGGCGTGAGGTCGTCCCACTCGGCATGGGGGAACGGTCCGTCGGCGCGGTGTGGCGGCTGGCCAGGCACCTCCGCCGCCTGCGGGCCGAAGTCGTCCACTGCCACAACCTCATGTCCCACCTGTACGGCAGTCTCGCGGCACGGCTGGCCGGCGTCGACCGGGTGTTCTTCACGAAGCACGGGACGCACCTCCCGGGGCCGACCCTCACCAACCGGCTGAACAACTGGTTGCTCAAGTCGTCCCAGACCATCGCCGTGTCTCAACACATTCAGTCCATCTGCCTCCGTGAGCTTCGTCTCCCCCCCCCATCGGTCCACTACGTCCCCAACGGGCTTTCCCTCCGGCCGTACTCCGCCCTCCCCGCGCGGATCGACGCACGCCAGCTTCTGAAATGGCCGGTCGACGGGTACTACCTGGGGGTGGTTGCCCGCCTCGCCCGCGGCAAAGGACACGCCGTGCTCTTGGAGGCGTTCCGGCAACTCGCCGCCGGTTGCCCGGCTGCCCGGCTGGTGATCGTCGGCGACGGTCCCGAGCGGGACGCGGTTCGCGAGCAGGTCGGCCGGCTGGACCTCGGCGACCGGGTCATTCTCACCGGTTCGCGGACCGACGTCCCTCAGATCCTCGCCGCACTCGATGCATTCGTTCTACCCTCCTTTGACGAAGGCTTGCCCATGACCGTCCTAGAGGCGATGGCCGCCCGCCTCCCGGTCATTTCGACCACCGTGGGCGACATCCCACATGTTGTTGCTCACGGCGAAACCGGCCTCTTGGTACCACCCGGAGCCCCTGACCAACTCGCCGAGGCGATCCGTGCCATGTACGACGCCCCCGCCCGGGCGCACGCTATGGGGGGGCGCGGGCGGGAGCGGCTCGAGGCCCGGTTCGACATGCGGGCTACCGCGTCGCGCTACGAGTCACTCTACTTGGCGTAGGCCCGTTAGCGTCACCGGTCGACGTATCGAAGGACACGGAATCCATGTGCGGCATCCTCGGCGCCTACTACTTCGGCCGCAATTCCGTCCCGCTGACCGCGGACCTTGTCGCGCGGATGCGCGACACAATGACACACCGCGGCCCGGACGACGCCGGCCTCTGGGTTCACCCAAACGGTGTCGTCGCCCTGGCCCACCGCCGGCTGAGCATCATCGACCTGAGCCCGGACGGCCGGCAGCCGATGACCGCCGAGACCGACGCCGTCCGGGTCACCTTCAACGGCGAGATTTACAACTACCGCGAGCTCCGCGAGGGGCTGGCCGCCCGCGGTCACCAGCTCCGGTCGCGGACCGACACCGAGGTCATCGCCCACCTGTACGAGGAGGCCGGGCCGCGGTGCGTCGACCACCTCGACGGGATGTTCGCGTTCGGCCTGTGGGACGAGCCAAACCGGCGGCTCGTGCTGGCCCGGGACCGTCTCGGGGTGAAGCCCCTGTACTACACCCGGCAGCACGGGATGCTGCTGTTCGCGTCAGAGATCAAGGCTCTGGTCGCCCACCCACTGGTGGTCCGGGATGTGGACCCGGACGCGCTATACCACTACCTCACGTTCAAGACCGTCCCCTCCCCGCTAACCATGTTTGCCGGGATCAGTAAACTCCCGGCCGGTCACCTCCTGACGTGTGACGCCCGCGGGGAGGTCCGGGTCGAGCGGTACTGGGACCCTGCCGACGCCACCCGCCACGGCCCCTGCACCGACGATCCCGAGACGGCCGCGGCGCGGGTGCGTGAACTGCTGACTACGTCGGTCGAGAAGCGGCTGATCGCGGACGTGCCGACCGGGGTCTTCCTCAGCGGCGGGCTGGACTCCAGCGCCGTCGTCGCGCTCGCTGCCCGGTCCACCCGCCCGCTGAACACGTTCTCGGTCGGGATCAAAGATCTGGAGGGGTACAACGAGCTTGGCTACGCCCGCCAGGTGGCCGAGCGGTTCGGGACCAACCACCGCGAGCTGCTGGTCGGCAGGGCCGACTTGGAGTCCTACTTCCCCAAACTCGTCCACGACCAGGACGAGCCACTAGCCGACCCCGTGTGCGTGCCGCTCTACTACCTGGCCCGGCACGCGCGGGAATCGGGAGTGGTGGTGGTCCTCGTCGGCGAGGGGAGTGACGAATTGTTCCTCGGGTACGACACCCGGGTGGATTTCCTCCGCGGGTACGGGCGGCGCTGGGGCCGGCTGCTCGCCCTTCCCCGCCCCGCCCTCCGCGGCCTGTGGCTGGCCGCGACCGGGGTCCAAGCCGTGACCGGCCGGGGCCGCCGCTACCGGGACGTGCTCCGCCGGGCGCTGGACGGCGACGAGTTGTTCTGGGGCTCGGTCGGCCTCTCGGAGGGGCTGAAGGAGCAGCTCCTCAGTCCGTCCTTCCCCGCCCCGCGGATGACCTCTCAGGCGGTGCTCAACGAGGTGGCCCGGCCGCTTGTCGAGGCGTCGCCCGGGGCGGAGATTGCCGCCCACGTCACCTACGTCGACCTGAAGGTGCGGCTGGCCGAACTCCTCCTGATGCGGGTGGACAAGGTGACGATGTCGGTCGGCGTCGAGGCCCGCGAGCCGTTCCTCGACTACCGGCTGGTCGAGTACCTAATGACCGTCCCCGGGGCGACGAAATTGCGCGGCTCGACGCCGAAGTACCTCCTCAAGCGGGCCATGACCGGGCTCCTTCCGGACAACATCGTCAATCGGCCCAAGCAGCCGTTCGCCGCCCCGGTGAACGCCTGGCTCCACACAGGGCTGGAGGCGTTCGTACGCGACAGAATCCTCGGGTCAAGGCTCCGCGAGCGCGGTCTGTTCAACTACGCAGTCGTCGGCCGGATGCTCGACGACCACGTCGCCCGCAAGGCGGACTACGGGGTCCACCTCTGGACGCTGCTGAACTTGAGCGCGTGGTACGACCACTGGATCGCGGGCGGCCGCTGACCCCTGTACGAGGCCGGACTCTGATGAACAGGCTCCTCCCCGGGCTTGCTGTTCGGGCGCTACTCCCCCGCTTGGCGGGACACCCGGACGCCTTCCACCGCCTCCTCGCGTCGGCCGCCCGACTCCAACTCGGCCGCCGAACGGGCGACGAGGAGTTCCGGAGGGAGTTGGCCGAGTTCTACCAAACAGCGGACCGCACTGCTCTGATGCGGGCCGTCGGCCTCGACGCCAAGCGGGCGGTGCTCGACCGACCCGGGGGGTACAAGGTCGCGGTGACCGGCTGGGGCGGCGACCCGCCCGGCCGGCCGCGGCGGTGGTCCCTTTGGGACCGTCGGTTCGGCCTGCTCGGCCGGCTCGGCATCCGGGCCGACGTGCTCGTTCTCCGCCGCGGGGCGCAAATCCCGCCGCACGGCCACCACCGGGTGGTGTCCGGGTTCTACCTGCTGGAGGGCGAGGTGGCTGTCCGACACTACGACCGGGTGCGGGAGGTGGAGAACGGGGTGGTGGTGCGGCAGACCCTGGACGCCGTCCTGGGGCCGGGCGAGTTCACCGCCAACTCGGAGCGGTATCACAACGTCCACTGGCTCGCCGGCCGCGCGGCCGCGTCGTACCTGTTCCGATTGACCGTTGCCGGAACTCGGGTCAACCCCTTCGGGACGGCCGTCGGCGCGAGTGAACGGGTCTACCTCGACCCAACCGGCCCCACTGACAGTAATGGACTGATCGTCGCTCCGTATGTGAGTGAGACTGCGGCGAAGGCACTCGTCATTCCCACCCCGGCGGAGCCGGTCGGGGTCGCTTGACATGTTGTGGAGCCGTTTAGCCGGCGTGGCGGCACCGTAGGCCGGCTCGAACGCCGCCAGGCCGAATCCCTGACCTATCATCCACATCTATCGTGAGATAAGATATGTCAGCCACCCGGCCGACACCCCGCCTGAATTACCTTTGAATGGGGTGGTGGACGGGAGGTTCCGGACACTGGGGTAAACAGGTCATGCCGGTTGCCGTCGCCTGTCCCCTATGCCAACACCGCTTGGTCATCTCGTCGCAGGCGGTGAATTCTGACCGTCTCACGACATGCGGGGGGTGCGGAGCCGCCCTCGTCGTGACCGCCGTCGCCCGACCGGCGGGCGAGCGGCCCCCGTCCCCCGGTCCACCGACCCCGGCCGACCCCGGTCGACCACCTTCGAGCGTGGCGTGCCCCCACTGTGCCCGGCCGGTCCGGACTGATCCCTCTGCCCTGGGGCGCGAAGCCCGCTGTCCGTATTCGGACTGTGGTGAGCGGTTCCGGATGCCCCGGACGACGGATTTCGATTTGCTCACGTTATTGCCCCTCCCTGCCGAGCGGCGGCACCGCCCCTGGTACGAACAGGGGCGCCGCCCGGGGTACCGCCTCGCCACCATGACCCCGGAGCAAGTTGAGGCGCACCGGGCGGACCGGCGAAAGCTCCTGGAGGGCTGGCAGACGCGCACCGACCCGGACGCGCTGTTCCCGTTCGGCGCGTTCGAGGAACTCAAGCGGCAGGAGCAGGAGACCCGGGATCGTCTGGTGGCGCTGGCGGCCGAGTTGCAGGGGACCGGCAGCCCGGCCCCGGACGCATCGGCCCCTGGGATCCTGGCCGAGTTACGGGATCGCTACGCGGCGACGTGGCGGCTATACCGGCGACTGCACCGAGAGGCCCGGGCGGCGATCCGCTACCTCCGGACGGCCCCGCCGATGACCGTCCCCGGCCTCCGCTGGGTGTTCGCCGAGGACGACCTCCGCCAGGTGCCCGAGCAGATCCTGCCGCCGGCGGGGTCCGCAGAGTGGGACGGATACCAATCGGCCTGACGGACACGTTAACCGCGCGTCGGGGAGCCGGAGCATGGACGAAACGCGCCTGACCCCGAGCACACCCTCCCACCCGCCTCTCGGCCCGCGGGGCTACCCAAATCTGCGGCGCACAGCCGCCTTTGTCCGGCTCCGCCAGTTAGCCGGACGCCTCGCCGGGTACGGTCGGGGGCTGGGATCGCGTCTGCTGGCGACGACCCGGCTGAGTCGGGTGGCCGTGTGCCAAGAATCGGCCACGCTCGGCGAGTACGACTACCACACCCACCGCGATGACCCCACCGGTGCCCCGTGGTTCGTCGAGGGCGGCCGCCGTTGCGGTCGGTGCGGCAAGCGGTTTCGGGTGTAATGGATTTAATGTTATCTTAGATATATTATTAATTAACTATAAAGTATCATAATTACTGCAGATGAGATCAGCTAATCCGGTGGATGTCACACCAGTGCTTGATCGCGGCGAATCGGAGTAACATTCGTTCGGGTGAAACGTAGTATCCTGGGCGGCGAGCCCTGTGAGACTCGACCGCGGACTTGGCCCACATCGGAAGTGCTCCGTAAAGGCGTCTGGCCACCCCCCGAACCCTGGGCCGCCATGTGCCTACGGGGGACGAAGACTCTGACACGTCGATCGCGGAAAGGGCCGCCAGCCAAGCCCGTCGGTCGAGGAAGTTCCAGACGGCGCTCGACGTGTCTTCTAGCTCACGGACAATGTGAGCGCGAACGGAGGTGTCCGATACGATGAGTCGCCGCCAGGATTCCAAGTTGTCCCGCTTGGCCATCGGATATTCCCACAGCGCCGGGTACGTCCTGGTCATGGCCCTCCGGTACAGGCACTTATCCACTCGCAACCGGGGTGGCACCCTCTCCATGAAGTCCAAGATCGGCTCGTCGAGCAACACGTTTCGTTGGTCGAGTACGTCCTGCTTCCAATAACTGGCCGTGTTCAAAAAGCCCTGTAGGCGGTGCGTAAAATAAAAGTAATCTTTGGCGTCGTCCGGGTGGCGGTCGCGTCCCTCGTCGGCCACCTTGGCGACGGTGTCGTCGGAGGCCGCGGCCAACTCTTCGAGCCGCCCCGGGTGAATCAGTGCGCGGATCCAGCCCCCGTCGCTCAGCCGGCGGATCCGGACCAGGTTCAAGGCCGCCCCGAGGTCTCGGGCGTGATACGACCACCCGAACGCTTCGTCCCCGCGCAGCACTCGGGTGAACCCCTCGGTGGCGAGGTGCTCCATGATCCCGAATTCGTGTGGGTTCAGAGCGGCCATTTCCGACAAGCCGTCGATTAGAGCATTGGTCCGCGTGAAGTCCGCGGTGAAGTCAGACACCTCCCGCCGGATGAACCGGTGGTTGACGCCGCACCCCGCTGCGACCGTCCGGGCCACGGCAACGTCTGAGTCGACTGGCCCCTCGGACGCCCCCCAACTCACCGTGTTGAGGCGTCCCGCGGCCCCCCCGACTGCTGCCAAAGCCCCACCGAGAATCCCACGGGAGTCGGCCCCGCCGCTGAGAAAGAGCATGGTCCGGGCGGGGTCGCCGAGGTGCTTGGCCGCGGCCGCCCCGACGAGCCGACCCAACTCCGCCGCCAGTTCCGGCTCCGTATCCCGGCCGACCGCAGCGCCCGGTGAGAATCGCCAGTAGCTCTCCCGGCAAACCGTCCCACCGCCTACCCGCAAGAATTCACCGCCCCGCAGTCGTCGCACAGAACTGAGGAGTGTCTGGTCTCCGTAAAGGTGACCGGAGGCGAAGAAGGTGGCTAGCGCGGCCGGGTCGACCTGTCGGGCTACGTTGGTGCAGCGGAGTACCGCCTTCACCTCACTGGCGAAGACCAGGCAAGCGGCTGTGTGGGCGTAAAAGATGGGAATCGACGCCCGCCGGTCGACCGCCAGTATGGTTTCCGCATTCCGACCCGGCGTGGGGATTGCCACCGCAAAGAACCCGGACATCCGCCTCAACGTGATGCGGACGTCTTCCCGCGTTGGACTGGCATGTAGGGAGTTCGTGTCGGCCCAGCCCGCAACGAAGAAAGGCGAAAGATTGGATGCCCCCCCCCCCCAGGGTAGGGCGTTTGTTCGGGGCCGCCCCAGTCGCCCGATCAGAACTCCGGATTCCGGATGACTCCAGGG
>VFQN01005014.1_pt1 | contig 16749 bp, 15 predicted proteins | sample 3512371 | NCBI WGS metagenome assembly VFQN01 (sample SAMN10412370, study PRJNA504923) | tailings metagenome | isolation source: Replicate 2 from Balatoc abandoned mine | place: Philippines: Itogon, Benguet | collected 2017-08-28 | reverse complement strand
CCTCGCCGAAGGCCTTGAGGATGTCGAACTGCATCTTCGAGTCGATGCGGATCGCACCGGTGGCCTCGTGGGCCAGGTCGCGCAGCACACGCTCCACGAGGCTCAGGTCCTGGTAGAGCAGCGTGCCCGGCGGCGAGCTGAAGCCGCGCTCGCGCACCGCCGCCCAGCTCTTGCGCAGGTAGGCGATGTCGTCGGCAAGCTCCTCGTCGCTCGCATCCTCGGCGTTGGTGCGCAGGATGAAGCCGCCGGTGGGCGAGCCATCGGTGGTGGCCGCGAGGCGGTTCATGCGCGCGCGCAACTGCTCGCGCAGTTCCGGCGAGCCGATCTTCTGAGAGATGCCGATGTGGTCGTCCTGCGGCAGGAAGACGAGCAGCCGCCCGGCGATGCTGATCTGGGTGGACAGCCGGGCGCCCTTGGTGCCGATGGCGTCCTTGATCACCTGCACCATCAGCGTCTGGCCCTCGAAGACCAGGCGCTCGATCGGCACCTGCTGCGCCCCATCGCCGCGCGGCGGCGCGCCGCTGACGTGCACGTCGGCCACGTGCAGGAAGGCTGCGCGCTCCAGGCCGATGTCGACGAAGGCCGACTGCATGCCCGGCAGCACGCGCGCCACGCGCCCGGTGTAGATGTTGCCGACCAGGCCGCGCTCGAGCGCACGCTCGATGTGCAGCTCCTGCACCGCGCCGTTCTCGACGATGGCCACGCGCGTTTCCTGCGGTGCCCAGTTGATGAGGATGTCCTGCATGGGGCGTTGCCGGTTCAGAACTTCACGCCGGCCTGGCGGAGGAGTTGGGCCGTCTCGAAGAGAGGCAAACCCATGATACCGGAGTAGCTGCCCTCGATGCGCTCGATCCAGGCGGCGATGCCGCTCTGGATGGCATAGGCGCCGGCCTTGCCGAAGGGCTCGCCGCTGGCCACATAACGCGCAATCGCCTCGGCGGGCATGGCGGCGAAGTGCACGCGCGAGACGCTGACCGCCAGCCACTCGCGCCGGCCCGCGGCGACGGCCACGGCGGTGATGACGCGGTGGGTGCGGCCGGACAGCGCCGCGAGCGTCTCGACCGCATGCGCCGCATCGCGCGGCTTGCCGAGGATGCGCCGGCCCAGCGCCACCGTGGTGTCGGAGCAGAGGATGGGCGCGGCCTCGCCCTTCAGCGCCGCCAGCCGCCGGCGTGCCGCGTGCAGCTTGGCGCGGGTGACGCGCTCGCAGTAGTCGGCCGGCAGCTCGCCGTCGCGCTCGGCCTCCAGCGCCTCGGCGTCTTCGTGCGGCTGCGGCAGCAGCAGCTCGTGGCGCACGCCGAGCTGCTCGAGCAGCTGGCGGCGGCGCGGGCTCTGCGAGGCGAGGTAGATGAAGTCGTGCCGCACGCCGCGCTCACTCACGGTGGTAGGGGTGGTTCACCATCACCGTCCAGGCGCGGTACAGCGCCTCGGCCAGCAGCACGCGCACGAAGGCATGCGGCAGGGTCAGGTCCGACAGGCGCAGCGTGTCGTCGGCACTGGCCTTGAGCTCAGCGTGCAGGCCATCGGGGCCGCCGATGAAGATCACCACGTCGCGGCCGTCGCGCTGCCAGGCCTGCAGGCGCTGCGCGAGCTGCACGGTGGTGAGGCGCTCGCCGCGTTCGTCGAGCACCACGCGGCGCGCGCCCTTGGGCGCGGCGGCTTCGAGGCGCGCGGCTTCGGCGGCCATCAGCTGCTCGGCGGTCTTCGAGCCGCGCGGCTCGGCCTTCACGGCCTTGAGCTCCAGCCGCATCTCCGGCGGGAAGCGCTTGGCGAAGTCCTCGTAGGCGGTGTCGGCCCAGGCCGGCTGGCGCTGGCCGACGGCCGCGAGCACCAGCTTCATGGGCGGCGGTTCACGCGCGGGCGGTCTTCTTGGCCGGGACCTTGCGCGCCGGGGCCTTCTTGGCCGGCGCAGCCTTCTTCGCGGCCGGCGCCTTCCTGGCAGGCGCAGACTTCTTCGCGGGCGCGGCCTTCTTCGCCGGCGCGGCTTTCTTCACGGCCGCTGTCTTCTTGGCGGGAGCGGCCTTCTTGGCCGCGGTCTTGGCGACGGCCTTCTTGGCGGCCACCTTCTTCGCCGCCGGCGCCGGCTCCTCGGAGGCCTTGACCAGCTTCACCGGCGCACTGTCGACCTTGAGCTTGACCGGCTTGCCGCCCCAGATCTCCTCGAGGCGGTAGTAGTCGCGGATCGCCGGCTGCATCACGTGCACCACGGCGCTGCCGCAGTCGACGATGATCCACTCGCCGTTCTCCTCGCCCTCGGTGCGCGGCTGCGCGAAGCCCTTGGACTTCACCGCATCGCGCACGCTGGCGGCCAGCGCCTTGGTCTGCCGGTTGCTCGTGCCCGAGGCGATGATCACCCGCTCGAAGAGCGGCGAGAGTTGCTCGGTGTTGAAGACCACGATGTTCTGGGCCTTGACGTCTTCGAGGCCGTCGACGATGGCGCGTTGCAACTTGCGGATGTCCAGGGTGGGCTCCTTGGTTCAGCCCCGGGGGGCACGGTAGAGGTGGTTCGCTTCAATATATCGCGCGACGCTGACGGGGACCAGCGCGCCGATGTCATGCCCCGCCGCCACGCGCGCGCGGATGTCGGTGGAGGCGATGTCCAGCATCGGCAGCGGCACGACCTGGTGCGCGGCCGCCTTCACGTCGGGGTGCGGCTCGACCGCCACGCGGGGCCGGTTGGCCACCGCCAGCGTCACCCGCGAGAGCAGCTCTCGCCAGTCGCGCCAGGTGTGCAGGCCGGCGTACTGGTCCTGGCCGATGATCAGGAACCACTGGGCATCCGGCTGCGCGGCCTGGAGTTCACGCACGGTGTCGAGCGTGAAGCTGGGTCCGGCACGGCGGATCTCGCAGCGTTCGAGCACGAAGCGCGGCTCGTTGTCCATCGCCAGCCGCACCATCGCCTCGCGGTGCGCGGCCGGCGTGATCTGGCGGGCCTTCTGCCACGGCTGGCCGGCGGGGATCCAGCGCAGTTCGTCGAGCCCCAGTTCGGTCAGCGCAAGGCGCGCCAGCGCGACATGTGCGTTGTGCGGCGGATCGAACGTGCCGCCAAACAGGCCGATTCGCCTGAGCTCGCTCAAGCCGGTGTCCAGTTCGCCCAGTCTCTCGGGCGCAGGAAGTCGCTGTACAGCTTCGCCTCCGGCGTGCCGGCTTCCGGATGCCAGTCGTAGCGCCACTTCACGATCGGCGGCATCGACATCAGGATGCTCTCGGTGCGCCCGCCCGACTGCAGGCCGAACAACGTGCCGCGGTCGAAGACGAGGTTGAACTCGACGTAGCGGCCGCGCCGGTAGGCCTGGAAGTCGCGCTCGCGCTCGCCGTAGGGCGTGTCGCGGCGGCGCCGCAAGATGGGCAGGTAGGCATCGAGGAAGGCATCGCCCACCGCCTGGATCAGGCCGAAGCTGCGCTCGAAGCCGAGTTCGGAAAAGTCGTCGAAGAACACGCCGCCGATGCCGCGCGGCTCGTTGCGGTGCTTGAGGAAGAAATACTCGTCGCACCACTGCTTGAAGCGCGGGAACTTGTCGTCGCCGAAGGCGGCCAGCGCATCGCGGTTGACACGGTGGAAGTGCGCCGCGTCCTCCTCGAATCCGTAGTACGGCGTGAGATCCATGCCGCCGCCGAACCAGGCCACCGGCTCGCGACCCTCGGGCTTGGCGGCGAACATGCGCACGTTCATGTGCACCGTCGGCACGTAGGGGTTGCGTGGGTGGAACACCAGCGAGACACCCAGCGCCTCGAAGGGCGCGCCAGCGAGTTCGGGACGGTGTGCGGTGGCCGAGGGCGGCATGGCCTTGCCCTTCACGTGGCTGAAGTTGCAGCCGCCGCGCTCGAGCAGGTGGCCCTCCTCCACCAGCCGCGACAGGCCATCGCCTTCCAGCCGGCCGCCGGGTTCGCGCGTCCAGCCATCGCTGACGAAGGGCTTGCCGTCCTCGGCCTGCATCGTGGTGACGATGCGGTCCTGCAGGCCGAGCAGGTAGTCGCGCACGCGGGTGATGTCGAGGTCGGTCATGGCTTGAAGCGGATCGGCGCGGCGTTGAGCGGGCGGCGGCCGTGGAACGCGCCGAAGCCCTGCGCGATCGCGGCCATGTCCGCTGCGGGGTCGCCGCTGAGTTGCAGGAAGCGCCGGAAGCCGAGCTCCCGGCGCTGGTAGTCGAAGAACACCAGGGCGAGCGGCACGTTCGCCGCCGTGGCCACGTGGTAGAAGCCGCTGCGCCAGCCCTCGCCGGGGCTGCGCGTGCCCTCCGGCGCCAGCACCAGCCACAGGAAACGCCCTTCCGCGCGGGCCTGCTTCAGCGCATCGGCCATCTGGCCAACGATGCCGCTGGCGTTCTGGCGATCGACCGGCACGCCGCCCAGCCAGCGCAGCCAGGAGCCGAGCAGCGGCACGCGGAACAGGCTGTCCTTGCCCCAGAACGTGGCCGGCAGGCCGATCGCCCACTTGGCGAGGATGCCGACCACGAAGTCCCAGTTCGAGGTGTGCGGATAGGCGATCGCCACGCCCTGGGCTGCAGGCAGCCCGTCGAACACGACGCGCCAGCCGAAGGCACGCAACACGGCACGTGCCAGCAAGCTGCCGCGCAACTGCACCGGCCGCTCGAGCAGTTCGAGCGGTGCCGCCGGCGCCATCGCCTCAGCGCTTGATCGCTCGATGACCGATGTCACTGCGGTACTGCGCGCCATCGAGGTGGATCGGCTTGAGCATCTCGTAGGCGCGCGTCTGCGCCTGCTTGACCGAGTCGCCGAGCGCCGTCACGCACAGCACGCGGCCGCCGTTGACGCCGAGCTTGCCGTCGGCCAGCGTGGTGCCGGCGTGGAAGACGATGGCGTCGTCGGCCTCGGGCGGGATGCCGGTGATCAGGTCGCCCTTGCGCGGCGCGAGCGGGTAGCCGTGGGCGGCCATCACCACACCGAGCGCCACGCGGCGGTCCCAGTCGAGCTCCACCTTGTCGAGCGTGCCATCGGTGGCGTGCATCAGCAGCTCGAACAGGTCGCTCTTCAGGCGCATCATGATCGGCTGCGTCTCGGGGTCGCCCATCCGGCAGTTGAACTCCACCGTGCGAGGCTGGCCCTGCGCGTCGATCATCAGCCCGGCGTAGAGGAAGCCGGTGAAGGGCATGCCATCGGCGGCCATGCCGGCCAGCGTGGGCAGGATGATCTCGTGCATCGCCCGCGCATGCACGTTGGGCGTGACCACCGGCGCCGGCGAGTAGGCGCCCATGCCACCAGTGTTGGGGCCCTGGTCGTGGTCGAGCAGGCGCTTGTGGTCCTGGCTGGTGGCCAGCGGCACCACGTTCCTGCCGTCGCTGACGACGATGAAGCTCGCTTCCTCGCCGTCGAGGAAGTCTTCGATCACCACCCGCGCGCCGCCCTGGTTGTGAGTGACGCCCAGCTTGTTGTCGAGCAGCATCCAGTCGATCGCCTGGTGCGCCTCGTCGAGCGTGGTAGCCACGACCACGCCCTTGCCTGCCGCCAGGCCGTCGGCCTTGATGACGATCGGTGCGCCGCGGCCGTCCACGTAGGCATGCGCCGCCGCCGCGTCGGAGAAGGTCTCGTAGGCCGCGGTGGGGATGCCGTGGCGCTTCATGAACGCCTTGGCGAAGGCCTTGGAGCTCTCCAGCTGCGCCGCGGCCTTCGTCGGCCCGAAGATGCGCAGGCCACGCGCGCGGAAGGTGTCGACCACGCCGCCGGCCAGCGGCGCCTCGGGGCCGACGACCGTGAGCGCGATCTTCTCGGCCACCGCGAAGTCGGCCAGCGCCGCGTGGTCGGTGATCGCGAGGTTGTGCAGCCGCTTGTCGAGCGCCGTCCCGCCGTTGCCGGGTGCGACGTAGACCGTCTGCACCTTGGGCGACTGCACGAGTTTCCAGGCCAGCGCATGTTCGCGCCCGCCGTTGCCGATCACGAGGACCTTCATCCGCTCAGCCTTCCAGCTCGGCGTTGTGATAGACGTCCTGAACGTCGTCGAGATCCTCGATGACGTCGAGCAGCTTCTGCATGCGCTGCGCGTCCTCGCCGGCCAGCGCGATGGTGTTCTCGGCGCGCATCGTCACCTCGGCGATCTCGGCCTTCAGGCCCGCGCCTTCCAGCGCGTTCTTCACCGCCTCGAAGTCGGCCGGAGCGCACAGCACCTCGATCGAGCCGTCCTCCCCGGTGACCACGTCTTCCGCGCCGGCCTCCAGCGCGACTTCCATCACCTTGTCTTCGCTGGTGCCGGGTGCGAACACGAACTGCCCGCAGTGCTTGAACTGGAAGGCCACCGAGCCCTCGGTGCCGAGGTTGCCGCCGTACTTGCTGAAGGCATGCCGCACCTCGGCCACGGTGCGCACGCGGTTGTCGGTCATGCAGTCGACGATGATCGCCGCGCCGCCGATGCCGTAGCCCTCGTAGCGGATCTCCTCGTAGCTCACGCCCTCGAGGTTGCCGGTCGCCTTGTCGACGTTCTTCTTGATCGTGTCGGCCGGCATGTTGGCGGCCTTGGCCTTGTCGATGGCCAGGCGCAGGCGCGGGTTCATCGCCGCATCGCCGCCGCCCTGGCGGGCCGCGACCATGATTTCACGGATGATGCGGGTCCAGACCTTGCCGCGTTTCTCGTCCTGGCGGCCCTTGCGGTGCTGGATGTTGGCCCATTTGGAATGACCGGCCATAGATTCCTCGGTGCTGGCGCCACTGCGTTCGGTGGCGGCCTTCTGTAGTTGGCTAGACTGCGATTTTACGTGCCCCCTCCCCGGACCCCTCCCCCTCAGGAGCCCGCGATGCCCGAACCGATCCTCGTTGCCCAGCATGGCGACATCCAGTGCCACCTGCTGCCGGCCCTGGCCAACCGCCACGGCCTGATCACCGGCGCGACCGGCACCGGCAAGACGATCACGCTGCAGACGCTGGCCGAGAACTTCTCCAAGATCGGCGTGCCGGTGTTCATGGCCGACGTCAAGGGCGACCTGACCGGCATCAGCCAGAAGGGCGCGCTGCCGCCCAAGGTGCAGGCGATCCTGAAGGAGCGCGGCCTGCCCGAGCCCGAGCCCACCGTCTGCCCGACGACGCTGTGGGACGTCTTCGGCGAGCAGGGCCACCCGGTGCGCGCCACCGTCTCCGACATGGGCCCGCTGCTCCTGGCGCGCATGCTGGCCTTGAACGAGACCCAGCAGGGCGTGCTGACGCTGGTGTTCAAGATCGCCGACGACCATGGCATGGCGCTGCTCGACCTGAAGGACCTGCGCGCGATGCTGCAGTACGTGGCCGACAACGCCAGCGAGTTCCAGACCGAGTACGGCAACGTCAGCGCGGCCAGCGTCGGCGCGATCCAGCGCGGCCTGCTGCAGATCGAGGAACAGGGCGGCGACAGGTTCTTCGGTGAGCCGATGCTCGACATCCACGACTTCATGCAGACCGACGGCGGCCAAGGCGTGATCAACATCCTCGCCGCCGACCGGCTGATGAACGCGCCGCGGCTGTACGCCACCTTTCTGCTGTGGATGCTCTCCGAGCTGTTCGAGCAACTGCCGGAGGTCGGCGACCTCGACAAGCCCAAGCTGGTGTTCTTCTTCGACGAGGCCCACCTGCTCTTCAAGGACGCGCCGGACGCGCTGGTCGAGCGCATCGAGCTGGTGGTGCGCCTGGTGCGCTCCAAGGGCGTGGGCGTGTACTTCGTGACGCAGAACCCGCTGGACATCCCCGACACCGTGCTGGCGCAGCTCGGCAACCGGGTGCAGCATGCGCTGCGCGCCTTCACGCCGCGCGACCAGAAGGCGGTGAAGTCGGCCGCCTCGACGATGCGCGCCAACCCCAAGCTCGACGTCGAGACGGCCATCACCGAGCTGGCGGTGGGCGAGGCGCTGGTCAGCTTCCTCGACCCCAAGGGGCGGCCGAGCGTGACCGAACGCGTGTTCGTGATCCCGCCAGGCAGCCAGATCGGCCCGATCACGCCCGAGCAGCGCAAGGCGCTGATCGCCGGCTCGCTGGTGGCGGGCGTCTACGAGAAGACCGTCGACCGCGAATCGGCCTACGAGAAGCTCAAGGGCCGCGCCGCGCAGAGCGCCGACGTGGCGCAGGACATGGCCGCCGAGGCGGAGCGTGCCGCCAAGGCGCCGCGCACCCTGCCGGGCAAGGCCTCGGCGCAGGCGCCGCAGGACGACGGCGGCCTGCTCGGCGGCCTGAAGGACGTGCTGTTCGGCTCCACCGGCCCGCGCGGCGGCAAGCGCGAGGGACTGGCGGAGGCGGCTGCCAAGTCGGCGATGCGCAGCGTCGGCTCGGCGGTGGGCCGCGAGATCATCCGCGGCGTGCTCGGCGGCATCCTCGGCGGCGGTTCGCGGCGCCGCTAGCCCCCTTCGCCCGCCGCGGCCTTCAGGGCAGCGTGCTGGTGCGGAAGCCCGGCCGGGCCAGCACGCGCGACACCGCCGTCACGCCACCGATCAGGCCGTGGGTCACGTAGCTGCTGGGCGTGTCGGGCTCCAGCGCGGCGATGGCCAGCGCGGCCAGCGGCTGGTCCAGCGGCACGTACCAGCTGCCCGGCTCGACATCGAGCAGCGCCGGCACCGCCTCCACCTGCGGCAGCAGCGCGCCCGGTGCATCGGCCACCGCCGAGCGCGAGGTCTCGCGGAAGCTCTCGCCGCGCACCACGCCCTTTTCCTCGATGCGCTGCACCGTCAGGCCCAGCCCGCGCAGGCGCAACGCCGCCTCGCTCTCGCGCGCAGCGAGCCAGTAGCCGCAGGGTCGTGTGCGCGTCTTCAGCGGCTGCAGCTGCAGTGATGAATCCCAGGCCACGCTGACCGGCATGTCGGCGCCGCTGGCCGGGTCGATCAGCTTGAGCACGTATTCGCTCGGCGTGGCGGCCGCCTCGAACGTGACCTCGCCGCTGCAGGCCTGCGCGACGGTCTCGGTGTCGACGAAGCGGCGCAGCTTCATCAGGTCGTCGGCGCGCGCGGCGGCACTGTTCAGGATGCTCGTCATCGCCACCACCTGGGTGTGCACCCGGCGGGCCAGGTGGGTGCGGCCGAGATCGGCGCCGCGCGTCTCGACCAGCAGGCTGACCGCGTGGCGCAGCCCGGCGGCGTTGCGCCCCATGTCCGGCCGCGGCGAACCCATCGCCACGCGCCGGTCTTCCGGCGACGTCGACAGGGTGTGGTACCAGTCGGCGCTCAGTCCCTCGCGCTGCAGCCGCGCCAGCAGCGGCTGGCGGAACCACTCCTCGGCCGCGCGGGTGACGAACTCGTGCACGTTCGGCGCGGTGGCGTACTGCAGCAGCACGTCGGCGCGGGCCACGCCGCCGAACTTGTCGAGATAGTGGCCGACAGCCGGATATTCGTGTGCATCGGCCACCACCACCGGCGCGTAGTCGCGCATCAGCCCGGCGATGGCCTGCGCCTCGGGCGTGCGCAGCAGCAGGTGGTCGCGGTTGGCATCGATGCCGCTGGCCGTCGCCCGCCGGCCGGACTGGGCACCGTCCGGGTTCGCGCGCGGCAGCACGATCACGTTCAGGTGCTCGGTCACCGCGCCCAGGTCGCCCTGGGCCAGTTCGCGCGCCACCACCAGCAAGGCTTCCGCGCCCGCCGGCTCGTCGCCGTGCTGCTGGCCGACGAGCAATACCGTCGGCCGGCCCGAGGCCCGCATCGCGGCCGGCGAGAGATCGGCCTGGCGGCTCAACAGCAGCGCCTCGATCGGCTGCCCCGTCTGCGAGGCGCCCGCCACCAGGAGCTGCGCGCGCAGCGCCCCCTGCCTGGCCTCGCGGGCCAAGGCACGCAACTGCGCCTGCATCTCGGACTGGCTGGTGAACGAGGCGCGTCCCGGCTCGAAGGCCGGTGTCGCATAGCGCACGGGCGGGTCGGGGAAGCGCGCCATCACGGCGGCGCCGTAGGGCGCCACCGGCGCGGCAGCCACCGGCGCGGCCGCCGGACTCGGCTGCGGAGCAGGCGCGGGCGCTGCGGGCGCCTGGGCCACCGGCGCCGGCACCGCCTTCGCCGGCGGCGCGGCCGGGCGTGGCGGCGGCGGTGTCGCACAAGCGGCCAGCAGGGCCGCAACGAGCAGGGAAGCCGCTGGCGCGGCAAGTCGTTCACGCAACGTCCGGTGCATCGGCATCGAGCTGTCGTCGGGTGGCGGAGCGCGCACTATAGGCCAGCGGCCCGGCCGCGGCCCCACAATGCGCCGTGCCGTACCTCCACGCCGCCACGCCATGGGCCTGATCAAGACCGTCTTCCTCGTCCTGCTGCTGATCGCCGTGGCGGTCTCGCTGGCCGCCCAGCTCGGGCTGCTCGCCGGCCGCATGCCGGGCGACCTGGGCACGCGCGATGGCCGGCTCAAGCCGCCCTCGATGACGCCCAACAGCGTCAGCAGCCAGGCCGGCCTCTACCCGGACCATCCGCAGAAGGCCTATGCGCAGATCGACCCGTTTCCGGTGATCGACGGCGGGCCGCAGACCATCGAGCGGCTGCGCCGCATCGTCGAGGGCATGGAAGGCGCGAAGGTGATCAAGAGTGATCCGGGCTACCTGTACGTGCAGTTCACCACCCGCTGGATGCGCTTCGTCGACGACTGCGAGTTCTGGTTCGATCCGCGCGCCGGCGTGGTCCACGTGCGCTCGGCCTCGCGGGTCGGCCGCAAGGACTTCGGCGTCAACCGCGCGCGCGTCGAGGCCATCCGCGCCAGGCTGGCGGGCTGATCACCGCCGGCGCCGCGCGGGTGTCGTTTCGCGCCGGCCCGCGGCGCTTCGTCGCGGCGCCGGCACGGCGCGAACGCCCGCGCCGCACAATCGCTCGCCATGGACACCCGAGCCGCCCCCATCGTTCCCAGGCCGCGCCGCGGCTTCGCCTGGCGCGGCGCGAGGGTGATGCTGGTCGGCGCCGGCATCGCGCTGCTGTTCTCGCTGCCGGCACCGCACCGCATCGCCACCTCGATGGCCTATGCGCTGCCGATCACCTTCGGCTGCTGGTTCTTCATCGACAGCGGTCGCCTGCTCGCCGCGCGCTGGGTGCGCCGGCGCGACGACGGCATCGATCCGCAATGGCCGGGCTGGCCGTGGATGGCCGGCATCATCGTGGTGGGCACGGTGCTGGGCTTCGCGGCCGGGCAGGCGATCGGCAACCTGATCACCGGGCAGGACATGACGAGCCTGCTGTCCAGCGGACCGCAGAGCGGGATCAAGATGCTGATGCTGTCGATGGTGCCGGGCGTCATCGCCACCTGGGTCTTCTACACCCGCGGCCGGCTGGCGGACATCGAGGCACGCGCCCAGCAGGCGCAGCGCCAGGCTGCCGAGGCGCAGCTCAAGCTGCTGGAGTCGCAGCTCGAGCCGCACATGCTGTTCAACACGCTGGCCAACCTGCGCGTGCTGATCGCGCTCGACCCGCCTCGCGCACAGGCCATGCTGGACAGGCTGATCGCCTTTCTGCGCGCCACGCTGGATGCGTCGCGCACCGGCCGGCATGCGCTCTCGGCCGAGTTCGCACGGCTGGCCGACTACCTCGCGCTGATGCAGGTGCGCATGGGCGAACGGCTCCACACGCAGCTCGACCTGCCCGACGCGCTGGCCGGCGTGGCGGTGCCGCCGCTGCTGCTGCAGCCGCTGGTGGAGAACGCCATCCGCCGCGGGCTGGAACCGGCCGTCGCGGGCGGGCGCATCGAGGTCGGCGCCTCGCGCGATGGCGACGTGCTGGAACTGCGCGTGCGCGACACCGGGGTCGGCCTCGATCGGCCGCCCGGCGACGGCACCCGCTTCGGCCTGCAACAGGTGCGCGAGCGCCTGGCCACGCTCTACGGCGAGCGCGCCTCGCTCGTCCTGCAACCGGCTGGTGATGCCGACGGCGGTACGCTGGCCATCGTGCGATTGCCGATCACGCCATGACCACCGCCCTCATCGCCGAAGACGAAGCCCTGCTCGCCGAGCACCTGAGAGGTGAACTGGCCCGCCAGTGGCCGGAACTGACCCTGCTGGGCATCGCCCCGCACGGTGCGGTGGCCGTGGAGACGGCGCTGGCGCAGCGGCCGGACGTCGTCTTCCTCGACATCCGCATGCCCGGCATGAGCGGGCTGGAAGCCGCGGAGGCGATCGGGGAGGAGTGGCCCGACGGCGTGCCGCCACCGCTGCTCGTCTTCGTGACCGCCTACGACCAGTACGCGCTGCAGGCCTTCGAGCGCTGTGCCGTCGACTACCTGCTCAAGCCGGTGCAGCCCGAGCGCCTGGCGCAGACGATCGCGCGGCTGCGCCAGTCACTGCAGCAGCGCGATGCGGCGCCGCCGGCGCCGGCCGAGGCGGCGCTGGCCCAGCTGCGCGCCCTGCTGGCCAGCCCGGGCCTGGGCCTGCCGGCCTCCGCACCGGCGCGCCTGAACGTCATCCAGGCTGGCCAGGGTGCGGCCATCCACCTGGTGCCGGTCGGCGAGGTGATCTACTTCGAGGCGGCCGACAAGTACGTGCGCGTGATCACCGCCGAGCGCGAGCACCTCATCCGCACCTCGCTGCGCGAACTGCTCCCGCAGCTCGACCCGGAGCGCTTCTGGCAGGTGCACCGCGGCACCGTGGTGCGCTGCGATGCCATTGCCACCGCGATGCGCGACGAGGCCGGCAAGGTCACGCTGACCTTGCGCGGCCTGCCCGACCGGCTCGCGGTGAGCCGGCTCTACGCCCACCGCTTCAAGCCGATGTGATTCAGTGGCGGTACTTGCGCTCGTCGCGGTAGTCGTAGCGCCGGTTGTCGTAACCGTCCTTCCAGTTCGGGATGCCGTCGCGGTCGCGGTCGCCCCAGTCGCGGCGGTTGTCGTAGCGGTCGTAGCGATTCGGGATGCCGTCACGGTCACGGTCACCCCAACCGTGGCGGTGGCCGTAGTAGGGCTGGCCGTAGACGATCGGCACCGGGCGGCTCACCACCACCGGGGCCGGATAGACCACCCGCGGCGCGGGCTGGTAGACCACCGGCGGCGGCGCGTAGACGACGGGAGGGGGCGCATACACCACCGGGGGCGGCGCGTACACCGGCGCATTGGAGATCACGGTGCCCACCGGCGGCAGGTTGATGCCGATCGACCAGTGGACGTCGCCGGCCCGTGCGGTGCCGGCGGCCAGCAGCCCGGCGGCAGTGGCGACAGCGGCAATCAGGGACTTGTTCATGCGTGTTTCTCCTTGGGCGGCGCGCAGGCGTTGCGCACCTGATGCCGACAACGGCCGGCCGGGGGGCCTTCGTTGACGGTTCAAGGTAAAGACATGTTGCCGCGGCGTCCCTCCGACGGGGGATCGCGATCAGACCTCGTCGATAGAATCACCGCATGAGCTCAGCGCCCACCGAAGACAGCCCCAAGGCGAGCAATTTCCTGCGCCAGATCGTCGAGCGCGACCTCGAACACGGCACCTATGCGCAGCGCCGCTTCGCCGGCACGCCGGGCGACGCGGCCCATCACGCCAGCGCGCCGGTCGACACCGCGCGCATCCGCACCCGATTCCCACCCGAGCCCAATGGCTACCTGCACATCGGCCACGCGAAGAGCATCACGCTGAACTTCGGCCTGGCGGCCGAGTACGGCGGCGTCTGCCACATGCGCTTCGACGACACCAACCCCGAGAAGGAAGAGCAGGAGTACGTCGACTCCATCCTCGATGCGGTGAAGTGGCTGGGTTTCGACTGGAAGGTGGGCGGTGTCGACCACCTCTACTACGCCAGCAACTACTTCGACTTCATGTACCGCGCCGCCGAGGCGCTGATCGAGGCCGGGCTGGCCTACGTCGACGAACAGACGCCCGAGCAGATGCGCGCCAGCCGCGGCGACTTCAACACGCCCGGCACCGACAGTCCGTTCCGCGGCCGCACGCCGGCCGAGAACCTGGCTCGCTTCCGCGAGATGCGCGACGGCAAGCATGCGGACGCTGCGATGGTGCTGCGCGCGAAGATCGACATGGCCTCGCCCAACATCAACCTGCGCGATCCGGCCATCTACCGCATCAAGCACGCCGAGCACCACAACACCGGCAACCGCTGGTGCATCTACCCCATGTACACCTATGCGCATCCGATCGAGGATGCGCTGGAGCAGATCACCCACAGCATCTGCACGCTGGAGTTCGAGGACCAGCGGCCCTTCTACGACTGGCTGCTCGACACGCTGTGCCGTCTCGGCCTGCTCGCCCAGCCGCGGCCGCACCAGTACGAGTTCGCGCGGCTGAACGTCACCTACGTGATCACCAGCAAGCGCAAGCTCAAGCAACTCGTCGACGAGAAGATCGTCGACGGCTGGGACGACCCGCGCATGCCCACCATCGTCGGCCTGCGCCGCCGCGGCTACACGCCCGAGGCGATCCGCCTGATGTGCGAGCGCGCCGGCACCAGCAAGGCCGGCGGCTGGACCGACTACGCCAGCCTCGACATCGCATTGCGCGACGACCTGGAAGGCAAGGCGGCGCGTGCGATGGCGGTGATCGAGCCCCTCAAGCTCACGCTGACCAACTGGCGCGACATCTTCGGCGAGGCGGCCAGCGAGCCTTGCCACGCGCCGGCGCACCCGCAGCGGCCCGAGCTCGGCGAGCGCCGCTTCGGTCTCGGCCCCGCCGTATGGATCGAGCGCGACGACTTCGCGGAGGTGCCGCCCAAGGGCTTCTTCCGCCTCTTCCCCGGCAACAAGGTGCGGCTGAAGTACGGGCTGGTGGTCGAGTGCACCGGCTGCGCGAAGAACGAGGCCGGCGAGGTCACGGAAGTGTTCGCCGCCATCGTGCCCGACACGCGCAGCGGTACGCCGGGCGCCGACAAGGTCAAGGTCAAGGGCACGATCACCTGGGTGGGCGCGCACGATGCCGTGCCGGCGGAACTGCGGCTGTACGACCGCCTCTTCACCGAGCCGCAGCCGGATGCCGGCGGGCGCGACTTCAAGGCCAGCCTGAATCCAGCCAGTAAGCGCGTGGTGACGGGCTATCTCGAGCCGTCACTGGCCGCCCTGGCGGCGGACGTGCGGGTGCAATTCGAGCGGCACGGCTACTTCGTCACCGACCGCGTCGATCACACGGCCGCGAATCCGGTGTTCAACCGCATCACCGGGCTGAAGGACACCTGGTCGAAGTGAAAGTCCTCTCCAGCCGGTCCGCAAGCATGCGGCCCGTCCTTCGCCAGGCGAGCGGCCGCGCGCAGGCGCGCCCGCTCGTCCGGGCTCAGCCAATGCAGGTGCGGTTCTTGCCGGTGCGCTTGGCTTCGTAGAGCGCCTGGTCGGCGCGCTCCAGCGCCGCCTCGATGCTCTCACCGGCGCGGTAGGCGGTGACCCCGGCGGAGAAGGTCACGAAGACCTGCTTCTGCTCGTGCATGAACAGGCCGCCGGACAACGAGCGCTGCAGCCTTGTCAGGATCTGCTGGCCCTCGTCCACCGGCGTGGCCGGCAGCAGCACCACGAATTCCTCACCGCCGTAGCGCGCCACCATGTCGCTCGGCCGCAGGCTCTTGCTGACCACCGAAGCCAGCGAGCGCAGCGCCTCGTCGCCGGCCGAGTGGCCGAGTTCGTCGTTCAGTCGCTTGAAGTTGTCGATGTCGAGCAGGCCGACGGCCAGCGGCACGGCTTCGCGCTCGACGCGCGAGCGCTCCGCCTCGAAGGCCTGCAGCAGCCCGCGCCGGTTGGCGATCTGGGTCAGCTGGTCGGTCGAGACCTCGCTGGACAGGCGGCGCAGCTCGCCCTCGAGCTCGTTGACGCGCGAGGTCAGCTCGCTGGCCCGCGCATGCTCTTCCTGCAGTCGCGACTGCGTCTGCTGCACCAGCGCCTGCACGGTACGCGTCTCCTCGACCATCTCACGCACCACGCCGGCCAGGCTCTCCAGCGAATCGGCCTTCTCGATGACGTCGGCGTAACGCCCCACGCTCTCGTGGAAGCGGCCGGTCTGCGAGCCGAGTTCGCCCAGTTCGCTGAGCATGCGGTTGATCAGCGTCTTCAGCGCCTCGCGGGCCTTCTCGCGCTCGGCACGCAGGGTGCCTTGCCGCTCGCGGGTGTCGCGCAGCAGTTCGCTGACCGCCTTCACGCCACGCGCCGTCAGCCCTTCGTCGAGCTTGACGCGCATCGCGTCGCACTGGCCCTTGGCCCAGCTGTCGTCCTCGGCAAGGTCGGTCAGGCTCGCCGTCAGTTCCTGGCACAACGCGCCGAGCTGGTCGACGAGGTGATGACGGTGCTGCAGCACGATGCCGGCGCGCCGGCAGATCGCTTCCAGTTCGTCGGCCAGCGGTTCGGAAGCACCTTCGCGGCCGACGCGCTCGACCAGCGACGCCAGCGACTGCGCGAGTTGCTCCGCCGCGTCGTCCTGCGGCGGCAGCGCGCGACGTGCGGTGTCGCCCAGCGTGCCGACGATGCGGCCCCAGGGGCGGCTGTCATCGGCGGGCGCATTGAGGTTCAGCGCGATCGGCGCCTCGATCGCCGGCGCCGCCGCGGCAGCGGCGGGCGGTAGTTCGTCCAGCGGCGCCGGTTCCGTCTCGACGCCGGCATCCGGCGTGTCCGAGTCCCAGCTCGCCGCGAGCTGGGTCAGCCGCTGCTGCAGGCGCTTCGCGTCGCTGCGGCTGCCCTCGAGCACCCGCTGCAGGCTGTCCTTGCGCCGCGCCGCCGTCCAGTGGCGGCCGCCGCGCTCGACGCCGCGCACCAGCTTGCCGATCAGTGCCGCCAGAGCGGCGCCGTCGTCGGCCGCCGCAGGCTTGTCGCTCGACGGCGGCTTCTCGCCGGATTCCTGCGCATAGGCACGCGCGTAGTTCTCGGGGGTGGGCTCCAGCTTGTCGAGCACCAGGCGCCGCAGCGCCGCCTTGGCGATCTGCGCCGGCAGCG
>VFQN01005013.1_pt1 | contig 16752 bp, 25 predicted proteins | sample 3512371 | NCBI WGS metagenome assembly VFQN01 (sample SAMN10412370, study PRJNA504923) | tailings metagenome | isolation source: Replicate 2 from Balatoc abandoned mine | place: Philippines: Itogon, Benguet | collected 2017-08-28 | reverse complement strand
TCCACCCCATGACACCCTGTCGGCCACACGTAATCCAGACGCCGTAGAATGGCCAGAACCTTAGCAGCCCACGAAACACTGCGCTCATCAGCGCGCACATCGACACTCTGCCACCTCCCACGCTCTACTATCCGCGTGGCACCAGACAACGCAGGCCCAGATGCGCACGTAGCAGCTGACCTGGGCACACAACATGGTAGGGTGCACCCATCTGGACCATGCATCAGGTGTGCGCAGGGGGGTGCGCCACTCCCCAAACTGTCCCCAGAGGTACGCAACGGCAGACACATGGCCTTTGCACCATACTGGTTAAGCAGCGCCTGTCAGTGCGACTCGTGTCAAAGAGGGATCACCGTCACGTACTCACATTGCCCACACCAAACCCAACCCCAAGTTTGCGGCAGCCATGCAACTACGGTACCAGAGCTTACAAGCCGTCGCACTCGGACCTACGGCACCAACATTGCCCACACCAACACCACACGAGGTTGACAGCAGCCAGAGCCTACGAGCCTTTGATCTACGGCACCAAGATTGCGCACGCAAACCCCACACCAAGTTGACAACAGTCAGGTTCTAAAAGCCGTCGCACTCGGATCTTCGCCCACAGTACCAAGTACGTCCGTGCGCTTTCCAACCGACCGACAGCTTGCAGCTGCTGCATCCTTACTGCCCCAACCTCCTCGCCATCTACAGCCTCTTCTTGCAGCCCCCTGCCGGTAGCGCCTTGCGCTGTCCCATCCCAGGTCGCTTGCACCCTCTCCTACCCCACCACCCCACGCTCAGCAGCCATTGCAGCGCGGGCTGCGGCGTTCTGCCCTGCGCCGCCACCGCCACCACGCCGTCCTTCTGCAGGGCCACCCCCCAGCCGCCGCAACAAACCCCTTCCGCAGGGTTCCAGGCATCCGCGCTTGCACCCTCTCCTACCCCACGACTGGCCCGTGCTCCACCATCCACCGCCTCGTGGGCGCGCTGGCCTGCGCCGCCGCCGCCATGACGCCCTCCCACAGGGGCAACCCCAAGCCGCCGTCACAAACTCCCTCCGCGGGGGCGCCCCGGGCGGCCGCAGGCAACCTAGCCAGTCGCCCCAACTGGCTACAGCAGCGCGCCATGCTCGGTTTCGGCCGTGCTGCTTGGTGCTCCGCCACAAGACCCCGTGCCTCACCAGGATTTCCTGCACCGCCTCGCAGCTGTCATGCGCCCCCAGCACACTGGCAGGACGCGGCAGCTGCTTGCTGCCTGCTGGCAGCTAAGCTGCCACAGGGTCGGCGCCGCCAGGGGCTGCCTGGTCACCGCTAAACCAAGCAGCTGCTCGCAGTGGAGCACCACGGCCAGTGGGGGGCCACAGCGTGCGCCATCACGCCGCCACCAGCTGCAGCGCCTCCGCCATCCGCCTCCTGTCCGCAGCCGTGTTGCCAGGCCACCACCTGGCCACCTGCTCTTGCGGTAGCCCTCGACGGTGGCAGCCGTTCCCAAGCAGCCACCTGAACATGGGCAGGTCTCCCTGTCGCACGACCTCACGCAGGCACACTCTGCGGTACTTGTACTCCAGGGGAAACCCCACCTGCACTAGCCAGGACGCTGCGGGCACGTGGCCGTAAATGACGGCTGCTGCAAGCGCATCGCCCGAAGTGAAGGCATGCTGACTAGCGGATGGGTGCCCCTTTAGCAGCTGCAGCGCTTCCAGGTTGAAGTGCTCTGCTGCGGCCATGGCTGCGCCGTAGGTGCCGATCTTGATCCCCTTTTCCGCCAACCATTGCAGCTTTGCAGCGCTGTCGCTGGTTGCGGCGGCGGCACCGGTGGCAGCAGTGTGGGCATGATAGCACGCGCCGTAGTTGACGTCCAGGTGGCCGCACTCCTCCAGCTGCTGGAGAAAGTCCAGGCTAGCGTGCTGCACTACGGCGTGGACTGCTGCACGCGAGTCAACCCTGAAGCCACGCTCGTACAGCCATCGCAGCCGGGCCGCATCTCCTGTGGCGGCCGCTGCACCCCACACGGCGTCACCCATAGCCGGGCGGCGGGCTCCGCTACTGACGTGCAGAACCCACTCCACCTTTGCCTGGTAGTCAGGGGTGGGGGACCCAGCTGCTGCAGCCGCCATGCGCCGCCACACCCCATGCACATGCTCCAGCCGACGGTAGCTCCTCAAGAGCGCATGTTCAGCGCAATCGCGGAGCAGACTATATAGCCACTCGTTGCCAGGGCCCCGCTTGTCCAATGCGTCAATGGACATCTCGTCCCAGATCCCTGGTGGGCAAATTGCGTCTTCGGACTCCAAGCTGCTGCGTAGCGGCTCTCCCAGTAGCTCCCACGCCGCATGCAGCCCCGCCAGGTCGCAGTGCCGCGCCGCCGCCTCCAGGGTGCACCCCGGGTCCAGCAGCCCGGGGCAGCGCTTGGCAAGGGAGGGCAGCAGGTGGGCCAGGCCCGATGCCACAGCCGCAGAACCCACGTCTGCCGTTGTTGAGGGGAGGGGCATGCCCTCCAGCATAGGCATGGGAAAGGACTGCACCCTTGACCCATAGCGGTCTGCGTGCAGAGTTGCAGGGTGCAGCTGCTGCTCCACCAGCTGCAGAATGAACTCCACGTTGACCGATCAGCCGCTAGAGGCAGCTGAGGTGAGCAGCTGCAGCTTTTGCTGTGAGGTTAGCTGCAACATGGCCATCGTCGCACCCTCTTGGCCGGTGGCTATGACGTGGTCCGGCAGCGGCTGGCTGAGGAAGACTGTGCAGTGATGCTGCTTTTTAAATTGCTGCGAGGCCTCCTTGAAAGCCAGCCTGCCGCCCAAAGCCAGGTCATTGGGCGGCAGCTGCGATACGATGTACAGGCGCAGCTCGAGGGGGAGGTTGCAGCTATCCCTGGTCGCAACGGCCGCTGTTGGGTCAAACTCTTTTGGTTTCAATAAACGCGCTTTCATATGGGCCAGCATTGGTGAACGTCTTCTGAAGCTGCAGCCGTTGCCTCGGCTGCAAGAACGGAGGAGAGACACACAGCTTGTTTCAGCGCGTAAAGCAGCGACGATCTGTATGCAAAAAAGCTTTAGCAGTGCCCCTTGCGCAGCGTACAGTGCAAAAGCGCGAACTCTCGTGTTGCCATCGGGCTCACCTGTTACTGACAAGTTGCCATCATGGTCTTAACAGTCTAACTTAACTCTCAATTGCTAGTTGCTCGCATCCTGCTGAATATCGGATGCAAAGTTGCTGCGCTGTAGCATGTGGGCCGCGGTGGTAGGAGATGCAAATAATTCTGACTATGAATGACATCTAGTAAACAGGTAGGTCGTCTTACTGAACGAGACAGCAAGTGCTAATGGGATGTGCGGCCATCCGATATGCTCGTAGGAGGCCTCCCCTGGCAAGGGGGGCTCCCCCCTGCCGGCAAGATGTGCCAAGGGACTGACTCTGCGGTGTGGTGCACCGAGGGCGTTCACCGGGGGCGCAAAGAACACGGGCAGGACGCAATAGAGGCCACGAGGCCGCAGGCCTGCATTGAGTCTGCATACACGTGGGGAGAGGTCAGGGCCCCTCCAGTATGCTTTTGGGTTAATTCATGGCCCATATCTGCGCACCAGCACAACACGCGTGCACAGTATGAGGCGGCAGCCATCTTGCAGACCCCATCCATGTTGCTCACGCAAGGCTACGCACGGACACGCAATGGCAAGGCCCAGGCGATAGCCCATAAGGGACCGTCCTGCCGTGCCGACACGTGCAACGAGGGGTCATGCGTCATGGGCGCCACCGTGAGACTCCGGACTACGTGACATATTGCGCCGACACCACCAACGCAACCAGCATGACCATCTACCGGTAAACCGTATCATTAGCACACCAACGCCTTGCCGCTTGCTGCACCTCACCCGCGTCGTTGTGCGTTTAGTAGCTGTGGTGCATCTGAGCGACCCTGCAGACACTCCAGGTCGGACACAGCACCTGCAAGCGGCCACTTGTAACCTCGCATACACGCCGTACACAGTACTACGTTCAGCAACACAGACCAAGGATTTACGTTACGCAGCACCAACACCGAGCATATTGGTCAGTCCCACGCAAGACGCACATGTGTCGTCGTTGGTGAACGCAACCGCTCAAGCAAACGGTGCCCTAGCAACGCAGCTCTGCCCATGCTCACATGCTCCTCCGCCCCAACCCTCCACTCAAACCCAGCTGTGAATGCCGCTATCATTGCACTGCGTGTCAGCGGCAGGTGTAACTGAGGCCGTCCAACGTCCCAGTGCCACTGCGACCCCGCACATACCCCACCTCCCGTACAGTGCATACCGGTAAGGTGGCCTATCACGATAACACACCTCCACGTGTGCCACGTGCCGCCAGGCACCACACCAGGACGCAGGGACCGCCACAAGCCCACCCTACTGCCACTACCCTGGCGTAGCACCCTTCTGGCCGGGCACGTCGTACGTGCCCTTGCAGGCAGGCTCCCGCAGCCACTCCAGTACCGCTTATTGCAAAGCCAGAACCCGGAGCCAGTTGGGGAGGGCCCCTGCCGCCCGACTAGCACTATACCTGCCCAGGCTGACAAACTGTGTAGTGCGTAGCCGCCCGGCACACTGCTGACAGCACGACTGATACGCGCCCTGCGTGTATGCAACCGCACCTCCCTGCCTGCAACCCGCCTCCCCCAAAGCTTCAGCAACTTCCCACCCGCCCACCCTAGCCACGCTTTGCCCGCCCATCCCCATTACCCTGCGGCGCCCGCACCCGCCTAGGACGCCGTGGCTGCCGTGGCTTAACGCTATCTGTCGAGCCGTCAGCCGAACTGACGGCCAGAGGCTGGGGCGGCGGGGGAGACCCATCGACTGGGGCCTGCAGCGTTGCCGGCGGTACCGAGGCTGCAGCGGCCACGCCCATGCGGGCCCCCTTTCGCGGCTGCTGCTGCTGCTGCTGATGTTGTGGGTTCCCGTCCCCCATGCCGCCGCCCCGCCGCAGCAGCGCCCGCAGCAGCGCCTCCTGCTGCCACGCATCACGGCCCAGCGCGTCCCATTCGCGTACCGAAACGCCCACAGCGTTGCCCTCGCCGTACACCCGCTGCAACTGGCGATTGCGGAGCTGCACACCACCAATTCGCACCCCCGGCTGGTTGGCTAAATATTGTAAGTGGCTGTCCACCACCACCGCCACCGCCCTGCTGCCCCCCAGCAGCGCCTCCACGTCCACCCAGCGCGCAAGCTCCTTCACCACAACTCTCTCCGCCACTTCCGTGATCGACTGCGCTGTGCTATCTGCGCCGCAGGCCTTGCCCGCACCACCGCCTCGGCCCAGCTGCATCCTCCGCAGCGCTGCCGCCACCTCTCGTGCCACACGCCCGGCGTCAGAGTCTGTATAGGGCCGGACCTCCACCCGCATGGCGCTCCCCAGGCTGCCCCTGCTGCTACCTGTCGCCCCCGGCAAGATGGCGGCCATGGCCCGCACCTCGGGGGCCGGGTGCACCTCCAGCTCCAACTGGGTCTGGAACAGTTGGCGGAAGTGCTCAGGCATGAACGGAGTACGGCCATCAGCCTCCCGCCAACTGCGAGACACCTCCTGCAGCAGCGCCTGCACCTGCCCCACGTGCGTATGCAGCGCGTCTGGACCCATTACCGCCACTGCCCACAAGGCGTTGGCTAGGTTCTGCGCCATCACACTACCACTCGGCAGCAGCTCCACCAGGCGGCCCAGCAGGCAGCCCACAAGCCGCCTGTCGTACAGCCCAAGGGTGGCCAGGGCCCACAGCGGGTTGGTGCAGTGCTGAGCCACTGTCTCGTCCCGCTGTGCGGCCATGGCATCGGCGGTGCACGACAGCAGCAGCTGTGCGTCCGAGGGCCGGTGCCGCGCTGCTGCTAGCGCCCACCACAGGTTGGACCAATCCTGGCCTACAGCGTCAGTGTAAGAGCCCGGCTGCAGAGCCGCCTCCACGCAGCCCGCGTACCAGGCCTGCCTACCGTAGCCCAGCTTGGCCAGGGCCCAGGCGGCGTTGGACAGGTGCTGGTAGTTGAAGCTCTGGAACCCTCGGCCCATGTGGCACTCGTGTGCCAGCGCCTCAACAACTGCGTCCACCTTGTAGACCCCAGGCTGAGCAGCACAGTGCAGGTGCGCCAGACCAAGCAGCACACTGCTGAGATCCTGGGGGCACAAGGCGGCCCTCCGCTCCCGCACCCTCATCTCCACCTCCTCCGCCAGGCGCTGCACCCCCGGCACGCCGCTGCTGCCGTCCAGGCACCCGGCCTCCACCAGCCGGCCCAGGGCCCACAAGTTGTTGCTAAGCTCTTGCTCCTTCAAGCGCCCCGCTGCTTTCCCCGCAGCCCCCGCCAGCCGGGTCAGCAACTCGCGGTGGGCATAGCGCAGCTTGGCGCAACCCCACAGCATGTTGGACAGATGCTGAGGAATAAACCCACCAGATTGCCTCTGTTCCTGCCCCGACAGCCGCCCCAGCACCCCCGCCGCCAGGCCCTGCAGGTGCTCCGGAAGCGGCACGTGGCCGCACTGCCCTTTCCGGTGCCAACGCCGCCTACCCTCCGATGTAACCCTGATCCGACAGATATAAGGGTGTTGTGCAAATTGTCAGCGGTATGCACTCCAGCAAGGTCGCGCAGCTTGCGATCGATGCGTTACCTTCTTTGGCCTCTCCGCGCCAATCCCTGGGGCCCCTCTGTGTGTCGCGTTTCTCCGCATTAGCGACCGTATGACAGCCTCTGTACACTGGCTGCGCAAAGTGCCTCCCGGAGGATGCTGCTTGTACCGAGGCCCCTCGGATGCAGGACAGACCGCGGAACCCAGCCGAAGCACGGTGCGCAGGCCGATAACATGATCTTCCTTGTAAATTCATGATGAACTACGTTGTCTCCTGAGCTTCCTGCCTCCTGAGTATAACTCTGAGACGTTGCCCGTTAGGGTTTGAACAAGGGAGCTCCCCACGGGAGCTCCTGGGAGCTCCCCTGGGTTTGACGTTCCATCTCTAGCCTGGCAACATCAGCAATATCCCCAGACCTCACACGTACAAGTTGTCGCTCGGGTTCGCCCATTTCAGCTCCCACCCTGCAGCTGTCGACGCGCTTGCTACTCACCTCTCGGAACTTGCCAACTGCTCTCCCCTGGCCCTGCCTAGCCTACAGCCTGCTACAGTACCGCCAGGTACCACTTACGGTGCCACGCGGTGAAGTCCGCTCAAGACAGCTGACTCGTGCCGCGGCTCAAGGTTCGACTCCAGGAGATCCAGCACATTTTAATGCCGTTAACGTGGGGCAGCATTCAAGGCACCCTGATGTCGTCCAGCGTGGCACAGCAGTCAGTGCACCAGTCCTGGACGCCTCAGCCAGGCCCAGTGCATTCTAACAGTGTCGTCCCCTGGTCCCAACATGGTGCATGTGAGCTGTTAGAAGACATGCAGTTTCCCCTGAAGATAGGCAGGATACCAGGCGTCAGAAGCTCAGAACTCCCTTGCTTACGCCAACGGCCAACGGCCATGACGCCAGCCGTACTCCGAACCCTCCAGTCCTGCGCTCCTGCCTTCCCTGTCCCCTCACTGTATTGCCCTTATGCCAATGCGGCTGTAATAGTTAGAGAAAAGCATACCTTCCATGTATCAACCTATTGAGGACGACGCAAGCATGCCCCCGATTCACCACTCGTTGCCGCTCTGGAAGGGTGAGACAACCAGGGAGCATCCGTAAATCAATCTATAGGCTTCATCTACAAACATGTCAGTCTGAAAGGCTGACAGACGCTGACCATCTAAACGCCTTTCACCCGCTGCAGCGGTTGCGCTCGTCTTCCTTCCTTCCCTTGTCGCCTTCGTCCTTCTGGACGTGGCGTGGATCTCCCTGGTAGCTGTGAACATCTACAAAGCTGTGCTGGGCCCGGAGCTACGCGAAACGCCGGACGCTGCCGCGGGCGCGCTGGCTTGGGTGTGCATTGTGGGGGCAGTCTTCCTGTTCGCTCTGCCTACAGCACGGACGGTCGCTGTGGCTCTACGACAGGTGTGTGTAACAGCGTGCGTCAACCAACCATGCACGGACCATGCACACCGTCCTTTCACGCCGCACACCGCGCGGCGCTCGGGGCTGGGGCTGGTGGTCGTGGGTTGGTGGTCGTCCGTCCGTGTTCCTCACAGGCAGCATGTTTATTTGCTGTTTTCCTAGTTGATGGCAAAACGCACAACTTCTTTAGATTGGAAACTCTTGCGTTTGAGCTGTGCGGCTCCTGCCATGGCACATGCTCTGAGTCCTGGCCCGCCTTTAACGCTCAACTACCCTGTCCGGCCGGGACACGCCCAACCAGCAACCACCAAAGGCAGCTTGTGAACGCTCAGCCTCTCCAGAGCCACCCAAATATATCTTCTGCCCCAGTGTGATGTGTACTCCGGTGCCTTTCTCTTTGCGACCTGAGGGCGCTTCCCCTTTCTTGTGGCACCCTCCATCCAGGGCGCACTGCTGGGCCTCTGCATCTACGGCTGCTACGGTGGGTGTACTTGGCCTCACAGCAGTACAACCAAATTAACGCATTCAGCAATGCTTAACTGCCAGGCCCAGTGTATCGGCGTACAGGGGAGAGCGTATGGTGAACACCGAATACGGCATCACAAGGACCGCGTCCACCCAGCCTAACACCAGCAATCAGCACGCATACCACCCGCGTGCCGTGAACAGCACTCTGTGCTGCCATGCCCTGTCCCCGGAGACCGCAAGCAACACTGGCGCAATGGCACGTCCCGCTCCCGGTGACGGCACTGGGGCCCATTGCGGCTGCGGCCCCGCGAGGCCCCTGCACCCGCCGCCGGGCCAATGGGGCAGCGCCAGAGGGGCCTGGCCGCCCAGACCTTGGGGCCCTCCCGGTGTGCCATGGTCCAAAGGCTGCTGCTGTGCGCTGCCCCAACCGCTACTGCCCATCAGAGAGATCTCCCCAACCTGCCCATACCACACCACTGCCATGAACCCGAACCTTTGTTGTGTGATCCTTCGTAGTGACCGCTGGGCCTAGGGCCTTGCTGCGCCCGGGGGCTGATGGCTAGGGCACTTCTCTGCCCGCACTAACCCTGCTGACACACACCTTGCTAATACACATCCCACAGAGAGGGGCCTGGCGCTCGCGGACACGCCTTGTTGCAGCGATGCTCTGCTAATACACACCTTGCTAATACACGTCCCCCAGAGTTCACCAACCTGTCCATCCTCAACCGCTGGACGTGGGGCCTGGCGCTCGCGGACACACCTTGTTGCAGCGATGCTCTGCTAATACACACCTTGCTAATACACATCCCCCAGAGTTCACCAACCTGTCCATCCTCAACCGCTGGACGTGGGGCCTGGCGCTCGCGGACACACCTTGTTGCAGCGATGCTCTGCTAATACACACCTTGCTAATACACATCCCCCAGAGTTCACCAACCTGTCCATCCTCAACCGCTGGACGTGGGGCCTGGCGCTCGCGGACACGGCGTGGGGCGCGACCGCCTGTGGCGTGGCGGCGGTGGTGCAGCTGCTGCTGCTGCGCAAGCTGCAGGGCTGAGGGGCTGCTGGGCTGTGGGTTTACGGAAGATGCCGCCGTGGCCGTTGCCGGTGCTACTGCGCGCAAGGTGGAGGGCTGTGTAGGAGACTAGACAAGGTGGTGGGTTGTGCGTGTCCTTGCATCTTGGTGCCGGAACTCGGTTAGGTCATCACGGCGTTGCAGCGCAGCTGCTGCAGATGCCACTAACTCTATGGAAGGTGCCGCTGAGGACTGGCGTATGGCATTGAGTTCTGCGAGCCACGGGGGAAGTTGGAATGCCAAGGGCCCGTTATCCCGAGGCCAGCACAGCCCGTTATGACAAAGGATAGGCGGTTAGGCGCAGCACCCCATTGGAGAAGATGATTGCTGCAGTTGCATTGGCAGTGTCACGTCGGTACGCTGTCTGTGTGCAGAATTTAAGCAGCTTGCGGGCGTGTGGGGTAGCAGCTGCCATGGACGATTGCCTGCCTGGGCACTGTTAACGTGGCACTCTTGGACGGGGCGCGTGCCGGCGCCGCAGGTCGGGGGCAGCGGAGCGGCGTGCCCCCGTACCGGACTACCTGTGCACATTGCTGTCAACGCATGCATGCGCTTGTAACGCACCTTCGTGGTCCGTGCAAAACCTATTGATTTGGTAAGGCCCTGGACCGCTCAGCAAACTGGAGCCCCAGGAGAGCCCTGAACGGCCCCCTGACTTTCCCGCACGTGCACGCAGTGGCGTCATAAAGGCGGCGTCAGTGGCCTTCGCTGCGTCTTGTACGGGCTTTGTGGCCTTGGTAAACGCCCTCGGTGGTCCGTACACCACGCCGCAGAGCAGCCAGCCTCTTGGCAGCCAGGGGAGGCATCCCCTGCTTGGCGGTGCTCCCGTGGTGCTCCCGCCGCGCACCTCACCAGTTACCTATACCTGTCTCTCCTCCTGTATATGCGAGGAATCTTTTAATTTCCGTGTACTACCACACGGTGCCAGGTCGGCCTCTCCCGGGTGCAATGGGAGACGTGGGTTCCGCAGCGGTGGTATCGGGCCTGGCCCACCTGCTGCCCTCCCTTGCGCAGCTCTGTCCCGGAATGGTGGACCCGGGGCGCACCCTGGAGGCGGCGGCGCGGCATTGCGACCTGGCGGGGCTGGAGGCGGCGTGGGAGGTGGTGGGGCAGCCGCTTCGCAACAGCTTGGAGTCCGCAGCGGCACGCCAACCGGGGATATGGGACGAGATGCGGGAGTACGAGTTGGACGAGTGCCCTGGGAACGAGTGACTTGACGGGCTGCTTCATGGGCGCGCTGAGCCCGCGAACCTGTGGAGCTACCGTCGGCTGGAGCACGTGCACGGCGTGTGGCGGCGCATGGCGGCTGCAGCAGCTGGATCCCCCACCCCTGACTACCAGGCAAAGATGGAGTGGGTTCTGCATGTTGATCAAGGCGCAAGCTGCCCAGCTATGGGCGCAGCCGTGTGGGGTGCAGGGGCCGCCACAGGGGACGCAGCCCGGCTGCAGTGGCTTACCGACCGCGGCTTCGGGATTGACTCGCCCGGTGCAGTCCACGCGGTCGTGCAGCAGGTGGATTTGGACTGCCTCCGGCGCCTGGAGCAGTGCGGTCACCTCGACTGCACATTCGACGGGTGCAGCTATGAGCACGCCGCCGTCACGGGCGCCGCCGCCGCACCCCGTGGCAGCGCTGCAAAGCTGCAGTGGCTGGCGGGAAAGGGGGCCAAGATCGGCGTCTACGCCTTGGCCGCAACCGCGGCCTACCACGGGAACGTGGAGGTGCTGCAGCTGCTGAAGGGGCGGCCGTCCGCGTGCCAGCATGCGTACACCTCGGGCGATGCGCTTGCTGCTGCCGTCATTTACGGCCACGTGCCTGCGGCGTCCTGACTTCTGCAGGCGGGGTGTTCCCTTCGGCGCAGGCACTACCGAATATGCCTGCGCGAGGTGGTGCGGCAGGGGGACCTGCGAATGGTCAGGTGGCTGATGGAGAACGGGTGCCCGCGCGGGCAGCTTGCGCGGGAGGACGTGGTCAACCTGTGGCCTGCCCGCACCGCTGCGGACAGCAGGCGGCTGGCGGAGGCGCGGTGGCTCATGGGCGTGTGATGGCACATGCTGAGCGCTTTCGACGAGCGAACGAGCATCCGCTGGAGGGACGTTGAGGAGCGCAAACACTCCTAGGCGCCGCCCGCCTTGCTTGGAACGCGGCAGCTGCTGCCAGCAGACGCCCTGCAGCTGCCGCGTTCCCGCCAGTCTCCAGGCGGCGCATGCAGGCTGCTCAGCGACCCTGGTGGGGCTGGGCATCTTGTCGCGGCGCCAGGAGACTGTGAGGCCGCCCGGTATGCCGCTGCAGCCGGTAGGGGCGATCCGGGGCCACCTGTGGCGACTGGTTGTGCTCCTGCGGGAGCCATGGCTGAGCCGTACTTGGGGGCACTATGTGGCGGTCGGGGGAGCCCCTGCGGGAGCACGTTGTGGCGGCGTCTGGGGTGTGCTAGGGGGCGATGTGCGGCAGCTGGGGGTGCCCTGCGGGAGCACGTTGTGGCGGCGGCTGGGGTGTGCTAGGGGGCGATGTGCGGCAGCTGGGGGTGCCCTGCGGGAGGGCGTTGTGGTGGCAGCTGGGCCGCACTCGGGGGCCCCTGCTGGTACGCGTTTTGGAGGCTGCTTGGGTGTGCTAGCTAGGGGGCGTTGTGTGGCAGCTGGGTGTGCCCCTACAGTAGACACTTCGCGGCGGCCGCGGCCCTGGACCGCATTTCCCTGCCTGCGCTGCGGTGACTGGTGGACGGAGCATGGTGCGGCAGTGGGGATGGCGGCGGTGCAAAGGGCCCTGGGGACAGTGAAAAGGTGCAACCGGCACGGGTTGGAGGCGTGGCTCCCGGGGATGCAGGGCGATCTTGCAGTGGGTGTTACGGTGGCCGTAGGGTTGCAGCAGCAGCAGCAGCAGCAGCAGCAGCAGCAGCAGCAGGCTCGTTTTGCAGAGCGGCTGGGGCACGCACGTGTCTGATGCGTCGGGTGCCACGTGCAAGGACACAACGGGAACAGGAGCGTGGCTGCCTGCAGTATGGTATTAGGGGTTCGCGTCGGACACTTTGCGATGGTGGTATAGGCTTCTTTGCCTACAGTACAAGGTCGTTTAAGTTGGCCAGTGCAAGGTCAGGTCTGGCCATTTGCTGTGATGCCCGCAGCCTGTCGCACGTCCTCTGCGACGTTCACAACTGACAAAGCCGCTCGCATGCAGCATGTGTTCAAGTGTTGTACCGCCCGCTGTGCTTGTACCAAGGTTTGCAACTAGCTGCTCCACCCAGGCATCAGCATGCGCACGCCGCTTGCCTCGAGCTCGTTGCTCATGCAGGCTGGCTCTCCCTTAACCCAGGCACGCAAAGGCAGCAAACACTGGGTCAGGAACACTGGGTCCGCAAGCCAGACCCCGAGCGTTTGCCCCCATCACGGATTCACGGTGCATGCTGCGGCGCGGGCTTGAATTCGTAGCCGAGCACAGCCGCTTCGCTGGTTACAGGTGGGCAAAACACGGCCGGAACGCCCGGCCGCAAAACCCGGACCTACAACTAAACAAGGCTGCCCTGGCCCGAGCAACGCGGCACACAAACACGGCCCATCCGGCTAGCAGGCACTCGTATGCCCAGCCCTTGTTCAAGGCGCACCCGTCCTCCTGCAGGCACGAAGGCACCCAGCCCAACACGCCACACCACCAGCAGCCCCGCACGGCAGTGGCTGTGCTGTAGTAGGCTGCTCCTTCATTGTCATTCACTCCCACAACTGGCGCCTCGGCATGTTCCGCACACCGCGTATGTACCCGGTTATCATGATACCGTATCGCGTATCAGTCCCTGCCCCATAAGCCATACCTAAAACGTCAATCCGCCCCGCACACAGCGCCACACCCCGTCAAGCCCCGCGGCACACATCCCAACCTTCCCCAGCTCTTGCTCATCATCGACGCTTACGCCCCAACGCAAGGCGCTCGCGTTGGCGGGGCCCGAATAATAAGCCCACCCTGTCCACCAGCCCCATCCCCAGTGATCCATCCACTCAACCCAGCCCACCAAGACAGGCGCCCCTAAGACCCTGCATCAGGCCATAGCACCTCCAGCCCGGCCAACCTAAGCAGCTCGGGCCAGCAATGTCAAGGGTCAGGTCAGTCGTGTGTCCACTCGCAACGTTCCCACTACCGGTATGCTTAAGGCAGAGGGCTTTTGCATGAGACACACACTTGGGAGGACGACTGGCAACGAACAGCTAGGGAGCTTCCCAGGCATACACCCGCGCCGCTGACACGTCCACCCGTTGCCCCAAGCGAAGCTTTGAACACCCAAGCCAGTCAAGGGCCCTGCCCCGCCACGTGAAACAGCGCGGCTTCCGTTGCCGAGATGCCTACACCATGGCTAGCCCGAGCGGCCAGTGCGCAAGCCACTCGGCGTCGAGTCAGCTGACCCCATACATGTGTGCTACACAGCCCCTCTCGCCCTCCTGCTCCGGGTAACGCTCCTACGCACCGCCACCATTCACGAGGAGGAGAGGAGCACTCCCATCCCCAGGCCCGTCGCCAGCATGCGTCAGCGCCCCTCCGTCCCTGATGTCAGGTCTCAAGGGGCCATTACGCAACAGGAGGCGCGCGGGCCGTCACCTGCCCCACAGGGACACGGCACCTTCGGCCCCTCGCTGTTCAGCCTGCCCCAACTCCGCCCCTCCCCAGCTCCGTCCCTCCTGCTCTGAGAAGTACCGCCATCCCGCCGCCCTGTCTTCCCCAGTAACCCCTCTCTACCCCAGCCCCAAAGCCCGCATCCCTGATTGACTAATGCACCACACACCACCAACAGTCCTATCTGCTGTTTGCACCCTCCCTCTACGAGAAGAAGGGCACCTCCACGCCCAGCCCAGCCGCCAGCATGAGCGCGCCCACCACGATGGCGATGCCCGAGGCAACGGTGGACAGGTGCTTCTGCAGCCACGGCTGCTCCTTGATCAGCGCCTGGGAGGTGGTGCCTGCGTGGGTTAGGGGGACAGAGGGTTTACGAGGGGAAGACTCTCGGAAAGGGTACACAAATGACGATAAGTGTAAGGCTGCACCCAAAGCTGCACCCAAACTCGTCGAGCCCAGCTTCCACCACTGCCCACTTGCCGGCCAGCCCGCGGCCCTCGTCCCGCAGCTTAAGATGCAGCACCGCAGGCCCCACACGCACGCCCAGACCCTCGATGCCCCTGTCCAGCTCTTCACCCACCGATGAGCAGCGTGTACCCTCCCATGGCGGACACCGTCCCGATGACGAACATGGTGCAGTAGGCTATGGCTGCCAGCTTGGTGGGCAGCGCCAGGGCGGGGATGACCACGAACAGCGCGTCCGGCTGCAGGCCGTACACGATGCCCGTGGCGTAGGTGGCGAAGCCCGCCTTGAGCCCCGTGGCGGCGGTCTTGCCGCCAGCCGCAGGGACCGAACCGCCGCCTGGTAAAAGTGGCGACGTGCACAGACGGGTTGGGGATCAGTACTCTTGGCACAGAGGGAAGGCGGGCATGTTCTTTAAGGCCCGTGGCGGCGGTCTTGCCGCCAGCCGCCGGGAGGGAGCCGTTGCTTGCGGTCATGGCAGGGTGCGGGGTGTGCATTTCAAGGCCGGTGGCGACGGTCTCGCCGCCCGCAGCGGGGACCGAGCCGCCGCCTGGTGGGAGAGGCACAAGTGCGGAGTGAGTATGAGACTCAACAAGGTTGGTGGTTGGCTAGCAGCGAGAGGCGCACATGCTGCAGCCTGGACGCCCCTGGCGGTGGTCTTGCCGCCAGCAGCCGGCACGGGGCCGCTGCCCGGGAAGGTTGGAGGGGAGGGCGGAGCGAGGCAGGCCAAGTGGACACTTCATCGCCAGCCCAGGTTAGCGGCCGCAGCCGCCTCCTTAGGGCGCTGTCCGTGTCCCTCCTCACAGCCGCATCTATGTTCAATAACGAACATGGTGCAACTCCGGTGCTCACCCGCCAGCGCCAGGTTGATTGCTGCCGCCTCCTCATCCGCGTGGTGGCCATGCTCCTCCCCGCAGCTGCGCACTAAACATAACTATGAAGCTGCTTTTACAGCATACGACGTAAGACGGTTCTCACCCGCCACCGCCTGGCTGCCTGCTTGTCAGCCTGCAATCCGTGCTCCTTCCCACAGCTGCGTTTGTGCAAGAGTTATCGAACAGCTCCGGTGCTCACCCGCCAGCGCCAGGTTGATGGCCGCCGCCTCCTCCTCCGCGTGGTGGCCGCCCTCCTCCTTGGGCTCGAAGAACGACTCGTAAATGCCCATGAGGCCGATGGCGATGAGCGTCAGCGGCACCACGATGCCCGCCCAGCGGTCCAGGAAGGGCACGAAGTCGTGGAAGCGCTCCTGTGGAGCACAATGCACGGCGCATTTGCGTAAAAGATGTAAAGGGGGACAACACCTGCTGAGCGTGACACATGTATCCTTGCTGAGACCGCCGAAGCGCTCCTGCGGAAGTGGTGTGCAGGGCTTACATCAGCCATCTGGGATCGGCGTTGTGACACAACGAAAAAGGGCCCGTCGAACCGCCCGTCGAGCAGCGCATACGAGCACCAGTTGTGCCCAGCAACAGCGGACAAACAGGCACCCACATTCAGACACGACAAGCTGGCACCAGCTTGCAGCCCGTCGGCACTCCCTCATGCACCTTACCACACCGCCACTGTGCATGTGTACAGGGGGATTACGGTTTGCGAGCTTTGTTCCCCTGTAAACTGTCGCACACGCCGCATCACCTTCCGCATCACGAACTCCAGGCCCCCAGCCCATAACGCACCCCTGACCAAACACATGGGCACCTAATACACACACCCACACACCAACCCGGCCCACCTTGAGCACCACGAACACCAGGCCCAGAATGAGCTGCCCGGTGGAGTGCCCAAAGCCCCACAGGGCGCCCAGGGCGGAGGCCGCGAAGCGGTTGCGGCCGATGGTCAGCGGGGTAAGCGCCTGGGGTAGAGGACAAGGGGGAGTGGGCAGTGGATGTGGGTTGTGTGGGGTGGGGTGGGTATGGGTGGCATTGTGGAGCGGCACGGAGGCATGGAGGCAGTCCTTGGATCAGTATGGAGGCGGATCGTGTGCCTCAGCCCTCCTCCTGCGGCGGAGCGCCGGAGAGCGCCACCTCCCACCCTGCAATCCAGCAGGTGGTGGCAAGCCTGCCGTACGCTGCTGTCTGTCATTGCGCAATTCCGCTGGTGACTAGCAACAGTTGCCACGGGCAGTGCCTTTATAACCCCATCATAGCACCACCTACCAAGCTACCGTACTGGTGATG
>VFQN01005011.1_pt1 | contig 16756 bp, 12 predicted proteins | sample 3512371 | NCBI WGS metagenome assembly VFQN01 (sample SAMN10412370, study PRJNA504923) | tailings metagenome | isolation source: Replicate 2 from Balatoc abandoned mine | place: Philippines: Itogon, Benguet | collected 2017-08-28 | reverse complement strand
ACCCCGTCGCTCACGCTCCGGGCTCCGACGGCAAGGAATCCACGCGATTCGGTATGAGACACGATCCGGTTGATGCCGTCCGACGAGTTTGCTGACCGCGGCAGGTTGTCCGGGTTGCGAAGGCCTGCGGCCCCTGTTTCAGGTGGTGCCCCCCACCCCCGCGGCGCTTCGCCGCGGGGGTGGGGGGCACCACCTACCGCGGAGTCCGGCGGCGCACACGGCGCGAACCCGAACAACCCGCGGGTCAGTCGACCGGAACACCATCAACCGAACCGTGTCTGAGACCGCCGTCAGCGGCCGGGTGCGTCAGCGGCGACAACGCCACCCCGGCCGCGCGCCGAGGTCGAGCATGCACACCACCGCGTCCAGCCCGGTGCGGAACCCGCCGCGCCAGAGCGTGAGGCCGGCGCGCTGCTCGGGCGTCAGCCCGCGCACGTCGTCGTCGGACAAGACCGCCAGCCGCCCGGCACTCGCGTCGGCCGGGCGCTCGTAGACGTGGTACATCGGTCACTCCCGTTTGACGTTCCGGTCGGAAACCGCCCGGGTGCCCGCCCGCCTCTCCCCTCGGGCGGGTCACCCAGACGGCCCCTTTTCGGACCGGCATCCCCCGCTCCCGGACGCCCCGCCGTCTCTCCCGTCGGCGGGTGTGTCGGGCCGGTGTGACGGACCCGTGCGGCGGGGCGGAACACGTTCCATCGGAACGATCCCCACCGCGATGTCCGTATTATCGCCGGCCGTGGGCGGGGATCAATGGCTATTGACGACAAAGTTTATCGCTAAAGTACACTTTGTCACATTCGCTGCACCTGCTACGTCCCGGGGCTCGGGTCGGTCGCGGGCAGGCAACCGTTGGTGCAAACCTGAGTGATGCGGGAGGGTCCGGGCACGCCGGGACATCCGCGACTGGCCGCGGACGAAACGCGGATCGAACCGGACGAAAACGATGACTCGAAATGATGACGGCCGTCGGTGCGGCTTGCCGAAATCTGGTCACTTATGGTCACAGAAGACGGGACACCCAGTGTCACTAGCGATGGTGCAACCGGTTCGCGCAACAGTGGTTACGGATCTGACTGTGGGGACGAGGCCGGTGCAATTTGCCGAAATCCGGTCACTTATGGTCACGGGAACCCGGATGCCCGCGGGTGACGCGATCGAACGCCCGCGGCTACCTATCCGTCCGACGCCCAGACTCGCCCGACACCGCGCGATCGGCGGACCACGACGAAAGCTCCAAGCCCCTGCGATTTGTGGTAATTCTTGCCCGTCGGCGGCGAACCACCACCATCGCCTCCTCCGCCGGCCGGGAACGCCGATGATCGTGCTCATGCGGTGCGTCGCCGAAGCGGTCGTCGCCAAGGGCGCGCGTGGGCTCGCCGAGTTCGTCCCCGGCGGGCCGTACCTGTTCGACGTCACCGACGATGCCCTCCGCCGCCTCCGCCAGCAGCGGCAGCAGGCGGAGGCGCTCGACGAGTTTCGCGCCGCCGCCGAGGCGACGTTCGAGGAGGCCCGCCTCGCCGCCGAGCGGATCGTGCGCGAGGTCGCGCCGGCGGCGTCCGCCGAGGACCAACTGGCGCTGGAACTGTACCTGTCGCAGATCCCGAACGCGGTCCGCCGGTCGCTCCGCCGCCCGGGCGATACGCTCGGCCGCACCGTCCCCGCCGACCTCGTTCTCGCCACCCCCGACGACCTGCTCCGCCGCCTGCCGCCGCAGATGCCGCGGTTCCGCCCCGGCGATCCGCTCCCCGGGCGCCCCGGGTGGACGCTCCGCGAGCCGCTCGGGGTCGGCGGGTTCGGCGAAGTGTGGCGCGCCGCCCACGAGTTCATCCCCGGGGCGCGGGCGGTGAAGTTCTGCACCGACCCGGCCGCCCGCCAGCGCCTCCTCGCCCACGAGGGGAAGCTCGTCGCCCGCGTCATGGCCGAGGGGCGGCACCCGAACGTCGTCCCGCTCACCGACGCCCACCTCGACAGTAACGCCCCGTGGCTCGCCTACGAGTATGTCGACGGCGGCGAGCTGGGGCCGATGCTGCTCGCGTGGCAGAACATCCCGGTCGAGGCGCGGGTGGCGCGGGCGTTCGATGTCCTCCGCGTCCTCGCCGTCACGGTCGGCCACTTCCACCGGCTCACGCCGCCGATCGTCCACCGCGACCTGAAGCCGTCGAACGTCCTGATCGGCGAGCGCGGCGCCCTGAAGGTGACGGACTTCGGCATCGGTGGCGTCGCGGCGGCGCGCGACCCGTCGGGGTCGCGGGACGGGGCTCCGGGGTACACGCGGGCGGTGTCGCTGCTGGCGGGGGCGTACACCCCGCTGTACGCGAGCCCGCAGCAGCAGCGGGGCGAGAAGCCCGACCCGCGCGACGACGTCCACGCCCTCGGCGTCATCGGCTACCAGATGCTCACCGGCCGCCTCGACCAGGCGCCCGGGCCGCGGTTCGACCGCGACCTGCTGGCCACCGGGGTGCCGGCGGCGCTGATCGAGCTGATCGGCGACTGCGTGGACCCGGACCCCGCCCGCCGCCCCGCCGACGGCGCCGCCCTGGCGGCTCGCCTCCCGTCGCGGGGCGCGCTGCCGGCGCCCACCCCGCTGAAGCGGCCGGAGTTGCCGAAGCCGCCGGCGACGTACCCGCTGGCGAAGAGCCCGCGCCCGGCGCCGGCGGTGGTGCGGAGCTCGCAGGTCGTGTTTCTTGTCGGGGTGGCGAGCGCGCTCGGCGTCGCGTTCCTGTTCGTTACCTTTTATCTGGTGTTCAAGCGGTCGGGCGACGTGGCGACCCACTACCCACCGCAGCCGACGCCGACCGAGGGGCACAACCTCGCGATGCGCGGCGGCGTCAACGACGATCCGATCGGTGACCCGCCGGGCGGGTGGCCCCTGGTGGACATACCGCGGGAGCAGGCGCCGCGGCTCGCCCTCCGCGGGCACAAGAGTCTGGTGAGCGGCGGGCTGTGGTTCACCCCGGACGGGAAGCGGGCAGTCACCGCCGACCAGGGCGACACGGTGATCGTGTGGAACTTGGAAAGGGGTCAGCCGGCACACACCCTCCGCGTGCCCGGCGAGGTCAAGTACCAGTGGCCGATCGACCTGAGCCCGGACGGCACCCGGGTGGTGGCGTCCGGACGTGCCCGCACGACTGGCGCCCACGCCGCCGTGTGGGAAGTGTCCACTGGGGTCGAGGTCGGCCGGGCCACGTTGGCGGTGAACGGCTGGGGCCGGTTCGCCCCGGACGGGAAGCGGCTAGTGACCGCTGGCGGCGGGAAGGCGATCGTTTGGGACGCGGCGACGGGACAAGAGTCACTGAAGCCACTCGTCGGCAGTACCTACGTCAGAACCGCACCCGACCGCGGGAGCGTTGAGTTGGAGACGATCACCGCGGCCCGGTTCAGCCCGGACGGCCGGTGGGTGCTCACGAACGGGAACGACAAGAGCGCGGCGGTGTGGGACGCGGCCACCGGTGCCATGAAGTTCAAGCTCGACACCCAGGTCGAATCGGTCGCTGTGGCGGAGTACAGCCGCGACGGGTCGCGGATCGTCGTCGCCGGGGCGGACCAGCCCACCGTGTCGGTGTGGACGGAGACCGGGGGACTCGTGTGTCGGGTGGACGCCGGTCGGACGACGCGCCGGCTGGCCGAGCTCAGCCCGAACGGGACGCGGCTGCTGACGACCGGGGAGAACGGCCGAGTGTCCCTGTGGGACGCGACGAACGGCCGACTCCTCCACCGGCTCCACGCGCCGGACGGGCTGGCAACGTGTACGGCGGTGCGGTTCAACCCGGACGGGTCGCGGGTGGTGACCGCGACACCGGCGCGGGCGGTAGTGTGGGACGCGACGAGCGGACGCCCGCGGCGCGTGTTCGAGACCGGCGGCGGCGCCGGCGACGCCGTGTTCAGCCCGGACGGCCGGCAACTGCTCACGACCGCCCCGGACCACGCGGTGCTGCTGTGGGACGTGGGGGGGAATTGAGCGGCGCCGCGTCGCTGGCGCACGTCCCGTGCGGCCGGTGCGGAAGGTCCGCGGCGGGTCGGCGGTATATCCGGGTGGAGGAACCCGATGACGCCGCTGACCGACGTGCCACTTTCCGTCCTCGACCTGTCGCCGATCCGCGCGGGCGGCACGGCCGCGGAGTCGTTCCGCAACACCCTCGACCTGGCGAGACACGCCGAACGGCTCGGGTACCAGCGCTACTGGCTCGCCGAGCACCACGGCATCCCCGGCGTCGCCAGCGCGGCGACGGCGGTCGTCATCGGGCAGGTGGCGGCGGCCACGGCGCGCATCCGCGTCGGCTCGGGCGGGATCATGCTGCCGAACCACGCGCCGCTCGTCATCGCCGAACAGTTCGGTACGCTCGCCTCACTGTTCCCCGGTCGCGTCGACCTCGGCCTCGGTCGCGCCCCCGGCGGCGACCCGCGCACCGCCCGCGCGCTGCGCCGCGGCCTCGGCAGCAACGGCGACACGTTCCCGCACGACCTGGAGGAACTGCGCGCCTACTTCCGCCCGGGCGGGCCGGGGAACGGTGTCCACGCCGTCCCCGGCGAGGGGCTCGACGTGCCCATCTGGCTGCTCGGGTCGAGCGACTTCAGCGCTGCGCTGGCCGCGCAGCTCGGCCTGCCGTTCGCGTTCGCGTCGCACTTCGCGCCGGACCTACTCCACGAAGCGCTCGCCCTCTACCGGCGATACTTCGAGCCGTCGGGCGTGCTCGACCGGCCGCGCGTGATGGTCGGCGTGACCGCCGTCGCGGCCGACACCGATGCGGACGCGCGACGGCAGTTCACGTCGGTCCAGCACGCGTTCCTGAACCTCGTCCGCGGCACACCCGGGCACCTCCCGCCGCCGGTCGAGTCGATGGACGACCTGTGGGGCGCGGTCGAGCGGGCGCACGTCGAGCGGATGACCGCGTGCTCGGCCGTCGGCGCGCCGGGCACCGTGCGGCGTCAGTTGGCGGCGATTGTAGAATCGACCAAGGCGGACGAAGTCATCCTCACCGCCAACCTGTACGACCACGCCGCCCGCGTGCGCTCGTATGAACTCATCGCCGGCGCGTGACCCGGAGCCCGCCTTGCTCGTCATCCGCCCCGAGCGCCCCGCCGACGTTGACGCCATCCACACGGTCGTTGCCGCCGCCTTCCCGACCGACGCCGAGGCGCGACTGGTTGCGGCGCTGCGCGACGCGGGGCGGTTGACAATCTCGCTGGTGGCGGAGCACGGCGGCGAGGTGGTCGGGCACGTCGCGTTCAGCCCGGTGACGGTGGACGGCGCTGGCGGCGGGTTCGGGCTGGCCCCGCTGGCGGTGATCCCGGAGCGCCGCGCCGAGGGGATCGGCGGTCGGCTGGTGCGCGAAGGGCTCGAAGCCGCGCGGGCGGCTGGCGCGGCGTTCGCGGTGGTGCTCGGCGAGCCGGGGTACTATTCGCGCTTTGGATTCGAGCCGGCGGCGCGCCACGGGCTGGCCGATGAGTACGGCGGCGGCGACGCCTTCCAGGTCGTGACGCTCGGCGGCGTGCCGGGCCGCGGGCTGGTGAAGTACGCCCCCGAGTTCGCCGCGTTCGGGTGAGCCGTCGTCGTTAGGGCCGCAGTTCGGCGCTCGCCTTCGCCGCCGCCGCGCTCACCTTCGCCTCCCAGTCCGGGTCGTCGGGCTTGAACGGGAACGTCACCCCGCGCGAGCTGTTCACCACCGCCCCGAGGCCGTCGGCGCGGTAGCCGGCCTTCACGTCCGCCGCCGTGCCGCCCTGGGCGCCGTACCCGGGCACGAGCAGCCACACGTCGGGCATCGCCGCCCGCAGTTCCTTCAACTCGGCAGGGTGCGTCGCGCCGACCACGGCACCCACGTCGCCGAGGCCGCACGCACCGCGCGTCGGCGCGTTCCACTCGGCGACCGCGGCGGCGACGTGGCGGTACAGCGGCTTCCCGTCGCAGACCAAGTCCTGAAACAACCCCGCCCCCGGGTTGCTCGTGCGGACCAGCACGAACACGCCGCGGCCGTGCGCCTTCGCGGCCGTCAGGAACGGCTCGACCGCGTCGCGGCCGAGGTACGGGTTGATCGTCAGCGCGTCGGCGTCCCACACCGGCGCGGGCTCGGCCGCGAACGCGGCGTCGGCGTAGGCGGCGGCGGTGCTGGCGATGTCGCCGCGCTTGGCGTCGAAGATGGTGACGAACCCGAGGTCCCGCGCCGCGGCCATCAGGCGTTGGAGGGCGTCGAGGCCGGGCGGTCCGGCCTGCTCGAAGAACGCCGCCTGCGGCTTCACCACGCCGGCGTGCGGGCGGACGAGTTCGAGCACGCGCCGGCCGAACGCCTCGTAAGCCTTCGCCAGCCGGTGCAGCGGGGGCAGGTCCGCGACGCCTGCGCGGATCGCCGCCGGCAGCGACTCCCAGCGCGGGTCAATGCCGACGCAGAGCGGGCCGTGACGGTGGACGGAGTCGGCGAGGCGGTCGGCGAACGCGGGCATGCGGGGCTCCGGGGGGACGTGGTCATCTTAGCCACGACCACCCGAGCCGGACGAATGCCGGCGGCGGACAGGAAACTCACTTTCCTTGTCCGGTCGCAGGAACTGCCGTCGTTCCTACCGATAGACACACAATCCAGGTCATCTGACCAAATCGCCCTACGGACGGAGCCGTCAGCAGAGGTTGCCAACGTGAACGACCTGAGCAAGTGGCTGATCAGCATTCCCGGCGCGGGGCTGCTGGCGGTCATGTTCATTGCGGTTCTCGAGACCAAGCCCCGGGATGCCAAGCCAGCCGCCCCCGATGTCGTCGCGGACACCGCGGAGACCAGGGGGAAGGGTGGTGGGCCATCGACCCCGGAAGATCATCTGATCCAGACCGCAGTCCTCCAGAGGTACTGGAGTCTCCCCTTTTTCCCCGGGATACTTGCTCCGGCGGACAAGCAACACGTCGAGTTCCTGGTCGTGACCCTCCCAGATCCGGTCGGTTCCCAGCTCGGGTACGTCTTCGACCAAGGCACGGATGCGATCATCCGGGCCGGCACATCAGCCCGGTTCGTCTTCGAAGGACACTGGTTCCCGTGGGAGGTTTGGGGGGAAGGAAAGGAGCCGGCCCGGCGGGGGAAGCCCAGCGAGCACCCCGGCGTCCTTGTGTTCCGCCACCGCGACAACATCGACCACCGCTTGGTCGTCCTCATCGTGGGGGAGGATCCCGTCACCGGGGTGCGGCCCCGGGCGCTGGACCTGGCATTCCGGTTAGCCGTGACGACGGACAAGAACCAGCGCCCGATGATCCGGGTAGTGGGGCCGATGTACTCCGGCAGCCAAGCGTCCCTGGCCCGGGCCATGAGAGCCCAGGACCGCGGCGACCCCGGGCCGCAGTTCCGTGTCTACTCGGGTTCCGCTACCGGGCTAAAGCTGTGGGCCGAACTGTTCGGGGAGAAAGCCGAGCCGGGGCGCTACGAGTGGCCCGACAGCTTGTGCGGGGAGATACTCGTAACCACCATTCCAGTTAAGGTTCAGCGGCAGGCTGTCCTTCACCACCTAACACGACCCGGCTGGGTCAAAACGGACCAACCCCTCTCGGACCGCCCCAAGGGTGTCGGTGTCGACTCATACCCCCGGTACGCCTCACTGAGCGAGACAAACACGGCCTACGGAGGGGTGTTGAGTGAGTGGTCTGACAAGGGTGGCCCGAAGGAACGGCAGTTGGAACCCGTGGGTAGTGAACCGACTGGGTGGCCGCCGGAACCCGTGATCCGTCTCCGGTTTCCGATGCATATTAGCCGGATGGCCGGTGTGCTTGCCAAAGAACAGCGGAGCCGGGACGAGCGGCTCGGGTTCCACACCCCCGGCCGGGTGAGTCTGGCCGCGCTCGACGCCGGGCGGTCCGGCGGCGACCTACTCCCGGCCGGGGACGAGGCCCGGACGGCTGCGGTGAACATGGAGCGGCTCGATCACTTCTGGGAGATGATCCGGCGGGAGCGGATCCGGTACGTCGAGATCGTCGCTACCGACTCCCGGGACCGATTGTTCCTGATCCAGTTGCTCCGAGAGCACTGCCCGAACGTGGTCCCGTTCACGTACGGGATGGACCTGCTGTTCGGGCACCCGGACTACCTGCCGTTCACCCGTGGTACGGTGGTCGCGACCACCTACCCGCTCCGCCCCGCCCACCAGGACTGGACCAACAAGCCGGGCCGACGCAACGTGTTCGCGTTGAACGCCGTGCAGGGGACGTACAACGCGATCCTCGCCCAACTGGGGAAAGCCGACCGGATGATCGACTACGCCCCGCCGGCCGTTCCCGACGCAGCCGTGCCGCCGGTGTGGGTCACGGCGGTCGGGGAGAACGGCAACCCGATTCCACTCGCGTATTTTTCTTCCTACGACACAACGCCCATGCTCCAGCGCGGGTCGTCGCCCGCGTCGGGGGAGGGGAAGGCGCCCGGCCCGGGGGCGACGGCCGGCCGGTCGGGAAGCGACTACATCCCGCACCGGTCGGGGTTGCGATACCTCGCGCTGGCGGTGATCGCGGGGGGCGTCGCGGTGGGGGAGTTGATCCGGCGGGCGGGCGGGCGGGCGGGGCGCCTCCGCCCCCTCACCGCCGGACTCTACAACCTGTACGGCACCCTGGCGCTGACCGGCGTTTCGTTCGCCGCCATCCCCCCACTCGTCTACTACCTCTGCCTGTCCGGGGCCGTGAGCGGCCCCGGCGGGTTGGCGTGGCAAGACGGATGTGTCATGTTCGGGCTGGCCGTGGTGGCCGTGGCCGCCGCCCTGATGAGCATCGTTCTCGCTTTCCCGGCGCTCGCGGCCGTCCTGACGTGGGTGTTCCATCAAACCGTCGCCGCGGGCGGTTGGTGCCTCCGCCGGGTGGCCGGCGAGGGCACTTCCGACCCGTCTCCGACGGCCCCACCGCCCGCCCCAGACCCGGCCGTCATGCCGACCCAGACAGATGGCCGCCCGGTTGATCCCCCGATCGCCGAGCACCAGGCTGGCGCGGCCCCGGTGTGTGAGGTCTCGGACGACCGACCGGTCGGGGTGTGGGTGGTGACGGGGCTCGCGGTCGTGGCGTACGTGATTCTTCTCACCTACCTCGTCGCAGACCTCGTCGCCTTGCAAGCCGACCCGGGGCGGCGGTGGTTGTTCGTCGAACGGGCGGCGGACACGGACGCCGGGGCGTCGCCTCTCCTCCCGGCCGTGGCCTTTGCGGCCGGGTTCGGACTGTACGGCGCGGCCGGCCTCCTCATCGTTCGGGAACTCGCCCGGCACCGCATCCCCTGTCCGTTCCCCGTTGCCGGTGACGGCGACTCGTTGGCCGACGACCCGGCTACCGCCCGATTCCGGCGGGCCGCGGCCGAGGTGCCCGACCGCGGGGCGGTGCTCGACCGAAGCCTGGGCGGGCCGGAGTGGGTACTTCTGGAACCCCCGGTCCGGGGGACGGGGTGGTGCGACCTTGTCCGGCGCAGTCGGGTGCGGCTGGGCGGGGTGTGCCTGGTCGGACTCGCCCTCGGGCTGTGTTACGTGCTCTGGCTCCGGGCCCACCCGACTTGGGAGGGCGGTGGGTGGAACGCGCTATTCCTATCCGGGTTCGTCGGCCTGACGCTCCTCACGGCGCTCGCGGCGTTCCGGCTGTACCTCGGGTGGAAGGGCGTCGAGCGGCTGACCGGGGCGATCCTCGGCGTACCGATGGCTGGGGCGTTCGACCGGTTCCCGGACAAGATCGGGCGGCTGTTCGGCCGCTACCTCCTCGCCAGTCGCCGCCGGCTCCGCGACCGGGACGTGCTGTTGTACCTGCGGGACCAGGCGGTGCGGTCGGTCGAGAAGGCGGGGGAGGGTCGGGCGGCCGGGCCCGGGGAGTCGCCGACCACCCTGTCCGCCCCGTTCCCCCCGGCGATCCGGCCGGACGCGCAAGCCATCCGCACGCTCGCGGCATATCAGGGCTGGGTGGACACCGAGACGCAACTCGCGGCCGCCAGGAAGAAGGCCGAAACGGAGGCGGTGGACAAGACAACGCGCTCGCTCTGGGCGCGGTGGACGGCCCCGGCCCCCCCGCCCCCGCGCGAGTCCGACGCCCGCCTGGCGGAAGACGACGTTGCCGACCTGTGCCGGCTGTCCGAGCAGCTGGTTCGCTGTCTGATCCCGGTCTGGGCGGCCGACGGGCGGTCCGCCGGAGCGGCCTTCGGGACGGTCCCGGTCGAGGCCGGGAAGGAGAGTCCGGAGCCGGACGGGTGGGTGGCCCGGGGCGAACAGTTCGTCGCCGTGATGGCGGTCGTGTACCTGTCGCAGTACCTCGTCCGCATGCGGCGGCTGGCGGTCATGACGGCGGCGGCGGCCGGGGCGCTGCTGACCGCCGTCACCACGTACCAGTTCCAGCCCGAGCGGCCGATCATGACGGCCGGGCTCGTCGTCGCCGTCGGGGTCGCCCTTCTCATTCTGTGGGTGCTGACCGAGATCAACCGAAACGAACTGGTGAGCCGCGTCTGCCGGTCCACGCCGAATCGGTTCTCGCTCGACGCGGCGTTCGTGTCGAACGTGGCGACGCTGGTGCTGCCGCTGGTGCTCGTCATCGCAGCCCAGTTCGCCGGGCGGACCCGGGCGGTCGTCGAGCCGGTCCTCGGGTGGTTCCGGTGACCCTCAAAAGTGTGGGGGCCGGGGTTCCGCGAGGAACCCCGGCCCCGCCGGGTCGGGTCGCCCGCCCGCCGTTACCCCTTCGGCGGTGGGCTCGCCTGTCGTGGCTTCGGACGCGGCCCTTAGCGGGCCTGCTGCTGCGGCTGCACCCGGAGGCGGCGGTTCGGGTCGAGTTCGACCACGCCGAACGCCTGCTCGTGCCGGGCGACGACCACCCGCAGCACCTCGGCCAGCTTCTTGGCCGTCACGAAGTTCATCACCAGTCGGTGGCTCAGCTCGATCGGCTCCGGGCCGGCGGCCGCCATCACCTGCGAGTACATCCCGAGGTCGAGGAGCACCTCGTCCGGGTTCCCGGTCACGCGGAAGAAGTTCACGTACACCGACGCCATGTCGGCGTCGTTGATCGCAACCTGGACCTGCTGGCCCTGCTGCTGCGGGGCGGGGGCGGTTTCGTCGGCCATCGGAGAGTCCTCTAGCGGGGTGTGGTGGGGTAACAACGGGTTGGCCGGAAGGTCGGCCGGGTGTTCAGTGTATGACGGCCCGCAGGACCGCCCACCGGCGGCGGGAAAAGTTCAGTTCCCGCTCACCCGCAGCGTCAGCCGACCGCTAGTTGCTTCGGCGACGCGCACCGCCGGCGCCCACGCCGCCCGGTCCGCCTCGGCCGCAAGGTGGAGCGTGACCGGGTGCACCGCGGCGACGGATGCCAGCACTTCCTGCACGTTCGTGTGACGCTGGATGTTTAGCAGCGGCGGGCCGGTTCGGTGATTCGTCGGCAGGTTCCAGAGGTCGAGCCGCGCATACTCTCGGCTGTCCGGCGGCAGGCTCGCCATCGCGTAGAGCGCCAGCGCGGCGGGTTCCCCCCGCCCCTGGAGCGTCAACTTCACCCGCCCCCGGTCGCCCGGTGGCAGAACTGCCTTCCACGCCCACGTGGCCTGCCACACGTCGAATACCCGCTGGCCGTCGAGCGTCTGGCCAACCAGCGGGAAGCGGCGGCGGATGTGCGTGTCCTCCTTGCTGCCCGGTTCGGCCCAGCACGTTGGCCCGATCCCGCGCGGCGCGACCGCCGCGAACGCCCACTTTCCCTTCGCCAGCGTCGCGCGGTTCTGCGCGAACATGGCGTCGTTTCGCGTCAACTTCCCGGGGTACTGGAGGGTCTCGGCGAACGGCGGGCCGAACGACTCGGACCAGTCCTTGTACCCGGCGTCGTCGAGCACGTTCAGGATGACCTCCGACGGCTCCTCGACGCCGGCCGCCGTCGCCACCCACATCCGCAGCGATACGTGTGGCTGGGGATCAAAGTCGATCGCCCTCAGCCGCACGCCGTCGTAGGTCACGTCGGCAGCGACCTTCGCTGTCTGCCGGTGTGGCACCCGGTACTCGGCGCCAAAAACCTTCGTGTGTAACGCCCGCCAGAGTTCGCCGCGCCGACCCGGCCACCACGCCTTCAACTTCTCAACGTCCGCCGGCGGGTCGAACTGCATCGCGGGGACGAACGTCTCGTGGATCGCCTCGTTCCGCCGCGGCTCGGGGAGCTTGTCGAACACCTTCAGCTGCGCCGGCTCGAAGTGTTTCGTCAGGTCGGGCGCCGGCTGCTCGCCCGTGTCGTTCTTGAGCCAGCGGGCCATCCAGGCGTTGATGCCGCGGTGCAAGTCAGGCGTGTCGGTGTGCGGGCCTTTCGTTTCGAGGAGCTGGAACTTCTCGCCCGCGCCGTACAGGTCGTACACCTTCCGCGCCTTGTCGGCGAGGCGGCGGTAGCCCTCGACGGGGAAGATGTCGTCCTTGTCCGAGTTGCCGAGCAACAGCGGCCGCGGGGCGACGAGCGCCGCCACCTGGGCGAAGTCCCAGCGGTACGTGTTCACCGGGAACATGCAGTCGCAGTGACCGGCGATCACGCCGTCGGCCAGCCGCGGCGCCGGCGCCTCGATGAGGTGCGCGTGCAGGTCGGCGATCCCGGCGACCGGCACCACCGCCTTCACGCGCTCGTCCGCCGCCGCCACCCACCAACTCGTCGCCCCGCCGCCGGACCGGCCCGTCAGGCCGATCCGCGCCGCGTCCACCTCGGGGCGCGTTTCGAGGTAGTCGATCGCCCGCATCGCGTTCCACAGCTCCACGCCCGCCGGCGTGTAGCCACGGCTCTGCCACCACCACATCTTCGCCCCGTGCGTGCCGTGGTGGTCGCCGCGGATCTCGCCGAGCTCCACCGTGTCGAGGATCAGGCACGCGTACCCGTTCGCCGCGAACCAGCTCGGGTGGTACTGGTAATGCACCTTGCTCCCGAACGACACTCCATTCAACACCACGTTCCCGTGCCCACACACGTACAGGATCGTCGGCAGTCGGCCGTTCCGCTGCTTAGGCAGGTACAGGTTCGCGGTGACGTACAGCCCCGGCATCGACTGGAAGTGCAGCCGTTCGACCGAGAACGTGCCGCCGTCAGTCGTGCCGGTCACGACCGGTTTCAGCTCGGTCCGCGGCGGGAGCGGCCACAGCCCCATCATGTCGAGGAACTGTCGGCGCAGTTCCGGTCGCCGCTTCTCCCAGTCCTCCTTCGTCGTCAGGTCGGCAAGGCACGCGTCGTTGATCTGCTTCACCTGGGCGCGGAAGTAGGCGTCGAGCTGCTTGCGGTTGCGGGCGTAGTCCGCCTTCGCGTCCTGCGCGGGTGCCGGCGGCCGGAGCAGGAACAGCGACGCGAGACCGGCGAGAGCGAGGCGGGTCATGGGGTGCCCTCGGGAAGGTGTGTGCGATGCTACCCGGCCTCAAGGTGAAACTCGAAATCCGAAACACGAAATCCGAAACTGCCTTTTTCGGATTTCGTGTTTCTGCCCGGGCATAACCCGCGACCACGAACAAGCCCGCTCCCCGTCGCGCCGGCGCCGGCGCGGCGGGCGTGAGGTAGGCTTCTCGGTCGCCCGCAGTGGGGAAGGACGATGAGCGAGCCGTTCGCGGTGGACGTGGGGTACGACCCTACCGGGCGGGTGTGCGTGGTGACGTTGGCCGGGAAGCTCGACCCGCCGGCGTGCGAGGTGCTAGAGCCGGAGCTGGCGGCGCTGGTCGCCGACGGCCGCCGGCACTTCGTGCTGGACCTGGGACAGCTGCGGTACGTCGGCAGCCTGGGGCTACGAGCGTTCGTGGCGCTGGCGAACCGCGTGCGCGGCGAGGGATCGGTGGCCGCGTGCAGCCTGTCGCCGCCGGTCCGCGAGGTGTTCGACATGACCCGCATCAACGCGCTGCTGCGCGTCTACCCCTCCCGCGCCGACGCGGTCGACGCGGTCGTATCGCGGTGAGCGGACCGACCGTGCCCGGCGGGTCTCTCACGCGCCGGGCTCGGACGGCGGTGCGTTCCGCCACAGCGTCAGCAGCGCGACCAGTCCGAGGAGCGGCGCCAGGCCGGCGATCACCAGCCCGGCGTCGTAGCTTCCCGTCGCCTTGATGTGTGCGCCGAGTTCGCCCTGCACCGTGCCCACCGTCACCCACGTCACCGCCGCCAGCGCGCCCGAGATCACCCCCATGTGCTTCGCCGGGAGTTCCTGGGCGAGCGCGTAGTAGACCGGGTGGAGCCCCAGAATGCCGGCCCCGACGAGCATCAGCACCGGCACCACGAGCCACGGGCTCCCGCCGAGCAGCGGCACCACCGCCGCCAGTGCCGTCAGCCCCGCCCAGGCGGTGAACACCAGCACCCGCGCCGGGTGGACCGCCCACCCCCGCCCCGCCAGCCACTTAACCCCGAACCCGGCCAGGATGCACCCGAGGTCGGCCGCGACGTAGTACCCGACGACGGCCAGGTCGGTGAGCGTGCCGGAATACTGGTGGTACTCCTTCAAGTACTTCGGCAGCCACGCCCGGACGAACTGCCAGCTCACGCCGATGCACGTCACCACGACCGCCAGTACGACCACCCGGCGGACGAACCCCCACACGTCCGCCGGCCCGGCCGCGCCGGACGCCGGCGGGGGCGGCGGGCCGTCCAGGTCGCCGCGGCGGACCAGCGCGAACCACAGCGGCACCCACAACAGCCCGGCGGCGCCGACCGTCCAGAACACGACCTCCCACCCGGCGCCGAGCGCGCGGAGCGCCATCATGTACAGCGGGACTAGTAACGCCCCGACGGTCGCGCCGCTCTGGAGCAGGCCGTTCCCGAACGGCCGGTCGGCGGCGGTCAGCACCTGGCGGGCGGTGATGAGGGCGCAGGGCCAGTGCCCGGCCTCGAAGAACCCGAGCGCGGTGCGGCAGGCCAGGAGCCAGCGGAACACGCCCGCGCCGGGCTCGTCGTTCGGGCCTTCGAGCCGGGCGGCCACGTCGGTGGCGAGCGGGGTGAGGATGCCGGCGACCGACCAGCCGACGAGGACGAGCGGGTACAGCCGCCGCGGGCCGAACCGGTCGGCGAGCAGACCGAACACCACCGACCCGGCCGCGAACGCGTAGCTGAACCACCGCTCGACCTCGCCGTACCGCGCGTCGTGCAGGTCGTAGAGCGTTTTCAGCTCGGTCGCCGTCTGCGCTAGCGCCTGCCGGTCCATGTAGTTCAGCAGCGTGGCGAGCAGCAGCGCACCGCAGACGTACCACTTCCACCTGGGGGAAGGATGAATGATGAATGATGAATGATGAATGGACACGGGCACCGTCTCCTGTTCGAGCCGCTTGGTTCGGGATTCATCATTCATCACCCATCGTTCATCCTTCCGGCCCGTCCCACCCCGTTCCCGACCAGTCCGCCGCGCGCTCCAGGAACCGCACCACGCCGCCGGCGAAGTGCGCGAACAGCGCCTCGCCCTTCTCCGCCGTCGCAGCTGCCGGCGTGCCGATGTGGCCAGGCTCGCTCCGGTCGCCCATCACCCACCCGCGGTAGCCCGGCGCGAACCCGACGCCGAACGGCATTTCTGGCACGTCCTTCGGCGTGACCGCCACCAACTCCGGGCGCAACCGCAGGATCATGGACGTTTCCCACTCGCAGGCGTGGCCCATCTGCGTCTGCACCAGGTCGGGGACGGTCGGCGCGCCGGCCGCATCCCAGTAGGTGAGCGACAACAGGAGCAGGTCGCGGGTCGCCCGGTGATCCTGGCGCAGCTCGAACAGCGCCTGCTGGAGCGGGCCGGTGTTCCCGCCGTGGCCGTTCACGAACACCACCCGCGTGAACCCGTGCGAAATCACGTTGTTCGCCAGATCCTTGAGCAGGTCGAGGTACACCCGCGGCGACGCCGAGAGCGTGCCGGGGAAGTCGCAGTGGTGGTGCGAGTTGCCGAGCCACGTCAGCGGCGCGAACAGGCACCGCGCCGCGACCGGCGCGAGCTTGGCGCGGCGGACCACCTCGCCGAGCAGCAGCGAGTCGGTGAACACCGGCATGTGCCGGCCGTGCTGCTCCAGCGCGGCGACGGGGAACACGACGGGCGTGGTGCGCGGCAGTGCGGCGACGGCGGGCCAGGTGAGGTCGGCCAGGTCCATGAGGTGCGTCTCGGCGGGAGGCGGGATGGGAACAGTGTACCGGGTCGCCGGCCGGGCGGAACCCGGTAGAATCCCGGCGTTCCCACCCACATCCGGAGCGACACGATGGGCGACCGCGAGCAGCGGCTGGAGGCGGCGGGCTACCCGCTCGACCGCGGGCCGAAGGAGGGGGCGGTGATCGACCTGCTCTCGGTCCTCGGCGACACGGTGTACGCCTCGGGGCAGGTGCCCTACGACGCCGGCGTACTGACGAGCAAGGGGAAGGTGCCGTCGCAGGTGTCGGTCGAGGACGCGACGAAGGCGGCGGCGCTGTGTGCGGCGAACATCCTGCGTGCGGTGGTCGTGAAGCTCGGGTCGCTGGACAAGATCAAGCGGGTGGTGCGCGTGACCGGATACGTGAACGCCGACCCGGACTTCGCCGACTGCCACCTCGTCATCAACGGGGCGACGACCCTGCTGAAGGAGGTGTTCGGCCCGGACCTCGGCCGCCACGCTCGCACGGCGCTCGGGATGGGACAGCTGCCGCTCGGCACGAGCGTCGAGGTGGAGGCGATCTTCGAGCTGGCGCGGTAACGGGCCGTGTTCGTGACCGCCGGCCCGGGGTGGTAACCCCGGGCGGCGTTCGCGGTGTCGTAGGTCGTCGAACCACCCCGGTACGCCCGCCCCGCCCGGGGTTACCACCCCGGGCTATACCCTGCGTGGCCGGGATTGAGCTTTCCGGCTGCCCTCGGTTCTGGGTAACCTGACCGGC
>VFQN01005010.1_pt1 | contig 16757 bp, 24 predicted proteins | sample 3512371 | NCBI WGS metagenome assembly VFQN01 (sample SAMN10412370, study PRJNA504923) | tailings metagenome | isolation source: Replicate 2 from Balatoc abandoned mine | place: Philippines: Itogon, Benguet | collected 2017-08-28 | reverse complement strand
ACCACGCCCGCAGCTGCTCCCGCGTGCGCCGTGGCACCCGCTCCCGGCCCTGCACGGCCTGCAGCAGCGCCAGCCGGGAGCACGCCAACGCGTCATACAGCACCGCACAGCCGCCCACCTTCGGCAGCTGCGGACCGCTTCCGCTGCTGCTGCTGCTGGCGCCACCATCACCCCCGTCCGTGTCCAGGCGGGCTCCGGGGATCGCCTCCCCCCAGCGGGCCAGCACCCCCTTGGCCAGGCGCAGGCACAGCGCGACGGTTGCGGAGCGGTTGTACGGCGGAAGGCTGCAGGAGCCAGCGCCCGGCAGGCCCTGTCCACGGTGTGCCTGCCCCTCCTCCTCGGGCCCCTGCTCCCCTGCCCCGTCCCCCTGCTGCTGCGGCGGCGGCGCGGCCGCTGCGCTGCATCCCCCTTCACCCTGACCCGCACCGCCACTCGCCAGGGGCATAGCAGGCGCCTGGACTGTCATCAGCCACATCCAGGCCCTCAGGATGTACATCGCCGGGCGCAGGCTGACCGCTGTGCCACGCTTGGTGAGGTCAGCGTCAAACGACACGGCGACGGGGTCCGCGTGCCGCTCGTGTTCTGGTATGCACAGCTCGCAGGCCGGCAGCACAATCTCCGCAGGCCTTACCAGGCCGAACGCGCCGCCGCCGTCCAGCGCTGTGCAGAGGTACGCCATGTGGGTGGCGGCCAGTGCGCGGCCGCAGGGGAGGTGCACGAGGCCCTCCCAACCCAGACCCAGGAAATGGGACACGTTGGACAGGGCGTACAGGGCGCGGGCCTGCAGCGCCTGCGCCTTGCGCTGCTGCGTGCTGTCCCCGCGCGCCACGGCCGCACTGGTGCCCAGCAGCAGCAGCCGTGCCCAGTGCTCCAACACGCAGGAGGACTGCAGCTTGCCGGCTGCCGAGGTCAGCATGGAAGGGGCTTCGGGGGGCGGGGAGTCTGCCCCGCCGCCGCTGCCGCCGTCGCTGCCGCTACTCCCACTGCCGCCTCCGGCGCCACCTCCGCTGCTGCTGCTGCTAGCGCCGCCGGCGCCGTCACTGCCGCTGTCGCCGTCGCTGCTCTTCTCGTTACCGCCGCTCTTGTCGTCGCCCTTGCTGCTGCTGCTGCTGCTGCTGCTGCCGGTGCACGTTCTGCCGCAGGCGGTGTCGGCCGGGGCGTGTCGCAGTCCGCTCACAGCCATGCCGAGTATAGCGAACAGGGCAATGGGCTCTTGGACAAGCTCTTCTATATCTTCCAAGCTCGGTGTTCTAGGCCAGTATCCGTGCCGCTTCTGCCCCCCCTGCTGCTGCTTCGCTGGGTCAGCGTAGCGCATTTGCGGCCTTTGCTGCTCTCCTCTGGGACCTGCTGCAGCGGCTGAGACTTGTGGCTGGCCTGTGCCCGACGCCCCCGCAGCGCCCGGGCATTGGGAGTCCGTGGCAAGCTGCAGAGCCGCAGCCGGCCTGAGCTGCTCAGCAGCCTGCGCGAGTATGATGGAGTAGCACTCCAGCGTGTCCATCCCGAGCAGCACCGGTCCCATCACTTGCCACAAAAAGCCGGGACAATTTGCGCCTTCTTGGCTGACGTTGACAAGGCTTTTGAAAATTGTGTTCCGGGCGCTGGCGTAGAAGGGGCCGCAGCCCTCGGCCCCAAACGACGATCGCAGTAGCCTTGCGAGGGAAGTCGCGCGCGTCGTCGTCCTCCGCGCCAGCACCGGCCACGCCTCCTCTGCTAAGCCGCGCGACCACTCATAGCGTGATAGCAGCTGCTCGAACTCAGCACTTGTGGTCGGCACCTCGGACTCCACTGTGCAGTCCGCCAGCTCGTCTATCTCTGGACCGCCGTCGGCCTCGCCTTCACGCAGGATTTGTTTACAAGCGCCCACGAGTTCCCTGAGAAATGCGATGCTCTCCTTCCGTTGACGGGCAGCAGCACTGCTTTGCGGGGCCATGGGCAGAGGCCCTCCAAGCAGCAAAGCCAACCTACAACAATTGTGCGCACGTGCTTATTTCTGGCTTACGGACAATGTGGCGCCTGTCTCCAAAAGGAGCGGTCCAACATTTTCGCGTTGAGTCAGCATTCCAAACTTGGCGCGAAAGCAGGGGAGCCCTGCGACGGCCCGTGAGTCAGTAGCGCCGCAGGCCTGCATTTCCGCTGAGATGTTGACCGCACAGCTCTGCAAAGCTCGTCCCACGACCAGAGGTCACATGGTACCTTGTGGCCACCTGTTTCCCTTATACCTGCATTTCAAGCGCATTGCACCAGAGCAGAGCTGCGGCACACCTACTCACAGTACTGTAACAGGCCGGTCGGTGATCGAGTCGGCGAGTAGGCCCACCCCAGGGGACCCCGTCCATACCAGGTTCACACTTTGTCCCCACAGGGCGAACCCGTCCATTCTGAACGGTACAATTGACCACGACCCCATCCCCTTACGCCCCCGTCCCTTGGCAGGGGCCCCTGCCCCAGCCTGCCTTGGCAGCCCTTGAGAAACCACTTGGGACCCACACAGTCCTGGGAAACGTTCACAGCATACTTCGGTACCGTATTTGCCCCTCGCACAGCAGCACTGCCGATGCATGGGTTTGCCTCCGTGGCAGGCAACGACGTGCCGCAAGGGAGCGTCTTTGCCGCTATCGAGGCGCTATCATCGCAGCCAGTCGAAGGGCTAGCAACGTCCTGACCCTCACACGCTCGGCCATGGACGCAGCATCAGTGTGCCACTGTCCATTTCAGCCACATGAACCAGACCCACATCAGCGTCAACCTCTGGCCTACATATCTCTGCACATGGTGGTACAACGCACCCGCGCAGCGCCAGGACATCTGCAATGAGCACACGGAGCCGCGCAGGTTCCTCAGCGGGCAGTCGACAAGACTCGGCACAGAGGCTCGGGTCATACTAGACGTACTACGTACAAGGCAGTGAAGGTATCAACACAAGGATCGCGTTCCGTGTACCACATGACATATGGACCAATACCATGCGGTGATGACACGTGCCTGCTGTAGCTTGATCCACTGTCCGCTGCACAATGCCGGAAAGGGCTCACGCGAGCCTGGCCTCCAAATGCAATATCCACAACTGCAGCGCCCAACGAGAGCTCTGCCCAAGACGGCGCACACAGGCCGCCGTTGCAACATGAATAAATAGCATACCCCGGGACAGTACAGGGTGCACTGCGGGCCTGCTCATCGCCTCCCCAGCACAGCTACACCAATATCTTTATCTGGCGCTAAGCCTGCACACGCCTGACCGTGCCTTTTTCCGCCGCCTTTCCTGCCTAAATTACTGCCCCTCCGCTCCCCTCCGCACTGGAGCCCCTCCGCCGGTCCCGCATGTACCAGCTATGACGCAAGGCCGACCGCCGCCGCCGCTGCCGCCGCAATGTGCTGCGAGCCTGACCGATTCGACCGCCCCAGCGTCCTCGACAGCATGGGTATACCGCCGCCGTGCCCCCTGCCCTCCTCCGCCCCCGTCCCCAGCCCCGCCGCCGCCAGCGCCGCCGCCGCCGCCGCCGCCCGCGGCGACGTCATCTGGCCCGCCCCGTCGCCCGCCGGACACCGCATCAGCGTCGACGCCATTGGAGCCGCCCCCGCCCCCGCCGCGCCACCGCCGCCGCCGCAACCCTGCTCCCCGCCCACGTCCTCCTGCCCCCCGGGGCTGCTGCTGCCGCCAGTGCTGGCCCCCAGCCCCAGCCCCGGCACCTGCAGCGACAGCTGCTTGCGGAACAGCACCAACGGCGGCTGCGACGGCGACGCCGCCGCCGTCGGGCTGACGGCGGCAGACGACCCCGACCCTCCGACGCTGCCCGCGCCCGCCGCCGCCGCCGCCGCAACCGCCGCCGCCGCCGACAGCAGGATCGACGTCCCCGTCGGCGACGCCGCCGCCGACTCGTGCCCGGTGCTGCTGGTGCCGCTGCCGCTGACCCTGCTGCCGCCACGCGACGCGGCGGCGGCGGCGAGTCCGCCGCTACCACTCACCCGACCGTTCTGGCTCGCCCGCCGCCGCCCGCTGCTGCCCGTCTGCGCCTCCCCTCCTCCCGCACCCGCCGACGGCGTCCCCGCTATCCCGGAAGTCGACGGGCGTGAGTGCGGCCTGCGGCCTGAGGAGGAAGAGGCCTGGCCTGAGGAGGAGGACGAGCGGCCTCGCGGCCCACCTGCCCCTGAGGAGCTCTCCGCCATGGGGGGCGGGGGCACGGTGATGCCGCTGCGTGCCAGCAGCTCTAGGATGTCGTGGCGGCCCTTCTGGTGGTAGCGCAGGGTGGACCAGTCCTGGGCCGGGAACAGAGTGGCAGGAGGGGGTCGCGGTAAGGGTCGCGTTCGCCGTGCTTGTTGGCGTGCTACGGAACGAAAGGCCAAGCAATTGCTCGTGTTGGTCCCCTCCGTACGAGGTAAGCACGCGTCTGGCCGGTGCGGGGCCCGTGTGGCACGTGTGCGCTCACCAGGTTGGGCACGTGTGGGTTGGCCCCCGCCTCCAGCAGCAGCCGCACCAGCTCCGTGTGGCCCTTGCTCACCGCCAGCTGCAGCGGCAGCGCGCCGGACTGCGGGGGAGGGGATACCAAGTACCAAGGAAGTTACAGAGCAGTGATGTATGCAAGGGGGAGGAGGGGCGAAGAAGGCCACGGCACCGCAGTTCGGGGCTGTGACATGGCCAGCACGAACGACGGGCCAGCCGCACCTAAGAGAGCCTGCACACGCGAGTCTCGGGCTTAGGCAGAGCGTCTGCTTGACCTACGAAAAACCCAGCCGTCATGCGCCGTCAAGTGCCCGCACGCCCATGACTCTCTGACCGCCAGATTTATACCCCAGGAGGTGCCCCCGCGCCTTCCCCGCACCATGTTGGTCTGGTTGGGGTCCGCCCCCGCCGACAGCAGGGTGGCCACCAGCGCGGGGTTGCCGCCGTCCACCGCCGCCGTGAGGATGGTGTCCTCCTGGGGGAAGGAGGGCGGGGGTTCCAGTTCAGTGCGTGACTGTGCGATATTTGTCGAGCTTGTCGGGCAAGGCCAGTCCGCTTGAAACCTTGCTGACACACAGCAACAACACACTTCAACAAGAGTGTACCCTAATGACTTGCATGTCAGCTGTGCGGATAGTGGCTTGTCAGGAAGGCACATCCACACACGCCCCGCACCTCGAAGAAGGGCGCGTTGGGTGTGGCCCCGGCGTCCAGCAGCAGCTGTATGAGGTCCAGGTTGCCGTCGCCTGCAGCCAGCGCACCGATGGCGGCCACCTGGGGCGGGCAAGGGGGGCATGGGCATTGGGCTCAGTGTGCAGGAACATCAGGATCAAGTGGCGTATCCAGCACCGGTACTCTAACGGGCGTGACCATGTAGAGGGGGCTTTGGGAGCAGGCTGTACGCCGTGCGCGGTCACAAACGAGCGGGCAGGAGTCGCTGCTTGTAGCCCGGCGAGCGCGCAGCATGCATGGTGCATATGGCTAGCACCTCATTTCGAAGCGGAGCTCTGTTTCCAAAGTTCCTTGGTGGCCAAGTCAGGGTTCATACAAGCCGCCCCTTCCCCAAGCCACCCCTGGTCCTCACTCACCAGAGGCGACACGCCCACGAGCGTGGTTGCGTTGGGGTTGGCGCCTGCGGCACACGGAAAGCGATGAGGGGGCCGCCGGCCAAGGGGTCGGAAGCAGAGCGTGTGAGGCGTGTTTCCGGCTTGTTGTTGTGGAGGCCCTCCAACCTAATTGCTTTTGGGGCCTTCGCGCGTGCAGCAGCGTGCACCACTTTGGGTTGCTGCAACCCCGTCAGCTGTTACCGCAGCGACTATCAACACAAGCACAATGGTGCCTACCCGCTTCGAGCAGGAGGCGCACGCACTCCACGGAGCCCTTGAGCGCTGCCAGGATGAGCGGAGTGGCGCCATCCTGCGGGGGCGCAAGGAAATAATAGAGTTATTGGGCCTGGAATGCCTTTCGGACCATGGTAAGACCACGGACATCTTGTGCGCTTCAGGCCATCACGTCACGGTGGTTTTGCCCCGACAAGTGCGTCCCTAGCCTGACTGCAACAAGGTGTGCGATGCGGTGCGCATGGTCATGGTAAACAAAGGGACGTTTTCCTTTCTGCGGGCGCTCCTCTCCCCTCCGGGTCCCGCCCCACCGGCACCCCCACCTTATCCACCGCGTTCGCCCGCGCCCCCCTGCTGAGCAACACCCGCAGCGCGCCGTGCCGCCCCTCTCGTGCAGCCACCTCCAGCGCCGCGTGCCCGTGCTGCAGTGGGCAAGGGCCAGGGAGGAAGGCAGCATAAGGAGGTGCTCTACAACAGGTGTCGCACGAACCGGAGGCAAACACCCCTGTCCTATCTTCCGACTATACCGGTATCCCACCTTCAACCACCGACACCATTTTCTCTCCGCTTTCCTGCGACTTCAAGACTGGGCCTAATTCGCTTCATGATATCGCCTGCCCTCGCTCCCCCTCTCTGCTGCCCCACCTCGGGCTCCATGCTGCTGATGCTGGCCCCCGCCCCCAGACCCCCCGCCCCCAGGCCCCCCGCCCCCAGACCCCATTCGCGCCATGCCCCTCCCTCACACTCGGCCCTGCCCCACCTCCGGCTCCATGCTGCTGATGCTGGCCCCCGCCCCAAGCAGCAGCTCCACGATGGCCGCGCACTGCTCGTCGCCGCCCTCGCTGTCGTCCCAATGGTGGCACAGCGCGGCCAGCAGCGGGGTCTGCTCGGCCTGTGAGAGAAGGGCACAGCACGCGGACGAGGACACAAATCGCAGAGGCTCCCTTCCCTCGCCCTCGCAGAGATCAGTGCGCGACACCCCTCCTCCCCCCCTCCCCCCATCGCACCCCACTCACCGCCGCACCCTGTTGCTCCCCGTATGCCGTTGAGCTGCGGTGATATGCCTGCCCCGCCCTCTCCATACGACACCCCAGCCCCCTCGCACCCCATATGCCGCCGCACCCGTATTTGGCCGTACTCCACGGTCCACGTGGCGTGGGGGTCCGCCCCCCGCGCCAGCAGCAGCTCCACCACCTCACGGCAGCCGTGGCTGGCGGCGGCGGCCAGCGGAGTGTAGCGCCCACCCACGATGCCGTCACGCAGGATCATCTGCACGGGGTCGGCCCACAGGCAGGTTGTAACGAATGGTACTTGCCAAGGACAGTACAGGCTGGCCTTGCCGTCTGCAAAGTTGTTAATGACAGGCCCTAACCCTGTAGCCGCATGCCACCCCCCACCGCACGACAGTCGCCGCAAGCCTGCGTTCCTGCCCCGTAAGCCCTCCCGCACCCCTTGCATGTGCTAAGGCCAGAACACCTGCCCCCGCACCGTGCTTGCATCGTGCTCACCAAGCTGACCTTCAATGCTGCACCCCTGTTGGCTGTCACGTTTTCGTACCTTGAGCCAGACCCAACACCCCATCATGTCCGACCCGTCCCCCCGCACCATGTGCGACGCACGTTTACCCTTGTCCCACGTGCAGGGCCCAGACAAGCACCCCACTGTGCGTGACCGTCCCGCACCATGTTTCGTCCAGCTGCCCCTAAACACTGCACGAAACATCACAGTGTGTCTGTCCTGCCTTCACCCCTTCCCCCTCCCCACCCCACCCCCCGCACCATGTTTGCGTCGTGCTCGTCCAGCTGCGCCCCCGCACCGTGCTCGCGTCGTGCTCGCTAAACTGTCCTCAAATACTGCACCCCTGTTGCATGATTACGGTACCTCAAACCAGACCCAGCTCCCCAACGTGTCCAACCCGCACCCCGCTGTACCGCCCACCATGTTTGCGTCGTGCTCGTCCAGCTGCGCCTGGACGCTGCACGACTGGTGTCCTTGCCCGCAAGCAACGGGCCCCATACAGCACCCTGCGCAGTGTGTCTATCCACTCCCCCCGCTCGGCCCCCCTCCCGCCCACCATGTTTGCGTCGTGCTCGTCCAGCTGCGCCCCCGCCTCCAGCACCACCTCCACGCACCGCCGGCAGCCGCCCCACGCGGCCTGCACCAGCGGGGACAGCGTCCAGCGCTGCAGGGGGGCCACATTGGAAAGTAGATGAAGGGCGGAGGAAAATAGTTAAAGGGCTGGAGGTCACCGAGGAAGGGTGTGCCGGCAAGCAATTCGGGCGTTCTGCTGCGCTGTTAAGCAAACGAAGTGTCAGGGCAAGGTCCACAGGGCAGGTCAAGGGCAAGGGAAGCACAGAGTGTCTGGTGCGACCAGCAGTGAAACAACCTGTACCAATGTCCCCGGGCAGGGTGCGCACCTGCGGCCGTAGCTTGGCTCCCCTGCTGAGCAGCAGCTGCAGCACCTCGGGGTGTCCCCCGCGGCACGCACACCACACCGCCGTCTGGCCGGCCTGCAGGGCGGAGATGAGCGGGACGTGTCAGAGCACAGTGGCACTAGTACAAAGGCAGGGCGTGGCAAGCCTCGTCAATGGACACGTGCATTTGCAGCGAGCTGCTTTGGTCAAGGGACGTACCATGGTCATCGCAGTAACAGCAAAATGTGTACGGTTATGGGCTTTCGAGCACGTGTACCCACCGAGTTGGGCTGGTTGGGGTCGGCGCCGTGCTGCAGCAGCAGGCGGGCCATCTCCAGGGCGCCCTGCACGGGGAGATGCAGAGCAAAGAGCAGTGGCGTCGCACATCAGCACCCAACGCAGGTGCTTGTTGCACACTGCAGGAGGTTGGCAAGCGCACAAAGTAAGGTGTGTCCAGAGCTCATGGCCGAACAAGTGTGGTGAATGAGGTGCGGCGGAGAGTGCTGCCCGTAGCCCGTGCGCCCCACGTCCAGAACCCTTGCAGCAACGTAAAGCTTCGCCTCTCCGACCCCTTAACCCCACCCCTACGCACCTCTCCGCACGCGGCCATCAGGGGAGTGCTCTCCTGCAGGGACAGCAAGCACGACGATACTGAGCCGCCTGGTCAGCACAAATGCTTCAGGCGACTACCCGTCCTTGCCATGCCATATGCTGCATAACTGCGTCTACCCCAGCCAGTGCCGAGCATGATCCGGCGACACCGCCCATCCTCCCCCGCCCCCGCCTGCGCCCCCCCCCCCGTCTGCGCCCTCGCCCCTTCCCCCGGCGCCCCCCCCCCCCTCAACCACCACCCACCATGCACAGCATCTCCCCCGCCGGCACCAGCACGCTGTGCTGCGCCCCCGCCCGCAGCAGCATCTCCGCCAGGCCCAGCGAGCGATTCAGCACCGCGCCCATCAGCGGCACCCAGCCATCCTGCGGGGGGCACGAGTCAGGGGGGACACCGCGACCGGCAAACCTCATGGGGCGAAAAGCCGTGGGCCAGGCGCCAAGGGTTAGGGATTACGACCAGCCGCCGTCGTGCCTGCTCGTTGTATCTCTCCAGGCTGGCCGCACTATGTGTAGCCCATGGGCACATGCAAGCGCTGTATTGTTGCGTCCGTGTCAACGTACAGTGTATGAACCGTCCCTGAGGCCACCCCGACTCAGGTTGCCACCGCCAGACGCCCACCCCACACCGAGGCGCCGTGTGCTCACACGCTGCACCTGTTGGGGTGCACCCCGCACTCCCCGACCCCCACATCCACCCCCAGGCAGCCCACAGGAGCCGCATACCCACCCGCTGCCCCCTGTTGGGGTCCGCCCCGTACTCCAGCAGCAGGCGGGCCATGTCCGCTAGGCCCTCGTCGCAGGCGGCGGTGAGGGGGGTGCGGCCGGACTGGTGGAGAGGGGGTGAGAGGGGGGTTAGGCGGTAGAGAGACGGACGAGAGGGGGGAGTAAGGGGGGCTTGCTGATGGGAGATTTGGGGTGGTAACCTCAACAAAGGTGGTGGTGCTGTGGGTTGGCGAGGTGCCAGGTAGCCACACTGTCATGGGGCGCAAGGCACACCACGCGGTGTGGTGATGACACGGGGGTCAAGGTGCATGGTGTGTGGGTGTGGGATGGGCCTCACCGTCATGGGCAGGTTGGGGTTGGCCTTGCTGTCCAGCAGCAGCCGCAGCAGGCCGTAGTGGTTGTTGTCCACCGCGATGATTAGCGGAGTGATGCCGTTCTGTGGGGAACGGAACGGGGGAGGGGGGACGAGGAAGGAGGGTGGTTGGAGGCTCAAGGAGGTAAGGGGGTGCTGCAGGTGTACGGGTCCCAATAGGCAGCACCGGAGACCGCGGCGTGCTTGGCGGCGTGTAGGGAGTAGCAATGCGGCAGTCGGCTGAGCTCCCCCCACAATGAGCACTGGGGCACAACGCCCACCTTGGAGCCCTGCATGTTGGGGTCTGCCCCCGCCATCAGCAGCTCGCGCACAATGTCCAGGTACACCTGCGGCGGCAGCGCGGCAAGGCGGGGCGGAGCGGATGAGGCGGATGAGTAACAAGCAGGCCAATGCGGGTCGCATGGTCAGCGCAGGGAAAAGCAGGGTTCACATGTGGTAAACAGCGTGAGGCGGTGTGAAGCGGACGAGGTGCTGTAAGCCGGGCAACGCGAGTGACGTTGTTGGACAGGGCAAAGCAGAGGATGGGCTCCATGGGTTGGGATACAGCAGGTGGGATACAGCGTTACCGTGTCACACACGACCGTCAGCAGATTTGCACACGGCCGCACGAAGCCAGCAGCTCCGCAGCGCCAGCCTTCACCCGCTTGTGCACCACGTCACAACCTCCAGTCCACTCCCGACCCACCTGCTTGCCGCTGCTGTTCCTTGTTGGCAGCCGCCCGCCAGTCCCCACCCGCTTGTGCATTGACGGTACACAACTCCCCCTCCTACCCCTCCCGTTCCAACCCACCTGCGTGCCGCTGTCGTTCCTGCCCGATCCCCCCAGCATGCTGTCGCTGCCCCGGCTGCGCAGCGACGGCAACGAGGGCGAGGTGGGGGACGTCAGCACCTGCACCTGCAGCCCACTGGTCCCGGCCCCGGCCCCGGCCACGCCTGTGGGAGAGGGGGCGGGGCCCGGGAGGGGGCCTGGGGCGGGGCCCTGCAGGCTGCTGGGCGACGCGAGGGCGGTGACTGAAGGCGAGGGCGTGAGGCGGCCGAAGGGTGTAGCCAGGCCTAGGGAGTCGTCGCACTTGGAGGCGCCGACCAGGATGGGCGCGTTGAACTCCTGGGGGGTGGGGGCGACAGAAAGGCGGTAGGTGGGGCACGGACAGCTTCGGGGAGGGAGCACCCGCGAGGAACCGCGAGGAGCACCCCCTTGCCTGCCTGCTTTAGCGGCAGACCATGCATAACATCACCTGTGACTGCCGCCACTTCCCCATAACCCTAGGTTCCCCCAGTCCCCGCCCCTTTCCCCGCCCCCCAGGCTCACGTTGGGGTTGAACCAGCGCGTGTTGACGTTGGCCCCCCGCGCCAGCAGCAGCTGCACCAGCTGCAGGTTGCCCAGGTTGCACGCCATGCTGAACGCGGACTTGCCGCTGAGCTGTGGGGCCGTGGGCGGGGCCGTTTCCTTGTTACGCAGGTTGCAAGGGCGTGAATCGGGCCCAACCCAAACATACTCCTGACGTTTACTGGGGACGGATACACACGCACGGTGTGCCAGCAACCCGTCCACCGCCTTTCCCCTCCCCGCCCCCAAGCCCCACCTCGTTCTTGAAGTCCACCGGCGCCCCCGCGTCTATGAGCACCTCCACCAGCTCCACGCTGCCGGTGCGCACCGCCACCATCAGGGGGGTGTGCCCGTCCTGGGGGGAACAAGGGAGGCGACAGAGGCCAGGGGCCCGTATTGGATGAGCAGGCAGCAGGAGATATGGGCGCTGCAGGGTGGCGCCATGCCCCTGCACGCGTACTCAGGCCCACGGCTGTGTGGGAGGAGAGCATGGGCGCCACGCGCCTTGTAAGGCAGCACCACTGGCATACCGGTATGCACCACTGGCTTAGGTAAGCATCAAAGCTTACAGGCCAGCAAGCTGCGTGCCACACGGTCTTCCCCGCGGAATGCTCTTGACCAAGGAAATGCGCTAGACATATTGCTCACTCGCGTGAGTCATGCAGGTCAGGCTCCCCACCTTTGAGCACGCCTCCGTGCTTGCCCCCGCGTCCAGCAGCGCCCGCGTGAGGGCCACCTGGCAGCGCATCACCGCGTTGTGCAGCAGCGTCTCGCCCTTGTCCTGGGGCCGGGGGGGCGCGGGTAGGGGAGGAGTCGCCGTTTGGGTGCTTGTGTGTAGAAGGGACACCAGTATTATTGACCAGTCTAAAACAAAGCCGTTCCGTTGCTGGATGGAACTTGGTGCTAGAGTGTGCACGTGTCGAAGCCATGGTCAGAGAGGGCATTGCACCGCCTCCCCGCCGTGACCATATGAGTGTGCGTCCGTTGTGCCGACTTGCCAAACCAACGCCAAGCCACTGCTGACGGCAACCTTTGCCGCTTCACAGATACCGCCCACCCCTACCCCACGTCCCCACCTGGTTGATGACAAGGTTGGGCGAGGCGCCCGCAGCCAACAGCGCGTCGACAATCTGAAGCAAGGACATAGCGGGAAAGCACGTGTGTTACACCTGCTATTGCCTCACGATGCAGACCTGCAATACCGACGCTAAGTCAGCTACACTGCCAACGGTCCACAAAATGGTCGCGGCCAAGGCTAGTGCACTTGGCACTGCCCGCTTGCAGAGCAGGATGCGCATCCACCTGCCCTGCCCCCCCTTCCACCACCACCACCAAAACCCCCACTAGTACATTGTTCCTCCCCAACCCCCACCCATCCCTGCCGCACCTGCATGTACTGGTCCGCCGTGGGCTTGGGCTCACACACCTTGCCCGCAGCCGCCACCAGCGGCGTCAGGGGACCCTGCGGGGACAGCGGACAGGGTGCCGGCTGTTGTCACACTTGATTCGCCATGGAGTGCCAAACATGGCGCAGACGCGCCAATGCACCCTCATGCACTGCGGCAGCACCCCCGGGCTTTGCCGTTGACTGGTTGGATGCCCGCTCCAAGTCAAATCAGCGCCTTACCGCTCACAGCCCGTCCCGCTCACCTCGGTCGCTCCCCTTTTCTGCGACCGGCCCGCCCACCCACGCCTCTCCCCACACCCACACCCACCCCGCCCGCGCTTCACGCGGTACCGCACCCTGTAGCCAGTAACAAGGCTGGGGTGATGGCAGCAGCTCCAGCGGCCCCCACCTGCGTTTACCCCCCACCCCCACCCCCACCCATACCCCCACCCCCACCCGCAACCACACCCACAGCCACACCCACATCCACGCCTCTCCGCACACCCACACCCACAGCCACACCGGCCCCGCTCCACGCGGTACACCACCCTCTACCCAGTAACATGGCTGGGGTTGTGGCAGCAGCTCTAGCGGCGCAACCTGCGGTTACCCCCCACCCCCCACGTGATGACCGGCGCCACCACCCCCAGCCAGCCCCCACCTGCGGCCCGCCCCACGTGATGTCCGGCGCCGCCTTCCTGTCCAGCAGCAGCTGCACCAGCTCCAGGTTGCAGAACATGCACGCCAGCAGCAGCGGGCCCATGCCGGTGGCCTGCGGGGGGAAGGGAAAAACGAGTTGCAATTAGTGTATTACTATATCAATACACGTGAGGGGGCGGCGTGGAGCGTTGTGGTGCACGCCAGCAGCAGCGGGCCCATGCCCGTGGTCTGCGAGGGTACGAGGCCACAAGGCACCGTTTTAGTGAGTGGGCCGCCGGGCTGTGGTGGGGTGCACGCCTGGATGGCGGGCAGTGAGTCGCCCTGCCGTGCATGGACACGTGCTGGTGGCGACTTCCTGCCCCTGGAAGCACCCCGTCCCCCACAGTCACGACAACCCACGCATGCATATTGCTTCCGGTGCTTCCAGAGTGGGGCACGCAGCGGGGGTGCCCATACCATACACCTCAGCCCTTGCTCTCGCTCGCTGGTTAAATGTTGCCTTGCTTCTTGTACATAATTCTGTACATTTCTGCACCTCATTCTATTTTCATTCCACATTCACCCCAGCCCATGCCGAGGTTCAGGCCCCACGCACGTACTCCGGCTGCCGCTGCGCTGGCAGCAGCTGCCTGCCAGGAGCTGCCGCCGCCCTGTGGAGGCCCCCTGGGGTTGGGGCCCCCATCACCCCAGCCCGCTGCCTGCCAGCAGCTGCCGCCGCCCCATCGGGTCTCGCCCCCCCCCCACCCCCACACACCACCTCCATAGCACGGCCGCATGGCCAGCAATCCTCGCTGTGGAACCCGTTGCAAGGGAGACCGCAACGGCAGCGCGCGCTCGAGAGCCCCTGGCCGGGTCAAGGCCGAGGCCCCAGGCAGCCACCCAGAGGTGGCAGCAGGGTCTGGCAGCTGCACCGCCTCGAGCTGCTGCCACATTCGTGGCCGCCAAGACAGCTCCTCCTGTTTGCGTACCCACTTCCGCTGAGCCTCGAGCTGCCGGTGCTGCCGCTGCACAGCCGCTGCCGCCAACTCAGCGCCTCCTGTGCAAGCACCCTCGCTGGTTCCGTGCAGCTGCCCACTCCCGCTGGGCCGGGCCCAGCTCTCATACCACCCACCCCACCCCCTTCACCCACCCCACGAGCCACCCTGACCGTCGTTCATCCATCCCCTCTAACCACTCCACCGCGTTCTGCCCCGGGGTCAGTGTTCTGCGATGAGGGGGCCCCCTTACCGTGCTATGGAGCTCCGCTTGTGCGGCGAGACCCCTCCCCTGCCCTTTGCTGCTCTGCGTCTTTCCGTTCCCCGCCCCTACCGTGTTTATGAGCTCCGTGCGCGCCCCCTCCTCCAGCAGCAGCTCCACCACCTCCGCACTGCCCTTGCGGATGGCGGTCATGAGGGGCGTGGTGCCGTCCTGAAGGGGGGAAGACAAACGTGGAGGGAGCGCAGTGCGTAGCACACACATGCAGTACACGGCCGCAAGGGCACGCAGCGGCACCGGTGCCCGCTGTCACGTAGCGCAGCTCAACTGCGACGGGCGGCCCCACCCCTTGCAGCTCCATGCTCCAACAAACCGACCAGCAGGTAGGCCCGGCCTTCCTCAGCACACCCCTGGCGAGCCCACCAACACCCTACCCTCATCCCACAGCCCTTCCCACACCCCAGTCATCGTTGTGCCAGCGCCCCTACACCCCAGCTCCCCACCTTGGCCGGTGTATTAACCAGCGCCCCTACACCCCAGCTCCCCACCTTGGCCGGTGTATTAACCAGCGCCCCTACACCCCAGCTCCCCACCTTGGCCGGTGTATTAACCAGCGCCCCTACACCCCAGCTCCCCACCTTGGCCGGTGTATTAACCAGCGCCCCTACACCCCAGCTCCCCACCTTGGCCAGTGTATTAACCAGCGACCCCGCCTCCAGCAGTGTGTGCACCAGCTGCGTCTGGCCCTGCAGCACTGCCCAGTGCAGCGCGGAGCGGCCTGCGGAGGTGCAGGTGGGGGGCAGGGTTGAGGTTCACAAGGCGAGGGGAGTGAGGGTAGTGTGCAGCCGAGGGAGAGAAGTGGGTTTGAGGAGCGAGGTGAGAGATGCGGAGGGTGCGTTGACGGTGGAGGGTGAGTCCGGCAACGCGTGTATCGTGGCGCGGCAGGCGCACCCAGCAGGCACAGCAACACCGTGGCGAAGGTCAGAGCGGCTCCTTAGTTTATGGACAGCAGCTTTCCGTGTCTGGCTGGGCTGATTGGCCTCATCCCTTGCACGAAGGGGGCTGAGCGACAGCTGCTAACACACCTGCATCTGCAGATGCGTCGCTACATACCTGCGTCTGCATCATGGATGTTGGGCGAGGTCTCCTCGTACAGAAGCTCAAAGATGGCGTCGAGCGCCTGTGGGCAGAGAGGTAACCCCATGGAGATTGGCTATGTGGGACTTGCACTGCACCATGTCGTGCGGTGGGGCCCAGTGGGGCACAAGTGCGGGATGATTGCACTGCTGCAGTCCAAGTGACGGGTAGTCAGGCACCCCACCAGCCCCCACGTGCGCCCCAGAGCGCGCGCTTGCCTGCGGGTCTTCGTGCCCCGCCTTGTAGTCCTTCACAAGCGTTATTAGCCGTACCTGCGTGGCATATGTCAGGCAAGCATGACGATGTGTCGCATTTGACCCTTTGCTGCAGCCCCGGCGGGTGGCATCGTCGCTCCCGCTTTGACCCGCCGCTACGGAAACCGGCAGGAACATACCAGGAAGCCGGCTGCTAATACATGCTGATTGTCAAATAGTGAGACAGTTTTATCCGCACAGCGCGCTTAGGGTCGAAAGCCTGCAGGCTGTTTGCCTCGACTCGCTTGCGAATTCCTCGCAGCTCACTTCATTCTCGGATGTCGCTCTTGGAACATTATCCCAAGCTAGCTCAAAAGTCTTGCTACTCGAGCTTCCAAGACGGCTACTCTGGGACGGCCCGCTTGCGACCGATACCCGAGGCCGCATAGTCCGCTTTTGGGTCAGGCATCCATAGCTGTCATTGATCACCAAGGCAGCATAAGTCAGCTAAGTGGACTGGCTACCCGGACCGGCCTTCTTTACAGGTGTCAAGTTTCGAGGTTGCTACCGTCCCCTTAAGCTGCTTGTACAGGAAAATCAGCATTGAACGCTGTGTAAGAATGTTTTCTCCGTGCCGATCCTGATTGCGAGCACATAGCGCGGCAACAGATGCAACGTCAACCAACGTTCAAAGAGTACTGCCCTTGATGTACAGCACGGGATGGTCGAGCAGAAGCACCGTGCACGAAACGAATTGTCACAAGGAGCTGCTCGCGCCTAGCTGTATGCTCCGACAAAGACACGTTTGGGTGTTGCGGGCTGTCGGAGACGGGAGAGTTGGACAGCTTTCCGAGGCAGACGCAAGCGGGTACCACTTGGCCCAGGCACTGAGTACACCGCAAGGGGTACCTGCCAAATGCAATAAACCCCCCCAAATACCAAAAAACAAGGACACCAC
>VFQN01005009.1_pt1 | contig 16762 bp, 15 predicted proteins | sample 3512371 | NCBI WGS metagenome assembly VFQN01 (sample SAMN10412370, study PRJNA504923) | tailings metagenome | isolation source: Replicate 2 from Balatoc abandoned mine | place: Philippines: Itogon, Benguet | collected 2017-08-28 | reverse complement strand
ATGATGAACGTCGCTGCCGCGAGCGTCCGGAGGAGACGCTCGCGCTGATGGCCGCTGACCGCGCTCGCCTCCTTTCGCTGTTCTCCGGTCATGTTCCTCCTCGCCTTACTCAGGCTACCCGAAGCGAGACGGGAGCGATGGGTCGCCCGACACTTTGGATAGTGTCGAAAAACAGCCGTGGGCTGCCCCAGAGCGAGTTGATAAAGATCGCCGTCACGCTCACGGCCATCGCCACCATTGCCCATACGGGGTGGATCAGGCCGGTCGCTGCGAGCGGGATGCCAACGCCATTGAACAGAAAAGCCAGTACGACGTTCTGGACCATCTTGCGGTAGCTGCGGCGGCTGATCTCGCGCGCCTCGGGGAGGGCGCCGAGCCGGTTGGATAGTATAATGATGTCGGCCGCCTCGATGGCGATATCGGTGCCGCCGCCCATCGCGATGCCAATGTCAGCCTGCATCAGGGCGGGGGCATCGTTGATGCCGTCGCCGACCATGGCAACTCGCGCATCCGCCTGAAGCTCCCGAACGATGGCCGCTTTGCGCTGGGGCAATATGCCGGCATGGACTTCATCGACGCCCACCTCGCGGCCCACCCGTTGCGCCGCGCGTTCGTTGTCTCCGGTGACGAGGATGGTCGAGAGGCCGGACTTGCGCAGGCTGGCGACGGCTTCGATCGCATCCGGCCGCAGCGTGTCCCCCAGAGCGACGATGCCCAACGCTCGCCCTTCGTTCGCAACGGCAATCACGGTCCGCCCCGCCGCCTCGAGTATTTCCATTCGCTTCTGAAGGAGCGAAAGGTCGACGGCCCGGTCGGTGAGGAAGCGTGGGCTACCGACGATAGCCTCGCCGCGGCCGATTTGGGCGACAACGCCCTGTCCCGGGAACGCCTGGAACGAGGCCACCTCGGGCGGTGTAACACCGCGTTCGAACGCTGCCTTGACGACGGCCTGGGCGAGCGGATGCTCGGAAGACGCTTCCACCGCGGCCGCAATGGCCAGGAGCTCGGCTTCGCTTCCTCCGGCCGTTTCAACCTCGCGAACCGTGGGGCGGCCTTCGGTCAGCGTACCCGTCTTGTCGAGGATGATCTTCCTTACGAGCCTGAAGCCCTGAAACGCTTCGCCGGTGCGCATGAGGATGCCCCGTTCGGCGGCTTGACCCGCGCCGCGCACAATGGACAGCGGTGCGGAAATGCCCACGGCGCAGGGATAACCCATCACCAGGACGCTGAGGCCGGCAAAGATGGCGCGCTCGATGTCGACTTGCCCGGTAGCGAGCCACGAACCGGCAAGCCATCCGACGGCGGCCAACGCCGCGATCACCAGGACCGCCGGCGTATAGACCCGCAGCACGCGGTCGATGAGATGGAGCATGCCGGGCTTTAGCGCCCGCGCGTCCTCGACGTGGCGGATCACCTGATGGAGAAAGCTGCCTTCCCCCACAGCCGTGATCCTTACCAACAGCGTGCCAGTGCCATTGATCGATCCACCGATCACCGCGTCACCCTCACGCTTCTCGACGGGAACGACCTCGCCGGTTACCAGAGACTGGTCGACGCCGGAGTGTCCGTTGACCACGGTACCGTCGGCCGGGATGCGTTCACCTGGACGAATTCGCACGCGCTCGCCGAGCTCTACTTCCTCGATCGGAACTTCAAGCTCCAGGCCGGCGCGCACGACCCGCGCCGTTTCCGGCTGCAGATCAAGCAGACGCTTCACGGCCTGCGAACTGCGCGTCTTGACGATGAGCGAGAGCCACTCTGAGAAAATGTGATAAGTGCCGACCATCACCGAGACAGCAAAGAAAGCTGCGGTCGGATAGTCGGGTCGATCCAGCACCAATCCGATGACACCACCCGCCATGCCGGCGAAGGCGCCGATCTCCAGCAGGACGTGCTGGTTGAGGATGCCGCGCCGCAGCGCCTGGACGGCCATGTGCAGGATATGCCTGCCCACTCCGAAGATCAGCACGACGGCCAACGCACCAGCCAGCCAGGGCGCGGCGCGGGTCAGGTGTCCTGCCAGATTGAGATAGAGCAGCGACAGCGCCATGACCGTGAGGCCCGTCGCTGCGCCGATCGCGATCCACAAACCGGTCGATCGAAGGACGAGGAACACGAATCCACCGAGACTGAGGCAGACCAGTGCCGGCAGAAAGCCGATCCAGCCGACCGTTGGATCAGCGATGATAGGGATGGCCGCAACACTGAGAACGACCGCGAGCACGAACCGCCGCGCTTCGTGCACGAGATCGCGCTCTTCGTCCTCGAAGGCGCGAAGCTTGCGCGGATCGGAGATCGTGTAGCCGATGTCGCGCAAGGTTTGCAGCAAATGCTCGGGACGCGCGACCGCTGGATCGTATTCGACGAGCGCCTGCTCGTGCGTGAGGCTCACCGCCACCTTGTCGACGCCCGGCATGCGGCCAAGCGCTTTCTCGATGGTGCCGGTGCACAGCGAGCAATGAAGGCCCCCGATGCGAGCGCGGATCTTCCGTCGATCAGGGCGACTCGACGGTTCTTCGCTCCAGGGTTGGAAAGTGGATTGAGCCAGAGTTGCGGTGGTCATTGCTTGCACCAGTGAATGCGACGATCGCTATTCGTGGGCGACGACGCGAAAGCCAGCGTCGTGAACCAGCGCGACAAGACGATCTTCGGTTACGGTCTGCGGATTGAAGAGGATGCAGGCTTCGGCCTGTGAGAAGGAGACAGTAGCTGCCTGCACGCCAGGTAGTTTCTCGGCCAGCGCCTTGATCCTGCCGGCGCAGCCATCGCAGTTCATCCCTTCGATCTTGAATGTCGCGGATTTCATTCATCGGCTCCCGGTGAAGTGCTGTCTACGAGCGTAACCTAACCCCTGGAGTTAGCTCCAAGGTCAAGGGAACTCGTGGTTCGGAGGTCATGCAACGCATCGCGGTGCCGATGATCGGGGGGATGGCACCTAACCACTACATCGAAGCCGGTATTCAATCTCGACCCCCAAGAGGTCGCCCAGGCTTCCCTCGCACAACGAGTGCAAAGCGCAGTCGCCTGTCGACTGAATTGCATGAAGGCGTGGGCGGCTCGATCATTCAGTCAGCGCAACCGTCATTGCGAGAGAGTCGCATTTGCGATACGAAGTCGAGATGTTCACTCGTGCGATCGCGCTTTGCGTCCTGCTCATCGCCAGTCTCATCCCAGTAACAGCAATCCGTGCCGATAACGCCAACGTCCTCACCGTGTGGCGGCTGCTCGACTACATGGCGATCGACTATCGGGAGGCTGTACGTGACGGAACGATCATCAGCGAGAACGAATATGCAGAGATGGTCGAATTCGCCGGCTCTGTGAAGGATAGGCTCGAGACCCTCCTGCCGTCTGCCGCGAAAGCGGAGCTGCAACGACAAGCGGTCGACGTTCAAGCCGCGATCGGCCGGAAGGCGGCGCCTGAAGTTATTGCCACCTTGGCTCGATCGCTGGCTGCCGACTTGATCAAAGCCTATCCAGTTCCCTTGGCGCCAAGCGCCGTTCCCGATTACGCGCGTGGCCGAGCTCTCTATGCCGAGAATTGTGCGAGCTGCCATGGCGCCACCGGCAATGGCAAAGGCGTTGCCTCGGCCGGCCTGGACCCGGCCCCGATCGCCTTTACGGACAAGGACCGCGCCAACGAGCGCAGTATTTTCGCGCTCTACCAAGTGATCGAGCAGGGTCTTGACGGCACCAGCATGGCAAGCTTCGGCCATCTGCCACCGCAGGACCGGTGGGCCCTGGCATTTTATGTCGGCTCGCTGGCCTATCCGGCTGAGGATGCCGCCAAAGGCGAGCAGGTTTGGAAGTCAGACGCCGACCTGCGCCAACGCACCACTTTGGTGAGTCTGGTCGGAGAGAGGCCGGCAACGCTCGTGACCAGCCTTGGCGACGACAAGGCTGATGCGATCACCGCCTACCTGCGCCGCAATCCTTCAGCAGTCGTCCAGCCGTCGACCGCATCACTCACGCTGGCCCGAACGCGGCTCGGCGAGGCGGTCCTTGCCTATGAAAAGGGGGATCGCCGCGCTGCGACCGATCTGGCCTTGTCGGCCTACCTCGACGGGTTCGAGCCGATCGAGCCAATCCTGTCGACCCGCAATCATGCGCTGATGGTAGGGATCGAAGCCGGGATGGGTGAACTGCGTGCTGCCATTACGCGCGGCGCCGCCGTGGAAGGCATACGCGCACAGGCCAAGGCCCTGGAGAACTTGTTCAGCGACGCCGAAGCTGCACTCGACCCCCAGCATGCCTCGATGTCGTCCAGCTTTTTCGCCGCATTCACGGTCTTGCTGCGTGAAGGCCTTGAGGCACTGTTGATCGTGGTCGTCATGCTCACCCTCCTGCGCAAGGCGGAGCGACACGAAATCCTGTCCTATGTACACGGTGGCTGGATCGCGGCGCTGGTAGCGGGCGTCCTTACCTGGGCAGCAGCGACCTACCTCATCGCAATCAGCGGGGCAGACCGCGAACTCACCGAGGGTTTTGGATCGTTGCTCGCGGCAATTGTTCTGTTGTGGGTAGGTATCTGGATGCATGGCAAGAGCCAGGCGGATGCCTGGCAGCGCTACATTCGAGACAAGCTCGGCCAGGCGATTTCGCGAGGATCCACCTGGGGCCTGTTCGGGCTCACCTTTATTGTTGTCTACCGCGAGGTCTTCGAAACCATCTTGTTCTACACGGCAATCTGGAGCCGCGAGCATGGTGCGGCAGTCATCGCCGGTGCCGGCACGGCGATCATCGTCTTGGCAGCCATCGCCTGGATCTTAATGCGCTACGGTCGCGTCCTGCCAGTCGGAAAATTCTTCGCCTACAGTTCGGCGTTGCTTGCCGTCCTGTGCGTTGTGCTCATCGGCAAAGGCGTGTCGGCCTTGCAGGAAGCCGGATGGCTGCCGATCAGTCCCCTTGCTGGCTTCATTCGCGTGGAAGTCCTCGGCGTGTATCCGACAGTCCAGGGTCTTTCAGCGCAGGTCGTAATGGCCACCTTGCTCCTGATTGGCTTCTGGAACAATCAGCGTATCGCTTCCGCGCATCGCGGGGATTCACAGGGCTGAGGCGGCGCCTTGTTGGCGATTGGAAGGTACCAAGCACTCCGCTTCTCTCGCCACAACCGTCATTTTATCTTCGTGCGCTTGCGTCGCCTCCAAATCGGTGGCGTCTTGATCGGTGGAGCAGGCACACTCTGCTTTTGCCAATGCAGTACCAGTGAAAGCGTGAGTCGGCCGCTGAGGATTCTTTCCTTCTTGCTCCTTTAGCGGCTACAGGGTGCACCATCGCTTGTATGGACTGGAAGCAGCGATCCTCCTGCCGGCACGATCTTTCCAGCCTGAAGCGGGGCGACTGAAATGCGGGTGTTGCTGCGCCTGGCGCGCGCAATCGACGGCCTGAATAGAACCGTTTCTCAGTTCGTGCGTTGGGGATTGCTCGCGAACGCCATTCTCATCACGGTAAACGCGCTGAGCCGGAAATTCCTCTCGCTGGCGTGGGCGTCGGCGTTCGATCTCCAATGGCAGTTTTTCGCCGCCGTTGTCTTGTTGATGGCTGCCTATACCTTTCAACGAGACGAGCATGTGCGGATCGACATCCTGGCTGACCGGCTGGGCGAACGGGGCCTTGCTTGGCTGGATCTCATTGGAATTTGTCTCGTTCTTCTGCCGGTATGCGCAGTGCTCGTATGGGTGAGCTTGCCGCAATTCGTCATCGCCTTTCTTTCTGGCGAGAGCCGGGCGACGCGCGAAAGCACGAGCCACATTCCGGCGTGGATCATAAAGGGCTTCATCCCCGTCGGCTTTCTCCTGCTCGCTTTGCAGGGCATCGCCGAAGCTATCCGCTGCGCTGCCTGTCTCAGAGGAATTCTTCCGCGACCGATGCACCGACATAGGCTGATCGAAGACCGTTGATATGGCGGAAATCCTCGCGCCGGCGATGTTCCTTTGCCTCATGGTGGCACTCTTCGCCGGATTTCCGGTTGCTTTCTCCTTGGCGGCGGTGGGAGGCGCCTTCGGCATCATCGGCGTCACCACAGGCCACTTCAACGTTACCTTCTTGAACAACATGCTCTTCCGCATTCAGGGAACGTTCAACAACGACAACCTGTTGGCACTGCCGCTCCTGATCTTCATGGGGATGCTGCTGGAGCGAACCGGCATCGCTGAGGAAATGTTCACAGCCCTGAATCGCTTATTCGGGCGTCTTTCCGGCGGGTTGGCGTACACAACCATTATTGTAGGTGCAGCCCTCTCTGCGATCACCGGATTCGTTTCAGCGTCGGTGGTGGCCATCGGGCTGATCTCGCTGCCTGTGATGCTGCGCGCAAGGTACGATCCGAAACTTGCCACCGGGGTAGTTGCTGCGGCGGGCACGCTCGCCCAAGTCATTCCGCCGAGCCTGGTTCTCATCATTCTGGCGGAGCAACTCGAAGTGTCTCTTCTTGAGATCTATCGAGGCGCGCTCTTGCCGGCGGCGCTCCTCGTCGCTTTGTATCTGTCGTACATTTTCCTCGTCACGCGCCTGTGGCCCGAGCGCGCTCCTTCCACATTGGGTAGGGATGTCGCGCCACAGCCGCAGATAATCCTTGAAGTTGTGCGCGCGGCCGGACTGCCGTTGGGTATCGTGTCTGCCGTGCTGGCAGCCATCTTTTTCGGCGTGGCGACGCCGACAGAGGGCGGCGCCATTGGGGTCGTCGCCATATTGCTCCTGGGACTGGCGGGGCGGAAGCTGACCGGGCGCAATCTCCGCCAAGCAATGGATGTCACCGGCATACTTTGTTCCGGCATCATCTTTCTATTGCTCGGAGCGTCCTTCTTCATGCTGGTGTTCCGTGGCCTTGAAGGTCATCTTTGGATCGAATCGCTTTTTAAGTTTCTGCCCGCAGGCCAGGTGGGCTTCATCGTGTTCATCAACCTGGCGATATTCTTCCTGGCGTTCTTTTTGGATTTCTTCGAGATCGCTTTCATCGTGCTGCCGCTGATCGCTCCGATCGCGCGGCATCTCGGCATCGACATGGTGTGGTTCACGGTGCTGCTCGCCGTCAACCTTCAGACTTCTTTCATGCATCCGCCCTTTGGGATCGCCCTCTATAACCTTCGAAGCGTAACGCCTTCGTCTGTTCCTACATCGCAGATCTATTGGGGAGCTGTGCCGTTTCTGGTTCTGCAGATCATGATGGTTGCGCTTCTCATTGCGGTACCGCAAATCGTGACGCGGGTGCCGGCATCGGCTGCCGACCCGGCAACGATCAATGTAGAGTTACCTCCACCACCTGCTGAGAACTGAGCCGGCCGACCGATGATCAGCGCATGTTGGTAAGCGCATCGATCACGCGGCAATCAACGACGCGGCCATTCTTGCAGGCACGCACCATGCGCCTTAGTTCATCGCGCAGCACGGTAAGGCGGCTCAACCGGCTCTCGACGGCTGAAAGTTGGGCCGAGGCCAGGTCTGATGCTGCTTTGCAGGACAGTTCAGGCTTCTCTTGCAGGGCAAGTAGAGCTCGTACGGAAACAAGCTCGAACCCCAGTTCGCGCGCGTGGCGGATGAAGGCCAGTCGGCCGGCATCCTCGTTGCCATAAATGCGGCGGCCGTTGGGCGCGCGGCGTGCCTTCGGCAATACGCCAACGCGCTCGTAGTAACGGATGGTCTCAATGTGAACGCCGCTTTGCTTTGAAAGCGTGCCGATGGACATCATTGCTAGACGCCTCGCTTGTTTCTGTAGTCGCTACAGGATGTATACTTTTGACATGCAAATCAAGGACGACAGCTACGACAACAACCTCCGATTCTCCCGTGATGCACTGAGTCAGCGACGTGGCTTGCTCGACCCTGTTTTCGCCACTGTCATGGCTGCACTTTTTCTGCAGCACGCATGGCTGATCATTGCCGACACGCGTGCCGATCTGGGACAGACCAAGTGCGTCGTATGAGGTGGTCCGCGCAAGGGATTGGCTCGGCGTGCGCTATCGCGGTGTATATCGTCGATCAGGCGAGCAAGGCCACCACGATTGCATTTTTCTCAGGGTCGCATGAGAGCGTCGAGGTGTTGCCGATCTTCAATGTGGTGCTCACACGCAATCGAGGCGTGAGCTTTGGCCTTTTTTCGGGGCTGCCGTGGTGGACGCTCGCCTTCTTAGGGCTCACGGCGGTCACGCTACTATCCGTGTGGCTCTGGCGCACCCGTACGAAACTAAGCGGCGCCGCAATTGGCCTGATAATTGGCGGTGCGCTCGGCAACATTGCCGATCGAATACGATGGGGCGCAGTCACAGACTTTCTCGACTTCCACGTCGGACAGTATCACTGGCCAGCGTTCAATTTCGCCGACGTTGCAATCGTTTTCGGCGTGGTGTTGCTCCTTCTACGGCGGCCAGAACCCCGTATGTCGTGAACGGCATCTGCAGAGCGCCTGGCAGGAGTCCGACGCCGCACTGTCGCGCTGTACTTGGGCGCTTGTGCCTAGCACGGCTCCGTCGCCTTGGCAGGCTTTACCTGCCGATCCCGCTGTATCTCGAAGGGGTTACCTCGCGCTAGGTTGACTTCGGATTCCCTTGCCGTCTTTCGCGTGGCCGCAGGCTGCGATCAGCGCGCGTGCGCCGTCCCGGTCATCGCCGGTACATGATGCGGCTGTGCCGGAACGCCAATCCCACCGGAAGGGCCACCCTGCTGAATGCTCGTCTGATTACGGTTGAGCAGGCGCAGGCCGTTAAGAACGACCAGAAGTGACGCGCCAACGTCCGCGGCGATGGCACCCCAGAGCGACGCGAGACCAAATACTGTCAGAGCTGTGAACACGAGTTTCACGACTATGGAAAACGCAACGTTCTGCCGGATCACGGCGAGAGTCGCGCGCGAATGGCGCACGAGCCAAGGAAGCTTGGACAGGTCGTCCGACATTAGCGCCACATCGGCCGTTTCGATGGCAGCGTCGCTGCCCATGGCGCCCATGGCGATGCCGAGATTGGCACGCCCCATCGCGGGAGCATCATTGACCCCGTCGCCGACCATGGCGACCGACCCGTAGCGCCGCACCAAATCCTCGACGGCTGCTACCTTGTCGGCCGGTAGAAGCTCCGCTCGGACCTCGTCGATCCCAGTCTGCTTCGCAATCGTTTCTGCCGTCGCGCGATTGTCGCCTGTGAGCATCACGACGTGTTTGATGCCTGCACGGTGCAGCGCAGTTACGATGTCCCTCGCTTCCGGCCTGACGGCATCGGCAACTGCCACGAGGCCCCAGATTTCCTGCCCCACGCCTACCCCGATGATGGTGCGACCGGCGCTTGAAAGTGCGTCGGCCTGCCGCAGCACTGCATCTGAGTTGATGCCCCGCTCCTCAAGGTAGCGGCGCGAGCCAAGCCACGTCTCGCGGCCTGCTATCCGCCCGGTGACGCCTCGGCCGGCGATGGCTTGGACGGCCTCGGCGGGTTCGGCCGCGATCTTGAATTCAGTGGCTTTCGCCAGGACGGCGCGCGCAATCGGATGCGCGCTGCGTGCCTCCAAGGCTGCTGCCAAGCCGAGAATATCAATCTCGTTGCGGCCGCCGAGCGGCACGATCTCGACGACCCGTGGCTGCCCTTCGGTGAGCGTGCCGGTCTTGTCCATGGCAATGGCCTTGAGGTGCGCGGGCGTTTCCAGATGAGTACCGCCCTTCACCAGGACACCCTGTTTCGCCGCGCCGGCGAGTGCGGCAACGATCGTCACTGGCGTCGAAATCACGAGGGCGCAGGGGCAAGCGATCACAAGAAGCACTAACGCACGGTAGAACCAGACGTCCCAGGCACCGCCCAGGAGCAAAGGCGGAGCCAGAAAGATAGCGATGGCAAGCGCCATCACGACGGGCGTGTAGATGCGTGCGAACTTCTCCACCCACTGCTCACTGGGGGCGCGTCGGCTCTGAGCCGAGCCGACCATCCGGATGATCTGAGCGAGTGTCGTGTCGTTTGCCGCTTTGGTTGTCACAATATCAAGGGCACCCTCGCCGTTGATGGTGCCGGCAAAGACCTCGTCGCCCTCTGCCTTCAATACGGGGACGCTTTCACCGGTGATCGGCGCCTGATTGACCTCGCTTTCGCCGGCGGCAACTCGGCCGTCGAGCGGTACCTTGTCCCCTGGCCGGACGATGACATGCATGCCAACCAGGACCTCAGCCGCCGGGACCTCATGCTCGGAGCCGTCTTCGAACTTGAGGCGTGCCGTGGGCGGCGCAAGTTCCATGAGGGCAGCAACCGCGCGGCGCGCGCGACCCAGGCTCCAAGCCTCAAGCGCCAGAGCGAGCGCGAAGAAGAACGAAACCGTGGCAGCCTCAAACCAGGCGCCAATACCAATGGCGCCCGCAACCGCAACCATCATCAGCAGATTCATGTCGGGACGAAGCCGTTTGGCTGCGAGCCAAGCCTTGGGCGCAACATAGCGTGCCGCACAGAGCACCGCGAGTGTGTACAGAGCCATGCTCGGCGGTGGTGTCGCTCCCAAGCCGTGTTCGCCCGCCTCAAAAGCCGCGATAATGCCGTCACCCAGCCAAGCATGGATCGCGAACCCCAGCGCCGTGAACACGCCGCTCGCGGTCGTCAGCCACGATTGCAGACGCCTGCGGCGCTCTTCGGCCTGCGCGGCTTCGCTGGTACCACCTTCAATCCAGGGCTCGGCACGCAGCCCAGCGCTCGCCACGGCCTTCTCGACTCTTGATTCGAGTGCCGCATCTGGCGCCATATCGATCGACATGCGGCCGTTGAGGAGATCAAAGGCAAGCTTGTCTTCGCCGACGAGAGGCCCAACTTCGCGCTTCAGCGCCGCTATCTCGTCGGCACAGTCCATGCCGTGAATGCGAAACACAACTTGGCCGGCCAAGCGGGTCGGGAGCGGCGAGCCGAGTGCCTCCTGCGCCCCTTCGGCACCGCCGGATGCAGGACCTTCAAGTACCCCGGCGGGCGCGGGCGCGCCGAGGGAAACTGCCGGCGGCGACCAGGGCTCGGCGCGCATACCTGTTCGCTCCACGGCTTCTTGGATCGCGTCGAGCGCCGTCCGGCTCTGGGGAGCCACGGTCATCGTGCCTTGCGCGGTGTCGAAAGCCAGCCTGTCCTCGCCGACGAGCGGACCCAGTTCACGCGTGAGCGCGGCAACCTCGTTCTTGCAGTCGAGGCCATGAACGCGGAACAGCATTGCTTCGGCCGTGCCGTCCTCAACAACGGAGGCACGCATGCCGGTCGGGCCGACGCGGACGACGATATCGTCGACTGTCGCCTGCCTTTGCGGCGCGACCGTCATGAGCCCTTTCGCAGTATCGAACGATAGCCAAGCTTCGCTCCCAACGAGCGGACCAACCTCACGCTTTAGCGTGGCGACTTCGTTCTTGCCGTCGAGCCCCTCTATCCGGAACAGCAATGTCGGGGCAAGCTGCTGTTCCAGTTCTCCCAGGAGACGCGCGTGCATGCCGGTCGTTGCGACCGCCCGCTGTATGGCGTCGACCATCGGTGCGCTCTCGGAGATCACCTCCATGACACCGGCTTGAGTATTGAAGGACAGCTTGTCGTCGCCGCTGACGAGCGGACCGACCGCCGCGCGAAGCACGCGAACCTCGTTCTGGCAGTCCAAGCCGTCGACCTTAAAGCGTAGCGAGCTTGAAGGGCTCATCGTCGCGTCATTAACTTTCATCATTCGCTCCTTGGTGTCGCGATTCGAGTTCAGCCCTCTGCTTCTCCTTGCTCTTTCGAAGATCATAACTCCTGTAGCCGCTACGGAAGCAAGCGTGCACCTCCGGCAAACGTCCTCGCTACTTCTCCCCGAAGACCGGGCTGCGCTTAACTATTCACTCCCAGCCTAACCTACCCGGTCCGCGACAAGCTCAGGTGGTCCAGGCATCCGCCTGTATGGAATTCCCCACTGCCAGCCGGTGACGTCTTGAGTGTCCGGCCCGCGCACAGCAAGGGGCGGCTCAATGCTCACGCTGTGCTCTTGCAAGACTTTGCTTATGTAGGGTCTTGCTCCTGTTTTCGCTGCGGGCTGTCGAGTGGCCAATGCTTAGCGGCGGACTGCCAGTTGCTTGCTCAACCTCGCGACGACAACGATAGGTGGGACACGGGAAGGCCATCCGCGGTCGAGCTAATGAAAAATAGGCTTAGGAAGGAACGACGGAGTGTTGCGCCTGCACGGAAGAGCCGTGGGACCGTTTGGGTCTTCCTCAGCGCGTCTGCCGGCAGATCGAGCGCGGCAAGGCGGTCCCATCCCATCTATGTAGGGCTGCTCTAGCTCCTCATAACGTCGTTGCCCCTACCAACGAAGCAGCCGGGGGCCGAGCATGGTGCCAGCAAGCGTGCACAGCATGATCGTACCGCTGTACCAGATGGCGACGAACGGCAGCGAATCGGCGGTGCAATGCAGGGCGTAGCCGGCGGCGCTCAGACCCCCTGCGACCAGGCCGGCAAGTGCGCCAGCTCGCCTGAGGTCCGTCGGCGCGGCTTGGCGCACCGCCCAGACCACAAGGGCGAAGGGAGCGACGGCGATAATTGGTATGGACAGCAGGCATTCGAGCCATTCGTCCCCCATGAACATTACCTGCCAATGCACCGTGGGCGCGTAAGCCAGGCTGATCGTGGCCAACCCGACGATGCCGACAAACGGCAGCGCCACCAGCGCTATCGAGCCACGCCGGCTTCCGGCCGGCCGCGCAAATCTGGTCAAATAGAGGAAGGCGAGCGCCGCGACCGCCACTGCGAAAGTGAGCTTGGCGATCATGAAGCCAAGTGCCTCGGCGGTCCAAACGTCGGTCCGGCCGCCAAGCATGACCAGTGAGGCGCCAAGAGCGACCACCGCGCCGGCCGCGATGGCTCCGGCGATGGTACGAGATACCAGCCGTTGATCGACGGCTTCGACATTGGTGCTCAGCATATTGACCAGATCGTCTGTTTTCATGACGAGCCCTTCGGTCGGATTGCCGCCGACAACGCCTTCAGTCCGCGATGGATGCTGATCTTGACTGCCGCCTCGGTCATGCCGGACCGGCGCGCCGCGTCGGCGACGCTCAGCCCGTCCAGCTTCACATAGCGAATGGCCCGCTGCATCTTCACCGGCAGTCGGGCCATTAGCCTCCCGAGATCGATCGAGCTTTCCACCCCGTCGTGATCGGCGTGCGACGTAAGTTCGCCGGCGTCTTCGAGCGGCACGTCGCGGTAGGACGAGTTGGTGTGGCGCAGATAGTCGATGAGCTTGTAACGTGCGATGGCGTGCATCCATGGCGTGAAGAGCTCGGCTCGATCGTAGGTATGCCGTCTGGTGTGGATCGCCAGCAACGCCTCCTGCAATAAATCCTCCGCTTCAAAGCCCCCTCGCCCGACACGCGAAAGCCGTCCTCGGTAGTAGCTGCGCAAATGCTGGCTGAGCCGTTCGAGCAGCATCCGATATGCAGCAGCGTCGCCGTCGAGGCCGGCCGTCATAAGTGCCTTCAGCTCTTGCTCGTTCGTCGACATACGGCTGCAGTCTTTTATTCGGGCGAGAGCCAACCCTGGTTACACGGACCGCCAAAAAAATCGTCACGGCACGCAGTGCACTCGAATGCGCCGTTCACGTCAACGTGAGCATGACCCTGTATCCGTTGCCCCCGCCACGCCGAACTTCCTGGAAGAGGCCACTCCCTTAGGACGGGAACCCTTAAGACAAGGAGATCGACATGGATTGTTCACTTCACAGAACACTCGTCGGCGCAGGCGCCGTTTTGGCCGCGAGGGCAGCGAGCTTCGCCGCCGCGGTGGCGATCACGATGTCCGGCCCCGCCCTCGCCGCGCCCTCAGACTATCGCTTCGAGCTGGTGCAGGCGGTACCTGCCGGTCCCGGCAAGTCGGATGTAACCGTCCGCCTCGTGCGTGCGGCCGACGGCAGGATGGTTGCGAATGCAGAGATCTCTGCGGCCGCGGCGATCAACAGCGTCGTCGAGCCAACGGGTTCTCGCCGATTCCGGGTCGAGACGGCAACGGCCGGTCCCCAGACATTGCAGCTCTCCGCCAAGGTGCCGAGGGTAACTCGCGTCGAACGGACATTCAATTTTTCGGTGAAGTTTATGCAGGGAAGGACCATCCGCGGCGCGAGCGAGATTGTCACCGGCGCGGTCACTTTTGAGGCCCAATGAAGTCTTGGCAGGCCCCGCGATGACGAACTCGGCCTACGGTGTCTGCCCATGCCGGGCACTCGCCAGATCCAGAAACACTATTGGAGGGCAAGAATGTTCCGCCGAAGAGCTATCGTGGTGGTCGTCGCAGCAGCGACCAGCACCATTGCCGCGCCCACGCTGGCATGGGACGCCAGCCTGTCCGGCGACCGGGTTCTGCCGGCTGGCCGTGTCGTCAAAGTCGATAGCGATGCCGGCAAAATCGCCATCGCGCACAAGCCGATTCCCCACCTCTATATGGAGTCCATGACCATGATCTTTCAGGTCGAGGAGCCGACGATGCTCACGGGACTGACCCCGGGAGACAAGATTCGGTTCAAAGTGGAACGCGACAATGATGGGTTTGTCATTAGCAGAATAGAGAACGCCAATTGAGAAGATCGTGTCTATCCCGCGCGCTTCAGTCCGTCGGCGATCGGCAACTGCCGAAATGTGGCGCCGTTACGTCACTGCGCGCTGGCCAATCCGATAGGAGCAAACCATCCGATAGGAGCAAACCAGATGAGCGAATACATGTCCTGCGGTGCCATGATGTGGGGCGGATGGGTGATTGGAATACTAGCCCTCGTCGTTCTTCTGTTGGGCGCGGCGGCTCTCGTCAAATACCTTCGATCGAAGTGAGAAGTCGCATTGTTCGAACCGGAGGCTGGATGGTCTCGACCGAGCGCCACGTTATCGATGCAGCGTCTCTGCATAACGCTACCGTGACAACTGCGCTGTTGGCAGGTTCGGCCGATTAGCACACTATGATAGCCATGCGTCGTCTGCGCCTCCTTGCTGGCCTGCTAGGCTGCTTTGCCGTTCTCGCGGCAAGTCTGCCCGCGGTCGCTTTTTGGTCGGCACCTTCGCTCAATAGCGTGCCGGCGCAGACGGCAGCGTCCGAGCCCTGTGATGGCTGCCCCGATTGCCAAGGAGCGCCGTGCCAGCCAGCGATGGCCGGTTGCGTCCAGACCTGCGTGGCTTCGGCGCCCGCACTCGGCGTGGCGGATTTTTCCTTGGGCGAGGTATCAACTATAGAAGCGGTAAGTTCCCCGCCGCTGGCCGCCCTGCACGGCCGATCTCCGCCACCCGATCCCTTCCCACCGCGCGTCTGATTTCCCGATCATTCTAGGAGCGTGGCGCACACCCAAAGGGTTGCGCGACGTGGCAAGCGCGTTTGCACGCGTGGTCTTTGGAAGGGAAGTCCTATGTCGAACGGATCGAGTTCGAAGCGCAGTGTCGCCCTGTCACTGGCGTTGCTGGGCCTCGTATTGGGGCTTGCCGTCGGTGCGGGGGCCGTACTGTGGTTGTGGAAGGGGAACGCACCTGGCGTGCCAGCGGAGGCCGCCCAAGCTGTCGCGCCCGGTGGCGGGCCGTGCAACGGCAAGCCGGCCAAATTCTATCGCAATCCCATGGGCGCACCCGATACATCTCCGGTGCCCAAAAAGGATTCGATGAACATGGACTACATTCCTGTCTGCGAGGACGAAGGTGGGCCTGAAAACGGCAATGTGGTCAAAGTAAGCCTCGACCGCGTGCAGAGGCTGGGCGTCCGTAGCGAGGTCGTCGAGGAGCGGAAGATGGCACGCACTGTTCGCACTTTCGCCTCGGTGCAGTATGACGAGCGCCGGCAGGCGGTGGTCGCGCCCAAGTTCGGCGGCTGGATCGAGAAGCTTTACGTCAACGCCACCGGCGACGCCGTGACGGCCGGTCAGACGTTGTTTGATGTCTACAGCCCCGAGCTCAACGTGCTGCAGCAGGAATTCATGCTGTCGCGCGGCACGCAGAGCGGCGCCGAGAGCCGCCTGCGCAATCTCGATTATCCCGAGGCAGAGCTTGAGAAGCTGCGCCGTGGCGACCGTGCGTTACGCATCATCGGCGTACCGGCGCCGGAAGCCGGCACGGTCGTCGAGAAGGTGGCGGTCAAGGGGATGCGCTACCAGCCTGGCGAGGTGCTGTTTCGCATCGTCGATACGTCAACAATGTGGGTACTGGCCGAGGTGTACGAACAGGATCTCGCCTACGTGAAGGTGGGCGACATGGCCAAGGTAATGGTCAACACCTGGCCCGATCGGTCGTTTCCCGGCCGCGTGATCTTCATCTATCCCAATGTTGGCAAGGAAAGCCGCACGGCGCGGCTGCGCATCGAAGTTGCCAACCCTGACGGGCTGCTGCGCGCCGATATGGCGGCCACTGTCGAGATCGAGGCGCCGTTAGGCCGCGCGCTCGCCGTACCTGATTCCGCGGTTATCGACAGCGGCCAGCGCCAGATCGTGCTGGTCGAGCGCGGCGAGGGCCGCTACCAGCCGGTGACTGTGAAACTTGGCGCGCGCGTGCCGGGATACATGCAGGTACTCGACGGGCTGAAACCTGGCGAGCGTGTGGTCACCTCGGCGACCTTCCTGATCGATGCCGAAAGCAACCTCAGGGCGGCCCTCGGCGCTTTCACGGCGGGAGAGATCAAATGATCGCCGGCCTCATCCGCTGGTCGGCCCGGAGTCTGCTGCTGGTTTTCATCGCGACCCTCGGTCTGATCGGCGGCGGTCTCTACGCCGTCCGCCACGTCTCGCTCGACGCCATTCCGGATCTCTCCGACACCCAGGTCATCGTCTACACCGAGATGCCGGGACAGGC
>VFQN01005008.1_pt1 | contig 16762 bp, 31 predicted proteins | sample 3512371 | NCBI WGS metagenome assembly VFQN01 (sample SAMN10412370, study PRJNA504923) | tailings metagenome | isolation source: Replicate 2 from Balatoc abandoned mine | place: Philippines: Itogon, Benguet | collected 2017-08-28 | reverse complement strand
CAGGGGCAGGGGAAGAGGGGTGCCGTGGGATGGGGGGAGGGGCAGGGGGCGAGGAGGGGCGTGGGATGGAGGGAGGGGCACGGGGCGAGGGGTTGCGTGGGATGGGGGCCGAGGGGGCAGGGGCAGGGGTGAAGGCGGAGACCGGGGCAGGGGCGGCAGGGGCGGAGGCGAAGGCGGCAGGGGTCGTTTCGGAGGCGGAGGCAGGGGGCGCGGGGGTGCGGGCGAGGGCGAGGGCGACAAGCCTCGCCAGCAGTGGGGGCAGACGCAGCAGCAGCAGCAGGATGGGGGGCAGCAGGCGAAGCAGTGGGGAGGACAAAAGCAGCAGCAGCAGCAGGGGCGGCCGGGCCGCAAGGGCACGCCGCCGCCTGACGGCCCTAAGGAGCCGCTCCGCACACGTGCCGAGGGCGGCAGGAAGCGGCGCAGCAAGAAGTAGGGGCGTAGTGGGATGCGGTGCTGGAATAACGCAGCATGTATTTAAGGCAGGACTAAGGCGTGAGAAGGCGGCATTGTTGGCAGTTGCACGTGGAGCCAGTGTACAGCAGACGGCTCCCTTGGTGTCCTGCTTTGTGTGCGCGCACGTGGAGAGTGCGAGGCCTAGTCGGATGACCGTGGCGGTGTGGGGCTGGGCGCTGTCTAGGGACATGGTTGTAGCATAACGAGTGCAGGTGCCTGGTGGTGCCCTGCCTTCAAGACGGCGTTTGGTCGTCGCAGCGGCTTGCTTGGCATCGCGTCTCCCTGGCTACCGTACTGGTACCCGTGTTGGTTGTCCCTGGTTTGTTGAGGCTGCATTGCACACGGCGGGCTATTACGTTGCATCGATCTGCCTTCGTATCGAGTTCGTCGGCCCTCGAGCCTCCGGCTCGTACATGGGCCCTTGCACTTGCGGACGTAAGAACCCCAGACTGACTGACATGCCTTGCCCTTTGGGCTTTGGCGCTGCGCACGTGCACTCGAGTCGGTCGATAGGCTGCGCCAATCACACTGTGCTGCACTGTGAACGGCTTAATGACGCCACATGCTACGGCTTTTGACCAGACAGTGCACTGGTCAACATGTCAAGGGCGGCAATGGGTGTTGAAGCTGATAACGCAACAACGATCAGCAAGAAAGCAACAGTTCCGCAGGATCCCAGGCATGTGTTACCGCTCGCACCTCCAACCCCACCCAAACCCTTCAGGCCTTCACCCAAGCCATCAACACTTCACCAGCCATATGGGCCAAGCCTGGCAAGGCACAGTGCAATCCGCAGAACCGTTTCCGCCCATTGACGGGGCCGGACAATGCCACAGTGCCACTTGAGCTTGGCCCCCAAAACACCACCTCAGCATGTCGTGCTCACCCAGCATGCAGCTACCACCACCTTTCACTCCCGCCAACGCCGCCAACGCCACCTACAACCGCAAACTAGCCGCCAACGCTCACGAAAATTGTATGATTCTGCATAAGTAATGCAAGGTCTTCCAGTGTTGGTCGCCTTCCAGGACCCAGCCCCGTCCCAGGACCGACAGAGGACTCCCACCCCCTCGCTGGAACTGGCAGGAACCACCGGCCCGCGGCTCCCCAAAAGGGCCCAGCGGTTCTGCTGCCTCGGCCTCAGCCCACTCCCACAACGTTCCCTGCTACCAGTCTCGACGTCGGATGCCACCCAGCCATGGTCACGACACAGCTACTGCTCCCGCTTGAGCTCCTGAACGCTCCGCCACCGGCAACTGCAACGGAGGAACCCCAGTCTGACACTCAACACCACGTCTGGGGACCACCCCTGCTGAGCTACTTCACGTCCAGCTCCAGCTTGAGCTCCTCGACCACGGCGATGACGGTGTCGCGGTCCGACAGTGGGGCCAGGCGGATGTAGGCCTGGGGGCGGGGGTGGGGTGGGGAGGGATAGGGCGAGGGAAGCCAGGTGCTGTAAGCTAGGGAAGCATGGGGGAGACGGAGAAAGGCGGGTGTAACTGGTCGGTGTTTAAGTGCAAGCCTAGGAAAACAGCACAAAAAAGGTGGGGCCAGGGGAGCACGGGGGCCCTGCACGGGGCCCCTGGGCGGGGGAGGAGAAGTGTGTAAAGCTCGGTGCGTAACGAGGGGTCCCGGTGGGTTCGCCTGGGAGTGGGACCCTGTTCCGCGTGTGAGACCTTAGGGGGTAAGCATGGCAGAGAGGGGACCAAGGGGCCGGAGCAGTATCATGAGACGCGCCACGCGGACGAAGGGGCTGCAGCGAAGGCAAGCCACCGGGCACGTGGAGTACGGCATACCGCGCCGGGGCCGGGGCCGGGGCTGGGGCCAGGGGCCGGGGCAGGAGCGCAGGCTGCAGCGCACCTTGAACAGCTTGCGCAGGTCCGCCTCCCTGTACATCCTGTTGTCCAGCACCTCCGCCATGATGGCCTTCTTGTACACCGCGTGGTCCGCCAGCCGGTGGGTCTCGACGTACCTGGTGGTGGGAGGAGGGGAGGGGAGGGGAGAGGAGGTGGCATACCAGACTGTGGGACTCGACGTACCTAAGGGGGGTTACACGTGAAACGCGAGTAAACCGTGTGAGGCGTCAGCCAGTGGGACGCGAAGTACCCGGAAGTTGGGGGTGGGGGGAGGGGGAGACGAGGCGGCATACCGTGCCGTCACAAGGACAGCAAGTGGTGGAGGGGGAGCTTACAGGTCGGGAAGGGTGCTGTCGAATACCTACGTCATGCATTAAACTCCCGGTTAGTTCTATCTGCTACCCATTGCGCACCGCCGTGCCCCCACCTGGACGTGGGGTAGTCCATGGGCAGCGAGTTGCCCACGCTCCACCCCGAGTACTTGTCCGCGCGCTTCTTGCTGTGCACCCACACGGGGGCGGAGCTGGGCCGCCAGTGCGCCATCTCGTCCTGGGGATACAGGTAGGTAGGTGGGGGATTGGAGGGGGCAAGCGGAGGGGTTGGTGGTAAAAGAGGTGCACGTGGCGGGGTGGGCTGGGCCGCCAGCGCCTTACTAGGGGTGGCGAGAGCCAGGGGCGTGTTGAGTGTGGAGCACATCGGGGTGCAGAGCTGGCACAGCCATGTCACTTAACTCGAGCTCCATCTCCGCACGTAGACGTGCGGTGACGGTGGGTCAAATGGTGGATGGGGCAAAGCCCGCCCCTCGCTGCACTGACCTTGAGCATGTCCAGGTATGGGTTGGTGTCCCTCCTTAGGTACACGGGGTGCACGCTGGTGTCCCACGGGTCCTTGAGCCGCTGCGTACGGCAGTAGCTGTCCTCGATGCGCCTGCAGGGGCAGGGGGGGGGGCACACCCCGCAAGAGCGCGTGTCCGGCGCAAGCAGCACATGATATCATAATCTGTCCTTTGCACAACGTGTGTGCTCTTTCAGTCTCCCAAGCAAGCTAGCAACATAACAGTGCCAGATAAGCGTCCTTAGACCGGCACCTGGTTGCATGCTACTGCGGTCGTGTCAGTTCGCCATTATACGCTCTCCTAGGGCCTGGATACGTAGTCACACGCCACACACACGGCAGCGCACTGCATCCTTCATACCTTCAATGACACGCACCCACGTACGCGGAGCAGGCGGCTGGCACACCGTACCCTAGTACGGCAGTGTCGTACAGCACACACGTACCTGTGCAGGTGGTATAGGCGGTTGATGTGCTCCACGGGCACCGTGTCGGTGGCGGCGCGGCGGGCGGCGCGGTTGCGGGACAGCCGCTGTGCCAGGCTCAGGTCCTCCTGGGGGCGGGGGATGCAGGGAGGGGTGTGGGGCTATCCACGGGTAGCAAGAGAGATGGTAATAGCTGGATTTGTGTGGCACAGCCGCTGCGCCAGGCTCAGGTCCTCCTGCGGGCCGCTGGGAGACGAGGCGTGGAGAGGGTGGTGACGTGGGGTGGTGAGCGGATCTCGCGTATCGCGAGGGACAGATACGTGCTGGGCTCGTGAGTAACAGCCAATGCGCTCGCCTCAATCCTTCCTGTTGTATAGATTTGCGCGGTGGGAAAGGGCGGGCCGCTGTTGCATGGAAGGTGTATCACCACCTAAGGCACGGTATCCTGCTGCATCCCCTCACAGGCCGGTGTGGGCCCCGTGTGGGGACGTGATCAGGAACATGCATACGCCATACGGGCAGCTGGCGATCTTCACAGAAATTAAACAGTCTGTGCTGAAGCATGGACGACAGAAACCCTGAGGCTTTTGACAAAGGGAGGCGATGCCAGTCCGCGGCGCTTCGTCGCCGCTTCCAGGTTGGCGGTGTGACAGCTAGCCCCCGGACACAGCCCAAGGCCCCAGGACAGGTTACCACCTCGCTCGTGTCGCACCCCAACCCCACCCTGTGCTTACCTGGACGTGAGCAGTTGATGCTATACGTATGGTCGAAGGCTTTACTGAGTTTATGCGCTCCTTCATGTGATAGTATTCGTCCATAATCTGCTGCACGCCCCCTAGGTTGTTGGGGTCAGGCGGGAAGGCCCGTGCCGCGCTTCTGCCGCCTGGCATTGTGCAAGACCTCTGCTGCTACTGGTGGCAGGTAGTATTCCTGGAGCTGTGCAGAGGCAGTCTCTCCTTTGTCCTTGCTACGTGAGCAACGGAGTTGTGGCCAGCCTGGAGAGTGTAGCTCCGTTGCCCAGGGGAGGTCCCCTGGTGTAGCTCGACTTCACTGTATGCTCCTCTCTGAGAATGGCCCTAATCAATAACTTATATATTGTATGTAGAGTATTGGGTCAGTGGACTATAGCAGGTCTGTGCCAGGTGGTCAGTCGATGGAGCCGAGCGGACGCTATCGTAGCAAGGGTGTATGCATGACTTGACGTCGTATATATTGTACTGGTTTCAATACCCGCGAAAGGACTTGTTGGATAGGGCGGTTACCGAGGGTCAGACCGAGGTTTGGTCACAGCGCGGCTTCGCTTCAGCAATGCAAGCCTAAAGCTAACGTACGCAGGTTTACTAACAATATTTACGCATACTGTAATGCGCCTACCTATCCTCCTTTGACGTCTTTTTAACCTTGCCTCCGAAGCCATCCCGGATGCAGTCCACAACATCGGAAGTGGCGTTGTGTTGTTACGATCAGCTTTCACCACTTAAATACTTGCAGCCAGTACCAATTATTAGCATACACTGAGACGCACTTGGCAACACCCTTGCAATTCCGTCGCCCCGCCCCGTTCAGCGCTCCCGTAATTGCGAATGCCACTTGCTCTCAGGCATATCAAGGGTCTGAAGTAGGTGTTGACCCTCCGTTGAAGCAGATCCAGGGCGCGGCGCGGGGCTCACATAATCGACATGTCCTGCGCATGTTCCGTGCTACGCACGCAGTGGCCTGCTCCCAGGAGCTGTCAAGGCGATCCCCAATGCCATGGGGACACTGTCACTGGCGCAAGTGTGTGGTGCTGCCGTGATCCTGGGAGGCGAGGTGAGGCAGCGGGGACGTCGAAGGTCCTATGGCGCACACGTGCAGAGCAGGGATGGAACGGTGACCAGAAGCACCCTGCCCTTGTGGTGCACGGATCATAAAGGTATGGGTTAGAACCATGAAATATCGCCTTGTGCACGCCGCATCCAGTGTAGCTCACCACGGCCACAGTTGCGCGCCAACTTGCAGTCCGGACCCGTGTAGCTATGATGTCATGCGATGCTGCCCTCTGCTGCAGAATGATATGGCTCCGCAGCAGCTGCTCAGGGGGCATGACGACGTAGTGACCGCCTTCGCCATGTCGGTAGGTGGCTTGGGTGCACATGGGCAGCACTGCCACTCCCCATGGCCCACCTCTATACACGCGGTTGCTTCAGGGGCAGGCGCAGCACAGCGGGCAGGTCGGTAGCTTCAGTAAAACAGCAAGGCTCAACCGGCCCTGCCCTTAATGTTTTACCTAATGCCTAACATCAGCACAAATAAAGCGATCGGTGGCGGCTTTGCTCGCGGTACTGCAGCCGACGCCTGGGGCTGCACCGCACACGTAAGCCACTCTCCTGATCCCACGTTTTCACACCGTGCACTGAATGTCATCCCCACGCCTCCGCACCCTTTTCTCTCCACGCCCCCAGCATGGCGGCTCCATGATTGCCACGGGCTCACGGGGGCAGAACTCGGACGTGGTGCTGTGGGACGTAGCGTCGCTGGGCCCCCGGTGCAGGTGGGTCGCGGTGGATGGTGGTTGTTATGGCGGCGGCAGGGGTGCTGTTGTTTGCTGCCAGACGCGGCATCGCAGGTGCAGGGCGTATGGGCGTTCAGGGTGGCAAGGGCGAGCCCGCGCATGCACGCTTCGTACGTCAGTCAGGCAGGCACGGGCGCATTGCTGCAGCCAGGCTGTCGCAGTGATGGTTGGGGTGGACGGCGGGAGCATGCGTCCCTGCCCGCCGCTCTAAGAGACCCGCCGGGCTCTGAACCTTTGCCCACTTGCCAAGAGCCACATGGGACGAGGTGCAGGGCTTGTAGCGGGGAGTAACATTCTCCCTGTTGCGTGTAAAATCCTCAAGCGCACACGGGTGCCAGCATGCATGGCTCCCTAACATGAACACCGATGCGGCTAGTTCACAAGGATGCTCGTGAAGCACAAATGGTCGCTGGTTCACAGATACCGCTGCTACTTCTTTGCCCCTTGCGTATCATCAGGTTCCAGGAGCACGATGTTGAGGTGGTGGGGCTGGCCTTCAGCTCAGACGACAGGCTGCTGGCCACCGTGGGCAACCAGCAGTGAGTCCGTGTGTCTTACTGCAGCGTGGGTATGTTGTGTTTAGTGTTCATGGCATTGACAGATGGGTGCGGTAGGTCATAGGTTGCTGGCCACCGTGGCAATCCAGCAGTGAGTTTCAAGCGACACGCGCACTAGAGTGCATGGGGGCCACGGCTCTCAACCGCCATCCCTACGTGCACGCCTCCGCCACTTGCGTTCAGTAGTGCGTTTGTATGGTCCCCGTCCGTGTCCGCCCTTGCCCAGGGACTGCAAGCTGTTCGTGCTGGACACGGCCACCGGCAAGATCGTGTCCAAGCACGCCCTGGAGCCTGGGAAGGTACGGCACCGTCTGTTGCTACCCGATGCCTTGCATACATACCTTGCTTTGTTGTCACACGTGGACTGGTCTGCCCTGCACCCACCGAACTTGACGCACGCTACGGAGCGTGCGCCCTGCACCCGCCACGCACATTGTCAACTTCCGTCCCCACTGCACCGTTTGTGGGCTCACACCAACCCGTTCCTTGTGCTCTTTCACCAACGCAGCGGACGAGCAATGTGGCGTGGGCGCCAGGGGCCCAGGGCCGGGCCTACACCTTCGCCACCACCGCAGGGGAGGAGATCACGCTGTGGACCCTGGACCCCTTCACGGGGCTCATGTCAGCGGCCAAGGTGCGGGGACAGCAAGGGCATTGCACGCATTATTGCTATGAGGCGATGGCTATGGCTCGATCGACAGAGTCAAGGTCGGTGGCCGCAAGGGAAGTGAGGGAGGCTACCGGTATGGTATATGCGCATGCTTGCTTTCGGTATGTTCTGGTGTGCAGCAGTGACTAGGACATCAGAACGTGCCCCTGTGCGTGCCCCCCTAATGTACGGCCTTCGTACTGCAGGTGGTCCTGGGCACCGTACGGCGGGAGTACACGTGCCTGCAGTTCTCCGCCGACGGCATGTGGCTGTACTGCGGTACGGCGAGCGCCGACGTGGTAACGGTCAACGTGCAGCGGCGGTCGGTGCAGGTAAGCCGCCGGGGCAGGGCTCTGATGTATGACAGCGGCCCCACAGTACATAACTCTTCTGCCCGTTTGCAGGTCGGTGCGCGCGTGGCTGGACGGGAATGAGTATTAGCTGGCTACCAACGAGGCCTCCGGTTTGTACTGTCCAAACGTCGCCCTCAGTGTACCGATGCCCGCATGTTGTACTTGCTCAGTCACCCGGCATCTTCAGTCTGCTTCGTTGCCTTACTGGATTTGCCTTTGTACGTGTTCCTGCCCCAGATGTGCCACCCCGTGTGCGGCAGCGGCGTGGGGGCGCTGCTGCTGCTGCCTGACGGAAGCGGCAACGTGCTGGTGAGCCACTCGCACCTGGGCCGTGGTGTCTGTGTACAAAGATCTCCACGCATGGATATCATTGCGTGATGGCGGGTCCGGGCCATAGGGTGACACGAGTACTCCAAGTGCAAGTTGTTATGCACACAGCCTTCCAAGGCAGGTGGGCGGCCTTGACACGCATCCCGATGTGTCCGGCTCGTGGGCCGTGCGACAGTGACGCGGTATAACACACACGGCATTCCGGCAGCACATTGCGTGTCGCGTTTTTCGGTGCCCCAGTAGCACAACGCACTGCATTCCCCCTCCCCTTGCCCCGCAGGTCGGCGGCCGCGACGGCTCTCTGTCCACCTTCAACGCGGCGGGCGGCAGCTGGCGGGAGCTGCGGCCCTTCGCCTCCGTGCCTGGCGCCGTGGGCTCCCTCAGCCTCAGCGCCGACCAGCGGGCCTTCATCGTGGGCACACAGCAGGGAGGCGTGTACAGGTGGGCCCGTGACCCCGTGTGACCCCGTGTGGGCGTAATCTCGCTCACGTAAACAGCTGTAGAAAAGCGCTACTTGTGCGTTCTGCCCTGGAATGGTGCACTCATAGTGGGCACGATGCAGGGAGGCGTGTACAGGTGGGCCCGTGTGGGTGTTCGCACAGTCACAGAGACACCCGCTGGGGGTCGTAGAGGGCGCACGGGCCGGGTGGGTTGTGCAGCTGGGCAGGGCGGGTACAGATGGGTGCGGACATGGGCACGTTCAGCTAGGCAGTCAAGGCGGGTCGCAAGGGGCATGTTGCAAGGCGAAGGGACAGGTGGGCGTGCGTGCGCCAGCAGGCTTGCTGTCTTGCCTGTTTTGCGGCCACGTGAGGGCCTTTGCACCACTAAGCATGGCCCGGTGCCCCATGCTTGCCCTTTCCGCAGGGTGGACCGCCAGAGCCTGGCCCTCAACACCGTCTCCCTGGCGCAGCAGGGCGCGCTCACCTCGGTGGCCTTCGCGGCGGGGGCGCCGGACGCAGTGGCCACCGCCAGCACCGACGGCAGCGTGTGCGTGTGGAGCCTGCAGGTGGGCGCTTGTGTGTTAGTGCTCACTTGGATACGTATGGCCACCGCTTTTGCGGCCAGGGGCATCTCCTGGCGGTGCCAGCCAGCCAATGCCGCCGGCCGAGGTTGCTTGGGGAATGGCACGCCATTGGCGTCTTGCGCGGAGATACAGATGCAGCGTTCGTGGCGGTGACTACTCCTGTGCTGCTGCATCAGCGTCATTAGAGGCATGGCAAGCTGTGGGTAAGGGCTTCTTGGTGACGTGCCCCGGGTTGACACTTCACACCGTTTCCGCTCCTTTGCCGCTCCGTGGTCACCCCCCTGCAGGACTTCACGTTGCAGTGCCGCGTGCAGGAGCCGCCGCAGGCGGGCGGCGCGCTGTGCTGCGTGCTAACACGGGACGCCGTCATATCGGGTGCGTTGCGGTCAGGCTGTTGGCGGTTGGTGACAATGCCACGTGCCGCGTCGGTGTGGTACCCTACTAGCCTTGCGCTGAGAGCTGCGCACAGCACTATGGGACCCGTCCCGTCTCCCGTGGACTGCTTCAGCGCGCTGTGCAAAATAGCCGCAATAAGGAGGCAGCGGCTCAGGCCCGGGCAGGACAGGATACCCTTTTCGGGTTAATGCCCATGTAATCTATGGTAACCAGCACACGCTTTAAGCCATGCTTTACCGTGAGCTTAACACGCTTGCTGTTGCTTCCCCACAGGCTGGGGCGACGGCAACATCCGCTGCCACGCCCGGGCGGGCGGCGGCTCCCCCTGCGCCCCGCTGTGGGTCATCCCCGGCGCGCACTCGCTGGCGCACTCGTGCGGCGTGACGGCCATGCGGCTGTCAAACAAGTGAGCGCAAGGGTCCGCACGAGATAGCAGGCTTACACGAAGCACACTGCGAGGCAGTCTTGCAGCTTCCTGCAGTCGTACGACAGCCCGTCGCAACGGCTAACCCGTCGCTGCTGAACAGCTGGCCAGGGGTCAGCAGGACAAATGGCAGCACGTGCACGCTTGCTTGATCACACGGTGACCTAAAATTATGTCTAAAGTTCAATGAACGCCCCTTCCGCAGCGGCGCGTTCCTGCTTACTGGCGGCGCCGGCGGCGAGCTGCGCGCGTGGGACCTGCGCAGTCGGGAGATGGCGGCGCACATGAAGGGCCACGAGGCGCGGCTGGTGGGCGTGGCGGTCATGGCGGACGACGCACACGTGGTGGGTTTGGGGTGTGTGTATTAAGGTGGTGTTGTGGGTTAAGGTGCATGAGGGGAGCTGGTGGGCGTGGCGGTCATGGCGGACGACGCACACGTGGTGGGTCATGGGAAAGGGGTTGAGGTGTGTGTATTAAGGTTTGGTGTGAATGAAAATGCACCAGGGAGGGCGGCTGGTGGGCGTTGAGGTCATGGCGGACGACGCGCACGTGGTGGGTTTGGGATGGCCGTCTTAAGGTGGTGTTGTGGGTTAAGGTGCATGAGGGGGAGCTGGTGGGCGCGGCGATCATGGCGGATGGCGCACACGTGGTGGATTGATGCTCACGCTACCCCAATCCCCGCGCTCACGGCGCCCTGCATAGTCCCTTTCAAAAAGTCAATGTGCACTTTTGCTGTTGCAGCAGCCTTCCGTCGTGCCCATAACAGTTTATGTCAATAGCCGAGGCCGCTGCTTACAGCACGAGTGCCTTCGTACGACACGCGCAGGCTGCTGCCAGCGACGACCGCAACTGGAGCCTTCCTGCCCATGACACCTTATGCCCAATGCCGTGTCCGCCTCTTACAGCACCAGTGCCATTGTACGGCACGCGCAGGCCGCGCAGGCTGCCAGCGAGGAGGAGCCTTCTCGTGCCCGTCATGCTTCCTGTCGCACGCCCTTGCCGCCTCTTGCAAGACCCGTCAACCTGCCTCCTTCTCTGCACTACCCTACTTGGCCGTACCCTACAGGCTGCTGCGAGCGAGGACCGCAACTGGAGCCTGTGGGACATGGGCAGCGAGCGAGCGCGCACCACGTGGCGGGGGCCCTCCGCCCTGCGGGGCATGGCCGTGTCGCCCGACAGGGTGGGTAGCTATATAATGTCCTGCCATTTCCATTCAGTACCGCTGAACAAGTGCACAGGCTGCTTTCTTGGGCTTGACCTCTGTAGCCATGTCAAAACATTCACGCTGGCGGGTTTGGATGGCTGTGGACGAGGCACGTGGCTGATGTGGGTCGTGCTTTATTTTTTTTCACGTTACGCCTGTGCTGCGTCGCTGTGACTGTCTGCCTGCGCAGGTGTCCGTAGCCACCGTGAGCCAGGACCGGCGGCTACAGCTGTGGGACATCCGCAGCCCCGACCCGCGGTGGACACAGGTGCGAACAAGAAAGGGTACATCATTGCATCGTTGGGCAAGACCTTCGAACCCAGACATCAAATTGGAAGCAGAGTTCCAGACGGCCCAAGCCACGTTCCCGGGAAGCACGTGGCCGTGCTCGCACACCGTTACCCACACCCGTACCATGTCACGTTCAGCACGTAGGAAGGGCTGTTCACCACACCAGGTGCCCTTCTATACTCGCTGTGGTCATGGCCCTCGCCCCTTGCACCGTGCAGGTGGAGGCACACGCGCTGGAGGTGGGGTGCGTGGCCTCCGACCACCGGGGAGCAACGCTGGCCACTGGCGGAGCCGACCGGGCGGTCAAGGTGGGGACGGTGGCACGTGGGGTACGGAGTGGAGCGTACGTAATGGTGCTCACAAGTGCGCAGCAGATACCGTACCCAGTACGACATGTCCCTCCTGGTGTCATGGCGGGCATCTTGTATGTGTGCCAGCTTGCCGTTACACACGGAATTTGTAAAACAGTACTGCCTGTGTGGCTGCAGGTGTGGGACTGGCACACGGGGGCGGAGCTGGCTGGCGCGGCGCTGCACAGTGGCCCGGTGGCGGCCCTGTCCTACAGCCCCGACGACAGGGCCATCGTGTCGGTGGCCGTGGACGGAAGCATCGCGTTCTGGCAGCTGGCGTGATGGTTCAGACCTCGGCAGGCCCGGCACGATTGGCCGTGTTTGCAAAAGGAGGCAAGCGGGCTCGGGAGAGAAAACACGGGAGTATGCGAGAGAGGAGTTGTGAAGCGCTGCCGACGCAAGGAGGGACGGCTGATGACAAAGTCGCACCGCACGGTTATCCTGGTGTCATGCGGGCCCAAGCCTGTCACGCTGTTGAGGGGTGCAAGGCGAGGGCGGAAGGCGCAGCGTGCTATTGATATCAGCATAGGTTGACCGGCAGGCGGCAGCTGCTATGTGATGAGCATAACGCTCTACGGAAGCAGCTGCCCGTAAGGGCTGTGGATGCAGCGCTTGTCGCGTTGTCGGTATTGTGCATGCCAGGTCATGCCCTTTCAGCTGGGGCAACAGCTGAGGCGAGTGACAGTTGGGTGCTTTCTGGAGCACCGTGTGTAGGGCCGGATCAGGCCTGGCACGAGCGCACGACTGAGGCACACCCGTTGTGGCCGTTGAACGTATGTACTGGTACGTTTGGTTCTTACAGTTTCGGTCCCTTCTAGAGCCCAGCCTCGTGCCAACTGGGAAACAGGGCTGGTCCCGGCGATCAGGGACACGGGGACCTCTCTCGCTGTACGGTGCGGAGCCAACACCTCGAGCAATGACTGTGCCCTCTGTGCTGGGTCCTCACTGGTCCTCATTGTGTCATGGCACGCCCCAGCCTCCAGCACTCCCAGTCTTTCTCACGGCCAGCAAGGCTGTCGCCCTCGACGGCCGGGTCAGGGCGCACCTATATACGGTATGCAGGCCTTCAAACAGCCATGCAATGCGTTGGCCTCTTTCAACGACAGCAGGGGACCGACCCTGACCGTAGACCAGGAAGTAGCGGATGGCACCGACCACCACTACCACAAGAATGTGCAGGACTACCGTACGTGCAGTGGGCATGGCAGAGCGCCGCCTCGGTGAGACCATTAGCCGTGTGGCCCTGAAGCATTGCGTGTAAACAACATGAAACCAGCATTCCCAGGAGTACGGCCTGCCAATCCGAAAGCCCCCAGGTCCCTGCATCGGAAACCGAGCTTGTACTCGTGTACACCACCACCTCCGTGCACGCGTGCAGTGCAACGGTGCAAGGACTCGGGAGCATACGACATGATCACTGGGCGCGCCGCACTGTACCGGCATTACTGCCCCATCACCCCCGCAGTCCCTTTCACAGCACCTAGGTACACGGTGTCATGATGTACCCCTGCCACCAACAACTCCCATTCTCTCACACCTGTGCAGCAGGTTCATGTCATGAGTAGAACGTATTATGAGAGTACAGGTTGGCCTAATGTTCATAGTTATTCATTACCGCACTGGGTTTTTATACCTCGTGCACGATGTCGAGTGCCCAGAACCAGGGGCCCAGAACCATGCGGGTCCCGGCCCACACAGTGCATCTGGGATGCCCAGAATGCGCATCGTCCAAATCCTGATATTGCAAAATCCACATGTGCGACTTCAAAACCTGCATTGTGCGAAGCTGGAACCTGCATCAGCACAGGGCACATCGCTGTGCCAGTCCGCCGAACACTCGCATGCATTCCATCGCCACTCCACTCGCCTCGGTGTCCTGCTACTGCAATCTTGAGTGATGAGCAGCAGCAGCTTCTCCACCTGCTTGTCCAGGTACGTCAGGGCCCCGGGCTCCGGGGCGTCGAATGCGCCGGTGTCCTGGTCAAGCTCGGGCCCGTGGACTTCTTTATTCCTGTGCCGGTGATATAAGGGACAGAGTACGATTACAAAAGTCTCAGGATTTGGCATGCTATGCCCAGGTGCAGAATTTGGCATGCTGTGCTCAGGTGCTGACGCAACTCACCTGGCAGTGCTCAGGCGCTCATGCAGCTCACCAGACTACGCACCAGTCTCAGGATTTGGCAAGCTAAGCAGACGCTGAGGTGCTGCACCTCACCAGGCTCATGCACCGCACCTGGCAGTCGCCATGCGGTCCACCCGTGCGGCGAAACCCGGCTTGCCGCTGGCCAGGTCTTTCCACGGCAGATCGATGCCCTCCGCCCGCAGGCGGCCGTTGATGGTGCTGTACTTGGTGCTGTCCGGGTTGGGCGGGGGTTTCTCTGCACGAGAGCGAAGCCGTTGCCGCGACTCCACGAGCATGCAGCCCATGATCTGCACCGCGGTAAGGCAACGTGAGAAGGATGTGTAGAGCGCTTTGCGAGCTTGCAGACCCCGTTGCAGCACCAACGCGCTCCAGACCTGACCAAAGCTTCCAAATACCACCTAAAATGCAAAGAGTACCGATGCGTTGCCCCTTTGGGCCCCCTTTGGGGTAACTCCCTGACCAAAGCTACCTTGTCGCGACGTTGAGGACCGCCACCGGAGCCACCACTTCCTTGAGTACCCCTATCCGGGCCTTGTCTTCCCTTCGGCCAGCAGATACAGAGGGACAGCAGGGAAGACAAGGCGCGGATAGGGGTACTCGAGGAAGGCCGAAGGGAAGATAAGGCGCAGATTGAGGTACTAGAGGAAGGCCGAAGGGCCTAGGGTCTTCCCTTCGGCCTTCCTCTAGTACCTCAATCTGCGCCTTATCTTCCCTTCGGCCTTCCTCGAGTACCCCTATCCGCGCCTTGCCTTCCCTGCTGTCCTTCTGTATCTGACTCCCGGTCTCTCTCACCGCCCAGTAATGGACTGGCCCGGTAAACTGGTACTGCACATGCGCACTGAAAATGCCCCGTATATCCGTACTGCGCATGCGCACTGCGCACTGTGTGTTGCAGCGCTCCGTTGTGCCTCATATCAAGAACTATGGTAAATGAATGCATGCCTTCCCCATTGCAGTGACAGTTCCGCAAGAGAACCGGCTAGTAAACGATTCTGGTGAAGTCAGCACAACCCATGCGCACTACCTCATGACAAGCAGTGGGCTCACTCCACTGGCACAAATTGGCACTAGGCACTTCAAGCAATGAGGTGCAGATACTAAAGCCAGAAACCATGGCCTAATCCTACCGTAACAGCAAGCTGCCCGTGCTGCGCACGGCAGGCCTGGTAATCCGTACCTAGTGTGCGCAGTCATGTTGCATGGGTAAGCTGGGCCAGAAGCTGCTAAGCATTCGGTTCAGGTGTATCCATCCTATAGTAGTTACCTTTTGGCACATGGCAGGTGCATAGATCCACTGTTACAGGAAGCTGACCTGCAATGCGCATGGCAGGTTGGGTTACCCATACCCCGTGTGCGCAGCAGGGTGTGCAGTCATATTGCATGCGTGGAAGGCAGGGGCGGAAGCTATTGATTTTCGGTCCAATGATGGCAATACCGCATCTACGCACGTCAAAGGAATCTGGGCGCCAGAACCCGTCGTTAAGGCAAGCTGTGCGCACGGCACACCTGGAAATCCGTACCCCACCTGCGCAGCTCTGTGCGCAGCTCTGTGCGTACGCAGGGCCAGGAGTTGCTGCGCATCCAATCCAGCTGCAACGTTACCATAGGATATGCACGTTGACAGAATGCGGGTGCCAAATACCGTTGCCATAAGTGATAAAAAAAGCGCAAGTGCGTCCAGCGTGGGTTCTACAATGATACCACAAACACGACTTGCAGGCACCCAGGCCAGGTACCGACACTCACCCGCCCGCCCCCCTCCTCCAGGCCGTGCTCCGACGCGGCCGCCTGACCGTCGCCGCGAGCGGGAAGAACCGGAGCCTGGCCGTCCATGGCGCCACCCCGCCCCGCAGCCGCGGCTGTCCGGGCCCCAGCCAACACCTTGGCCGCCGTGAATGCAGCGTCGGAACCCCTGCAAGTCGCGCAAGGGCCGCAAAACACAGGGAGTAGTGGAGGTCGTTATGTGCCTGCACAAGCAGTTTTCCATGGGATTACTCGGCCAAGGGTAGCACAAGTAGGGTACCGGTGTGCCAAGCTGCGCTGACGACACATACACACCCCTCGTGGTCCGTGGCTTTCTATTTCAGCTAAGTACACCGACGAATCAGAATCAGCGACAGCGACCACAGTCACCGACTTGCCGCTCTCATGCCTCGCCCTGCCTTGCCGCGCTTTGCCTGCTACTCCTGTCTGCCTTTAACTGTTCAAGGCTCTTTGGCCTACATCCCGCACCGCATCCGCTACACCCCTCGTGGTCCGTAGCTTCAAGCGCAAGGCTCAACAATGCGAGACCCATGCTGCTCCCAAGCGATATACCGCCAGTTGCCCGCAAGGGGCAAAAGACGGTCAATAACGCACGGAACGGCGCACGTGACACTGAACCCGGCAAAGGTCCCTTGTCCATAACCCATGCCATAGTGGCAGGGATAACTGTCAGCGTGTCGAGCGTGGGTTCAACAACATATTCACAGGCACGACGTACGGTAAACAGGTCGGGTACCGCCACTCACCCGCCCGCCCCGTGCTCCTCCAGGCCGTGCTCCGACCCAGCCACCTGACCACGAGCGGTACGGGACTTGTTGGTGCTCGATAGGGGCTGGAACCACGGGATGGCGTCACGGACGCCAGAACCGGCCATGCTGATCACGGTAAACACGTGGCCCGATAGGTGGCCCTGCAAGATGAGCACATCAACAGTTGGCATGACAGTGATGTGTAGCACAGCTGCTTAAGTCACTTGCTCTGCGCCTTTAGTGCCAAATGCAGGTGTCATCAGTTCACTGCCACACCAGTTTGCAGCCCCCACACACCACAACAGTTCATACCTCAACACCTCGCCCCCCATCACGGCCCCCCACCTACCGCCGTGTGCAGCAGTCGTGGTAGCGGCAGCCACACCAGCAGGTTCAGTACCGGGCTGCT
>VFQN01005007.1_pt1 | contig 16764 bp, 23 predicted proteins | sample 3512371 | NCBI WGS metagenome assembly VFQN01 (sample SAMN10412370, study PRJNA504923) | tailings metagenome | isolation source: Replicate 2 from Balatoc abandoned mine | place: Philippines: Itogon, Benguet | collected 2017-08-28 | reverse complement strand
CGATCCCTGTCCCTGCCAACCCTTGCCCCTGTCCCCCTGTCACCCCTCCCGCCCCGTGTCCCCCTGTTCCCACCAACTCCAACACCCTTGTCCGCTCCCCCAACGCCTGGCAACAGCTCACTCACGTCGTACCCGGCCCGCTCGCACGCTGCCCCCACCCGCCCCACCAGCTCCTCGCTCCACCCCGCGCTTGCAACCGCCCCCGCCTCCTCCCTCCCCGCCCCCAGCCGCCCCCTCCTCCTGGCCTGCTGCGCGGCCGCCAGGAACACCGCCCCGTGCTGCGGCCCCGCCTCCGCAAACACCTCCGCCAGCGCCACCACGTCCCCCGCCTTGACGCCGGACACGCGGGACAGCTCGCGGGCGGCGTGGCGGGCCAGGCGCGACAGCAGCTCCGACTCGGCGGCAGGGTGCGGCAGAGTCGCGTGCACCCGTGGCCCGCCACGTGTCCCTGTGGGGGCTGCTGCTGCTGCTGCTGCAGCCTGTGCCGGCTGTCCGCCCAGGCGCCCGGTGGCGTGCAGGGCGGAGGCCAGGCGGGCCAGCGCCCACGCGGGGAGGTCCGTGCAGCGGCTGCGCAGCCGGGCGCACAGCTGAGGGGGGAGGGGTACAGGTTGAGAAGCGTTAGTGTTGAGTGCTTGCCTACAACGGTAGAATGGCAGGACGTGCTGCGGGCCCGGTAAGGGGTCTCAGTAGGAGCAGCAGCTAATGCATGGGTTTTGAAGAGCTGTAGAGGTTGCACCAATTTGGCCAAGTGGCCAGGGGATGTGATTTTACAATGCATCCAACGACAACAACCACGAAAGCAGCATACGGTGCTCATTGCAAGCGGCACGTCCCGTCGCCCACCCACCATGTCGTACGCCTCGCCGTTGTCGTGTCCGCACGCCGCTAAGCCGCCCACCACGTCTGCCGTCTGGCGGGCGGACAGCTGCCCCAGCCGCCCCGCCAGCGTCCCCCACGCGCCGTCCAGCACGCCGCTCACGCCAGGGCCCAGCACCTCGGCCGCGTGCGCAGCGCGGGCAGCGGGGGAGGGGTATGCAGGGGCTTCCATAGTAGGGGCGCTCTTAGCGTGTGTGTTCGGGCCGTCGGTCGGTCCCGGCGGCTGCGCCTGCCGTTGGGGCCGCCCCAGTCGCTCGCAGCAGGCCCCCAGGGCGCGCACGAACGCAGTCACGTGGGGGGCGGGTAAGGCGGCCAGCGGGGAGGACAAGGACGAGGACAGCAGCTGCTCGCTGAGCGCCCTGCGGCAAGAAGGAGGCAGCGTTGGGTACGGGTAGGTCCGAGGGGAATGCCCTAGAAAGGGCACATCATTGCAAGGGTATGCGCTAACGCGACTCTGCACCAGGTAGCATAACATCGTGAAGGGCCCAGGCCCGTCATCTTCTGCACCCACACGACGAAGCGTGCCGTCATGCATAGCTACTACAGCGACCGCACCTTTACAGCACCACCCCACCTGAACAGCCGCGCCGCCCCCTCGTGCCGCTGCAGCGCCGCCAGTGCCGCCACCGCCCTCACACCCACGCCGCCATCTAGCCCGCCGCCACCACCCCTGTCCCAACCCTCCGCCAGCTGCACAAGCCGCTGCTCGATGGTCGGAATGAGCTGCGCCTGCTGCTGCTTCTCATGCCTCCCCTCACCCTGCGGGGACGCCGCCGCCGCCGCTCCGTCGACGCCCCCGCTGGCCCGTGCCGCCGCCAGCGCCTCCAGCACCGCCGCCAGCTGCTCCGCCGCCAGGTGCCCTCCTGCGGCGGCGGGCGCCAGGCGGCGCTGCAGGGCGGCCAGCGCGCGGCGGGGGGCCTGGGGCGGGGCGGGCGCGGCGCGGACCAGCAGGCACAGCAGCGACACGCAGGCGTCGGACCTGGGGGCGGACAAGGGGCGGGGGTAGGAGGGAAGGGGTAGAAGGGCGGAAGTGAAGGCGGACGTGACGGGGAGAAGGGTAGGTAAGGACGGGGAGTATGACAGGAGCAGCTGCGTCAGGCTGGCAGGGCCCTGAGCACACGTTGGAGTAGTTTTCAAGACCCGGTGTGGCAGTGTGCTTCACAACGTGCACCTTCTGCTCCCCCCACCTCCGCACCTGATGCTTGCGTCCCGGCTTGCCGCCACCTCCGCGACGTGCTCGTACACCCTCTTGCCGTACTTGGCGTACAGTGGCCTGCCGTACGCGCAGTACGGCTCCAGGGCCTCGGCGGCCTGGACGAGCGCCGAGGGTGGCAGCGCCGCCCCGCCTGAGCCCAGCACCGCCTGTGGGGATGTGAGGGGCTGGCAGCTGAGCCACATGCGGTCACATTGCCGCATGGAGCTACGGGAAGGGTCAGGCGGGGGTGCGTTGCGTCGTGTCCTTGCTGCGTTATCGGACACCCTTACCTTGGACTTGCAAACCTTTCGTACACGAAGTAGGCATGACTAATATCGTCAGGCCGCTGGCTCTACACACCTGCGCCACCCGCTCCGCCGCACGGCGCTCAAGGCTTCCTAGCTCGCTGGACGCCGTTGCCACAGCTGTGCCAACGCCATCGGCGTCGCCGCGTCCACCCCGCCCGCCGCCCTCGCGGCCCGCTGCCCGCTCCGCCCCCGGCCCCGACTCCAGCCCCAGGCCCAGGCGCGAGGAAGCCCACAGCACTTTTATCAGGTGGCGGGGCGGGGCGCCCTCCTGCAGGAGTGCAGCGGCACAAGGGGCACCGGGCTGGTGACAATGTCGATGTACGTCTTCCACTGATTTATAACAAACGCAGTGCGCATGACACGGCTTGCGCAAGCTGCTTTTCACGATAGCGTAGCCCTCAGTGGCGACAAGGTGGGTTGACGTTCGGTGACGACCAGGCATGCGAAACATGCTTCTGAGGATCCGCACAACCTGATTCAGGCGCTTTAGGCCACGACGACGACGACGGATAGACACTTTAGTCGAAGCGGGCTGAGCGGATTAGCAACTATGCAGATGTAACGCGATCCCCCCCGTCATCGCCCTCCGCCCCACCTGCTCCCACTCAAGGCTGCGCCGCAGCGCTGCCTCCGTCAGCTCCTGGGTGTACGACGGGAGGCGGGGCGGCGGTGACCCGCCCTTACCACCACCCTTCCCGCCCTGCCGCTGGTGCTGCTGCCCTGCCTCTAGCGGCGCCACCGTCGCCACCTCATGGTGCCGCGCAAAGGCCCACAGCGCGTTGGCCACCTCGTGGGGCCGCAGCCGCCCCTCATGGTCCTCGGCAGGACTGCCTGGTGCAGCAGCGCTGTCCCCCGCCCGCCGCTCTCCTGCCGCTGGCTCCCAGCCCATGCCCTGCATGAGGGCCTCCGCCGCCGCCTGCCCAAACAGCTGGTGGCAGGGCTGGCCGATGCACGCAGCCGCCCACAGGGTGACGGCAAGGCTGCGTGGGTCCCACGCATGCGCGGTGGCAGACACGTGCCGGCCAACCTCCTCGACCAACTGCGCGTTTGCCTCTGCCAGGGAGGGGAGGCGTGTGGGCAGTGCGTCCGCTTCCGCTGTAGCTGGTGCGGGGGCTACCGCTGCTGCTGTGTCGGCTGCTGCCCCGGCGGCCCCCGCTGCCCGGGCGCACGCCGCCAGCAGGCTGGACAGCTGGTCGGGGCGCAGGGGGGCCAGCAGCGGGACCGCGGCCGAGACGACGGCCTGAGGTTGGTACAGAGACACGGTGAGCGATACTTGATGATGTTAATGCGTCAAGGAACACAGGTCCAAGCAATGGTATAACATCACAGTGCAGGTGACCCTACGGCGCTCTCTCTCCACGGAAACGGCGTCCTGACTTACCGCCATACATCCTGGTCCGCCAAGCAGCTGGACCCCAGCGGCAGCGACGGCTGTATCACCCTGCGCGCTGCCGCCGCCGCCACCACCCTTCTTTGCGGCGGCCCCAGGCGCCAGCGCCACCGCCAGCGCCACTAGCTGCTCCCCGCTGAAGCCACCCGCTGAAGCCCGCGCCGCCACCTCCCGGCCCACCGCCGCCGCCAGGGCCCGCCGGTCCGCCTCCTGCTGCTGCAGACGTCGGACGACCCAGCCCTCAGCCCCCACCGCCGGTCCCGGTACTGGCCGGCCAACCCCCAGTGCCGGAGCTGACTCGGCGGTCTGCGCTCGTTGGCGGCCGCCAAGGTTTGGACCGCTGCCAACGTGTTGACCGCTTGCTGGCGGCGGCGGCGGTGGAGGCGACGGTGGTGGTGCCTCCGCCGACGGCACCTTCCCCCTTGGCCCAACCGCCCGTTGAAGCGCTGCCGCATCGCCCTCCATACCCCGCAACAGCCCCACCAGCCCCACCACCTCCCCCGCCGTCAGCTCCCCCATCCCGCCCCGCCGCGCCGCGGCCGTCAGCGCCGCCGCCAACTCACCCCTGAGCGCCCCCGCCCCCGCCGCCGCCACGCCTAGCGCCTCCGCCGCCAGCGCCATCCTAGCCACCTGCCGCGCCGTCATGTCCCCGCGTCGTGCCACGAGGGGAGCCAGCAGCTCTTCGGTCACGCGCAGGTCGCGCAGCCGCAGCCGGGCCAGCGCCTCTAGCACCCGCAGCGCCAGGCCAGTGGCATCCGCGCCAGGGAGGACTGGGCTACGGCTTAATGGAGACGTAAGGCCCAGTCGCGCCCCTCGGCCTTCCAAGATCGCCCGTACCAGTGGCACTGCTGGATGAAGGGCCTTGGGGCCCCGTGCCTCGCTTGCAGTTAGCGCCTCTACACCCTCAGCCGTCGGCCCCGAGGACGTACTTGGCGCGGTGGAGAGTAGCGAAGAGCCAAGCCTGGGGGGCTCCCGGGGTGGCGGCATGCGGGGGCACGGCCCCAGCAGCCACGTGAGCCGTGCCGCCAGCTCCAGCAGGGACACCAGCGAGGCAGCACCGAGGGAGGAGTAGCCCTGCGGCAGCGACGCCCGGGAAGCGGGGGCCGCGGCGGCGTCAGCTGCGGATGCAGACGACTGGGCCTCCGCCGACGACGGTGTAGTCATGACAGCAGCTGGGGATTGTGGCGAAGGTGTGTGGTAAGGCTGCGGGTGTGCCTGCGCCTGTGCCTGCAGCAGCGGCGCCAGCTGCTCCTCCGCGGCGCCCTGCTCCAGCTGCCGGAACAGGGCCACAGCATGCGCCCTGTCCGCCACCTCCGTGGCTGGTGGCGAAGTTGTCAGAGCAGCGGCATGGTGAGCGTGGCGGCGTGGGGCCGGTGGCGGCATCGCCACCAGGCGGCACAGCTCCTCGAGGGCTGCGGCGGCCGCCAGCGGTGCTGTGGGTATACTACTTGTGTTTGTATCGTTCAAGCCCGGAGAAGGAGACGACGGGTTTGGTGGTACTACCGGCTCGGTTGATGGGCAAGAAGGTGAAGCGGTGTGCAGCTGGGTCGCCGCTGTAAGGTGTGCAGGGCTTTGGGAAGCCCCAGGCGTGCCGCCGCCAGCCGGAGGCGGCGGAGGCGCGGTGGGCTGGTTGTCGGAAGCCGATGGAGGCCATGCAATTGTGGCCAGGGCTACACGTGTCGCATCAGGTTCGCCTATGAAGCCTGCTGCCCCCAGTGATGGTACATCTTTGTCAGGCTTTCCTGCTTCGGAGCAAAGAGCCCTGATTGAGATGTACGGTGCTGTCGGGTATACGCGGTGTCGGTTCAGCTGCTGTCGTAGCACCACCGCGGCTGCACCAGGCGACTGCCCGACAGCCCAGCCACCAGCAAGGCCGCTACAGCGTTCTGCAAACAGGTGCTGGCCATGTCCTGGAAACCACCGCCACGCGAGCGACCGTGTCTCGCTCAAAGGCGGTGGCGTGGGAGCCTGGCTGCTGGGGCTATTGCAGGCCGTGCCCGTTACGCTGCTGGCAGCATCGGTCCCGAGGCCGCCGAGGAGTCCCCGACGACCAAGCCCGAAACTGCTGCTTATGCTGCTGGTGTCATAGCCAACACCACAAAAGCTTTGAAGCGGAAAAGCGGCGAGGTCAGGCCGATTGACAACGCCAGGCCCCGCGGCTGCACCTAAAGCACCCGAGGCCCCAACTCGACAGTCAAAAGCAGTACTGGTATTGTGGTTTATGCTATACACAAGGCGGGCCTTTGTCAGGCTCCGCATTCCAGTTTGGCAGCAGTAGTCAATGTTGCGTGGGCTGGCATAAGGCGGGCAGAGTCTATTCTTGTAATCCTTAAGTAAAATTGAAATATCAACTGATCCGAACTCGCTGTGCAAACCAGTTCAGCATCCGTGGTTTCAGAGCATCGCCCAAAGAGGACAATACGCACACAGGTGTCTGGGGCCACCAAGATCATAACTACAGAAGTAATACACTCCAATTAACGGGTAAGGCTGACGGCAGATTAGTAGCCGGCTTAGGACTAGCGCAAGCGTGATGAATCGCACCGGAGAGAGTAGTATCGTTGCGACCTCCACAGCCATTCTACTCCAAATGTGATACAGGTCGAGGGCTTATTCGCGGTGGGAGTTACAATGCGGACGCACAAGCTGGGCAGCAGCGACCTGGTGGTGCCCATCTGCTGCTTGGGCACCATGACCTGGGGCGAACAGGTGGGGTTGGTGGCCCATCAACCTACAATGATCAACGCACATTTGTACTGAACGTGTACAGCTGTAGAATTTCAACTGGCCCCGTGCTGAGCTTAAGCACACATGTTCGCCTGAAGGCGTGAAGCATTCCTCCCTGCGTGACCACAGCACGTCCCTCTTGCCCCCCTGCATTGCATCAGCTACAACAAATACCGGTACACCGCTATCATGTTTGGAAGTACGACCGATCGTAATGGGCCATTGCGTGCCATTGTGTCTCCAGAACACCGAGGAGCAGGCGTTTGAGCAGCTGGACTTGGCCCTGGCGCACGGCGTCAACTTCATCGACACGGCTGAGCTGTGGGTGGGGAGCAGGGACATGGAGGGATAGCTATGTGTTACTAAGGTGTGGAGATGGCTGCTGAATAACCAATCTCCGCTTGCTTGAGATGCACAATGCGGCGTGGTCATTTCGAGGATAACGCGGGGCCACATGATGGAGGCCGGCAAGTACCGTCTGCCGTACTGCCGTGATCACTGGCTGTTCATATCGTTGTTAAGGAACATAGCTAGAAACTCTGCATGCATTTCCGGTATTGGCGGCTCAGCACGGACGGGCACGTGCGGTGGCCTTTCCCTGTCGGCCCATCCGCCTGGACCAACGCCTTGCCTCACGCCGTGTGCCTCCTCCTCACACGCCCGCCCGCCCTGTGACCCCCACCCCCGCAGCTACCCTGTGCCCCCCCGGCCGGAGACACAAGGCCGCACCGAGACCTACATTGGCAACTGGATGAAGGCGCGGGGCTGCCGTGAAAAGGTCGGGCTTGGGGAGAGGGGCAGGGGAGAGCAGGGCTGTGTGGGGCATGTGGGCGGTGCACGGAGGGCCATGCATGCTCGTCCCGGGCGCAGCTCGCACATCGGCGCCTGTGTGTGATGGCTGAATGCCTTACCGCTCTGCGCATCCACAGAAAGTAGTTATGATGGAGGTGACTGAGATTGTCCCAAAGCCACCATCGGCAATCGCCTGTCCCTGCCCAACGTGCATAACCTCACACCCCACGGCCATGGCCCCCAGGTGATCATCGCCACCAAGGTGGTCGCCCCGCTGCCGGGCGTGGACCGCAGCTGGATCGTGGCCAACAGGTGGGGCCGGGGCTCAAGGCCTTTGGTAGGGTGTTGTGGCCTGGGTTGGACGATGCTGCTGCGCGGGTCGGGGGCCATGACACGTCCGACATGAACCAACGGCAAAGCAGGTTGGGGAATAAACGGTAGCGGCGCGTGCCTTCCGTAGCAGAAGAGCTTGACGCCGGCCTGGCGGCGGAGTCGGAGCATGTGCTGCACCATGCGTGATGCAGGCATCACATGTGCGCGCGTGGGTGCGGGTGACCAGGGGGTGCACGCGGTGTCCGAGCAGAGCAGTTCAGCTGTGGGCAGAAAGGGAAAATACCAGACCAGGGAAAGTAATCCGAACATGTCGGAGGGACTCTTGGTCGCTGAGCAGTGAGGCAAACAGGCCCTGGTGCAGCGCGCCGGCACAGCGATATCGTAGCTGCGAAGAAAATCAGAAGTGCGCTCTTAAAGGTGAGCAAGGGCCCCTAACCCTAACAGACGCATCACTCCTCGGCGCTAACCCCCGCCCCCTACCGGCTCCCGCCCCCGCCCCGCAGGTCCGACCCGCCCGGCGACCTGTCCTCCGCCCCCCAGCCGCAGCTGGACGAGCCCAGCATCCGCGCCGCGCTGGACGCCTCGCTGCGCCGCCTGCAGACACACTACGTGGACCTGTACCAGATTCACTGGTGAGGGAAACAGAGTGCTGGTAGGGGGCAATAGGTATACCGTCATTGTACCGTAACGCGTAAGGCAACGGCGTACGGCAGTTGAGTAGGCGAGAACCGAAGACGAGCTCACGGGGATAGGGGGTGGGGTCAGGCAAGCGTGTTTGTTTGGTGCAGTGGTCGTGCGTTGGGGACGTCGCGTTACCCGTGGACCTGTATCAGGTACACTGGTGCATTCGAGCGTGGGAAGGAAGTCGAGGGGAGGGGAACTTGGCAGGGAAGGGGTGGAGGTGTCTGCGGTAAGAACGACTTTGTGACCAAAAAGATGGAGGCGGAGGGTTAACAGGTGCGTGACGGACGGCATTTGGCTTACCAACGGGCCACCGGTGGGGCCACCAGAGGGCTACCGGTGCTGTCCTAAGCACTGGTCCAGTGTGCCGAGCTTTGGCCGAGCCGTGCAGGACTTGCCGCCGCACCGTCTCTTTTGCGCCCCGCCACCCTGCAGGTACTCTGCAACCTCCCCAGCCTTCACGACCGCGTCTCCTCCGCTTTTGAGCTGGCCCCCAAACTCCGCCATCTGTTGCCCTTGCCTCCGCACCCCAGGCCCGCCCGCTACGTGCCGCTGTGGGGCAAGCGGCAGTACCGTGTGGACGAGGAGCGGCCCGCCACGCCCTTCGAGGAGCAGGTGGGGCTGGCGGGGGGTGGCGGGGTTCGGCCAGTAGGGACAACGAAGCAGCCGGTCGCACTTGGTTAGGCAAGGGCGCTTGGCAGGGGGTGGTGGGGGTTCAGGGTGAGGGTGCAGGCCGTGGGGCGTGTGGTTGGTGGGTGTCTTGAATAGGGCACGTTGTGGCAAAGGACCAAACGCAGAGCGGCAAAGCAAGAGAAGCAAAAGCTGTCACAAGGACTGCAGCGAGCCAGGTTGGGATGCGTGGGAGCGGCTGCAAGGGGTTCAGGTTGAGTGCGCATGGGGTTGCTGTGTGTTTGCTGGGGGACTGTGGTGGTGGCATCATACCGGTACGGCGAGGAAGGGCAGGTGGGGGAACGGGGTGGTGGTGGGCGGTGGGAAATGGTACGGTGTTGGAAGGTGACAAGTGCCGGCAGGGTGCGCTAGGCTGGGGAGCCGCCTTCCGCAAAGGGCTGCGGCTTGCTTCCACAACCCTAACGCAACGCATCCACTACGCCCGTTCGTACCAGTGTTGGTCTTCCGCACACACATCTGCGCTTCCACGCGCCCACGTTGAATCCCACTGCCCGTCCCCGCCTGGCCCCAGGTCCGCATCATGGGCGAGCTGATCAAGGAGGGCAAGATCCGCCACTGGGGCCTGTCCAACGAGACCAGCTACGGTGCGTGCAGGGGTGGGAGCTGGACGCAAAACGTAGGTGAATTGCGAAACGCGGGATGCAGTATGTGGGCCAGCCCGCCACCTTTGCTGCCTGCGACCTGCTGCTTTATGGCTCCCCTCCTGCGCTGTTGTCGCCCTGCGTCGTGCCGTGCCCTACATACCGCACGCTGGCTAAGCTCCGCGTCAGACGTGCTGCAGGACGGAGCCTGGCACCAGCATAACGCAATGTAGTCTCTGCTCCTCCCATACGGCCACGCACCCAACCGGCTCTACCCCGCCCCAACCCCGCCCCCCCCCCGCCCCACCCCGCCCCGCCTCTCCCCAGGCGTGGCCCAGATGTGCGAGGCGGCCCGGCGGCTGGGCGTGCCTCCCCCCGTGTCGGTGCAGAATGACTTCGCCCCCGTGTACCGCCACTACGAGGAGGAGATGGCGGAGACGTGCGCGCCGTCGGCGTACAACCTGGGGTGAGAGGGGGGGGCGGGGGGCACGGGGGCATTGTGCAAGGTTGCGAGTTCGTGCCAAGCCGGTGAGACCACCAGGGGAGGAGGACAACGTAACGCAAAACCCCTTGACTGCCCTCCTGTTTCCAGGCTGCTTGCGTACGGCGTGCTGGCGGGCGGCACGCTGAGCAACAAATACGCCAACGGCGACAAGCCCAGCGGGGCCCGACACACAGACTTCCCAAGTGCGTGGCTCACCCAGACTCAGTGAAGTATGCATGAACATCCGGCCCACGACATGCGGCACGTGGCGCGTGTGCCTACAGCGTGAAACGGCATGCTTGATGTCCGCTTTCGGCTCTGGGCCTCACCTCATAGTTGCAGCCTGTCGAACGAAACGGCTGGTGTGGCACGACAGTACCGAGCACCCCTTAGCAAAGGCCTTGCGGCGCCAGCCCAGTCGCTTGCACGTTGCCGCACGCTGTCTTTGTCCTCAGGCGCCCACAATGCACCTCCCCCTCTGCTTGTGTCTGCCCCCTCGCGCTGTGCGTGGGCGCTCGGGCGGAAGGCGGGACACCGCGACAGTGGGTTGCGCTCCTGGCTTCTGCGATCGCACTTCCTTCCGCACCGCACATTACTGCTGCTTTTTGCGTTACACGTATGTCGTTCCTTTCTGTCTCATCACCACCGCCCCAGACTTCCAGGCCCGCTACCACAACCCCCGCACGGTGGCTGCTGCCGTCGAGTACGCGGCCCTGGCCAAGCGTGTGGGGCTGTCGCCAGCCACGCTCGCCATCGCCTGGAGCGCAAGCAGGTGAGGAAAGAAGGGTTGTGTTAAAGCATAGCAACCGGTCGGGTGCGGGGCCCAAAGGGGCAACGGGGCGTGGATGTAGACTGCCTCATGTTGCGCTGGCCATAGCATGGTGCGAAACCAGGTGGATGGGGAAATGTAAGGGATAAGGTGGGGAGGGCGGGCCAAGGTGGGGTGAGGACATTCCATGGTGCGTTTGGTTGGAGCGGGAGGTAAGCAGCACAGGGGATAGAGCGGTGTGGCTTGGGGGTGTGGGCCAGGCCTCAACGCCATGAGTGCTTCAGCTGCTAACCCACGGCTGCTGCATGCCACCTTTGAGTGCCAAACGCGAGCGGCATTATGGTGGGGAAGCGCTGACGGTGGGACCCGGTCGATGTGCGTTCACGTCTCTGTTAAAAACTGCACCCGCCTGTGTGCCGATCATCCGCCTTCCCGCTTGCCCATCCGCGTTCGGCCCCTCCCCTTCCCCTCCCCCCAGGTGGTACATGGGCAGCGTCATCATCGGCGCCACCACCCTGCAGCAGCTGGAGGAGAACATCAAGGCGTGCGAGGTGGGGGAGAGGGAGGGGAACGGGGAGCCGGGGCGTGCCGGTGGGTGGCTGGACGTGCAGGCTGCATGCCGTGGGGGAGGGAGGACAAGGCGGCCAGTCGAGAGGGTGCGTGCTGCTCAGCAAGGGGCGTGGGGCTGCATCAAAAGCCGAGATGCTGTGGGTTGCACCTGCTGGAGACGCAGCCGCTGCTGTTGCGACGGGGTGCACCCTGCACGCGGGTCTACACACTGGGCCTAGCATACCAACCGCATTAGTCGCGACACGCTGGTACGGCCGATGGGGCCGCTTGCTGGGCAGTAGCGCCGAAGACATGATGTGCGGATGTCCAGGCGGGCAATACGTAACGGGAGTGCACAAACCTTCGTTCAAGGTAGGGACCAGCTATGCCGCGGATCACTAAGGTGGCACGCCTCCAAAGCTCTGGCGCCTGGGCCCTGGCATTGCTTCTCCCCTTACCATGTCCCCTCCTCCCCTTATCCCGTGTCCCCAGGTGCAACTCGACGAGACCACGCTGGCGGCGATGGACGACATCCACATCCGCATGCGCTCGCCCAACGCGCTGGACTGATGAGCGGGCAGGGGCAGCACGTGAGGGGCAGCACCCAGCAGCATGCGTGGGTGCCATATGTGCATGAGCGTGTGTTGGTGCAATGGGCGGTGCTAGCAGACCCGATAGATGCAGCGGAAGCGCGGAAGAGTCCGCGCCCGCGTTGATGCCGTGTGCGAGTGCCATGCCGTGTGTCGACGTGTGGCCAGGGGGCGTGCAGCTAGTGCTGCCGCAGTGAGGCTCGCACACCGTGTCGGGGCAGCAGCATTGCCACAAATACATAGAGGCAATCATGTCGGACGCTATATGCGCGTTGGGGCTGCAATCCGATTACATAATGTGGGCCAGCGACGTCGTCCCGCCCCCCGGGATGCCAAGGCCCTTAGTGCCGTACAGCGAGGGACAGACACACAAAGAGACACGCACGTGCATGTCTGTGTGGGGCGCCGTGTGGGCAAAGGGCCCCCTGCAGCATGCATGTGATACCGGCGGCGGTGAAGGTTTCGGGGCGTGGATATGGTGGTGGGTATGCCACGTGCCATTTGCGGCCAGAGCCTGGTGCAGTGGCAACCGTTGCATGGCGGCACATCCCACGCGCCTGCTATTTTGAAGAGGTGTCTAGGCAATTGGGTAAGTGGAGTGTGGATGTGAGCGCGTAAAGAACGTGCGTAACGATGCGTAAACCAGCCAGCATGGTCAAAGCGAATAGCGGTGGTCGTGTGGCTTTGAGGGCGACCGAGCACATACCGGTACGCCATCTTGCCCAAGCTGAAGTTAAGGAGAAGTGGCTGGTACCGGTATGTGACTGGCCTTCTGGTGACTGGTGTATGACTGGTACGGTCGGGTCGCGGGTGGCGTGACAGTAATGGTGCGCGGCGAGAAGAGATGGGTTGGGCTGCCAGGTGCGCGTTGGCGGTGATGCGACAGGGCCCCCGTAGCTGCCAGGTGCTGGGCCGGGACAACGTGGTGGTTTTGCGGTTGAAGTTGCCTCCTGTCTGCTTGGGGGGCAGACAGAACAGACACAAGCTGTGTGCTTTTGCGACCATATGGCACATGGCCATCAATCAGGGTGACAGTGCCGGTCAATCTGGCCCCTAGGCCGTCAACCGCTGAGCACGCAAACTCTAATCGCGTTAGGCCGCAGGTCAAATATTCATTACAGCCGCCCCCCCAGGCCTGGCCACCACACCATACACCCGGCCTATGGGCCGTAAGCCCCGCCCTCGTCCACACACGTCCATGAAACCGCCATATACATGCACACCGATGCCCAACCGTATGGTGTAGCAGGAGAAGAGTGCATATGGCACCGGTAAGAACGGGCCCATGCGCCAAAGCAACAAGGCTACGGCGTGCCATGGGCATAATGCATCACAATCAGGAGTACCGATGGCCCATACGCCGGTGCCCTGTGCCGCCGCCTGCAGCACTACCCCTAGGGCCGCATGGTGCCCTGCGGTCAGCAAAGGGAGCTGCAAAGCAGAAGCATAGCCACTGCCGACCCATAAACCACCCTCCCACCACAACACAGCAGTACACGTGCCAGGCGCTCCCGCCATTCCGCCAAAGTGTGGCGGGGTGTTTGTCGTCCGCTGTTGAAGGTGTGCATGCTAGCATGCCCTTAGCCAGCTCCACCAGGGGCACCACTGGGGCGGGGTGCATGAAGTGCATGCCCACCTGCGCAAGCGCGCCTTCCATCCTCCATGCCAGTAACTGGTACCTCTCTACCGCACCTCCGGGCACCCCTGAACACGCGCACCCACCAGTATTAAGCCCCATACTGAAAGTGTCTCCTTCACACAGCTACCATTGACAGAGGTTGCTGTGCCCAGCCCTTGAAGGCTGCGTCCTCACAACGGCAGTACGCCCCGTCTCGTTGCTGCTACGCTCACGACCGTGACACCTAGCGTGTGACCCACTGGGCCTTGCCCGTCGGCAAGCGCTCAGTGCATGGGGCGCTGCCCCGATGACCCCGTCAGCCAGCGCATTACGGCTGCTGCTGCTGCCGCTGCCTCCGCAGCCGCTGTTGTCCCCCCTACGCGCCCTGCCCTGGCAGCCCTGCGCTGCCCCCCGCCCCCTGCAGCTGCCGCACCTGCTCCTGCAGCGCCGCCATGCCCGCCGCCGCCGCCGCCGCCCGCTCCCGCTCCTGCACCAGCTGCTGCTGCAACACCGCCTGGCCCTCCTCCGCCGCCTCCGCCCGCACCCTCTCCCGCTCCGCCCGCTCCCTCTCACGCTCCGCCCGCACCCTCTCACGCTCCGCCCGCACCCTCTCACGCTCCGCCTGCTCCCTCTCACGCTTGACCTGCCCCTGCAGCGCCGCGATCGTCACCGCCGCCGCCGCCTTGATCTCCTCTTGGTGCTCCATGATGGAGTCCAGGAAGCGGTTGGGGAAGGTGTCAGCGTGCCAGTCGGGGTCGTCAATCGCGCCCGGGGCCGCGCTGCCGCCTCCACTCGCGGACGCCGCGCCGTCAGTACCGTTGGAAGGCAGCGCACCTGGTGGGCAGGCAACGACATGTTAGGTAAGAGTCACGTCGTTTTGACCTCTCATAACCTGTTGCAACACCGTGGCGTAATCGGGGCGTGTGACCAGCCGACGTGGCTCGTCGACAAGGCTGCAAAACGACAACCTTACAACCCTTTAATACATGCAAACTTGACATGTACCCAAAACTCTAGCGCGGTAAAAGAACGGACCAAGGAGTCTAGGAAGGGCGATTGTCCCACAACAACGGCGATGCACCAAGACATGTTTAAGGCTAGCAGCCTTGCTATGGCAGGAGCTCAAGGTGGTCGTACCAAGCGCACCTGCTACACATCAACCTAGCTGGAGGACGCACAACCGTATACAATCAGCACACTTACCACCTTGCCGTACCGGCTCTTTGCCGAGCGCCGGCCATCCCTCCTCCGCAGTCTCCAGGAACCCCCGCGCACCACTTGGCCTGACTGCGCCCGACGGCCCAGCGCAATCCTCACCACCCATAGGCACCGGACCTTGAGTCAGCAGCTGCTGGTGTGCCTGCGCCACGCCCGCTCCGGCCCCATCCCCGTCCGCCTGCTGCTGCTGCTGCTGCTGCAGGGCGAGGGTGGCCGCGTCCTCCCCGGGTTCCGGCGCCGCCTGTGGGTCGGGGTGGGGCTCCCCGCCAACCGAAACCGTCCCTGGGTCAGCAAGGCAAGGGGGTGGGGTCAAAACAAGGCCTTTGTTGCAGGTACTGAAAAGCTGTGCATAGAAGCACGAGCAAAAGCGCCTTCATGTGGACAGAAGCTTGCTGCCATGCACATTGGACCATAGCGTGTATGAAACGCGGGTTCATGCAGTCTCACGCGCTGGGCATGGCATGCTATGTGCTGTGGGTAAGTGAACTTGTCCACATGTGCAATGCTTGGTTACCCTGCCCAGGGTAGTAGGTGCAGCAGAGCAAACACTCACCGCCTTGCGCCTCCGGCCGCTCCTGCTTGGCCTCCCCTCCATCACCGGCGGCCCGCTGCACGCCAGCGGGGCCGAACAAGCCGGAGGGCCCTGCGCCGCCCGAGGCCGCACTCAGCGGCGGAAGCTGCTGTAGCCGCTGCACCTGCGCCTTGCCCCGCCGCTGCCGGGCTGACACCAAGTCCTGCAGCCACCTGCCCACCGCACGCAGATCGCGGTCCCGCTGACGGTTGTTGAGAAATGCGTTTTGAAGGTCATCATGGCTGCCCAGTGGCGCGCCGTTCTCCGCCAGCCACTCCACTACCGGCCGCCGCACACCTTCCTTTGCCGCCCGCACCAGGTCATGGCTCGGGCCGAACGGTGCGCCCAACCGCCGTAGGGTGCTGAGCATAGCCAGGTCACCATCCAGTGCTAGGTCGATGTAGAAGACAGTTGGCGGGTTGCCATCCGCCTTATGCTCCCACAGCCACTCCATCAGCGCCTCGCAGCCGCTCAGCGCCGCTGCACCTACTGCCTCCCCGGTCACCTCGCACCCCAGCTCCGCGTGCAGGTACTGCACCAGGCGCAGGTCACCCTTCCTTGCTGCAGCGCTCAGGCCCGTAGGCCCCACCCGGCGGCAGCCCGCGCCCACCAGCAGCTGCACCGCCTGCAGCAGGTCCCGGAGACCGGCCACCGTCTCACTGCGCCATGGCTCTATCACAGCACCAAGGTCTAGGCCCCCGACTGGCACCCCCGCCTCGTGCACCAGCCAACGCAGCATGGCCAGGTCGCTCTGGCCGGCAGCTGCGAAGAGGGCACGGGGGGTGAACGCAACCCCAGCGGAGCGCGCCCGTTCTGCGAGTTGGATGCTGCCTGACGCTGCTGCAGCAGCGGCGAGAACCGGCTGCGCCCGGGCCCATGACGCGCTCGGCCAGGGAATCAGCAGGCTGAGCGCCACATTGCCGCTGTACAGGGCCATATCTTGGATTCTGGACGTGCAGTGTTCGAGGCGCCCACCTTTTGACACGAGCCACTGTACCCTGACCTGCCAGTCGTGTGAGCTGTTGGCTGCGGCCCTGAACATGTGGTACCACTGCGACGCGCTCCCTGCACTTGGCAGCATCCAGCTGTGCTTCTCCATCAACCACTGCACCATGTCCCAGCTGCCATCCTCGAGGGCAGCCTCCAGTACATCGCGGGTCATGCGGCAGCCGCGATCACGGAGCCACTGCAGACCGGCCACGTTGCTGGAGCGGGCAGCGTACTCGGCCGTGTCCCCTGTCAGCTTAAAGGCCCCGCGCCCCTCCTCCAGCACCCACTGCATCTTGGCCAGCCCGTCCCCGGTGGCCGACTGCGCCGCTGCGTCCAGCACATCCAGGCCCAGCGGCAGGCGGCTGCCGCTGCTGTCGCCGTGGGCGCAGGGCAGCGCATGCC